>Ga0209713_10001042_pt1 | contig 16260 bp, 18 predicted proteins | sample ArcOceMetagenome_3_FD_187444 | JGI IMG/M metagenome (GOLD analysis project Ga0209713, IMG submission 187444) | Marine eukaryotic phytoplankton communities from Arctic Ocean - Arctic Ocean- Svalbard ARC20M Metagenome (SPAdes) (version 2) | ecosystem: Environmental > Aquatic > Marine > Oceanic... | reverse complement strand
CTGTACCAGACGGGCCCTTACCCAGGTAAATAACATCCCTAGATTCTATATCTTGACCGAACAATGTGTCTTCGGGCCAAATAATTCGCTCGAAAAAACGAGGAAAGCCCGCTTCGATATCACTCCCCACAACAAGTAACATATCAACACGGTTTTTTACTTCAGACAGCGTCGTATTCATCCAGCCCGTGTCTTGCAATACCAGTGTGTTTTTAAAAGATTCCACTGAATTCATATGGTCAACGGTTGCCCTGCTTTTGTCTGCCAAGGCCATGGCCGCTCTTGCACCATTCAAATCTGTAGCCAACCCAGATATAACCGTTTGCTTACTATTGAGTATGAGTTTCGCAGCATGCTCGACCGCAACGGCTAAAGTTACTTCTTTGCCATTTACCCTTGGAGCCCTATCTGTTATTGGGGTTTCAAAACCGACGGCTGTATACGCATCGCCATTCTCAAGGATACCAACTTTTTGACCCTTAACACTCACGGTTAAATCATCAGAAGCAATACCACAGAACGGGCTCGGCACATCTTGCCAAACAGCCTCTTCAACCTTTTCTGTCATCACTTGCTCCAATTATTGAACAGAATTATTTTTTCTTAAAAACCATGAGAAAAGTACTTTTTTAGCTTTTAACTAGATGGAAAGATCGTTCTTTTTTAGCTGGTTTTTGAAGACATAGCCTAAACAACTAACCATGTCTCGCACGCAGTAATAGATATTCTATCTTATTTTTCTTAAGCTGCTTTTGCAGTATCTCTACTTTGTCCCGTCCAACAATAGGCCCGATTTGTACCCTATGCCACGTTGCCTTATTATCTATTTTTACAGTCTGTACTTTAGACTCAACTCCTAGCAAGGCAAGCTTAGCTTTTCGTCCGTCGGCATCCTTGGCACTTTTAAATGAACCTGCCTGTATCAAATAACTAGCCTTGTCTAGTGGTTTTAGACTGGCTATCTTTTGTGGTGGTGAAGAAACAATTCTTTTCTTATTTGCTTGTCTTGGCTCATCTACCACTGTTTCCATTTCTGGCAATAAAGTAAAAAACTCAAATGTCGGCTCTATGGCCCTGCTACTTTTTTCAGCAGCTTTGGCTACGGGTAGCTCGATAGCCTTGTCTGGCGATGCTGAGTCTTTAATATGAATTAAAAACATCACAAAACCACCCACCATGAAACTAATTATCATTGAAGCTAGTGGCAATGTTTTTTTCTCTGCCTGTTTGCGCTGGTTTCGCTTTGCTGCCACTTACATTGCCTCCGGAGCAGACACGCCAAGTATCAATAGGCCGTTTGCAATCACCTGCCTAGTCGCCACCACCAAGGTCAGCCTAGCCTGACTAAGAGTTAGATCCTCGATAATAAACTGATGAGCATTGTAGTAAGTGTGAAAGTCTCGCGCTAAATCCATGAGATAATGCGCTAAGGAGTGCGGTGTGTAGGCCGCTGCTGCAGAACTTACCACTTCTGGATAACGAGCCAACATGGATAACAATGCCTGCTCATGATCTTCGGTTAAATACTCAAGGTTTTTTTCACCGACACCTTGATCCCAAGCCAACCCTCGTTCGGACAACTGTCTAAAAACGCTGCAAACTCTGGCGTGAGCGTATTGCACATAATAAACAGGATTGTCATTACTTTGAGATTTAGCTAGCTCTAGATCAAAGTCCATATGCTGATCAGCGCTTCGTAATACATAGAAAAAACGAGCAGCATCCTTACCGACCTCTTCTCGCAGCTCTCTTAACGTTACGAACTGTCCACTACGAGTCGACATGGCGACCTTTTCACTTCCACGATAAAGCACTGCAAATTGAACCAGTAAAACTTCTAGTTTATCTACCTTTTGCTTCATTGCAGACAGAGATGCTTTAACACGAGGAATATACCCATGATGATCTGAGCCCCAAATATCAATTACCTTATCAAAGCCCCGCTTAAGTTTGTTTAAATGATAAGCAATATCAGATGCAAAATATGTCGTTTGGCCATTATCACGCACTACAACACGATCTTTTTCATCACCAAAAGCTGTCGACTTGAACCACCAGGCACCATCTTGCTGGTAAAGCATCTCAGCTTCTTTCAGTTCTGTAATCGCTTTTTCAACCATGCCCGACTCCATTAGCGATCTTTCTGAAAACCATTCGTCGTATTCGGTTCCAAAGTCAGCTAGGTCCTGCCGAATACCTCCCAAAATTTGGTTTAGTCCAGTATCAAAGACTTTTTTATAAGCCTCGGGTCCTAAAAGATCTTTTGCTTTGCCAATTAAAGCATCAATATGCTCCTCTTTATCGCCACCCATCGGCTCATCTTTCGGAATAGATTCATAGACCTTGCTCGTCTGTTTTAATAACGCACGGCCATGCTTGTCTTTTAGACTTTTTGCAATGGAAACGACATATTCGCCCTTATATCCATTGCTCGGAAACGGGAGCATCTGACCATAAGCTTCCAGGTAGCGGAGCCAAATGCTGATCGTTAAAATATCCATTTGCCGGCCAGCATCGTTAACATAGTATTCACGATGGACATCAAAACCGACAGCTACAAGCAAGTTACTAACAACTGAACCATAAGCGGCTCCTCGCCCATGACCCACATGCAAAGGCCCTGTTGGGTTTGCCGATACAAACTCAACCTGAACAGACCTTCCTTGTCCGAGCTTGCTTTGGCCAAACTTAGGGCCTTGTTTTAAAATATCTCTAACCACTTGCTGGCTAGTTCCGGCTGATAATGTGAAATTAATAAAGCCCGGTCCTGCAATTTCAACTTCAACAATAAAAGGAACTTGGCGTAAGTTTTCGACGAGCAATATAGCGATCTGACGAGGATTCATTTTCGCTGGGCGTGCCAACATCATTGCAATATTACATGCAAAGTCCCCATGTGCCTTATCTTTCGTCCTCTCTATTTGTATAGTCGGTATATCAAATTTTGGTAAGCAATCTCGCTCAATAAGCTGCATTAAGGACTGCTTGATGATCTCTTTAAGCTGGTCTTTCAATTTGATGAGGCCTTAATAAGTATCTAGTCTTAACATTTTAACCGATCCTAGGCAGGGATAACATCATTGATTACCCCGAACCTTTTTTGGAGGTTCTTTAAAAAAGAGCGACGCTTTAACCAGCATTCGCTCAATACAAATCAAGTGGATCAACATCAATGGACCACCGGCATTCTCTACTACTTTTCAGCTTAGAAATAGCTTCAATATAATGATCAAGTAATTGATGTAGAGCTTTTCTGTTTTGAGTGGTCAATAACAGTTGGGCGCGAAAGTTTCCGGCTCGTTTTTCCATCATTGCCGGCACAGGACCTAGAACCATAACCAACTTCTGATTCTTGTTTAACAAGGCTGACACCTCTGTTAAAAACGTTAACGGAAAAGTTTGTTTTTTAGCTCGGGCTCGGATTACACACAATGATCCTATCGGCGGCATTAGACTGCTTTTTCTTTCTTGTAATATTTTTTTTGCTGTTTTTATATAGCTGCCCCTTAATAAGTCTTGCCAAAAAGGGTGTGCAACCTGACTGGTTTGAATATAAACCTTACCTGGCTTGCTTCCCCTTCCTGCTCGCCCCGTAACCTGTGTGATTAACTGTGCCAAGGATTCTGTTGCCCTAAAATCAGCACTAAACAAGCCTTGATCTGCGTCTAAAACACCCACCAAAGTAACATCATGAAAATCATGTCCCTTAGCTAACATTTGAGTCCCAATCAAAATTTTGGCCCCTCCACCCTGTATCTCTGCTATTAGTCTAGCAAAAGAGCCCACTCTTTGAGTGCTGTCACGATCGATTCGCAAGACGGGTATTTCTGGAAAAAGCGTTTGAAGGTTTTCCTCAATCTGTTGCGTCCCAACACCACAATTACCCATCTCTGTAGACTGACACTCTGGGCACTCTTTGAGGAGTGGTTGGTTAAACCCACAATGATGGCAACGCAATTGATACCGGCTTTGATGAACAATCATTTTAGCGTCACAATATTTGCAGCTTGCTTGCCAAGTACAGTCATGACAAATCAAAACAGGGGCATAACCTCTTTGGTTGATGAAAAGAAGAACCTGGTTCCCTTCCTCCAAAGTCTTTCCTACCTCTTTATGAAGTTGACTTGATAGACCAGGGCATGCCTTTGGGCCAGAACTATCTATTAGCTTCACATTAGGCAGTTCTGCCCCCGTAGCCCTCTGCGCTAACGTGACAAGGTTGTACCTATGTGACTGTGCCTGATAATAAGACTCTAAGGATGGTGTTGCGCTCCCTAACAAAATGGGAATATTTTCTCTTTTTGCTCTAATTATAGCTACATTTCTAGCATGGTATCTTAGGCTGTCTTGTTGTTTATATGAACCATCATGTTCTTCATCGATAACTACCAAGCCCAATCGAGATAAAGGAGAAAACACAGCGGAGCGTGTTCCTATTACAATATCCGCATCACCAGACTGTGCTAAAAGCCAAGCTTGTTGCCGTTCGCTATCATTCATGGAGGAATTAAAGACAACAATACAGGCAGAGAGGTGTTGCCTGAATCTGCTTACAAATTGTTCCGTCAAGCCGATTTCAGGTATCAAGATAAGAACCTGTTTACCTTTAGAAACAACTAGCGAAGCAAGTTGTATATAAACCTCTGTTTTACCACTGCCTGTGATGCCATGTAATAGTGTGGATGAAAACTCATTTTGTTTTTTCCAAACAGCATTAACTGCCGCTATTTGGTCATTATTCAGTTTTTTTAGTGGTATCAGGTCGGTTACCAAGACTGGTTTTTTAACTTGTCTTTGATTTTTAACAAGCCTTTTAACCTCTAGCCTTTTTAGTACGTCATTATGATTGCCTATAGCATCCGTTATTTCCTGCTGGGAAAGGGGTGTGCTGTTTTTCTGAAGCAAATTCAAAACGGCCTCTTGTTTCTTTCCTAGTTTTATTTCTGACAGATTATCATTAACTAATGACCAGTAATTATCCATTATTAATAGAGCTGGTTCTCCGAGACGAATTTTTTTTGGCAAGGCAACTTGAAAACAATCTCCCACAGGATGGTGATAATAGTCACTAACCCAAGAAACCAGATTTAGAAGCTGCTCCGAAATTATTGGAAATTCATCCAGTCTTTTAATTATAGGTTTTACTTTAGATAGCTGTTCCTCATCTTCTACAGTTTTTATGTCAAACACTATACCAACGAGTTCTCTCGAACCAAAAGGAACCTTTACCCTTATTCCCTTTTGCCACGAAGTTTCAAACTGATCTGGGAGATAATCAAAACAAAATCGCAAAGGACAAGGAAGGGCTACTTTTAATATAAAAGACATTAGCTAATAATAAATATATTATTTAAAAGATTAAAGATGTTGATGATTAATTCCTGTGGATAAGTGGACAAGTCTTTTTTCATAATAGCAATTCATAGGCTTGAACCAATAGTCCTTGTTGATAAAAACGAGATTAACCGTGTTTTAGCTGTGGATAAACTACTGACTTATCCACAGCATAACTTATCCACAGTTTCTTCTGTCTTTTATTAGTACGTTTATACATAAGTTATGAGCGGAAGTTCTTCCAGTTTTAAAACTGGATCTGGTAATATCTTTTCTTGGTAAGTTATAGGTTAAAAAATGAAGCTATCAATTATTGTAGCAACTGATGAAGAGGGGCTCATAGGAAAAGATAACGATCTACCCTGGAAACTATCTGCAGACTTACAGTATTTTCGGCGAGTGACTATGGGTAAAGCGTTAATAATGGGGAGACGGACCCATGAGTCAATAGGGAGAGCGCTGCCGGGAAGAAAAAACATCGTTATTACAAGTGATCAGGAGTATGAAAGCGACGGTTGTACGATCACCTTTTCAGCCCAACAGGCCCTTGAGGAATGTGAAAACATAGAAGAAGCTATGGTAATGGGGGGGGCCTCGCTATATAAGCAGTTTTTACCAGAAGCGAGCACAATTTATCTGACGCTCGTTCACGCAACCCTATCAGGCGATACTTGGTTTCCAGACTGGGACAAGAACCAGTGGCAGGTTCTCAGCGAAGAAAAGTTTTCTGCAGATGAAAAAAACGAACACCCTTACAGCTTCATTGTATATAAGCGTAACTAAAGGCTTGTTCAGGCCCTTAAGAGGCTAATAAGGGCCTCGGTGTGTTTCGCTGCTTCACGGCCTAAGTCTGTCAGGTAGCCTCCATCTTTTTGGTTTATTAAACCTTTTTTAAATAAACGGTGTGTAGCATCACGCAGCTCCTGTCGAGCATCATTATGTACTTTAAGACCCTCATGTTTTGTCTCAAGGTTATAACGCAACAAGACTTCAATTTCATCAACAAGCTGTTGTTTAAGCGGCATCTAAATCTCTCCAGAAGGTTATATGTTTTTTGTGCTTAGAAAGTCTAAGCTTTTTCTTCATCATCGCTTTGTGTTTTTTTGGGGAGCCAACGAGAACAAACCAGACCAAGCTCAAACAAGAGCCAAACAGGCAAGGCAAGCAGTGTTTGAGAAATGACATCTGGAGGCGTGAGCAACATACCAATTATAAAGGCCCCAACAATAATATAAGGACGTTTTTCTCCTAAGCTTTCCACTGTTGACACGCCTGTCCAAATCAAGAGAAGGGTTGCAATAGGAACCTCAAAAGCAAAGCCAAAAGCAAAAAACAGCTTGAGGACAAAGTCCAAATAACTACTGATGTCCGTCATCACCGCAACCCCTTCGGGCGCTGCTTGGGTTAAAAAACCAAAGACAAGAGGAAAGACCACGTAATAAGCAAAAACAATCCCCAAGAAAAACAATGCGGTGCTAGCAAATAATAAAGGAAAAACAATTTTACGCTCATTCTCGTATAAACCAGGGGCAACAAACCCCCAGAGCTGGAACAGTAGAACAGGCACGGCCAACATAATGGCGGTGCTGAGCGTAAGCTTAAAGGGTGTTAAGAAGGGAGAGGCGACTTCTGTTGCTATCATTGTGCTGCTTTCAGGTAAGTGCCTTAATAAAGGCTCAGCCAAAAAGTGATAGAGGTCATTGGAAAAAGGTAAAAGTATAACGGCTATAACAAGAACGGCTAAGATGCCCCTTAACAGTCTATCGCGAAGCTCAACGAGGTGAGAAACTAATTGTTCTTGACTATCCTTTTCCATTGTTGGCCTTATCGGAGGGCTTCTCTACAGGTTCAGCGCTGCTCTCTGATAGATTTGCCTCATCAGGAACAACGTAGCGCGGGACCGAGGGTGTACCCTCTTGATCCAAAATCGTTTTCCTTAGATCTTCAGCGCTCAATTCACGTGAAATCTCGCTACGGACAGACTGTATAGACGCGTTGGCGCGGCCAATCCATAGGCCTGTGACACGGATGAGCCGAGGCATACGTTCGGGCCCAACGACCACTAGCGCAACGATAGCTATTAACAATAATTCCCAAAAACCAATATCAAACATAAGCGTCTCTTTTGCTACCTATCAAACGAGCTATGAAGAAGAACATTAATAGCCGTCTATTGTTAAACCAAGCCGGCCATAACGAAGCAAGTCAATAAGAGAGCTGTTAACCTGTATGGTTATCTTTTTTTGACTGCGAAGAGCCGGGCTCTTCACTTGTGTGATGAAGCGTGACGTCGTCTTTCTTGTTAACGTCATCCTCGCCCTCTCGCACCGATTGTTTAAAGCTTTTAATCGCGCTGCCTAAATCACCACCCATAGATCGTAGTTTTTTAGTTCCAAACAAAAGGATAACAATTGCCAACACAATCACTAACTGCCAAATACTAATTCCGCCCAAACCCATGGTTTTCTCCTAATTGAAACTGGACAGGCCCTGACCGCCCAGTATGTGAATATGTAAGTGCCCTACTTCTTGTCCGCCATCAGGGCCGGTATTGATAATGGTTCTGAACCCATTAACGAGGCCTTGTGACCTTGCTAGCTGAGGTAATATGTACATTATATGCCCAATGAGCATTTGATGCTCGGCTGTTAGATGATCAAGGTTATCAATATGAATTCTAGGGATCACTAATAAATGGACAGCAGCTCGCGGGTTTATATCCTTAAAAGCTATTACTTGGTCATCTTCAAAGACCTTATCTGACGGGATATCGCCATCAATAATTTTACAGAACAGGCAATCACTCACTATTTTTCCTGTTGGCTTTTTCTTCTAAGCCAGACAAACCAAAGCGGCGAGCAAGCTCATCTAATACCTGCTGGGGTTTGATATTATTATGGGCCAACAACACCATGCTGTGAAACCAAAGATCGGCCGTCTCATAAATTATTTGATCCTTGTCTCCACCTTTGCCAGCAATTATTGTTTCAGTTGCTTCCTCGCCAAGCTTTTTAAGGATCTTATCTGTGCCTCCCTTGTAGAGGTTTGCTACATAGGAGTCGTCAGCTTTTGCATTTTTGCGCGCCTCAAGGACTGCAGCTAATTGGGTCAAGACATCACTCATTTGTATATCTCTTTAGGATCTTTTAATACCGGCTCGGTAATCTGCCAGCGCTCATCTTCTAGTTGTTGATAAAAACAATGGTGTCGACCCGTGTGACATGCAATCCCACCTTTTTGGACAACTTGTAGCAGGACGGCATCATTATCACAATCTAGGCGGATCGACGTCACTTTTTGCTGGTGGCCAGACTCTTCACCTTTATGCCATAATTTTTGACGTGAACGTGACCAGTATACGGCATGACCAGTTTCTACAGTTAGTTGTAGGGCTTCACTGTTCATCCAGGCTAAGGTTAGAACTTGATGAGTCGTGGCCTCTTGAGTAATAACAGGTACGAGACCATCAGAGTCCCACCTTACTTTGGTGTGCCAGTCCATTATATTCGAACCTCAATACCTTGGCTGGCCATCTGGGCTTTAGCTTCTCCAACAGAATGTTCACCAAAATGAAAAATGCTAGCGGCTAATACGGCGTCAGCTTGGCCTATCTTTACCCCATCAGTTAGATCTTGCAGCTTTCCTACGCCACCAGAAGCGATTACAGGAGTGTTCACAGCTTGACTGACCGCACGGGTAAGGGCTAAGTCAAAACCTGATTTAGTGCCATCGCGATCCATACTGGTTAGCAAAATTTCCCCTGCGCCATAAGACACCATTTTTTTTGCCCACTCAATGGCATTGAGCCCGGTAGCTTTCCGACCCCCGTGGGTGAAAATTTCCCAAGTCTCGGGCTGCCCTTTGCTTGAGGTACATTTAGCATCGATAGCAACGACGATACACTGAGAGCCAAATTTTTCAGCAGCTTCACGAACAAATTCAGGGCGAAGAATAGCTGCAGAATTGATACCGACTTTATCGGCACCAGCATTAAGCATACGCCGAATGTCTTCTAACTTGCGAATGCCGCCACCTACTGTGAGGGGGATAAAAACCTCACTAGCAATAGCCTCAACGACGTGCACAATGGTGTCACGATTATTATGCGTTGCTGTGATATCTAAAAAAGTAAGTTCATCAGCGCCTTGCTGATCATAACGCTTAGCAATTTCAACGGGATCTCCAGCATCACGAATATCAACAAACTTAACACCTTTGACTACGCGGCCGTTGTCAACATCGAGACAGGGGATAATACGTTTTGCGAGAGCCATAATACCGCCTTTATTTGTATTGTTGCGGAGGGTTAAGCTTATCAGCTAAAGCCTGGCCTTTTGCTAAATCAATTGTTCCTTCATATATAGCACGGCCAACGATGGCTCCCATAACACCTTCACTTTCGTAATGACATAGGGCCTTGACATCGTTATAGTCGGTAACTCCACCAGAAGCAATTACAGGGATACTGATAGCGCGAGCAAGGTCTCGGGTAGACTCAAGATTAACACCTTGCATCATTCCATCTCGACTAATATCTGTATAGACAATTGCTTCGACACCATCTTGTTCAAAATGTTTAGCAATATCAGTTACATCATGATGGGAAAGTTTGGACCAGCCATCAATTGCAACCTTTCCGTTCTTGGCGTCTAAACCAACAATAATATGTCCGGGGAATTCAGCACAAACATCACCAACAAAGTGTGGAGCATTAATGGCTTTGGTGCCAATGATGGTGTAACGGACCCCAGCTTCTAAATATGTCTGGATCGTTTCTTCATCACGAATACCTCCTCCGATCTGAACATCGAGCTCAGGGAAGGAGCTACATATTTCATGTATAACCCCGGCATTAACGGGTTTTCCGGCAAAAGCGCCATCCAGATCGACAATATGAAGGCGTTTTGCCCCTGCGTCTACCCACTGCTTTGCAATAGCGATGGGATCTTCAGAAAATACTGTATTGTCTTCCATTCTGCCTTGTCGGAGGCGGACGCAGTGCCCCTCTTTGAGGTCAATAGCAGGAATTAACAACATAACCTTGTCTCCATTTTGTTGAGGCTAGGACTGGCCATCCCAGTTTAAAAAGTTCTGTAACAATTGTAGCCCATCGTGTTGACTTTTTTCTGGGTGAAATTGCGCAGCAAAAATATTGTCTTTACAGAGTGCCGAAGTAAAGTCGTGTTGGTAATCTGTCGTTGCCGCCGCCACTGCTTTGTCCTTGGGCTCGGCATAGTAACTATGGACAAAATAAAAGCGACTATCTTGCTTAATGTCCTTCCAGAGGGGGTGAGAAAAAAGTTGATGTACTTGATTCCAGCCCATTTGAGGCACCTTAAAATCCCTTTCAGTGCGGGGTAGGGCGACATCAAATTGTCGTACGCGGCCAGGAATTATATTTAAAGCATTTATACCGTTATTTTCTTCACTGTGACTGAGTAACGCCTGCATGCCAAGACAAATGCCTAGCAGGGGCTTGGTTTGAGCAACTTCTTGAATAATCATATCTAGGTTAAGGCGCGCTAACTCATCAATACAATCACGTATTGCTCCAACACCGGGAAGTACGACATGGCTAGCACTTTGAATGAGCTTAGGATCTGCTGTTACCTTAACAGTAACGTCACTTGCTACGGCTTCTAGCGCTTTAGAGACAGAGCGTAAATTACCCATGCCATAGTCAATAACTGCAACGTGGCGCATAACAGACCTGTTTAAAAAATTAAAAGTTTATTTTACGCACTAAAGACGCAATTTTGTAGGCTCTTTTTTAAAGGCTACCTTTCGTTGAAGGTAATTGTTCTAGTGCGCGCTGATCGAGAGTGACGGCCATTCTTAATGCGCGACCAAAGCCTTTAAACATCGTTTCGGCGATATGGTGTGCGTTGCGGCCCTTAATGTTGTCAATATGTAATGAAATACCGGCATGGTTTACCAGTCCCTGGAAAAACTCATAAAACAAATCGACATCGAACTCACCAATTTTGTCCCGATTAAAAGCTACATCATATTCAAAGCCGGGACGGCCGGATAGGTCCAAGACAACACGCGTCAGCGCTTCATCGAGAGGTATATAGGCATGGCCATAGCGCACGACACCTTTTTTACTGCCTAAGGCCTGTTTGAAGGCCTGGCCGATTGTAATGCCTATATCTTCAACAGTGTGGTGGGCGTCAATGTGTAAGTCGCCCTTCGCTTTAATAGCTAAATCAAACAAACCATGTCGAGCAATTTGCTCGACCATGTGATCCAGAAAGGGGACTCCAGTTTCTGCACTAAACAGGCCCTGCCCATCAAGGTTAATTGTCACCTCAATTTGGGTTTCAATGGTATTACGCGCAACAGTGGCGGTGCGAGATGTCATGATGTGTCCTAGATCTATGATTAAGAAAGAGAATGATAACTGTTTAAGTCTTTAGTTTGAAGTATTATTGCTTAAAAAGGGCAAGTTACATCAGCTTTTAAGCAGAGTTTTAATCAAAAGCGTCCTTTAAGCATGCCGTGCCAGTAGAGTTTCGGCATAATATATTTTTTAAGAATATACATGCTCATTCTTTCAGTACTTTGGTCAAAGGGAAGCGTTTCTCTCAGGCTAAGGTCATAATCAAACTCAGCTAACATAGAGCGGCCATAGCCAGTCACTATTGAGCAAGAAGTATATCCATTGTAGTAATCAACTAATGGCAGACCATCTCTTGCAGATAAGATGTTTCTAACCATTATTGGAACTTGTGCGCGAATTGCTGCTGCTGTTTTTGATGTTGGTAAGCTACTGCAGTCACCGCAGGAAAAAACATTATCGAAGTGATTATGCTGCATGGTGTCTTTATCAACATCGACCCAACCGGCTTCCGTAGAGAGGAGGCTTTTCTTGATGAAGTCCGGAGGACCCATCTTAGGGGTTACATGAAGGAAGTCATACTCGACTGAATTAAGTTCATTTGAATCGAGATCTTTGAAAATTGCGACCTTATTATCAGCATCTACTTCGACCAAGTCATGAAGAAAAGTTTTTTGAATTCCGCGCTGGTCACAGAGGCTATTGAGCTTTTCTGCGTATTTCTTCACAGGAAAGATATCGGGCATCCCTGAGAAGAATTTCACATTAATTTGATTTGTCTGTCCGGAAAGTCTGAAGTAGTCTTCGGCGAGGTACGTTATTTCTTGAGGCGCGCCATCTCCCTTTATAGGACTAGCAGGCTGAGAGAATAGAGCTGTACCTTTGCTCAAGTTGCGAATATTTTCCCAGGTCGATTCAACTGACTTGTAACTATAGTTACTACAGATACCTTTTTTGCCTAAATTACGTGAGAGGCCCTTAATATCTGTCCAGTTTATTTGTAAACCAACAGTAATAATTAAGTATTCATAACTAAACTTTCCGCTTTGTTTTGTCGATAGTTTACTTTTTTCAGGGTCAAAGTTTGTTACAGCGTCTCTGATCCAGTCACAATCTTTAGGTATGAGCATTGCAGTGTCTTTCTGCGAGGCCTCTTTTGGAAAAACACCAGCACCAACGAGTGTCCATAGCGATTGATAGTAGTGATCGGCTGATGGTTCGATAATGGCAATGCTGCCAGCAGGCAGTTCTTTTGCAAGCCTTGCCGCTGCGGCGATACCTGCTGCACCACCACCTACGATCACGATTTCATAATGTTGTTCTGTCATAATTCATGTCCCTCACTAGCGAGGTCTTTGCTTAGCTAAGACGTTCTAGGAAAGTAACTCAGACTCTTATGATAGCGGCTGCTGTGGCTATCGAAGATAGTTTTTTATTTTTCAGTCATTAATGCTTGCATGTGTTCAACTTCCCATTCTCTTGGACCTTGTGCCTGATAAATAAGTTTCCCTTCAGGGCTTATTAGGTAGCTGACAGGCAGTACTGGTACGTCCCAGCCATGAGCTGACATGTTTGCATCAAGAACGGTCTTAAAGGTGATATTGTGTTTTTTTAGGAACGGTCTAACACGACCTTGTGGCGGACCTGCGTGAACAGCAATAATTTCAAAGCCATCATCCTTTAATGCGTCGTAAAGCTTTTGCATTGCAGGAAACTCTTTAACACAAGGCCCGCACCAATGGGCCCAGAAATTCACAAGTATGTATTTACCTTCATATTCTTTCATGCTGAAGGGTTGGCCATTGCTATCGGGCAGTTCAATGGGGGGTGCAGTTCGGACACCTGCCATGGGCGTCATTAATTCGTCGTTTGCAAAACTGACTGTTGCAAACAAAGTAAGCCATATAGCAACTACTACGCGCATTAAAAAGTCCTTGAATATCTTGAGATAAAAATCAGTTTATGCTGATCGTGTCACCAACAGGTGTTGAGAAAGCATCAGAAATGACTTCTGAAATATTGTCACCATTCAATGTTTTTAGAAAAGCAATTAAGTCCTCGCTTTCATTTTCTGTTAACCCTAGAGGAGTTATCAGAGGTGACTGCGTGACATTTGGATAACCACTTTCATTCTTTAGTACGCCGCCTTGGTTGTACAAATCAATCACTTCGGCCAAGCTAAGCATAGAGCCGTCATGCATATAAGGTGCTGTTAATGCGACATTACGCAATGATGGTGTGCGGTATTTCCATCGATCATCAGGATCCTGAGTTACTTCATAGACACCGACATCTGGCATTGGTGCGTGCCCAACTATGGCCTTTTTAGATTTCATCACATATGCATAAGTACCAGGAGCAATCAGCATACGCTCTTTCTCTGGCTCTTTACCCATCGTGCGTTTGAAACCTAAACCAGTGTTATGAACTTTCATATCGGTGAAAAGTGCTGTTTTTTGACCGACACTATGACAGGCGATGCATTGGCCTTTTCCTTTAAACAGATCGAAGCCGCGAATAGCTTGGTCAGAAATGGCGTTAGTTTCTTTACCGTAATACCATTTATCAAAAGGTGAGTTGCCAGAGACAAGTATGCGCTGGTAGCTTGCAAGAGCTTTACCTAAATTTACAATATCAACAGATTTGCCATCAAAAGCTTCTTCAAACATGCCGTCATAATCTGACATGTCTTTTACTTTTTGGATGACTTGTCCCATAGATGTCATGGCCATTTCATTACGAGATAATAACGGGCCCCAGATCTGATTTTCAAGCGTGGTTTCACGTGCATCATGGAACAGGCGCTCCAAATATGCTGTGTTGTATATGGTCGGAGCATTACGTCGGTTTGAGCGACCTTCAAAGCCAACAGCCTTCTCTAGTTCATGACTTGAAAAGCCTTGCTCCGGTATGTGGCACATTGCACACGAGAAGGTGTCATTAAGAGATAAACGTCGGTCGAAGAATAATTTTTTACCCAGGTCAATTTTTTCTACAGTCATTGGGTTGTCGACTGGTATAGGAATTTTGGGAAGGCCTAAAGGTGGCTCGTTAAGAACACGAATTAAATCAGCTTTTTTCCCGTGGCGGGCAGAAATGGCGACGGAGTTGGTCTCGTAGCCAGTAGTTTCATACCCAGTTTTATCATCACCAGCACCTATGCGAATGCCATCTATATTTTGGGCATTGCCAGAAGCAGAGGGCGAACCCTCTGCTTCTGGTGCCTTTATCATGAAGTGATCTGAGTTATAAAAATCACGAGTCTTTACTTGTTCTCGTATGGCGTTATCCTCTGACAAGCCATAGCTACTATAAAAACAAAGGGACAATAGTAAACTTATTTTTAAACTCAAATATCTCATTTTCTCTTTCTTACTTTGGTACTGTTACTATTTACTCATTGCTACGATATTGTTTTTTGCTTGTTCTACTTTAGCTGTTTTGCCGTATAGAGAGTAAGCACCAAAACGCATTTGATGAGCACGTCCTAGCTTCTCAGCTTGGAAGTCAATAGCGAACTGTTCAGTCATTTCTGTACCATCCCAATGGTATAGCTTGATGAACTGGTCGTTGTCACCGGCTTTCTTGTCCCAGTTACCTAGTAAAGAAGTGGTGTAGTACAAACGTTTACCATCCCAGCTAGAAGAAACCATGTTTACTTGATTACCGATCTGTTTTTCATAGACCTGTTTAGGGTTATGAGGATCAGTGATATCAAATCCACGTGTTTTACCATCTAGGAAGGTGTTAACCCAAAGCATAGTATCAGAACTGTTGATAGAAATATCAACTGGTAATGGGATATCTGCAGGGTTACCTACATCAGCAACATTAGTTGCTTTCCAGACATCATTTTCTTCGTTCAAAAGTACGAGTTGTGATGTAAGTGCTGTTGTTGTGAAACAGTAGTTATTCTCTGGTTTCCATGCACAACGGATTTCAAGTGGTGCACCTGGTACGTCTAAAACTTGTTTAGGCTTACGAGTGTGAAGATCCCAAATAACCATTGTGTTACCGAAACGTTTCATTGCTTCTGCATCACCAAGCATTGCACCGAAGTCCATCATGTAGTTGGACCAGCCAGTGAATGAAGATGTCAACATTACGTTTTTAGCAGGTAATGCACGGATGTCATAACCGTAACCATCAGCGAATTGACCGCCTTTATGAGCACCTTGAAGGTTATCATCTGTAGGCATCCAGTAAGTATCAATGTACTCACCGCCGTTAGTGTACTCAACTAATGCAGTACGACCACCGTGGTCTTGGTTGTTAGAAAGACCTGTAACAATCATACGACCCGGAAGAGCGTAAGTTGTGTGAGGACCAACAACACCACCTGTTTTGCTAACAAAATCGTCAATAGTTTTGACTAGTTTTGGTGCAGCAGGATCTGTGTGAACGTCAAAGATAAAGATTTTGTTTGAATCTAGACCACCGGCCCATAAGAATTTACGATCATCCGTGAAACCAGAGTGATGAGCTTCGTTACGTCCGCCAACTGATTCAGAGTTGATGACTTTACCGTAATGTTCAGATTTTGGGTTTACATCTACTGTTACCATTTTATCTTGTCCGTCACCTAG
>Ga0209713_10001041_pt1 | contig 16261 bp, 10 predicted proteins | sample ArcOceMetagenome_3_FD_187444 | JGI IMG/M metagenome (GOLD analysis project Ga0209713, IMG submission 187444) | Marine eukaryotic phytoplankton communities from Arctic Ocean - Arctic Ocean- Svalbard ARC20M Metagenome (SPAdes) (version 2) | ecosystem: Environmental > Aquatic > Marine > Oceanic... | reverse complement strand
ATGCGAAAACTTTATTGAAGATGACTTTATTCAAGATGACGACGGCCCGCTCGACCCTCCACGCCGCTCGTCCGCTCCTCATCGCGGCGGCGGTGGCCTACTACTACCGCATCTCCGCACCGCCTCTCTCCGCCTGGACTCGACACGCCATGGACGCCATGGACGCGGTGCCCACCGTCGGCCGCGGAGGGGTGCCGCGCGCGATGCCGTACAGCCGGGCGCTGGTCGAGGAGATGTCGTCCAGAAGCACGACGCGTCCGCAGCCGCTGCGCGTGGCTGGCGAGCTCGAGGAGCTGCCGTGCCTCAAGTGGACGGCGGAGCACCTCTCGGTGACGGGCGGCGAGGTGCAGCTGAGCGCGTTTCGGCAGAACTCGTCGGAGTTTGTGCTCGCGCGTGGTCAGGAGGAGCTCTTCTCGCGTTCGCGGAGCGTCTCGCGCGCCAGCGTGACACAGCGCGAGTTCTGGGCCGCCGCCGACGCCGCGGAGAGCGGTGCAGGGGGCATGCTCTACCAGTTTGGGACGCTCGCCGAGTGGGGCGAGGCGCTGCAGGCAGAGGCGGCGGAGCCGACGCTCGAGGCGTCGCTCGGCGTGTGGGACGCGCCGCGCGGTCTGGCCGCCGCCGCGCAGACCGAGTGGCCCAGGCCGGCGGCCAACGTGTGGGCGGCGCACGCGGGTGTGGTGGCGACGGCGCACTACGACCCGAGCCACAACGTCGTCATCCAGCTGCAGGGGCGGAAGCGGTGGCTGCTGTGGGCGCCCGAGGAGCTGGGGCGGCTGAGGCTGCACCCGGCGACGCACCCGTCGCGTCGGCAGACGCGGCTGCCGCTGGTGGGCCCGTCAGCGGACACGGCCGCCGTGGGCCACGCCGACTACGGCGCGACGCGTGCGATGAGCCTCGAGCTCGGCCCGGGCGAGATGCTGTACGTGCCTCCGTACTGGGCGCACGCCGTGCTGTCGGTCACGCCGAGCGTCGCCCTCTCGGTGCTCTCCCCCGCGTGGATTGCCGCGAGCTGGGCCGCCGCCAAGCGCACGCCGCTCCCGTTCAGCGGCCTCGCCGCGCCGCCGCGCCGCGCCGTCGCGGTCGCGCGCTACCTGCGGCGGCTGCTGCCGCGCGTCGCCGCGCTCCGGCCGCACACGTCCGCCGCCTTTGTCCGCCGCGTCTACGAGGCCGGCCACGCCGACGTGGCGGCTCCGGTCGACGTGGCCGGCGCTGGCGGTGCTGATGCGGCGGCGGCCGAGCGGATGCGCGCCGAGCTGGGCGACGCCGCGTGCGACGCTCTGACGACGTCGGCCGACTCGGTCGCGGGGGAGGAGGAGGAGGAGGAGGAGGCGGCGGCCATGGGCGAGGCGGCGCTCTACAAGGCGGCGACCGCCGTGAGCGCGCTCCTCGCGACCGAGGACGGCGAGCGGCGCTTCACCGACGGCGTGGCGCGCGAGCTGCTCACGGGCTACGTCGACGAGCTCGCGGCGTGGGCCGTCGGCGACGCGCGCAAGGCCGCCGGCCTGCTCGCGTGCTGGACGCGGGGCGTCGAGCCGGCCCCGCTGTGAGTGACTCTCTTGTGGCATGTGTCGATTATATTCATCTCTCCGTGTTCATATTGGCCCATACCAAGACCAAGACACGACTCGGCCTAGCCTGTCGTTGGCCTTTCGGATGTACTACCCTGTGTCCGATCGGCCTCCTTCAGTTCCTTCCTCGCCACGAAGAAGAGGGCGTCGTGCCAGCTCTCGGCGCCGCTCAGCACGCCGGCGCGGCGGCGGCGGCGGCCCAGGTACGGCACGCCGCGTATGACGCGCGACTCGCGCAGCCGGAAGCCGCTCAGCTGCAGCAGCGCGCGCAGCTCCTCCCAGCTGAGGCGCAGCAGGCCGAGCTTCGGCTGGTGCCAGTGGAGCGGGCCGACGTTGATCCAGACGCCGTCGGGCGCCAGCAGCTCCCACGCGCGGCGCACCGCGGCGGCGGGGTCGGCCAGCGTGTCGAGGAAGTAGCTCGTGACGAGCACGTCCCACCGGCCGCGCTGCTCGGCGTAGAAGCCGCCAAAGTCGGCGACCTGCAGCGTCAGGTTGGCGGGAACGGCCGCCGTCGCCGCATCGGGCACGCTCGCCGCCTCGAGGCACGGGCCGCGGCTCAGAGCGCCCGCCTCGCACCGCACGCGCGGCACGAGCGTCAGCGAGTCGCGCCGCGGCATGACTCGCGCGATCAGGCTGTGTGCGGCCACCATCATGCCGACCGACTCGTCGTTGGCCTCGACCCGGTGGCCTCGCCGCGCAATCTCCCACGCCAGCCGGCACGCGCCCGCGCCCGGCACCAGCACCCGCAGCGGGCGTCGGCGGCGCTGAACGCGGCGCAGAGCGCGCAGCACGGGTCGGTGCGTCTTTCGGCGCGCAGCGGCGCCCGCCGCGCTCCAGTCCCTGGCCAGGTGCGCTAGCAGCTGCGCGGCCGAGTCGTATGACTGCTCGGTTGCGGGCGGCGACGGCGGCGCCATCGAGTCGCTCACGCCTGGTGCAGGAAGTGCCATCGTGCATGCCACGGACGGCGGCAGCAGCCTGTCTAGCACGAGCTCGTTGGCCTCCCACGCGCGCCCGGCTCCGGCCGCGATGCTGGCGGCGCCGACGGCGATTCTCTCCGACGGCGAAAGTGTATTAAGCGGCTCTAGCAGCGTCTGTAGCTCATCCGAGTGCTGCTGCTTGAGCACGCGCAGCCGTGTGGCCGCGCCGTCCGGCAGGAAGAGTGGGAGCATGGCACGGGTGCACGGCAAACGTGAGTATGCAAACGCAAGTTTTCGCACTTTGATTTCCTCGGCGGCGCCGAACCAGCGGGATATGCTCTCGCTCATCGCGCTCCCCACCGCCTTCGCGCCGCCCGCGGGTCTCTCGCCGCTCCCGCACGCGGCCTCGTGCTCGCTCAAGGCGCTCCAGCACTGGAATCCGCAGCGCCCGCTCGACGACTGGGCGGCCTCACTCAGCTGCGCTCTCACCACCGAGTCGCAGCCGCACGCGACGGCAGTGTACAAGCCCACGATGAAGTCGACGGGCTGGGACGTCTTCGAGGCCGTGATCACCACGGCCGGCTGCTCCTCGGACGCCGAGCTGGGCTGCCAGGCCGGCGCGGCCGCCGCGGGCTTCCTCGAGGGCTGGCTGAGCGCCCAGCGCATCTCTGACCACCTCCACAATCTGCTCGCCAACAGCAACTTCCTCAGCAGGTCGACTGTCAACAGCTCCGATCCGAAGTGGTCGGCGCTCGTCGCCTACGAGCAGGAGCAGGAGAGCTGGACCGTGCGCGAGTCGTCGGCGCCGGGAGACGAGGTGATGAGCGTCGTGCCGTATCTCTACGCGCAGCAGGCGGGCATCGCGGCCGGTCTGGCAAAGGCGGGTGTCGAGCTCTTTGGCCTGACGCCGTGGCGCGCGGCGGTAACGATCAACCTGCTGGCCGAGGAAGGCGACGTCCTCGACAAGCTCTTCCCGGAGCGGCGTGTCGACTGGTTCGGCAACAACCTCAGTCTGGCGCAGCGGCACGCAGCGACGCTGGCGCGCGAGCACTGCTCGGCCTTCATCGCGCTCGGCGAATACAACGAGGAGCTGTTCGTGGGGCATAACATGTGGTGGTCGTTCTACGCGATGATGCCCGTCCTCAAGACGTACACGTGGGAGGCGCTGCCCGAGGCCAGCCGCGGGGCCGCTGCGGGCGCCGCGCCCGTGGCGCGCAGGGTGCAGATGAGCTCGCTGCCCGGCGCGCTGTCGTCGATCGACGACATCTACTCGTTGCCCGCGGCCGACCAGCGGCTGGCGGTCATGGAGACGACCAACCCGCTGTACGACCACGCGCTTTACGAGAGGATGTCGCCGCGCAGCCTGTGGTGCTGGGCGCGCGTGATGGCGGCCAATCTGCTCGCGACCGACGGCGCCGCGTGGGTCGACCTCTTCTCGCTGCACAACTCGGGCACGTACAACAACATGTGGATGGTCGTCGACTACAAGCGCTTCACCAAGGGCGAGCCGCTGCTGCCGGAGAGCGGCGTGCTCACCATCGCGGAGCAGCTGCCTGGCCTCATCAGCGCGTCGGACGAGACCCACCGCCTCGCGACCTCGGGCTACTTCTCGTCTTACAACCAGCCCTACCTCAACGCCACCGTCCACGAGAGCGGCGCCGCCGCGTACGACGAAAAGATGCGCAAGCAGGGAGTAACCGCGTTCGGCTACCAGCTCGCGGGCCGCGCCCACCTCTTCCGCGCCTACGCCCACATGCTCGGATCGCTCGAGGACGCCAAGAAGCTGCTGCGCTGGAACAAGTTTCAGACGGACCCGGTGGTGCTGAACTCGCCGGACCCGTCTCACGCGGTCGTCCCCGCCACCTATGGCGCGCTCGCCTCCCGAGGCGACCTCAACCCCAAAGGCACCGGGCCGGATGGGGTTACGGCCCGATGAACTCGGTCGCCACCAATGCCAAGCTCATCTCGAGCGCGCTGCTCAACCGCAGTCAGATGCTCGCGCAGGGCGGCCCGACGCACGACGACCAGCCCGTCTTCAGCTGGGCGAAGGCTCCGCCGAAAATCCAGATGCAGCCGCACCGTGGGCAGCCCGACACGTGGGACTTTGACTGGATCACGCTCGAGGCCGCGGCGGGGCCGCTCTGAGCGGGAAATCCCCCCCACGCATTGTGTACATTGTGAAGATACCAGAAAAGCTGTCATTGTGGTACCTAGAGTTTAGGCTGTTTAGGCGGTTAGCTAGCGGATTGATCAATCGGTCTATATGGTCCCTAAGACCGCGGCGAGCACCATCCCCCCGCGATCGCCACCGGAGGGGAATCTACCAGTCTACCAGTCCACCAGTCTACCAGTCTACCAGTCTACCAGTCTACCAGTCTACCAGTCTACCAGTCTTGGCCCTCTGGCGGTGCATTATCACGCAGCGCTGCCCGCGTGACGGAACTGCCTGAGGGACCGGGGCTCCCGGCGTACGGGCTTGTAACCTGCCTGAATTCAGTTGGTCAAAATCGGTCTCGGCGTCGCCGATCGATGCTCGCCTCCTTGACAATCGTCCTCGCGGCTCGGCGCCCGCTGGGTCGCCCTGCGCTGCCGATCGCGACCGCAACGGCCGATCGCAACGGTCGACAGGCCGCAACGGTCGACGCATCGCCAACCTGGCTGTCCGTGCTCGACTTTGGTGCCAGCCCGAACAGCACAGACAACACCGCGGCCTTCGCCGCCGCGCTCACGGCGGCCGCGGCGCGTGGCGGAACCACCGTCCTCGCGCCCTCGGGGACCTACACGTTCAAGGGCAGTCTTGAGATTCCACCCGGCGTGACGCTCGCCGGCACCTACGGCAGCGTGCCGTCGCACGACCTCCGCGGCAAGAACAAGGTGCCCGACGACGGCACCGTGCTTGTCCCGACGGGTGGTCGCGGCTCCGAGGACGGACCGGCCTTCGTGACGGTGCATGCCAATGCGGCCATGTCACGCCTGTGCATCTGGTACGCCGAGCAGGAGCGAACGAAGCTGCCCGTGCCCTACCCGTGGACCGTCATCATGGACGGTCCGAACGCAGCGGTCACGGACGTCGAGCTGCTCGGCAGCTGGAACGGCATCAACGCGACGGGCGCGCATCGGCACTACGTTGCACGCGTGCAGGGCCACCCGCTCAACATCGGCGTCTTCGTCGATGCGACCTACGATATCGGCAGGCTCGAGGACGTGCACTTCAACCCGTGGTTCTCATGCGAGCACCCGTTCATCGAGTACCAGCTCGTCCATGGCCGCGCCTTCGTGCTGGGCCGGTCGGACTGGGAGTACGTCTTCAACACGTTCGCCTTCGGCTACGCGGTCGGCTACCACTTCGTGTAGACGCCGACCGGCGAGATGAACGGCAACTTCCTGGGCATCGGCGCCGACCTCGCCATCAACGCCTCTGTGCTGGTGGACGCCTCGCAGCCGGCGGGCCTGCTCATCACCAACGGTGAGTTCACCGCCTTTCACACCGACGAGTGGCTGCCCAACAGCACGGTAGAGTCGACGCAGGTCGTCACGAGCCCGACCAACACCGGAGGGATCAAGCTGGTCTCGAGCTCCTTCTGGGGCAAGAGCTCGCAGATTGCGATGCTGCACGGCACCGGCACCGTCACCTTCTCGGGCTGCGAGTTCGTGCAGTGGGATCTGCAGGCCAAGGATGGCCAGGCGGCGATCCGTGCGGAGGCGGGTGCGGTCGTGCTGCAGGGCAACACCTTCGACGACGACAAGGCGCAAGTGTCGCTCGGCGCCAACCAACGTCACCAAGGCCGTCATCACCGGCAACATCATCAAGGGGAAGCAGGGTGAGCAAGATTGGGTTCAACGCGGTGGTTGGTTACCGAGAGTGTACCTCGCGCCGTGTTGGCGTTGGTGTTGTGCCAGGCCGCCAGGTCGCCAGCAGTCGAAGCGCACTATTTGATGTCAGCAGCCAAATCCGCCGCCAAGGCCGTCGGCGGCGGCGTAGTCTACCTGGCTGGCACCTATGCGGCCTACGAGTACTTCCGGCCGGTCCCAGCGCTGCCCGATGCATGCGAGCGCTGCCACACGTTCCAATCGCTGGCGCCCAAGTACGACTCGGAGATCGAGAAGGACGAGCGATCATCTGGCATCCTTGATCTTCGTCGTGAGATCACCGCCCACGCCAAGGGCAAGGTGCTCGAGGTGGCCGGTGGCACGGGTCGCAACCTGGCCTTTTACACGGACGCCGTGGCAGAGCTGACCATCGGCGACTTCTCGGAGGAGATGCTCAAGATCGCCGCAGGCAAGATCGCCAAGATGCGTGCAGACGGCTCGGTGGCGGCTCCTTCGAAAGTGACGCTCGCCGTCATCGACGCTGCGAAGATGCCTCTGGAGACTGCGCAGTACGACACCGTCCTCGACTCGTTTGGCGTCTGCTCCTTTGAGCAGCCGCAGGCCGCGCTGCAGGAGATGAAGCGCGTCTGCAGGCCGGGCGGCAGCATCCTCCTGCTCGAGCACGGCATGAGCGACTGGTTTCTGCTGGCCTGGTGGCAGCAGCACCGCCTCAATCGGCACGTGGTTCGCTGGGGCTGCTACTGGAACCGCGACATATTGGCCGAGGTGAAGCAGGCGGGCTTGGATGTGGTCGAGCAGAGGCGGCTCCACTTCGGTACCACCTACTACATCCGGTGCAAGCTTCCCGAGGGGGCCTCGCCAGCCGGCTGACACTGCACCTGGAAGCTGGCAGAACGACATGAGATTTTTACTCGCAGGGCACGTCGGACTCTCGGAGGAACGCAAGGCCGAGCGCGAGCATAGCTGCAGACCCAGAGTGCAGAGAGACGAGGAAGTGAGTGCGGTAGATAGAAGCCGTTTTGTTTCATTTCCACATATACTTTTCTCAAGTCGCGTCTCTGTCTCTGCTCTACTACACACGTCAGCCGTTATCCCGAAGTGCTGTCATATGTCCACAGGTCTAGGTGCACCCCCAGTGGCAAGCTGGGAGTCAACCTCCACGTGCTGTGCTGTGTGTGCGCTGTCTTACTGCCGAAAGCCCGGTGGCGCGTACGCCGTCGGCAGGCGCTCAGAAGTCCGCATCGAGCGCGAACGAGTTGTTGATCGCGGCGTTCTCCTTGCTGTCCATGCTCGACATGACGCCGGCCTTCTGGTACTCGCTGACGCGGCGCTCGAAGAAGTTGGTCTTGCCCTGCAGCGAGATGAGCTCCATCCAGTCGAACGGGTTGGAGGCGTTGTACATCTTGGGCGCGCCGAGCGCCACGAGCAGGCGGTCCGCGCAGAACTCGATGTACTCGGACATCATGCGCGAGTTCATGCCGATCAGGTCGACCGAGAGCGCCTCGCACACGAACTCCTTCTCGTGCGTGACCGCGTCGCCGATGATGGTGTGCAGCCTCTCGTCCGACAGCTTGTTGTCCAGCATCGCGTAGAGCAGGCACGCAAAGTCGCAGTGCATGCCCTCGTCGCGCGAGATGAGCTCGTTGGAGAAGGTGAGGCCGGGCATCAGGCCGCGCTTCTTCAGCCAGAAGATCGCGCAGAACGAGCCCGAGAAGAAGATGCCCTCGACGACGGCGAAGGCGACGAGGCGCTCGGCGAAGCGCGTCGACTCGGTGATCCACTTCAGCGCCCAGTCGGCCTTCTTCCTCACGCACGGCACCGTCTCGAGCGCATTGAACAGGCGGTCCTTCTCGGCGTTGTCCTTGATGTACGTGTCGATGAGGAGACTGCGGACGCGCGCGGCGGGCATGCCGGGTCAGAGCGAGAGGCGGGTCGCAGCGGTGGTGGGTGTGGCTCGGGCGCGCTCCGTGAGGCGCGCACCTGTACGTCTCGGAGTGGATGTTCTCCATGGCGATCTGGAAGCCGTAGAAGCAGCGCGCCTCGGGCAGCTGCACCTCGGAGGCGAAGCGCTCGACGAGGTTCTCGTTGACGATGCCGTCCGACGCGGCGAAGAAGGCGAGGATGTGCGAGACGAAGTACTTCTCGTCCGGCGTCAGCTTCTCCCAGTCGACGGCGTCGTGCTGCGCAGCAAGGGCAGAGGCAGCTCGGTCAGCGCTGGCGGCTCAGGCCCGGAGCGTGCGCAGGGCGGGTCGTGAGGGGGCGCGCGAGCTCGGCCAGGCGCGCAGCCAGGCGCGCAGCTCGGGGGGCTCGTGGGGCTGCGGATGCGGTCGCTGGGGCCCGGGACGCCGCGCGCGGTGCGAGCTGGCTGGGCCAGCGGCGGGCGGCGGGCGCGCTCACCGCCAGATCAATCTCCTCCGCGGTCCAGAAGCTGGCCTCTGCCTTCTTGTACATCTCCCACACCTCCGGGTACTTGATCGGGAAGAGCACGAACCGCTGCTTGTTCGTCTGCAGGATGGGCTCCTGGGCGTCGATCGGGTCCTGCTCGTACTCTGGCATATCTGCCGGCGGGCAGGGCGCGGCGCGGCGAGTCAGTCGCGTGGGCGGGAGCGCGCAGCTCGCGGGCGCGCTGGGCACACGCGCGCGCCGTCGGGCGGCCGCGTGCGGCTGGTTAGGCTGTTGCGCGCCTGCGTCTGGTTAGCTGAATGCTGGTGTGGCTCTGATTTTCCTGGTCGGACAAGAAGCGCGAAGCGTGCAGGGGGCCGCCGTCTCTCGCGCGAATGCCGCCGCGGTCTTTTCGTGGTCGGTTCTTTAGCCGTGGCGATCTTTGCTTTCTGTCTTTTCTTTTGGGAGAGGAAGGGAAGGGCAGCGAGCGGGAGAGCCCATGGAGCCAGCCATCCCAACCACCAAGGCAAGGCGCAAGAAATCAAGAACGTGTCGGCTCTCGCGCGGGACACACCATAGCTCGCATCCTCTGCCCTGCGCCGTGTGTGCTAAGGGCATGTAGTCCGGCCTCAGCCGCTGGGCAGGGGATCAGCGCGCGGAGCCTCGACATCTCAGAGATGAGCGCACCCGACCCACCCGCCGCCGCGTCTCCATCCAGCGAGGCACCCAGCAGCTCCGGCGCCGGCAAGGAGGAGATGGTCACCATCAACGACTTCAACATGGTGTCGAAGCTCGGCGAGGGCGGCTTCGGCACGGTCATGCTGGTCCGGAAGAAGTCGACCGGCAAGCTGTACGCGCTGAAGCTGCTGGAGAAGAGCCGGATGACCAAGCGCGGCATCGCCGACCGCGTCATCAGCGAGAGCATCTCGCTGCAGCAGATCCGCCACCCGTTTGTGGTGACGCTGCACTATGCATTCCAGGACAAGAGCCGCGTGTACTTTGTGCTCGAGCACGTGGCGGGCGGCGACCTATTCAACTTTTTGCAGGAGCACCGTTCCTTCCCGGAGCCGTGGTGTCGGATCTACCTCGCCGAGATTGCGATGGCGCTCGCGTGGGTCCACAAGAACCGGTTCGTGTACCGCGACCTGAAGCCAGAGAATGTGCTGGTCGCTCCGGATGGTCACCTGAAGCTGGCGGACTTTGGCACGGCCAAGAGGCTGCCCGAGGCTGCCACGACGGGCAGCGACAAGGCGCCCAGCAGCAGTGGCGGCAGCAGCGACGGAGCTGCCGGCGAGGAGGCCAGCGCTGCCGAGGCGGGCGGCGAGGCGGGCGGCGAGGCGGGCGGCGAGGGTGGTGGTGGTGGTGGCGGCGGCGGCGGCGGCGGCACGGGCAAGCCGGATCCGGATAACTTGCGTGACGAGCCGCGGCTGCACACGATCATCGGCACGCCGGAGATCCTGGCGCCCGAGCTCTTCCTCGAGGACGGCTACGGCTACTCGGTCGACTGGTGGGGGCTCGGCGCGCTCTTCTCGGAGATGCTGCTCGGTGACGCGGCGATCATCTCGCAGGGCGACAACCTGCGCGCGCTCATCGACTCGTACCGGCGCGGCACGCACCTGCGGCCGCTGCCCAAGTGGGTGTCGCCCGAGGCCGCCTCGGTCATCCGCGGCCTGCTCACCGTCGGCCGCACGGAGCGGCTCGCGTGCGGCGGCGGCGGCATCGACGAGCTCAGGGCGCACCCGTTCTTCGCCGGCTTCGACTGGGAGGCGGTGTACCGCAAGGACGCGACGGCGCCGCTCTGCCCGTTCGCCGTCCACCGCTCGACCAAGGACCACAACGCGCAGCTCTCCGTCTCGGGCTCGCAGGCGGAGCTCGACCAGCTCGAGCGCAACTTCACGCCGTACGCCAACGACGACAACGAGGACGCCAGCGCGCTCGAGCCGGCGTGGTCGTCGCAGCTGTGCGACGCGGCGGCGCGCGGCAGCATCGACGAGCTCAAGGACATCGTCAACAGGGGCGCGCCCGTCGACGAGGGCGACTACGACAAGCGCACCGCCATCCACCTCGCCGCGAGCGAGGGGATGCTCGCGGTGGTGCGCTTCCTCGTCGACGAGCTCTCGGCCAACCACTCGCCGCTCGATCGGTGGGGCAACACACCGCTCGACGACGCGACGCGCTCGGGCCATGCCACGGTCGTCGAGCTGCTCTCGCAGCGCGCGGCGCAGCGCGGCACCAAGAGCTCCGTCGCCGTCGAGACGGCGTCGACCGACCTGTGCGCGGCGGTCGCCAACGGCGACATCCAGCGGCTGCGCACGCTGCTCGGCTCGGGCGGCTACAACGTCAACCTGGGCGACTACGACAAGCGCACGCCGCTGCACATCGCGTGCGCCGACGGCATGCTCGTGATGGCGCGCTTCCTCGTCGACGAGATGGGCGCCAACTGCTCGCCCGTCGACCGCTGGAACGGCACGCCGCTCGACGACGCCATCCGCTCCAAGCACCCGACGGTCATCGAGTTCCTGCTCACCAAGGGCGCCAAGCGCGGCCAGCAGGTGCCCGGCGCGCAGTCGGTCGCGCAGGTGGCGAGCGTCGACCTGTGCGACGCGGCGGCGCGCGGCGACTTCGAGCGGCTGCGGATCCTCGTCAAGGAGCAGAAGCACGACATCAACGCCGGCGACTACGACAAGCGCACCGCGATGCACCTGGCCGCGAGCGAGGGGATGCTCGAGGTGGTGCGCTTCCTCGTCGACGAGCTCTCGGCCAACCACTCGCCCACCGACCGGTGGAGGGGGACGCCGCTCGACGACGCCGTGCGCGCCGAGCACATGGAGGTCGCCAAGTTTCTGCTGCTGCGCGGCGCAACGTCGGGCACGCAGACGGCGCTGCCGCCGCCCTCGTCGGGCGGCAGCAAGAGCAGGCGCGGCATGACGAAGCGCCTCTCCGCCTCTCTCACCTCGATGGTCTCCAGCGGCTCGGGAGGCAGCCGCGACAACTCGATGCACGGCAGCGACAGCCGCGACAGCTCGGCGCACGGCGCGTTCAAGTTCTCCTTCCTCGGCGGCAAACAGAGCCCGGGCAACTCGGGCCACGGCGGCTCGGTCTTCCGCAGCCCGGGCAACTCGGGCCACGGCGGCTCGGTCTTCCAGCGCAGCCCGGAGAGCTCGTCACCTGGCGTCGTCGAGAGCCCGTCACGACGCCGACCGAGCAAGGAGATCGAGCCGTTCCGGCTGGGTACGTCGGTCAAGGACATCACGGTCGTGGTGCCGGGCCACTGGGCGTGTGGGTCTGCGCCGACGTCGGCGCCGTCGTTGCTCGAGCACTCCCCGAGCAAGATGTCCCCTGGCGCGACGACGACCGCGCCGCTGCAGCAGCCTGCACACGTGGGCGCGAGCGCATATGCGCCGGCGCTGCTGAGCGAGCTGGTCGAGCCGCCCGCCGACCCGTTCCGCTGCCCGCTCTCGCGCGAGCGCTTCCGGCAGCCGGTCGTGGCGGCCGACGGCTTCACGTACGAGCAGAGCGAGATCGCGGCGTGGGTGCTGCTGCACGGCCGCTTCTCGCCCATCTCGGGCGAGCCGATCTCCGGCGTCCTCCTCGCCAACCGCACGCTGATGGACGCGATGGCGCTGCCGTGGCAGGAGCAGCCCGCCAGCGCGGGAGGCGCCGGCGCCCCCGTCGCGCCGCCGCCGGGCGTGCCCGACCGCTCGCTCTCGTCGATTGGCGGGCTGCACGAGCTCTCTCGCGCGCCGCTGTCGACCAACGCCGCGCTCAACCAGAGCTCCGCCCTCAAGGCGCTGCTCGCGAAGAAAAACGACGACCCCAACGCGCGCGACCCCGACGGCGACCGGACGCCGATCCACTGGGCGGCGGCGCGCGGCCACTACAAGTGCGCCGTGGCGCTGCTCAAGGCGGGCGCCGACCCGACGCAGTGCGAGGTGTCGTCGGGCCTCGCCGCGGCCGAGCTCGCCGAGGCGCGCGGCTACGACGAGCTGGTGACGCTCATCCGCAGCGCCGTCGCCACCAACGCCGCCGAAGCGCTCACCGCCGGGAGCCCCAGCCCCGCGCGCGGCGGCGCCAAGAAGGAGGCGGGTCTGCCGCGCACGCCGTCGCTCGGCAAGAGCCTCTTCACGTGGCAGCAGAGTCGCAAGCCGCGCCCTTCGAAGGAGACCGACTCCTCCAACGGGTCGTCGCTCGAGGGCTCCGCGCACAACGGCAGAACAACCCCAACCGCGAAAGCCTGAGCGAGGGACTCGCGTGTGCTGTGAAGCGTGATGCTGTGTAAAAGTGTAACCTCGGCCTCGTGTTGATAAACATCTAACTCTATAGAGTTGGACTTAGAGATCTCTAAAAGTCTTCGTCACTTCCAGTTCCTCTCCGCTTCCGGAACGCCGTCCCGCCGGTGGGGCCTGCACCTGCACACGCATTGAGGAGGACGGGCGCGTCCCACGGTGCATACTCGACCAGTGCCTGGCCCGCGGGGTCCGGCCGCCAGAAGCGTGGTGGCATGCTCGCACTCGGCGGTGACGGCTGCGACGGCGGCTGTGCGAGCAGCGCGGCGGTGAAGGAGAAGGTCGAGTTGGCGGTGGCGAGGACGTCGGCGGCGCGCATCGCGTGCCAGTCGCACAGCATCTCGAGCGCGCCGTCGGTGAGCTGCTCGGCGCAGCCGGCGTGCGCGGCGGCGCGCAGCCCCGGCAGCGCGCGGAGCAGCTGCGGCAGCAGCGCCGGCTCAAACTCGCGCAGCGCGGGTAGCGCCGCCGTCGCGTCGTCGGCGCACAGCAGCAGCCGCGGCCGCGTCAGCGTCGGCCAGAGGCGGCGCAGCCACGCGGCGTACCACTCGATCGGAGCGCTCCAGAAGACGCCCTCGTCGCGCCACCCCGGCGGCAGCGCGGCTCGCTCCTCCTCCTCTGCCTCCACCGCCTCCTTCGACGACGACGCGGCGCCCTCTCGTCGCCAGCCCGAGTCGTCGCCCGCGTGGCACTGCGTGCAGGCATTGTAGCCGTCCGCCTCGAGCCGCGCCGTGTCCTGCTTGCACCGCACGTGCACCACCACGAGCGTCGTCGCCGCGCCCTGCCCACCGTCCGCGTCCTCGCCGCCGCCTCTGCCACGCAGCCGCGCGAGTGCGGCGTCGACAAGCCGTTGGAGCGGCGCCACCGGAGCGAAGGCGCGGAGCAGCAGGTCGCGGTGCGGCGCCAGGTGCGCCGTGTCGAACTGGAAGAAGCCCCACAGCTCCAGCGCACCGCCGCGCGCGACGCACGCGTCGACGCACTCCGCCGCGGTGCATGCGATGGAGCGCTCGTCGGCCGACGCCGCGATCGCCGCCGCGTTGACCTGGTGGCGAGGGGGCACACCACTGTGAGATGCGCAGCGCAGGGGGTGATATCACCCAGAGGGCACGGCGTGGCGAGTTGACCTGCGGGCATCCCTTGCGCAGCGCGCGGCCCGAGAGGCTCCCTCTTCCTCTTCCTCCGGAGGTGGAGGTCGCGCGCGCCAGCGATGCGAGCGGCGCGCGACTCTCGGCCCACTGCTTCCACCCCGCGTGTGCCAGGATGACGCGGTCGGCGACGAGGATGCGCTCGGCGGCTGGCGGCAGCGGCGGCGAGATGGCGGCGGCGCGCCCCTGTTGGCCGCCGGACAAGAAGGCGTAGGCGCCAACCCACGCGGGCGTGTGCAGCGCGAGGCCCCACAGCTCGGCGTAGACGGCCGCAAACGCGAACTGGAAGACTTGGTTGCCGAACTGGCCGAGCTGCCCCAGGCAGGCCGCGTAGAGCTGCGGGACGACGGCCGAATCCGGCTGCGCAACGGGAGGAGCGGCGTCGGCGGCCTTGCCCTGCGCCGGTGCCGCTGGTGCTGCCCCCCCCTGCTCGTCGTCGTCGTCGTCGCACTCGAAGCAGCCGGGCGGCGGCTGTGCCCCGAGGTGGTAGAGCACGACGTTCCGCCCGACAAAGGGCAGGTGGGTGCGGCGGATGCCGGGCGCCTTGGCCTGCAGGTAGTCGAGGAGCTGCTCGTACGTCGTGACCCACGCGCCGTTGCGCAGCTGGCGCGGGAACTCGCGCGCGAAGACGCAGCACGGCACGACGGCAAAGGGGCGGCCGAGGCGCAGCGCAACGTCGACGATCGGCTCGGTCGCCTGGTCGGGGTGCATGCCGACCAGCGCCGACGCCGACGCGAGCAGCTCGTGCTGCGCCTCCTCGAAGGCCGCGTCGAAGCGCGCGCGCAGGTGCTTGAACGGCAGCCGCGACGGCGCCTCGCCTGCCTCGGCCGCCCCCGCCGTCGCCGCGGCGCCGCCTTCGGCGGCCGCGTCGCCGTCGCCGTCGCCGTCGCCGTCGCCGTCGCCGTCGCCGTCGCCGTCGCCGTCGCCGTCGCCGTCGCCGCTGCCGTCGAGGAGATCCGCGAGCGCGCCGGTGGACTCGACCTCGGCCGCGGCAGGCTCCGCGTCGTCCGCCGCCGCGGCCGCCTCTCCCGCAGCCGGCTCCGGCTGCTGCCGTCGCTGCTGCTTGCGCATCCGCTTGCGCTGCTTGCGGTCGGGCTCGGCCTGCCTGCGCTCGTCGACGAGGCAGCACGGGATGCCCTCGGCGCTCAGCTCGAAGCTCAGGTTGCCGCGCCCGCCCGCCACGTCGAAGACGCCCGAGCCCGCCGACAGCTCGCTCCGCCCAAACGTGGCGACGAGGAACTTGGCGAACTGCGGCGCGCGCTGCTCGTGCGACTGCTTGTCGTGAGGGTCTGTCGGGTCGCCCTGCGCTGCCGCGAGCTCGAGCCTGCTCTGCCGGCGCTGCGCGACCCACGCGCGCCGCTCGGCCTTGAGGTCGGGCGACCAGTGCCGGTGCGGGCACGCCTTGCGCTCGCAACGCGTCGTGTTCAGCCAGTCGCGGCACACGGGCAGATCGGCCGGCTCGTGGCCTCGCGTCGTCGTCGCCTCCTCACCCTCGGCCATCTCGGCTCCGTCGGGCTGCCCGGCGTCAGCCTCGTCGTGGCTCTTCCACTGCGCGCCGTCGCTCATGTCGCGCCACGTTGCGACGACCTCGATGTGCGCGGCGTGTAGCATGCCATTCTCCGCCTCGCCCTCGAGCTCCTCCTCGCCACGCACGCGCACCAGGTCGCCGAGCTTGAGAGCGTAGCGCGCGATCGCCGCACCACCGACGCCCTCGCACGCGTCCTTGACCACGACCTTGCGCACAGAGCCCTGCTGCTGATGAGCAGCACTGCTGCTGCTGCTGCTGCTGGCGTCGCCGGTGGCGGTGGTGGCAGCGGTGGCGGCCGCGGCTGCGGCGGCAGCGGCCGCCTCGTGCAGCGGCTGCGTCTGGAGCTCGAGGAAGAGGATACGCTTGGAGAGGGGTCGCTTTCGACTCACATGGCCTACTAACGTCGCCTCCGTGGCCATGGCCGCGGTGCTGCGCAGCACACCTGCGTCGCGTCGCCGGACGGCTCTGCCACCTCCCGGATCCGGGAGCGGCGTCTGAGCCTGCGTTAGATGTTTGTTCAACCTACCTACCCCCACCTGCTCACTAAGATCGCCACTTGCACGCCTCCTACCTACCTATGGACACCGTCCCAACGGGCCTCGAGCCT
>Ga0209713_10001040_pt1 | contig 16266 bp, 10 predicted proteins | sample ArcOceMetagenome_3_FD_187444 | JGI IMG/M metagenome (GOLD analysis project Ga0209713, IMG submission 187444) | Marine eukaryotic phytoplankton communities from Arctic Ocean - Arctic Ocean- Svalbard ARC20M Metagenome (SPAdes) (version 2) | ecosystem: Environmental > Aquatic > Marine > Oceanic... | reverse complement strand
ACAGAGTATATACTCCTTTAGAGGGGCTACTATTCGCAATATATTAAACTTCGAAATCGACTACCCCGATCTTAAAGTTTTTAAGCTAGAACAAAATTACAGATCTTCAGAAACTATAGTAAGTGCTGCAAACAGCGTAATAGCAAAGAATAAGGACCAGCTAGAAAAAAAGGTATGGACCGCAAATGATTCTGGTGAAAAAATAAAAGTACTTCGAGCTGTTACAGATAATGAGGAAGGTAAGCTGATAGCACAAGACATCTTTGAGACTAAGATGACAGCACAGAAAATGAATAGCGATTTCGCTATTTTATATCGTACCAATTCTCAATCTAGAAGTATGGAGGAGGCTCTACGAAAGCTGAATGTACCCTACCGAATATATGGAGGTCTTAGTTTCTACCAACGAAAAGAGATAAAAGACCTAATAGCGTACTTACGCATAGTTATAAACCCGAGCGATGAGCAGGCACTGAAACGTATAATCAATTACCCTGCAAGAGGAATAGGCAATACATCTATGCAGAGAGTGGCCGTACTAGCCAGCGAAACCGGACAAAGCCATTGGGAAATAGTATCTAACGCACATCAGTACCCTGAGCTAAAAGCCGCTATCGCTAAGTTTAGAGACTTCGTGAATATGATAAAAAGCTTTGCGATATTAGTCCCAACTCAAAATGCCTATGACGTAGCTATGCACATAGCACGGTCTGTAAAGCTTCTGAAAGTCCTAAATGAAGATAAGACTGTAGAAGGGGTAAGCAAATACGAGAACATGGTAGAACTGCTTAACGGTATTAAAGAATTTGCAGAGGATGACACCAATGAGAGTGAAAAAGATCTTGGAAGCTATTTACAAGATATAGCATTACTGACAGACGCAGATAGAGTGGATGATAACAATGATCACGTTTCTTTAATGACCATTCACCAATCTAAAGGGCTAGAGTACAAAAAGGTATATGTAACTGGACTAGAAGAAAATCTATTCCCATCTCAAATGTCTCTTGGATCTCGATCTGATCTAGAAGAAGAACGCCGCCTATTCTATGTAGCTATCACTAGAGCAGAAGAAGATTTAGTCCTGTCGTTTGCTACATCAAGATTTAGATTTGGCACATTATTACCCTGTGAGCCTAGTAGATTTATAGATGAAATAGATCCGGAATTTTTGCAATTAGAAAGACGTTCAACGCTGACTAGCACAAAACAAACCCTTGGAAATATAGACCGCAGAAGTAGTGATATGAACCCACCTAGTGGACTACGTAAAACTATAGCCAAACAGAATCAGCCTAAGATGATACGACCGCCAGCTACTAGTAACTTCGAAGCAGAATCAATGCACGATATAGCAGAAGGGATGCAAGTAGAACATCAGAGATTTGGTACTGGTACAGTTACCAAACTAGAAGGTAATACTGCTCCAGAAAAAGCGACTATTAATTTTACAGAATTCGGAGAAAAGACCTTGGTTTTAAAATTTGCCAAACTTAAAAAAGTATAAAATTCAAACATATTAAACTGCCAACACTTTATGTGCTAATATTCTTATTGCATTCTTTGATAATAACAGCGAAAACAAAGGATGAATACTAAATGTAAATTAAATATGTATCAATTATGTATCGTTACACAAATTAATATTATAGATATTTGTGCTTTTAATGAAGACCAGATATCACTTTAAAAAACGGGCCAAAATTCTACTTTATTTTTTTTTATATTTGTCCAGAAACTAACTAGCAATGAGAAACAGTATCACCCATCTAACACGTAAAAATACCCCCCGTTGGGTTGTGCTTACCATAGACTTACTGCTTTCAGCTTTCTCATTTGGCCTAGCTTATTTTATTACTGAAGTTTTAAGTTTAGAAAAAATAAATGCAGCAAGCTACCTATTTCCGTTAAGCCTTGTGCTTATTTTTAGACTTATAGCTTTTATCACTACCAAATCTTACACCGGTATAATACGATATACAAGTACACAAGACGCAGTGCGTATTTTCTTTGCTGTGGCTATTGGTACCATTTCCATTCTCTTTGCCGAAGTAACTGCATATGCATATCTAGGCACTCACTTTATTAAGCCCTCAGTTATTATAATTGATGCATTTATACTAATATTCTTTCTTTGCGCTTTCAGAATCTCATTTAAACTGTTATATAATCAGTATGCACCTTTTAATCTACGTAATACTGGTAAAGAAGTCATAATATATGGTGCTGGCGAAGCCGGTATAATAGTAAAAAGATCCTTAGAGCGAAACTCAATACACGGTAAAAAAGTAATAGCTTTTGTTGACGATAATCCAAAATTACAAGGCAAATCTGCAGAAGGAGTAAAAATATATTCCTCAGATGTAGATTGTGATAACCTCATAGCAAATAGTAATAATGTGGAAGTCATAGTAGCGATTAATAATATAACGGCTATCCGCAAAAAGCGAATTATCGAAAACTGCCTTCGACATGACATTGAAGTCAAGATTGTACCACCCGTGAGTGCTTGGATAAATGGCGAGTTCAATCCAAAAAGTATAAAAGCTGTACGAATAGAGGATTTACTAGAGCGTGAACCAATAGAACTAAGTAAGGAAAAAATAAGTCTCGAGTTGAAAAATCAAGTCATTTTGATTACAGGAGCTGCAGGTTCCATAGGCAGCGAAATAGTTAGACAATGCTTACCTTTTGGGCCAAGAAAAATCATACTCATAGACCAAGGGGAAACACCTCTTTATGAGATAGGAAATGAACTGAAAGGTGAAAATATTGAAATAATAGTGGCAGATGTGTGCAATACATCTAGAATGGAAAGAGTATTCGCTCACTTTAAACCATCATACGTTTTTCACGCTGCAGCATATAAGCACGTTCCGCTAATGGAAGACAATCCATACGAGGCCATAAATACAAACGTATTTGGTACTCAAAATTTAGCTAATCTATCCACTAAATATGCAGTTAAGAAATTTGTGTTTGTAAGTACTGACAAGGCAGTAAACCCTACTAATATAATGGGGGCATCAAAACGTATAGCTGAGATATTTATACAGTCACTAAACGCCAACCTACGTCTAGAGTCAGACAATCACACGATGTTCGTAACCACTCGTTTTGGTAACGTGCTAGGTAGCAATGGCTCTGTAATACCCCTTTTCAAAAAGCAAATAGAGGCAGGTGGACCGGTTACTGTAACACATCCTAAAATCACTCGATTCTTTATGACGATACCAGAAGCATGCCAGCTGGTACTAGAAGCAGGTGTCACGGGCAAAGGAGGAGAGATTTACATTTTTGATATGGGTGAGTCTGTTAAAATAGTAGATTTAGCACGTAAAATGATAAAGCTTTCTGGTTTCGAAGATGGCAAAGAGATTAAAATTAAATTTACTGGATTACGCGCTGGAGAAAAATTAAAAGAAGAACTCCTGAATGATAAAGAAAATACTATAGGCACGCACAACCCTAAGATAATGGTAGCTAGGGTACCTGAGTACAATTATCTAGAGGTAAATAAACTTATCTCTGATTTATATAAAGAGAAGGATGTACTCAAAAATAGAATGCTTGTAAAGACAATGAAACGTATTGTACCAGAGTATATAAGTAACAACTCAATATACGAGGCTCTGGACAAAAAACTTATAGATCCTTAATCTAAAGATGGAGGCCACTCAGCTTGCATCTTTTTTTGATACGCATGTAGCATATCTCCTATTCGCATAAGTTCAGCAGGAGCTTTACTCCCCTCATACCTAATATCTATAGTGTCCGTAGGATGAATAGAAAATCTAATTATAGTACTAGGCAAATCAGAATAAGCTGTAAGATACTCACTATCAAAATTTCCCCAATCAGCCTGAGCACACGAATCCTGCAGAGCTTTATACTCCATATCAGACATCCTTTGATTAGACAATCCTTCGTGTTCTGTAAATCGCTTAGCTTGCAGTTTGGCTTCTTGCTTGCTTACCTCTAAAATATAAATGGGACAATTACCAAAACACGCAGTTTTTTCTATACTTACATAAAAAGCTTTTTGTTGCTTCTTAGAGAACTTATCTCTTTGGGCACAGCCCATAAAAAACGCTGCACAAAGCAGCGTTAAAACTATTTTATTTCTCATTGAGCTTATCTTAAATCTATTACTATAACTCCAGGCTTATCTTTTGTATTAAACTTAAAGTAGCTCTCATTTATTGGAACATTAGCGTCTAGCTCATTAATAGCATAAGTGGTCTCTAAGCCATTTTTACTGTACACTACCATTTCTTTTACCTTATTAGCTAGTTTATCTATACCTAACTTTACTTTGAAGTAACCCTTACTCTTATCAGTAGGAATTAATTCTATAATATCCAGCGTTTTAGTACCTACTACTTTTTGTCCTCCGTACTTGTGCACAAATCCTTTCTCGTAAATAGTAAAGATCTCAGAAGGATTTATATCCATAGACTTGGCATCAAACTTAGACACCTGTACTTCATTGGCTCCATCTATATAAGTCCAAATTGTTTTGCCATCACAGTATATCTCTTGACCCGACATATTAACTCTAAATTTCTTTCCTTTTTGGTAAAGCTGGCCAGTTTGCCTTACTTTAGTATTGGACTTTTTATTAAAGATAGTTACCGTAAACGAAGCCTTAACAGACTTGTATGTTTTGTAGGTCTTACTTAACTTATTTAAAATTTCATTGCTTTTATTATCCTGAGTTTCTGAAACAGAATTAAACGGATTTGCAATCACCAAGCTAAAAATAGACAAGAGTATAAGTATTTTTTTCATGTTGTTCTAATTTTCTAATGCAAGTTATTCAAGAACTGTTCCAAAGCATATTCATCTGGCAATAAAACTGTTCTTGCTTTACTTCCCTCGAAGGGACCTACAATATTAGATGCTTCTAACTGATCTATCAAGCGGCCGGCCCTATTATAACCCACTTTTAGTTTTCTCTGGATCAAACTTGTACTGCCTGACTGATGTTGCACTATTATTCTAGCGGCATCCTCAAAGAGAGCATCCCTATCACTAGGGTCAAATTCTGATGCATCTCCATCACTTTCTTCTCTTATTTCTGGCAGTATATGTGCATCTGGATAGCCTCTTTGATTGCCTATAAAGGATGTAATAGCGTCTACTTCTGGTGTATCTACAAATGGACATTGTAATCGCACCATCTCACTCCCCGTAGAGTATAGCAAATCACCTTTACCTATCAATTGGTCTGCACCATTGCCATCTAGTATAGTTCTACTATCTATCTTACTACTTACTCTAAATGCTATACGTGCAGGAAAGTTAGCTTTGATAGTACCCGTAATTATATTAACAGAAGGACGTTGTGTTGCCAGTATTAAGTGTATCCCAATAGCACGTGCTAGCTGAGCTAATCTTCCAATGGGGTGCTCTACCTCCTTGCCAGCAGTCATGATAAGATCTGCCACTTCGTCAATTATCACTACTATGTACGGCAGATATTTATGTCCTTCTTCTGGATTTAGTTTGCGTTGTTTGAACTTTTCATTGTACTCTTTTATATTTCTTACTAAAGCGGCCTGCAGCAGATTATAGCGTTCGTCCATCTCTACACATAGAGAGTTTAGTGTTGTAATAACCTGTTTGTTATCTGTGATGATTGCGTCTCCCTCACCTGGTAGTTTGGCCAGGTAGTGCCGCTCTATTGTTTGAAACAAGGTAAGCTCCACTTTCTTGGGATCTATCATTACAAACTTGAGTTCTGCTGGATGTTTTCTGTAGAGTAGAGATACTATTATCGCATTAAGACCCACAGATTTACCTTGACCAGTAGCCCCCGCCATAAGCAAGTGAGGCATTTTAGCTAAGTCTGCTACGAACACTTCATTAGAGATAGTCTTGCCCAAGCATACCGGCAATTCGGCTTTAGAGTTTCTGTACTTTGCACTGTTTATCACAGAGTACATACTTACTATTTCTGGTTTTTTATTAGGCACCTCTATACCTATAGTTCCTTTACCTGGTATGGGTGCTATTATTCTAATACCCAAAGCTGCAAGACTTAGTGCTATATCATCTTCAAGATTTTTTATTTTTGAGATCCTAACGCCCTTGTCTGGCACTATCTCAAAAAGGGTTACTGTAGGGCCAATGGTAGCTTTAATTTGGGCTATGCCTATTTTATAGTTATTCAGAGTCTGAACGATCATGGTCTTACTCTTCTCAAGATCCTCCTTGGTTACTTCCGTCTTTTCTCCTTCTTCATACTGTTTTAAGAACTCAACCTTAGGAAACTGAAAATCTCTTAAATCTAAACGAGGATCATAAGGCTCGTCTATGCCATAACGCTCTTTTTGTATTGCAGGGTCTATTTTCTCTTCCTCTACTACTTTCTCTATTTCCAACTCCAAGCCGTCTTCTTCTTGGTCTTCTTCGCTTACCACTGTAGGTTCCGATTTTTTCTCTTCTGGTTCTTCATCTGTACTTGTTCTTTCTACCGTAAAATTTAAATCACGAGAAGATTCCTCAGTTTCAGACATTTCAGCTGGTTTTTCCATCCCTATATTATCCTTGGCAAACAAAGATTCGTCTTCGTCAAAAATCTTAGCATCATCTAGAGATGAGCCTGTAGTTCTATCCGTATTAAGTTTTAAAAACTTTTTGTTTCGTAAACTTTCTAATACATCTATACTGAAAGCAACATATAAAAAGAACACGGTAACCAAACCGAGCACTAACACCATACCTATGGTACCTATAAGAGATTTAGAAAACAAAAAGACCCCGTAACCCAGCAACCCACTAAATATAGGCAGGCTGTTGCTAAGCAATAGTGCACATACCAATGAAACCCAGATAGCAGATACTAAAAGCTTACTTACCGTCTTTGGTTTGATGCGAAAAAAATTATTGAAATACAGATTATATCCTATAATAAAAAAGATAGGATAAAGTAAAAATGAACCTATGCCAAAACCATCATACATGAAAATATGAGCGAGTAGTGCCCCGAGTTTTCCCATTATGTTCTGTGGTAAATTGTCTTGAAACTTAAAAACAAAGTCAGACATCCCTGTATTGAGTATACTATGATCTGCTCTCCAAGAGAATAAATAACTTACTGATGCAATGAAAACAAAAACAGAAAACAACATCAAAAGAGCACCTAATGCCTTTTTTATCAATGTGTTATCTCTCTCTTTCTTTACCCCTGCTTCTTTCTTTTTCTTAGTAGATTTTTTGCCTAAAAGTGCCATGTCTTATAATATCCAAAAATAGACTCTGGAGACACCTAAATACGCATCCGTTTTTGAACATTTCTAATGGAGTGTACTATATTCTATTACTACCTTATTAAATCTACAAGACCTTCTACTTCTCGTATCTTTCCGTCGCAGTTATACCTATACCTGAAAACATAAAAATACGTACTCTCAGGCAAGTTATTTCCTACATTATCTTGTTTCCCGTTCCAAGCATAACTAGGTTTTTCAGACTCGAACACTAATTCACCGTACCTGTTAAAAATCTTCAGATTATACAAATCGTAGTTTTCTATATCCATCTGAAAAACTTCATTAGGACCATCACTATTAGGAGTAAAAACATTGTACACCTTCAAGTCTGTGATGTACTCTACCTCTATGTTTTGTAAAAAAGTATCTTTACATCCTTCTGCAGATATTACTATCTGAGATACGGTGTACTCTCCTTTATCTTTACCGTAGGTATGAGAAGGATTTTGAAGTATAGATGTATTTCTTTTATAGCTAGTAGGATGGTCAAAATCCCAGGAATAACTAATCGTATTTTTAGAAGTATCGGTAAATATGAACTCACTACATAACCCTCTTACCTCAAAAGTAAATCCAGCTACTACTTCTGATACGGTAATACTATTATCAAACGAATCAAAACAAGCTCTCTGGTAAGGCGTGGGTATATAGCTAGGTGTAAAATCTATGGCATATCTCCCTGCCTTAGTAAAAGTATACGTAAGATCACCTGAAGTGGTAGTGTCAAAATTATTGATATGCCAGTTTAGTTCTTTGTAGATAGTATCACTTTGATTTTTAAAAACGACGGGCTGACCAACGCAAACCGGTTCATTAAAATCGAAATGAACTTCTGGAACAGGAAGTACGACTATTTTACGAGAATTAGTATTGGCACTATCTGGGAATATAGCCGAGCAAGAATAAGAATTATTTGTAGCACTATTATAAAAGCTGTCATTGCCCTCTAATGAGATAAAATAAGTGCCCGGCTCGGTATACGTAAATGATATTGTAGAATCACTACCTGCTGAGCTCATTGAGTTATCTTGATCTCCAAATCTCCAGATAAAATCTGATACGTTATTACTCTTACTCTTAAAGGTGGCAGTAAACGGTACACATCCTATGGTATCTGAAATAATGTCAAAATAAGGTTCTGGACCTGTAAGATAAATGGGTATTTCGAGTGTATCTAAGCACCCTGCATCTGTTTTGACTACAAGAGTTAATAGAAACTCGCCATTCCTATTGTAATAGTGATATGGATTTTCCAGAAGACTCTCTCTTGTATTATCTCCAAAATTCCAATAGTAATCTGTTATAAAATCTGATGTGGGTATGAAATCAAAATAGGATGAATCAAAAAACTGAATTATCTGATCACATAGATACGTTTCACTATTATCTACAATTGCAGCATTTACTCCTCCTACTAATACGCTTGCGTATGCCGTATCCACACATCCATCCTCATCATTGGTAGCCATGCGTAAATTATATCTTCCTTTGGCGGTATAGGTATGACTAGGTATAGGACCACTTGTACTAAACCCATTGCCATCGTCAAAGTCCCAGCTTATCTTTTCTGGTCTAGATGCGTCTCGCCAATATGGATAAGGATCCCCGTAGTATCTTAAAATGTCAATAAAATCTACACTTTGTCCAAGACATATAATGGTATCAGAAGAAAATGAATTTTCATAACCCATCACATCTGTAAAATTGATGGTATTATAACACCCAAAACTATCTTCTAGTACAATGAAAGCGTTCTTTCTACCTTCTTCAGTATAGGTATGCGATATATCGATTATGGAATCTCCTGTTATATACTGTACGTTGAGTGAGTCACCTACATTCCAAGCATAGGTCATCTTTGTTAGTCGACCAACCTCTGTGCCAACATAGCTAAGTGTGTTAGTGATGGGTAAGCAGAAAGTATCTCGGAATCTACTGAAGTCCATTTTTGGCTCAGGATTGAGCTTAAACCATCTATGATACCATATTGTGTCTACACATTCTCTACTATCGTCTATTTGCACGCTATTAGTATCTATAGATGTATAGTATTTACGAGAACCCATTTTTACTACAAAACCAACTGTAACCCAACCATCCTTATCAGCAACACCACGATAAAAAAAGCGTTGTCCTATGTTATATCCTTCCCAGAGCTGAGGGTTTTTAGAACTATCAGTACACACTTCTATAGAGCTACCAGTGGCTAGTACATTTTTGCAAATGTTATCAAAAAACTGCACCCCATATTCTTGCCTATTTCCTATACACGGCCGTGCTATGTCATTTGAAAATATGGCATCACTCGGAGTCCAGATACTCGCAGGAATTTCTTTCTCACTTACACAGCCAGTAGTTATATCTGTTGCTATTAGTTTCGGATCGTAACACCCTGTGTCAGAATAAAAATGCCTTGAATGTTGACTTGTATCGTAATTACAATTGAGTGGCCAGCCAATACAATTCACCGCATTGGAATCGTTAAATTCCCAAGCATAAGTCACTATAGCATCTGGGTGACTTTTGGTCTGATTAAGAAAGTACATTGTATCTCTCGGGGTACACTGGTTTCTATTTAATATTTTAAAGTCTGCCGATACACCTTGAGATTTTAGATTCACATACCTTGAAAATTTGGTACAAAAACCTATAGTTACCTTGAGTCGGAGCCAGTAATCGCCTGGGCACGGAACACTTATATTTTCTACTATATTGAATCCCGCAATTTTTATTAACGTGGTATCAGCATCATATAACTCCCAAGTATAGGAGGCTCCTGCTATGGATGCTACAGCCACAAGTCTAAAAGTCTCTGGAAAGCAAATTACTGAATCGGGTTTTAATACTTTAGCTTCAAAATCATATATTCTTATTTGAATGGTCCTCACATATTCGCCTACGCATCCGTTTTTTAAAGTCACCTTTAGTTTAATTACATAGGCCCCAGACGTAGTGTACTTATGGCACACATTGGTCCAACCTGTGCCTGTTGTGCCATCGCCAAAATCCCATTCTACTGTTTGTATATCTGCTCTCTGCGAAGAAGAATCATTAATAAAACAAGCTTCCTGATCATCACATGTTGCCCCTTTTAGTTGATATCTAAAAGATGGCTTATAGTCTGGCAAAATGTTAATCAGCTTCTGCCACTTGGCTTCACATCCTTTATCATTTACCACTTCTACTACTATATTATACGGAGTTCCGCCTGCATTGGGGTAGTTAGCATAGCACGTGAGATCGCCTATACTAGGAGAAGTATTACTCTCTGACTGTCCATCTCCCCAAAGAATAAGCCTAGAGCTATATCCAGAGGTAGTAGCACCCATCTTACTATTATCCTTGATACACACATCTTGATTAAAGAAACAGAAATTTGAGTTATCCATACTGAAATCTGCCACTGGCAAATCGTGCACTTGTATAGCCTTAGTGGCAGTAGCAGTGGCTCCTGCCGCGAAATTCACAGTTAGATTTACCGTTAAAGTGCCAAAGGAAGAGAATGTATGAGAAGGGTTCTTTTGAGTAGAGGTAGTATTATCTCCAAAGTCCCAGAGATAGCTAGATGCAGTGCCCGTAAAAATAGCTTGGAATCCAATTACCTCATTTAGGCATACTTCATCATCTGCTTTTATAGATGCCGTTTGAGCATCTACATTAGCAGATGCCACTATAAGGGTAAAGAAGAAAGAGAGTAATCTGGTTAACATTCGTCTCGATTAGACACGCAAACTAGTGAAAAGTTGCGTGTCTCAAGACCTATCTAGCTTCTTTTTACAAAAACTTGAAACTTCTACCTAGGTATTTTGCAGTGTGCCCTAGTTCTTCTTCTATTCTGAGTAGTTGATTATACTTGGCCATTCTATCACTTCTAGATGCAGAACCCGTTTTAATCAATCCGCTATTCATAGCTACTGCTAGGTCAGCTATTGTGCTATCCTCCGTCTCACCACTTCTATGTGAGATGATGTTGGTATAGCTATTTTGTGTAGCAAGGTTTATAGCATCTATCGTCTCAGTAAGTGTACCTATTTGGTTTACTTTTACTAAGATAGAATTTGCTATTCCTTCATCTATTCCTCTTTGCAGTCTTTTTACATTAGTCACGAATAAATCGTCTCCTACTAGCTGTACTTTGTCTCCTATTTTATCTGTAAGCGACTTCCATCCTGCCCAGTCATCCTCATCTAGTCCGTCTTCTATACTTAGAATAGGATACTTAGCACTCCAGTCTGCCCAGTACTGAGCCATTTCTTCGCTAGTCAGTTTTCTTCCGTCTGACTTGCTAAAAGTATATAGTCCTGTTTTCTTATCGTAAAACTCAGAAGTAGCAGCATCCATAGCTATGTGTATGTCTTCACCTGGTTTGAAACCTGCAGCTTCTATAGCTTCTAGTACCGTTTCTATAGCTTCTTCATTTGACTTAATGTTTGGGGCAAATCCTCCTTCGTCTCCTACGTTTGTACTATATCCTTTTTTACTGAGTACTTTCTTCAGGTGATGAAAGGTCTCCACTCCCATTTTCAATGCTTCAGAAAACGTATCTGCCCCTGTAGGCATAATCATAAACTCCTGAAAATCGATAGAGTTATCTGCGTGACTTCCTCCATTGATAATATTCATCATTGGGATAGGAAGCACATTCGCATTCACACCTCCAAGGTATCGGTATAGTGGCTGGCCACTTTCTTCTGCTGCTGCGTGGGCACAAGCTAAACTTACCGCTAGCATAGCATTAGCACCTAGGATACTTTTATCTTCGGTACCGTCCATTAGTATCATTTTATGATCTATATGTACCTGCTCAAAAACGTCTTCTCCTACTATCTCTTCATAGATATCTGTATTTACGTTACCTACGGCTTTCATTACACTTTTACCCATGTAATTATTCATATCTCCGTCTCGCAGCTCTACAGCTTCGTGTACACCTGTACTAGCACCACTAGGCACAGCAGCTCTACCAAAGGCTCCGCCTTCTGTGAATACATCTACCTCTATGGTAGGATTACCTCTACTGTCTAAGATTTGTCTTGCGTGTATGTGTGATATTTCGCTCATGATTTTTTGTTCTATCTAATGAATTTGAATTCTAGTTTTTAAAAGTAAATATTTACTTAAAGTACTTTTTACAATAAGCTACAATACTAATCTCTTTATTTAAGTTGTGCAATAAAATATAATCTCGAAACCGAGAAAATCAATCTTACTAAAATCACCCCATCATTGCCACAAAATCATCAAATAAGTAACGACTATCGTGTGGCCCTGGGCTAGCCTCTGGGTGATATTGCACCGCAAAAGCATTCTTACCTGTCACTCTAATACCCTCTACTGTATTATCATTTAGGTTAATATGTGTTATCTCAGCATTGCCCGTATTACTCTCTGGGTCTATGGCAAAACCGTGATTTTGAGAAGTCATCTCACTCTTGCCTGTCAGCAGGTTTTGTACTGGGTGATTTTGACCTCTATGTCCTTTCTTCAGCTTGAAGGTTTTCATACCTACCGCTTGAGCTAGTATCTGACTACCTAGACAGATCCCAAACATATTATCATTGGCATCTAGTATTTCTTGTATCGTCTTTACTGCATATGGCATAGCAGCAGGATCACCTGGACCATTGCTTATCATAAATCCATCCGGATTCCAAGCTTTCATATCTGCATAGCTTGTATCTCCTGGAAATACTTTTACGTGACACCCTCTTTCTAGAAGGCAGTCAATAATATTTTTCTTAGACCCTAAATCTAGTAATGCTACTTTCTTAGCACCACCTTCATTTACCTCACACGATTCTTTGCTCCATACTTTAGAACTAAGTTCTAGACCTTCCATACTTGGAACTTCTTTTACCCTTTTCTTTAGTTCCTCCACATCCAGTATCTCCGAACTAATGATAGCATTCATAGCTCCTGCATCACGAATATGCTTCACTATCTCACGTGTATCTACATCGCTTATTCCTGTGAAACCATTTTCTATGAAGTAATCATTTAAACTACTATCTGCCATAGTACGGCTGTGCATGGGTGAGTAGTTTTTGCAAACTAGCCCAGATATCTTTATAGAATCAGACTCAGCATCTTTATCAGCAGCACCATAGTTTCCTATATGATCCATAGTCATTACTACTATCTGTCCAAAGTATGAAGGATCGGTAAACACTTCTTGGTATCCAGTCATACCCGTATTAAAGGCTATTTCGCCTGTGGTAGTTCCGATTTTACCGATTGCATTTCCTTCGAAAACAGTACCGTCTTGTAGTACTAAATAAGCTTTTTGAGAATTGATTACTGACACGTTATTGTATGTTTTGGCAAATGTAGTTTAGATGCTAGTGAAATATAGATAATGAGCACTAAATAGTTATCAAAAGTTAATCAACGAAATAAAAACGAGCAAATCCCTTTGATACTTTTTGTAATTATAAATGTAAAAAACGTTTTTATTCCTTCACTACTTTGGCCGTTACTACATCACCATTGGCACTGATTATTACGAAGTATATCCCTTTAGCTAGATTTGAGCACCTCTCATACTAACTTGCTACATCAACTTACCAGACACATCTAATACTGTGATTTTAAGTTTTTTTTATAGTACAAAAAGCAAATGGTAAATATGTTCTTTTTGAGATAGATAGAGCAAACAAGTTTACTTCTATCTATTTAGCTTTGAACTAATTTCCCAACCAAGCCTTCTGCAGCTTATTCTCTGGATCTGCTTTGGTTAGCTTATAGGCCACCTTAGTACTTTTGGCATAAGTGAGCTTAGCAGTATATATTTTGCCATCTCTAGCATAGGTTATTTCTACACTATCATTCACACCATACTTAGCATCGTGATCTTCTAGTCTACCATCTACTCTCCATCCATTTATGGCTATTATCTCATCATGCACACTTAGCCCAGCATCTACCGCAGGACTATTACTATATATATTACTTATCGTAGTTTTACCATTGCCGTGACTACTTACCACGCCACTCCAAGCTACTGTTTTACCTGCATTTTCATCCTTGAGACTAAGTCCGTATTGGCTAAAGATACGCTCATAATCCAGCGGCTTAGTGCTGAAAATTACATTATCAAAAAATGAATTCATATCCTTACCCGCCATTTCTGTACATACTCCTATAAACTCTTCGTGGGTAAATCCCCTCCCCTGCTTTTTGTAAAAATCAGTGTACAGTGCAGTCATCACATCATCTAGGCATTTTTTACCCTTGGCACGTATCTCTAGATCTAACATAGTAGCTGCTATCATTCCTTTGTTATAGTAACTCACCGTGGTATTCATACTTTCTTCGGTAGGCAAGTATGCTTTTACCCAAGCCAGCATACTACTGTGGGCCAAACTCATAATATCCTTCCCGGGACTATTTTCTAATCTATTTATTTGGCTAGCTATGATCCCAAGATATTCCTCATCGCTAAACATGCCCATTCGGTGTATCGTCTTATCATCATAGTAACTAGTGATACCCTCTGCTATCCAGAGCATATCGGTATACACTTCTTTGTCGTAGTCAAATGGCCCTAGCTCAATAGGACGCACTCTTTTTACATTCCACAAGTGAAAGTACTCGTGAGCTATCAATCCCAGAAAACTACGGTAAGATACTGGATTAGAATAGTTCCATCTCCTCATCATACTCGTCTGACTATTGAGATGCTCTAGACCTCCGCCACCACTCCCCACATTGTATATGAAGTGTGTATATCGGTCGCTCGGATGGTCGCCCATCATTGCTATTTGGCTATCGCTTATTTTTTTGAAATCTCGTTTAATGGCCTCCAGATCATAGTTACCCTCTCCTATCATCACTACGGTATGTGGCACTTTGCCACTGCTATAGCTTGTTTTATCAAAAGTACCCAATGCTATAGGCGAGTCTGCCAGTAGGTCATAGTTATCACAAGTGAATACATACCCAGCTGCTTTAGTCTGCGGAAGTGCTACTTCTACATTTCTCCAGCCGTCATACGGTTGTATGGTAAGTACTATTTGCTCTTTCTCATATCCTTCTAGGTAACCAAAGGAAGATACTCCGTGTAAGAACGCGTAGTTTTCATCTGCATAGCTCTGGCGTACGCTTACAGTAAAGGCATATACATCGTAGCTCAACTTTACTTTACCTGCTCCTTTGGTGGCTATACGCCACGTGTTTTTGTCCTTTCGTTCTATGGCTAGATTACCAGCAGTCACATTTTCGAATGCATTGCTAAACTCACGTACTTTGTAAGATCCGGGTGTCCATACAGGCACCTTGAAATCTACGAAATCCTTACCTGCTGCGTCAAAGGTGATATCTACAGTCACATAATGAGACTTTACTTTATCGAAACTTACCGCATAGTTAATGGCCATGGTACTTATAGAGATGCTAATTAAAAATGCGATTGCAATGAGTTTTTTGTGCATAGGGGCAATGTTAGGGAAATTTAGAGAAAAGGAAACGTTGTTCTTACCGCTGCCTTACTATGAGTATCTCATCATCACTAAACTCCATCCAGGCTAAATCATATATATAATGAAATATTTTGCCTTTGGAGTTTATCTGGGAGTGAGTATGATATTTAAAACGGAATTTTTTATCCTCCAGGATATTCCGATAAACTTTTACTTGGGTCTTATTTTTTCCGAGTTGCTCTAGGAGTATTCCATGGTTTCGTTTGAGGTATTCATTTATGCTTATGGCCGCCTTTTTAGATGCATGACGCAGATGTATATGGTAGTAGTTTTTACAGGTTACAGAGCAAAATTTTTTATCTGTCCTACCTTCTACCTCTTTTTTGCATATTTTACATTTTATAAACATATATAATTAATGATAGCAACGAATATAGGCTATCCGTTTGTAACGGTTAATGATGGATAAACATCAAATTAAGCTTGGATTTTAATTTCTACAAGCCCATATTGGTACTATGCAAGCAGTACGAAAAACACAAAGCTATACTAACCAAAAGGTTACCATATAT
>Ga0209713_10001037_pt1 | contig 16295 bp, 7 predicted proteins | sample ArcOceMetagenome_3_FD_187444 | JGI IMG/M metagenome (GOLD analysis project Ga0209713, IMG submission 187444) | Marine eukaryotic phytoplankton communities from Arctic Ocean - Arctic Ocean- Svalbard ARC20M Metagenome (SPAdes) (version 2) | ecosystem: Environmental > Aquatic > Marine > Oceanic... | reverse complement strand
GCCATGGCTCCGAGGGCCTCGAGGAGCGCAACCACCAAACGGGCATAATCTAAGCCTTCATCGGCAGTCAGGCAAAGGAAAGATGTAAAGTATCTAAGGTGTCGAAGCTAAACCCAGAGGAGGCGACCTAGACATGTACAGCACACCTATGAGTGATAGGGATTGACTGGTACTTCAGCCTACTCTCTACGGTAACCTCGCTGTTTTATCACCAGCTCCTCACGCGCGCGCGCGCGCGCGCGCGCCCGCGACCAGACTTCTGGAGCGAGCGAGCGGGGAACGAACGCCATCAGGCTTGCGGCGAGGCCGAGAGCCTGCCAACGACTATCCAATGCGGCTCAAGCTCCCTCGCCTCCGCGCGGCGCGGGTCGGCGCCATCTCGGACTCCGAGGCGACTCTGGAGGCGAAGTCGGCCGCTGACGACAAGGCGGCCGCTGCAGAGGAAGACGAGGACCTGGCCAAGCTGAAGAGGATGCGACATGTTGCTCATGCCGTGCGGTTCTGCAGCCTCTTCGAGAAGTTTGTGCACGCCGGCTACCTCATCGTGATGATGATCGTGTCCGTCCTCTGCTGGACTGGCGAGCTGACGGATCTTCCGTTCGTCGTGTATGTCTGGGTCGTCACGGCCATAGTCATCGCAATCTTCAAGCTGTGGGTGCCGGACATGACGCGCGTCTACATCGCCGGACGGAAGGCGGTCGTGCGCAAGCGCAAGCCGGTCAACATGGTGGCGTGGCTCGCCTTCTCGGCGATCTTCACCTGGCTGTTCTTCTTCGTGCGGGACATCTCCATCATTCCGTTCAAGGCTGAGGATTGGCAGTACTCCGTGATGATCGCGATGTACAAGGCGTCGGCCTTCGTGCTGTGGCAGCTGGTCGGCATCTTCGTCGGCATCGCGCTGCTGGTGCTGCTCGTGTCGGGCTTCTGCTGCGGCTGCTGCTGCAACCTGTGCGGCTTCGGCACCTTTATGCACCGCGCGCTCGGCATCGACTTTGAGACGCGCCAGCAGACCGAGGCGCGCAAGGCGGAGCAGGAGGTAGCGATCGCCGAGGAGATCGAGGCCGAGGAGAAGCGGGTGGCCCGCGGCAAAGGAGCAGCGGAGGAAGCGACCGCAGCCGAGGGCGGCGACGGCGAGGCGTCGGCGAAGCCACCGCTCAAGCAGCGCGTCAAGGCCAAGCTGCTGGCGCTGCTGGCGCGGCTCAAGCCGCTCGTGCAGAAGCTGGTGGCGAAGCTCAAGGCAAAGCTCAAGGCGCTCAAGAAGAAGAAGAAGGGCACGAAGGCGGCAGAGGCCGAGGAGGGCGAGGCGGCGATTGGTGAGGCCGACGGCGACGCGGCCGACGCGACCGACGAAGCCAAGGCTGCGACTGCGGCAGAGAAGGCCGAGAAGGCCGAGGCAAAGGCGAAGCGGGCCGCCGCGAAGAAGCGGCTCAAGGAGCGTGCCAAGGCCACGGAGGGCGGCGGCGTGCGGGCGAAGCTGACGCGGGGCGGCGCGCCGATGGAGCCGATCATCGACCTCGTCACCAACAACGCGCTGTGCGCGTCCCTGATGCCGTGCACGTTTGTCTACGCCTTCTCGATGGCGTCGGCGCTCGTGCTGGCGGGCTCGGCGCTCGTGGGCCCATACGACGTGCTGCCCAAAAACAACCTGGAGGCCCACCCCGCCGTCGCGATCAAGCCGCTCTGCGCGTCGCCCGTGTGGCCGGTGCTCGTCGATCAGCTCGACGCCGTCTTCAATGACACCGTCATGAGCGCGAGCGTGGCGCACTACGCGTGGCGCAAGCTCGGCGCGCCTCCCGAGGACCTGTGCGAGACCTACAACAACTCGAAGCGCAAGCAGACGCGCCTCGAGGACATGTACCAGATGATCGGCGGCGAGAGCCAGAAGAGTGGGGTCGGGGTTGGGCTGGCTCTCGAGGCGCTCATCAACAACGCGACGGGCGGCGTGCCCGAGCCGGTGGTCGTCTCGCCGTGGCTGCAGGCGGGCGGGTGGCAGGTGGGCGCGACGATGGCCGCCGGCGGTGGCGTCGTCGAGCTGCCGCCGCTGATATTCTCTCTGCAAGACGAGTACTCGCTCGGCAAGAAGGAGCAGGTCGTGACGGCGACGGCGCTGAGCTTCACGGGCGTCTGCAGCGGCGACCCGCCCGGATCGATCAACGAGAGCACGACCTGCGTCGACACTCGCGTGTGGGACTCGTCTGTCGAGCGGATGCGATCGTGCATGGAGGTGTCCCCGCTGTGCTCGCCCGAGATGAACAACAGCGGGTATCCGCTCGAGTCGATCATGTGCCAACGATGCGCCGTGGCCGAAGCTGGCACTCTGATTTGATCTGCCTGGGACGCAGCCAGAGGCCTCGGGAGACGCGGGCCTGGAGAGCGCGGCCGCCACGCCACCGCCACAGCGCTCCTTTTCAGCCCTCTCTCGCGCCCACCACTCGACCACGCAGGTACATCCGGCTGGTGTGTCCGCACATGTGTGGCGCGTGCCCGCTGCGCGCCGAGGGCGAGCGGCTGCCGCTGCTGCTCGACCCGACCAACGTCACGACGGCCGAGTCGGGCGTGGCGCAGCTGCAACTGACGCTCGACGCGACCGGCTGCGGCGCGGGGCGGCTGCTGCTGCTCCTCGAGGCCGACAACGGGCCGCGCCGCTACGCGATCGCCAACATCAACGACGACCCTGCTTCGGTGACGGCGTCGTCGACGTCGACCAACGTGACGGTCGGCGACTACCAGCGCACGACGACGAGCACGACCGTCGAGGTCGTCTCCAACCTGACTTCGGTCCTGACGACGACGACGCTCAACGCGACGATCGAGAGCTTCGAGGACGCGGCGCTCACCATTCCCAACGGCTCGTCGAGCACCGTCAGCACCGACGCGACGGTCACGACGCCCGAGCTGCTCCTGACGCAGCTGCTGCCCACCTCCAACGAGACCAACATGACCGTCGGCACGCCGCGGGTCGCCGCCTTCCTGCTGACGACCGCGGCGGGCGTGCCGGCGCCGGGCGTCGCCATCGACGTTACGCTGCTCGCGACGAGCGGCTCGAACGCCAAGCTCGCGCCGACGGCGCGGCGCGCCATCACCGACGCGCGCGGCGTCGCGCACATCCCGCTGGCCTTCGAGGCGGGCAAGGGCGGCACGTACACGCTGCTCGTCTCGACCGCCTCGATCCTGCGCCGGCTGACCGAGCCGGGCGGCGTCTCGGCGCTGGCGCAGGTGCGCGCCACGGCGCTCGCGACGCAGCTCGTCAGCCAGATCGGCGCCATCCTCGTCTCGGTGCTGACGGACGAGCTGAGCGACGCGACGGCCGATCTGCAGGCGCAGGCGACGACGGCGCTCTCGACGGCGCTCCAGGCGCAGGCGGACGCGCAGGCGGCGCTCGCGAGCAACCAGGCGCAGCAGCAGCTCACGCAGTGCGCGCAGTCGTCGGCGTCGGGCGCCGCGAGCGTCGCCGTCGGCTCGGCGCTCGGCGGCACGCTCGCGACCGACACGAACGCGCTCGCGACGCAGCAGGCGGCGCTGCTCACCGAGTGCACGACACAGGCCGCCGGCAGCACGATCGGCTCCGTCACGGCCCTCGCCTCGAGCGCCGCGCTGCTCACGGCGGGCGCCGGCGCGGGCGGCGCGGCGGCGGCGTCGCTCTCGTCGCTGACGTCGCTCGACATCGACGCGGCGGCCATCTTCAACCGCGTGCGGCCGCTGATCACCGACGCCGTCTTCACGGTCCTCTCGCAGACGCCAGGCCTCGACAACCTTCTCTCGCGCTCCGACTTCCCCTCCAACACCGCGGAGCTGCGCGAGACGGCGCGTGACGTCCTCGACCTCATCTGGGCGCTGCTGCCCCTCCCGCCGCCGATCGTCGTCACGCTGACCAACCCGATCTCGTTCGCCGAGCTCACGGCGCCGCTGCGCGGCTGGGCGCTCTCCGAGTCGACGGCCGCCACCTCGGAGGCGTCGGGCATGTCGTCGTGCACCATGTCGGGCTACGCGCGCGACGAGCCGTCGCCAAAGGGCTACTCGTACCTGAGCGCGTGCCTGGGCCCGCTCGGCGTCCTCCACTGGCCGAGGCAGAAGTTCTACAAGGGCGACGAGAACACCGAGTCGTACGCGTCGGCGGCGCTGTGGCAGCCGTTCCCCTTCAACCACTTCAACTTCATCTTCGACACGCCGTCGCTCTCGTCCAACCTCTTCGGCAGCGACGGCTGCCGGACGACCTACGCGACCGCCAACGCGACGCTGCCGAGCTTCCTCGACTCGGGCTTCTTCCAGCGCAACCTCGAGCTCGGCGACAGCACCCCGATGTCGGTGCGGTGCAAGAACTCGCGGCCCGAGGGTGGCCTGAGGGTGCGCACCTCGGAGGGCGACGGCAAGTCGTCGCGCACCGACGACTGGCTCGAGTTCGCGACGAGCGGCACGATGGGCCTCGGCAAGACCGACATGCCCGACGACCGCCACTGCCTCGAGAACTACATGCGCGCCTTTGGCGGCGACCCGATGCCCGGCTCGAAGACGCTGCAGTACGGTGGGCCCGAGATGATGGCGCAGGACCTCGAGTACGCGGGCTTCACGCTCAACGTGCCGATGTGCGCCAACTTCATCTCGCAGACGCTGCAGATGCAGTGCGCCGACCCGCGCTACGGCGACAGCTGCGATTGGTCGACGGCGCTCTCCTTCAACGAGGCGGGCATGGTCAACAACCGCGCCCTTGGCCACTACCTGAGGGAGCAGCAGGTGGCGCCTCGGCTGCCGCCGCGCTCGCCGGTGCCCTCGGCGCCGCCCTCGGCGCCGCCCTCGCCGCCTCCGCCGAGCCCTCCGCCGCCCTCGCCCTCGCCGGCGCCGACGCCTCCGTCGCCGCCGCGACCGCCGTCGCCGCCGTCGCACCCGCCTCTGCCGTCGAGCCCGCCGTCGCTGCCCGCGTCGCCGCCGGCGCCGCTTCCCTCGCCGCCTCTACCATCGAGCCCGCCGTCGCCGCCAGGAGCACCGCAGTCGTCGCCCGCCTCGCCGCCACCGCCGTCGCCGCCGTCGCCGCCGTCGCCACCCAGCCCGCCGTCGCCGCCGCCGTCGCTGCCGTCGCCGCCCAGCCCCCCGTCGCCGCCAGCGGCGCCGCCGTCGCCGCCGGCCGCCCCGCCCGCCCCGCCGTCGCCGCCGTTGCCCGCAACGCCGCCGCCGCCGCCGCTGCCGCTCTCGCCGTCGGTGCCTCCGTCGCCGCCTCGGCCACCGTCGCCGCCGCTGCCGCCGCTGCCGCCCGAGCGGCCTCCTGCGCTGCCTCCCCTCGAGCTGCCCTACCTCGACGGCAACCCCGAGACCACCACGCACGTGTACGACCTGCTGCAGGACGGCGGCTTCAACCCGTGCTGGACGATGTTCACCGAGACGTCGCCGCGGACGATGTCGGTCTTCAGCTACTGGATGGGCAACGGCGCCACCAAGATGGACGGCACCGAGTGGGAGGACCTCAAGTACTTCTCGAGCGAGCCGCGCATCGTCACCAAGGGCGCCGACGGCGCGCAGCACACGCCCTTCGACGTCGACGGCGTCTCGCTGCTCGGGCTGCTGCACTGGCCCGACTGCCAGGTGCGCGACCTCAACCCGTCGGGCGCGTGGGAGTGGGTCGAGCTCGACGTCGACACGATCTGCTACCCGACGCAGATCAAGAAGCTGCCGACCTCGGGCCGCGGCGACGCCTTCGACTTCGAGTATGGCTGGGCGCTCTACTACACGCGCTTCAAGGGCGGCGGCTCACTCACGGCGCGAGCTCGACCTCGAGTACACCGTCGACGGCGTGCCGGTGCCGCCGTCCAACTCGTCGTTTTGGGCCTTCGACAACAAGATCCAGTACGTGCCGCCGTACTCGCCGTCGTACAACCAGCTCGACGCGCTCTTCCTCATCAACCACGACGGCTTCCGCATGTTTGCGCTCATGATGCTCCCCGTCTTCTACCTCAACTCGGTCGGCCGCTCCGGCCGCACCGCCGGCCTCGTCGGCACGATCGTCGGCTACTCGACGATGCTGCTGCTGATCTGGTACCAGGGGACCGTCCTCCGCCACGCGCGGCGCACGACGTGGCCCAAGGAGTTCGACATCTACGACGGCCAGTTCCAGGTGTTGCCGATGCTCGCCTTCGGCAAGAACGACATCGTGTCGATCATGCCGATCGACACCAACAGCCGCTTCATCGCGGGGATGGCGCTCTTCGCCAACGAGTACGTCGTGACGCTCCCCGTGTACCTCTTCCTGATCTTCCTCAGCTTCCGATGGCTCGCGATGAAGTGCATGAAGCCGATCGCGCCGAAGAAGTTCGCCAGGCTCACAGACAAGCTCGACTCCAAGGTCGAGGCCAAGCGCGCCAAGAAGCGGGAGAAGCGGCTCGAGAAGAACGTGCTGAACAGGGGGCGCCTCGTCGGCGCGGCCGTCACCACCGGCGCGGCGTCACCAGGGGCGGAGGAGGAGGAGGAGGAGGAGGAGGAGGCTGCGGCGTCGAGCAAGTCGGCCGAGGTGGGCGTCGCGGTGGGCGGCAACCCGTGGAAGATCTCGGGCATCTTCCCGAAGCGGCCGTGCGCGCTGTGCAAGCTCAACGTCGACGACTGCGAGTGGTGCAAGGCCGTGAGTACGGTCGTCGGCCCGATGGCGGCGGTGCGGCCGCCGTTCACGGCCGGCCAGGTATGCGTGCCCGTCGCTGAGTCGGCCAAGCCGAAGCCGCAGCCGCAGGACGCGGAGGTGACGCTCGCCGAGCGGGTGGAGCACTACGAGGTGGCGCGGCCGCGCGCGACCTACGTGGACAAGGCGACGTCGCTGGTGCGGCTGCAGACGAAGCTCGAGGCGTTTGCGCAGGAGACGGTCTTCAACGGCGTGGGCCCCGGCCGGAGCCGCGTCGAGGCCTTCGAGGGGCAGCCCGAGGAGCCGTCACTGCACTGGCTGCTCGAGACGAGCTACGAGGAGCGCCACCGGTGCGCGCGCAACCACGTGAGGATGCTGCTGCGCGGCAAGGTGTGGTACGAGGCGCAGCTCGTCAAGCTCAAGAACAAGAAGAAGGACAAGAAGGCGAAGACGGAGGAGAAGGAGCGGAAGAAGAGGGAGAAGACGGAGAAAAGGGAGAAGAAGGAGGCGGCCAAGAAGGCCAAGGAGGGTGGCGAGGGCGGCGAGGGCGGCGAGAAGGAGGCGAAGACGCCGTCGAAGGTGAAGGCGCTGCTCGCCAAGCTGCGCTGGCCGAGGAGGCGCACGTCCGACGACGTCCACCCGGAGGCCCCTGCCGTGGCCGACGCCAAGCAGGTCGACATGGAGGCGCATCCACCCACGCCGCCGCCGTCACCTCCCGACGACGCGGCGGCGGCGGCGGCCGCGAAGCGCGAGGACGGCACGGGGGACGAAGGGGACGAAGGGGACGAAGGGGAGGAGGGCGAGGAGCCGGAGCCGAGCCCGGAGGAGGTGCTGGCGGCGCGGCGCGAGGCAGCGCGCAAGGCGGAGGAGGAGGAGGAGCGGCAGAAGAAGCTCGACGCGGGGCTCACCGAGGAGGAGCGCCGCGTCAAGCACGCCAAGAACCGCCGCGCGCCGCTCGAGCAGATCTTCTTCTACCCGCAGCGGGTCAAGCTCGCCTTCGGGCTGTCGGTGTGGATCTCGTTCCTGCTGACGTGCGTCGTGTGCAACGGCATCGACTGGCTCGCCAACATCTACACGAGCGCCGCCTTCTACTGCGACGTGATGAAGGACCAGGCGGCGCAGTCCGACCAGCTGAAGGCCGCCACCTTCCTCTCGATCAACCCGGTCCTGCTCTTCGCCGCCATCTGCCGCACGCCGCTCGCCGACGAGGAGTACCGGCCAGTGATCGTGAGCTGGCTGACCTTCTTGTTCGCCGTGACCATCCCCGTCATGATGGGCACCGTGCTCTGCCAGTGGTTCTTCATCTTCATGAGCGTCAAGTCGGACACGTTTGCGATGCGCAGCGGCTCGTACTTCATCAACAAGGCCAAGTACCCCGAGGTGTTCGCCGGCAAGTACATCGGCTTCCAGGTGAGTCACATGACCGTCTCCTTCTTGATCGTGTGCCTGCTCTACATGATTATCATGCTGCTGCTTTCGCCGCTCGTGCTCGTGAGCGTCAACCAAGACGTGCGCGACGCGGCCGAGGGCACCATCCTGGTCCAGATCCAGAACGCCTTCGGCTACCTGGCCGGCCTCAACACCGTGGGCATCGTCACGCCGCTCATCCTCACGATCCTCTTCCAGAACGTCGTGAACAAGCGGGTCTTCTTCGTCGGCGACTACGTCAACTCGTGGCTGCGCTTCCGCTGGCTGTACGCGCTGTACGACTACAACCTCATCTACACGAACGCGCTGCTCGGCCTCGCCGTCGTCATCTCGCGCATCGCGACGCTGCTCGTCTTCTTCATCCTCTTCCTCGCGCGGCTCGACAAGAGCACCATGCCCGGCCCACGCGGCAACTTCCTCAACTTCGACCCCGCCTTCAAGTCGTACATCGCCGTGCTGCGGATGGACCACCGCTACAACAACCCCATCTTCATGGTCTTCGGCGAGATCATGCTGCGCCGCCTCACCGTCCGCCGCGCCGTCTGCCACGTGCGCTCGATCCGCCTGCACGCCATCGACGCCGACCCCAACGTGCGGCGGCGCCGGCTGTCGCGGTGGGCACTCTCGATCGTGTGGGAGGCCTTCGACCACAACGAGGCGCGCTGCCTGCTCGTGCGCAACCGCTGGCAGATGATCTGGCGGCTGATGCAGCAGCCCGATCTACGCGCGCACCGCGAGCAGCAGCGCGTCAAGCGCGCGATCATCCGGACCAACCTGCTCGCCGAGACGCTCGCGGCCGCGCCGGCCGCGGCTCCCGCAGGAGCGCCCGCGGCCGCACCACAGCCCGTCTCTTCACACTAAGAGAACCTTTATCCTCAGCGTTTGGAGTCGGGCTAGCCGTCGATCAGCTGTCACCTTATAGATATTTCCCCAAGCGCGCATTTATGAATAAAGTTGTTTTCACACCTGAAGCTCATAAAGTAGATGCACAAAACAAACGCAGACACACCGGCCACACAAGGGGCGCGCAATTTACTGCTGAGAACATCGAACGTCGAAGGCCATGCGAACATCGACAGTCATCCATGCTCATCTGACGTTCCAGTCCATCCCGGATGCGTGTGTCAGTCGAGGTTGCCGCTGACGCCGAGCTTGACGAAGATCTCCTGCGCCTCGTGCCGCAGCGCCTGCGACTCCCTGAGCGACGTCTTCGTGTGCTTGGCGAGCATCGCGAGCGCGATCGCCTCGTCGTACGGCATCGCCATCTTGGCCGCGAGCTGCTGCGACTTGCGCATCAGCTTGAGCCCCTCGCCCGGGCTGCCCGAGAGCAGCTTGAGCCGGCCGCGGTAGAGCAGCGTGCGCGGGTTGGCGACGGCGTAGACCGACGAGAACTGCGCGAGCTTGTCGATCCACTCCTGGCACATCGCCTGCAGCCCGTCGACGCCCACCTCCTCGAAGTGCTCGGGGTCGTGCCCCTCCGCCTCCGACGAGCGCTGCGTCGTCTTCCCCGGCGGGCCGACGCTGCCGATGGAAAGCAGCGCACTCGAGCTGCCCAGCTTGGAGAGCACGCCGCCGCCTCCGCTGCCGCCGTTGGCCTCGGGCTGGGGCGTGGCGCCGCCGTTGGCCTCGGCCCTGAGCGCATTCTCGTAGAGCGTCAGGAAGACCTCCGCCGCCGAGACGAAGGCCTTGAGGACGTAGTACTTCGTGCGGCGCCCCTTGAAGCGGTCCTTGACCTTGAGCGCCTCGGCGTACGCCTCGGCGTCCTTGCCGAGCCGCAGCAGCGCGAGCGCCTTCTGCCCGTACGACTTGCCGCCCTGCAGGATCTCGTGCGCCGCCCGGTGGTCGCCCGTCGCGAGCAGCACGCCGCCGATGCCGGCGCGGCAGCCGTCGGCGCGCTTGCGGTCCTTGCGCGCGAGGCCCCAAGCGAGCGCCGTCTCGAACTTGGCGCGCGACGTCCCGAAGTTGCCGCGGTAGAACTCGAGGTGCGCCATGTGCACCGTCGCCTCCTCGAGCTGCCACGAGTCGCCGATCTCGTCGGCGATCGTGACGGCCTCCTGCAGGTTGGCCACCGCCACCGCCCACGAGCCCTGCGCCGCCTCGTTGACGGCGGCGACGGTCAGCGTGTTCGAGAGCAGGCCCTGCTCGCCGAGGAGCTTGCACGACGACAGCGCGAGGTCCTTGAAGCGCGTCGCCTCCTTGAGGCGGCGGTCGGCGGCGGCGGTGAGGCAGAGCGACGCGTAGGCGCGCGCCACCACCGGCGTGAGGTGCTCGAGCGACTGGCCGAGCTGCAGCGCGCGCGTCGCGCAGTACGAGGCGAGCTGGACGAGGTGCTCGTTCATCAGGCAGCGCGAGAGCAGCTCGTACGCGAGCGCGAGCTCCATCGTCATCAGCGCGTCGCCCTCGGTGGGCGGAGGGCCGAGCGGCTGCCCCTCGATCGTCTCCGACTCGTCGTCGCCGCGCACGAAGCGGCCCAGCTTGCGCAGCGGCGACGCGACCGAGTCGAGCGCCTGGCCGCGGAAGGCCTGCGCGCGCAGCAGCTCCAGCCGCGCGCGCACGTCCTTCTCCGGCAGGCTGGAGAGCGGCCCCGGCTCGCCGCCCAGCGCGACGAGCGCCTGCTCGAGGCGCGGCTTGGCGGAGCCGTACTCGCCCTTGACCATGTAGTACTCGCCGAGGCGGCGCTGCAGCGGCCCCTCCTCCCTCGCGAGGTCGGCGTGGTCGGCGACGCTCTCGAGCGCCTCCTCGAACTGGAGCGACGCCTCGTCGAAGGCCGACTGCGAGAGGGCGCGATCGCCCGCCAGCGTGAGGAACACGACCGCCTTGGCGGCGCACTCGACGTCGGTGCCGGCCCCCTTCCAATGGTGCGCGAGCAGCCGCAGCAGCTCGCCCGACACCTGCCCATTCAGGTCGTGCGGCTGCTTGTGGTGAGGAGAGGCGACGCGGGGCGAAGCGAGCGATCGAGAGAGAGAGAGAGAGAGAGCGGGAGGCAGCGTGACGCAACGACGGGAGAGCTGCAAAGGGACGAGTACGAGGTGCGCGCAAGGCGTGCGTGCGGTATGCGTGCGGTATGCGCGTGGGTGGGTATGTGGTATGTGAAGGGGCGGCGCACCGCGACGCCGTGCTCGAGCTCCTCGGCCTGCTCCATGACGTAGAGCGCCTCGCAGTCCTTGGCGGCGGCGAGGTGCAGCTTCGCCTTGAGCTCGATCGAGAGGATCGACGACGCCACCTGCTGCACCGAGGCGTGCTTGAAGCCGTAGGCGGTGTTGCCCGGCTTCGAGTGGTCGACGTCGAACGAGACCATCTCGGCGTCGCGCAGCGAGCGGAGGATCGAGCGGATGGTCGTGCCGGCCGGCAGCTCGAGGCCGCCCGCGCGCAGCATCGACGGCAGCTGCTCCTCGGTGAACGAGCCGGAGCACGCGACGACGGCCGCCACCTTGAGCAGCATCTGGTCGGTGACGGGGAGGCGGTCGATGCGCGACGTGATCAGCGTCTCGACCGACGACGGGATCTCGACCTTGGAGATGTCGAGGCCCTCGACGAGCTCGACGGCGTCGTGCGACGTGTCGAGGATCGGCGGCTTGGACTCGGAGCAGCTCGTGACGAGGCCCTTGACGAAGAGCGGGTTGCCGCCCGAGCTCTTGCGCATCATGTTGGAGACGTCGAGCGCGACGCGGCCGCGCACGTTGAGCGTGGCGCGCACGAGCTCGTCGATGTCCTCCTTGCGCAGCTCGGACAGCTCGATCTCGGCCGACGGCGGCAGCGACAGCGACGCGACCTGCTGGGCGCACTTCTCCTCGGGCCGCGTCGTGAGCACGATGAGGAGCGGCGCGATGCGGCTCTTGGCCTGGTGCAGCAGCGCCCACGAGCCGCTGTCCATCCAGTGGACGTCGTCGAACATGAGCGTGGTGCGGATGCCTCCGAGCTTGGCGGCGAGCACGTGGCACATCAGGCTGAGCGTCGCCTCCTTGCGCTGCTCGCCCGCGAGCTGCTTGGTCCACTGGTTGTCCTTGATCGGCTCGGGCAGCACGGGCGACAGCAGCGGCGCGTGCTGCAGCAGCTGCTCGCTGCGCATCAGCTCGGCGTCCGCCTGCGGCCGGATCACGCACGCCAGCGCCAGCGGGGGAGACGCCAGCGGCGCCGCGCCGACGCCGACGCCGGGCGGCGCGAGGGGCAGCAGCACGCCCGGCGGGTTGATGAAGGCGACGGTCGTCTCGATGGCAGACCTCCACCGTCGCCTTGCGAGCGCCTTCCGCTCGGCCGGCGGGAGGTCCGCGTGGCGGCGGTGGCCGCCGCCGCCGCTGGCGTCTCCTCCCTCGGGCAGCGCCGAGACGCGGCGCATCATCGACGGCGCGGCGTGGTAGCTCGCCGACTTGGCGGCTAGCTCGGCGAGGAACTCGGCGGTGAAGAAGCGCTCGAAGATCTCCTTCCACATGAAGAACGGCGTCTTGCGCTCGATGGCGTTCGACCTCGCCGTCAGCGCCGCCGCCGTCGGCGTGAAGCGCGAGCGCGTGCCCATCGTGCCGTCGGGCTGCATCGCCGCCTTGAGCGCGCGCAGCTCCTCGAGGAGGTGCGACTTGCCCATGCCCGCCTCGCCGCGGACGACGAGCGTGCTCCCCTTGCCGCTCTCGATCAGCTGCCGCAGCGCGCCGACGATCCTGCCCTTCTCCTCGGCGCGGCCGTAGGTCTTGAGGGCGTTGCGCCATCCGAAGATCGCCTCGACGCGCCGCCGATCCGCCTCGACGGCCGTCGCTCGGTCGGTGCCGCCCGCGTCGACGCCGCGCTGCGAGATGCGCGCCGACATGACCTCGCCGCCGCGCGACGACTTCTGCCGCTTGAGCGGCGAGCCGGGCGACGGCCGGAAGATGGGCACGGGCTCCTCCTTGCCCTTGACCCTGACCGCGTCGAGCGGCGCCCACTCGCAGCCGCACGAGATTGCGGGGTGGTACGTCTCCGCCTCGCACAGCACCTGGCCGCCCCTCTCGGGCTCGGCGGCGATGTTCTTGCTCGCCTGCTGCATCAGCCGCGCCGCCAGGTTGACCTTGGCGCCCGCCAGCGTGTACTCGACGCGGTTGCGCGCCCAGCCCGCCTCGCCGCAGAAGACGAGGCCGGTCGTGATGCCGATGGCGCACTGCAGGACGCCGGCCGGCTTGTCGGGCTCCGACCACGCCGGGATGCGGTCGAGCGCCGCCACCGCCTCGAGGGCCGAGAGGACGGCGCGCTCCTCGTCGTTGTCGTGCTGGTGGCCCGGCAGCCCGAAGGCGATGAGGAAGCGGGTCCCCTTGTCGTCGGTGAGCAGCCGCGTGATGGTGCCGTCGTACTTCTGGATGGCGCGCTGCGTGGCCGAGGTGGCGCGGTGGACAATCTCGAGATTCTCGACGTCGCACGGCTTCGGACCCAGACCGAGCACCTGCACAGACGCGGCGGAGAGACGGGGGGCGTGTGCGTCGGACGGCAGAGTCTTGCCGTTTTGCGGGGGCCACGGTGGTGGCCACGGGAGGGCAAGGAGGCGACGCGAGGGTCTGAGCGCGCGCGCGCGGGTGCGGTGCGGTGCGGTGCGGTGCGGTGCGGTGCGGTGCGGTGCGGGGTGTGGCGGTCGTCGGTGGTGGTGCCCGCCTTCATGAAGACGGAGACGAGCTTGCGGTGCTCGTGGATGGCCGAGCCGCTCTGCCCCGCGTCGAGCCTTTCCTCGACGAGCTGCGGCACGAAGCAGCGCAGGATCGGCTCGAGCTCGGGGCCGCGCGCAGTGAGCGAGTCGCGCAGTCCGTCGAGCAGCGATCGCTTCTGGAACGACGCCACGGCCGAGCCGCCGCCGCCGCCGCGGATCCCCTCGAGGAGGTACTGCTCGGAGGCGAGCTTCTTCCCCTCGAGCGCGTACGTCTCGTGCGCCGCGCCGTCGACGGCGAAGCAGCCGAGCGAGGCCTTCGAGATGACGAGCTGCCCCGACACCGCCTCCTCCGCCGCGTCCGACATCTGCTCGATCGGCTCCCCCGCCACAAAGTACTCCCACTTGGCGCCCTCGCCGCCGACGTAGAAGGCCGACATCGGCCCGACGCCCACGCCCATGTGCAGCGTGAGCGAGACGCCCTCCGACGGCGAGAAGCCGTTGAGGTTCTCGAGCAGGAACAGGCAGCACGCCGACGCGCGCAGCATCAGCGTCGCGGCCGAGTCCTGCGCGCCGTCGGGCCGGTTGCGCCAGACGACCTGCAGCGCGTCGCCCGCGAACTTGATCACGTCGCCCGCGTACTTGTTGATGCCGTCGATCAGCCGCGCGAAGTACGCGTTGACGTACTTGTTGAGCAGCTCCGCGCCCTTGCGGCCGTGCTCCTTCTGCAGCTTCTCCGACAGCTTGGTGAAGCCGGAGACGTCGACGAAGCCGACGGCGCCGATGAAGTCGTCGCGCTCCGGCGCGTCGAGCGGCTTCGGCTCGTCCATCGACGCGAAGCGGTGCACCACCTCGGCCGGCGAGTAGCTAGCCAGCACGATCGAGTGCTCGTAGCCCGCCGGGTCGAGGCGGATCGAGTGCTTCTTCTCCCTCTTGTGCACGCCGGTCAGGGTGGCGCGGATGGCCTCTAGCAGCGCCGCCTGCTCGTGCGAGCTCTTCTCGGTCATCGCCTTGCGGATGTCCTTCATCGTGTGCTGCAGCGCCGCCTCCATCTCGCCGCTGAGCGTCGAGGCCCCCCCACCATTCGACGTCGTGTGCGTTCCGCTACCCATGCCGCGCAGCAGCTCGAGCATCACCGCCTGCGTCTCCTCGAGGCCATCCAGCCTCTCGATGAGGCCTGCCATCGGTGCGCCGACGGGGGCTGCACTTCACAGCCAGAACAAGAACAAACTTGCGCATCTTAGTTTCTATGTGCGTCGGTGGTTGTACCCCCCTGCTTCCGACGGAGCTGAACTCATGCCGTCTCATCCTTGGTGGAGGACGTGATGGTGGCGGCAGGCTCGCCCTCCGCCTCGGCCATCTCGACCGCCGAGAGCCGCCTCTCGCCGCCTCCCTCGAGGGCGTCGGCATCGTCGTGCAGCGGCGCGCGCTCGAGCGGCGTGCCCTTGAGCTTCGGGTTGGGTGGCGCGTGCTTGACGTCTGCGCAAGGCGCCCGGGGCGCAGCTCAGACGCGCGCGTAGTGTGCAGTGCGCAGTGCGCAGTGTGCAGTGTGCAGTGTGCAGCAGCAGCGGCGGCGGCGGCAGCGCACCGCCGCCCTTGCGTCGCTGCAGCTCCTGCGTGGCGGCGAGCGAGATGACGACGAAGGCGCCGCCGACAAAGTACTTGTACGAGAGCGCCTTCGGGTAGAGGACGAACGAGAGCGTGACGGTGAGCACCTTGCGCAGCGACTTGATCATCTCGCACACCGTCGCGCCCGAGATCTTGATCAGCAGCAGCACAAACGTCACCGAGACGTAGCCGCACGTCGCCGAGCCGACGATGAGCGGCACGACCTGCGGGTACTTGGCCGAGTGCTCGACCGCTTCGTTCAGCTCGCCCGTCGGCAGCATCAGCAGCAGCGCCCAGCCGCTGCCGAACGTCGAGGCGTACGCGATCACCTCCGCCTGGCTCGCGGGCGTCGCGACGCGGAAGAAGACCTTCTCCTCGTAGTTGGAGGTGGCCGCGTCGCAAAACAGCCCGACCGTGATGAGGAGCACGCCGGTGATCGCGAACTGGGGCAGCGTGTCAGCGTCGCCGAGCAGGAAGAGCACGATCCCGCCGACCAGCCCCGCCGACGCCAGGTATTCGAGCGGCCCGTAGCTGCGGCCCTGCATCAGCGTGCCGACGACCATCGTCGGCAGCAGCTTGGACGACTTGAAGAGGACGCGCGTCGGGTAGTTGAGGTAGTTGAGCGACCAGTTGGTGAAGTACATGCCGCCGAGCGTGAGGCACGAGAGCTTCAGGTACTGCTTGAGCGTGCCGACGCGTCGGCCGTCGGTCGTGAGCGCCAGCTCGATGTGTCCGCACACCGCCATCGTCGCCGCCGTCAGCAGCGTCATCCAGCCGCTGAATTTGAAGTCGGGCACGCGAAAGACGCCCTCCTGCAGTGCGGCGAAGCCGAGCGCACTGGCGAGGTACAGCACGCATAGCGTCAGGAACCGGGTTCGGCCAGGCTGGCACGGCAGCTTGAGGCCGCACATCTGGACCTCGACCGCCGGTACAGAGTCGGCGGGCAAGGCGGACGTGCCAGCACCGGCGCTCGACGGCTCCGCCGACGTTGGCGCAGGCGACTGAGGCTCCTCGGCGAGGCGCGTCGGCTTGCGGTTGGTGTCGTTGGTGCTCATGTCTCGG
>Ga0209713_10001036_pt1 | contig 16313 bp, 13 predicted proteins | sample ArcOceMetagenome_3_FD_187444 | JGI IMG/M metagenome (GOLD analysis project Ga0209713, IMG submission 187444) | Marine eukaryotic phytoplankton communities from Arctic Ocean - Arctic Ocean- Svalbard ARC20M Metagenome (SPAdes) (version 2) | ecosystem: Environmental > Aquatic > Marine > Oceanic... | reverse complement strand
ATATATATATATATATATATATATATATATATGCATGCGGGTTTTATAGGTGGGTAGGGCACGGAGTACACACAAAACATGCTCAAATACATACTGCAATCACTGCACACTCTTGAGTGAATATAGGTATGTATGTATGTGTATATGGATATTTACATACATATAGTCATATTCTTGCATATACCTACATATATCTATATACATATATTATATTCATATAACACCGAAAGTCTGCTCTCTTGAATGAAAACTCCTGAACCTCGTTGGTTGTCGGTTTGGATACTTGAATTTTCACGATTGATCCCACTGTGTCTGGCCCTACGAAACGACCATTATATTCAAGAGAGCAGACTTTCGGTGTTATATATATATATAATATATGTATATAGATGTATATAAGTATATGGAATATGAATATATATGTATGTATGTATCCATTATGGTCTTCTGGTTAGAAGGGATAGAAGGAAAAACTAAGCCCTACTGGTCCCTCTACAGTATCATCAGGATACAAATACCTCCTCCTCCTCCTCCTCCTCCTCCTCCTCCTCCTCCTCCTCCTCTTCCTAGATGGTCTTCTACTGTAATGCCACTAGGCCAGATGACAAGAGTCAGAGTCCTGGAACAACGATGGTGCGACAAAGACTAGATGCTCTCCATTGCGTGAATGCCCAAACTCGCGCTGTCTACCTATCACAAAACTCCTTCAGTCTCTCTCTCACTCTCTCTCTCTCTCTCTCTCTCTCTCTCTCTCTCTCTCTCTCTCTCTCTCTCTCTCTCTCTCTCTCTCTCTCTCCTTTCATGTCGCACAGACGCCCGTGCAGCACAAATCCCCGGCAATGAATGTTGTGTGCGTTGTAGGGATTGAGGATGTCAGGAGCCTCGCAGCGCTAGTAGCGCTTATAGGCGTAGTGGGCTCAGTACGCATAGTATGCGTAGGGCTACTGCATTGTACAGTGGGCACTGTGACTCAAGGTACATCGCTTACCTCGCAGGAGACGGATCACAGAAGTTTTGTCCACCTTTCGGATACCTGTCATCCCATCTGGATCTATTCCTAGCACTGTTGAGCGAAACACCACATCAGGCGAGAAAGAGAGAGAGAGCATGTGTGTGTGTTTGTGTGTATGCATGCATGAATGCATGTATCAGTATATGCATGTTTGTGTGTGTACATGTACTCAGAACGGTGTGTGCACACGTACATGAATGTGTGTGCGGTATGTTTGAGTGTGCAGTGATTGCGTATGTAATTGTGCTTGTTTTGTGTGTACTCCGTATGTGTGTACATGCAGTGTGGGTGTGGGCGTGAGTGTCAGACATCAGAAACTTTTCGCACTACACCTCTATCGCCTTTTTCGATCCTGTGTCCATCCAGAGACTTGTACGCAGGACCCCCCGGCACCACCATCGTGACGAACGTGCCGTCGAGAACTAGCCCCACTGTCGATCGCACAGGCGGGGGTGCCCCTGTATCCGGCACCTCGTGCTTATAGCGCAGCTCGGTCAGCATCTTACGCACAGCAATGTTCGCGTCCTTCGCCAGCGCTCCCGACATGGTGTGTATTTCTTTGTTTTATGTAATCGACACTGGTTCAACAGGGGCCCGGGCTAATGGGCTGGGGCGTCCCTGTGGCTGTGTATACTCTCTCTCCCCAAGGACTCGGCTTTGCTCTGACTCAGAACCACAGTTCTGTTCAATTCAACAACGGTCGAGTTGAGGACTCGACCGTTGAACAGTTTATTCCTGGCTTAACTCCCCACTCTGAACTCAGTAGTACTTCTGGAGTATCTATAAGGAAGAAGGAGGGACCGGCGTAGAGCCAGCGACGGAAGTAGGCGGAAACTGTTTGGGTGCGGTGACCCCTGGGGAAACCCTCGGTACCCTATACACCAGCGGCGTCGGTACTAATAAAACAAGTAACAAACCCTATACCTACACCCTTTGGGGAAACTCGGTATGTTCTCTTGGGAGCAGGGATAACGCCTCTGCTGCATGTATGCAATCGCTATGCAGTACCATTTATAGTGATGGTGAAGTTGACTGGTCTCCACAATGGCTCAGCGGGTTCTTGCTCCTCTTTTCGGCAGTGCAGACAGTTTGGCAGAGGATAGAGGCGCAAACTGGAGATGAGAAGATACAATCAGACAGACTATGCTGCCTGGCTCTCCTTGCAAAACCTCCGACACGTCACTGAGCTCCAACTCGTCCGCGTGATGCCCATCTACGGTGTGGATCCGATCGCCGCTTTTGATTACGCCATTCAAAGCAGCTGGCCCCTTCTCGACCACTTCCGAAATGTAGACGGGCCCGAATTGTGAGTTGTTTGGTCGATATATGTGGAGGCCCACATCACGTTGCGATGACCTCTGCAATCTGACCGTCGTGCATGCTAAGCTCTCTGCTTTCACAACATTGCGCATGGACACAGACGCTTCGAAAGCTTGTCTGCGCTTTTCACCTTGCCGCTCGAGTGACCACCAGTCGATTGGATCTTCCTCCGTGTCTCCGAAGCGTTGTGCAGCTTGCCTGTCGAGTGACCACCAGTCGATTGGATCTTCCTCCGTGTCTCCGACGCGTTGTGCAGCTTGCCTGTCGAGTGACCACCAGTCGATTTCATCTTCTTCCTTGTCTCTGACGTGTTGTGCAGCTTGCCTCCCAGGTGAAAATGAGTCTGGCCCTCGCTTTGGCGACGGTTCGCTCGGATTTTCTCCAGTTGGACTGCTGCTGCCTCCTTTCAGATTGATGTTGCTTTCGCCTGAGCCGGTCCCTCCACGAGGATTGCTTTCGTTTCCCCCCTTGGCCATATCCGATTGCGAGCCATGGACGCTGGAGGCATACTCCTCGGAGTCCTTGTCCGACCTGTCGAGCGCTTTGAGCGAGACTTGCGCAGCCGCATCATTTTCCTCTGGCGAGCAAAAAACTTTGACGCCGTACCCCGCGGGTTCCTTCTTGTCATTGTCCTGAGTATTTTCTTCGGGGTCTGATCTGTCGAGAGACGCGAACACGACAAGCGCGGCCTTATACTTTTCCTCGACAACGGTCGCAGTTTCAAGATTGGAGTTCTCCGGTTGCACAATCACATGCTCTGCATCGACGTCGAGTGCTTTCGAGGCATTCACATGTCTAAGTAGCCTAGACTGGGACAAGGGTGGGAGAGGCTGAAGATCAGAACCCGAGCCGTGCCCGCTGCCATGCAACCCCGTGGTCGACAAGACCAGCGACCTCCGCGAAACTGTGCTGTTGGTCCTTACAGGCAATAAAGCTTTTGTTCCAGTCAGCATTGACTGCCTGAAATCTTCATCCGTCATGCCACCGTGAGGAAGCGGCATCGAGAAGGTGCGAGATACTTTTTGACGCGGCAGTGGCTGCAACGGCGGTGAGCTTGGGGGGGGCATCGGCGAGGCATGAGAAGCGAAAGAACGAACCAAGTGACTCTTCTCAACGTCGCGTAAAGACGGGTGGTGTACAAGTGCAGCAGCAGAGGGATGGTGTTGCGAATCTGCTGGGAGTTCCTCTGTTTTCCCCCCTCCTTCCTTTCGTATCTTATTTCCCTTCTTCTTGCCAGAAGAGGACGGGGGCTGATGAAGACTAATTTCACGAGATGGGACCGCACCGACTTCTTCAATGTCCCCTAGGCTCGGGTCAGCACGAGCATCCTTGGGCACCACCTGACTGGTTTCAGGAGACGGGACCGCACCAATTTCTTCAATGCCCCCAAAGCTCGGGTCAGCACGAGCATTTTTGGGCACGGCCTGGCTGTGCGACAAGATTCGTACGTGCTGGATTTTGCTTGTCAGTTCCCCGCGTTTAAGCAATGAGTTCGCGAGGGCAGCTTGCCGCACCAATTCCTTGGCTGCCGCCATGGGTGATTTGTCGTCGCCGCAGACACCAGGAGCCAGCCTGAGGTTGACCAGGATGGATCCCACCTGCAGGCTCAGCACGTGCACCATGGCAACATCACCGTCTATGGCCCGGGCCACGTCGAGCGCCACTTGCTTCTTGAAGTCGTCATCTTTTCCCTCGATCGTGTCCATGCTCATGTTCAATTTCAATTCCACAAATGCATCTTGATCGTCTGCAACTTGTAGACCCTCGTTTGAACCCAGTTTGCGAGCCCCAGTTACCACACCAACTGCTCCCGCCACTCCAACTGCTCCCGCCACCGTCGCTGCTGCCGCTGCGGCATTTGAATCTGTGGAAGAATCTGGCACACATGGCGGATCTGGTTTCTTCAGGCCCAAATACACTTTGAGATCGTTCATGACTGTGACCAGTGATCCTCTCATTTCATGAACCTGCATACATACACCGCTTTTAGGATAAATCATGTACACGTGCAGTCATTCCTCAACACAATCCTTCCGTACACACTTGTGGATAGTCAGGAGGCAGGTGGGCGGGGAAGCGGAGCGCGCAATGAAGCATGTCCCATGTGAAAAATATTCACATGGTCATTACTTACAAATGTTTTTCCTTTCTGAATCATTGCTCCAAAGCTCCCCATTTCGTTGTACAGCCTGCGGGCTATCAAGAAGGCCGGAGCGCACATAGTGAACGCATTCACGCTTACTCCAATGAACGTGAAAACCTTTCTGTTTAGACTTCCTAGCGAAGATCCGCTGGCATACAGCATCCCCCACGGTCCTGAAGCCATGAAGTCCAACTCCTTCGAGATGTACTTGTCGATCACCCGCATAAGTCCAACCAACAAAGTCAACATCAACGTTATAAGCGATACTGACTGCATGTGATTCAAATCCCTGGTTGCACATGGCTGGAGAATCAATTGAAGCACCAAAAAAACGAAAACGATGAGTAATCCTACTCCCAGCTGCGCCGGCTCGCCCGGAAAAATGAAGACTAGCACGCCAACCATCATGAACTTCCGCAGCATCTCCATCTGAAAAGAGTCAAGAGCAATAGATAAGGTAGTGCAAAAACGCAATTCAAACCTCACACAATCGCACACGCGACGATTCAGGCATGAATCATACGACGTACCAGCTCCCAGTACCATGCCGCCACATGATATTGCCCAAAAATTGAACCGACTCTGCGGTATCAGAAAATGAAAAAAGAAAACGGGTGTAAATGGAATCATTGCGCAGTAATGAAGGTATGGGTGCGCATGCATGTACATTGCGTGCGGACTGACCGTTTAATGGCACGCTTTTCCTGCGCATTGTCTGAAGCAGGGTCCCAGGTCAAGCTTGGACATGAGATGACCTGCGGGCGCAAGCACAATAAATCATTTTTGGGGGATTTGCTATCAGATTTGCTATCTTGTCTGCTCGACCAAAACAATTTAATATTCAAAGCAGAACTTACATTCGACTCGAGGAGCTTCAAGGTCAATTGCTCAAGCTTCGACATCATTTCTTGCTTTTCTGCTTCCGTCTCCGTCTCCTGATATCTGAACTTATTACGCACTGTTCTGACCTTTCCTATGAAAGAAGCAAAGCCGCTGAGGCGTTTCTTCAACCTGGACTTCTCAAAATTTCTTCCTTTCTCGTTTACCTCGTCCTCTTTGATTTCCACGTTTTCTGTTGGCGTCTCGTCGTTCTTGCCCAAGTAGAACTCACGATTCTCCTCTTTCGTGGGGTCCGGATAATGCTTCCCAAACGGAGATGCCCATGGCGGTGCTGACGGAGGTTGCCCGTAAGTTCTGAACATTTGCTGACAAAAGTTCTCAAAAGTTAGTGAACTAGCATGCGCTCTACACAGATCACTCAATACTGACTGGAGAGAATTTATGCCTTGATCATAGCTTTTTTCATGGCCGCTCTGCTGCCGATTGCTTTCCCTGCCGTGGGCCATTCATGAGACAGCAGCATACTGCCCTGTTTCTTTGTTACATTTTCTATAGTCTCCATGCCAGTAAAGGCCATCGAATTGGCTACCACGCGCCGCATCAAAGTGATTGACATGACTTCGTCGAGACGCTGATTAGCTTCGAGTTGAAAATGCTCACAGAAGCATTTGTACAAAAGCTTTTCTGTCTCGTTTCCGACGTGTGTGTTATCCGTCTCGAACAGACAGAGCCGAGCATAGATTTGTTCTATCCGACGCTCTAATTCGTCTTCGTCTGATTCTACCCTGCCGATCAACTGTGCTAGGAGCTTAGCTTCGTTCGTCCCAATCGATTTGTTGAACAGCGCCAGAAGATTTGTGAAGGCTCTGTTGACTCTTTTCCTCTGCGCCATTTGTGGTACACCTTGAAATTTCAAGATGTACCAAAAGACAAGAGGCAGCCCGAGTGGATACACGAAGAAGCACACAAGACTGTACAGTCCCAACCACGAAAACAGGCCTTGACATTCCGTGCGCATATCCACACGCAATACCCTCAAGGATTCATGGCAGTCGAAGGCCTGGTAAAAATAAAAAAATACGGGCACGCTTAGAGTTCTCTTTGGAGGGAACACCAAAACAAAGGGTGCGCCTAGAATCGTTACCTGCAGACTCGTCAACGAGCAGATGGGGTAGATGAGAAAGCACATGAAGAGCAGATTGGCGAAGAACTGGTCTTGGAGCGCTTCAAAGATCTCGCGACTGGCATCTGTCCAGCCGAAACATAGAGCCTTGAGCTTACACACGCACAGCGGTATCGCCAGCAAGACCGCTACGACCAGAGGTCCGACAGTGGTGAATACCAGCGTTGTTTTAAAATCAATACCAACCCAGAGGCAACTCAGCTTTGGCAGTTGTACGAGATTGATTTGTACGATGCCACCAAGATCTTCCATAATTCTGGTCAGCTCGGGTGGCCAGTCAACCTGCGCATGCAGGCACAATTGATATTTCGTTTCCAAAACGTGCAGACACATGACATAAGACCATAAAACAAACCTGAAAAGTTGCAAACGAGCCGAGGATCTGCACAAAGGAGATGAGAATTTTTAGATGATGTTGGAGTTTGTGTTTTTCTGCTAGTTCCATGAATGATTCAAAGTGTTTTCCAAAGAAGGTAAGAACTCTGGAGAAAAACGAGATCACGGGATTCAAGAACGCCAACAATGGCCCAAGATATCGCTGCACGTTGTCCTGGAAAATCTTGAGGGCATTTGTCACCTTCTTTACCAATTTTTTCAAACCTGTTGCATATTTCTTGAATTTTTTGAGGGCCGCTGACAGTTTCACATACGCATTGTGAATCGTCCTCGTGACCGAAGATCTTGCTTGTGCACCTCTCTCCTCAACATGAGCGGCTGCTGCTCCACTTACCTCATGTCCCATGTTCTCATGCCCTGCAGCGCTCGTTGACGAGAGTGCGTGGTGCTCAGCCGCGAGCCTACCGTAGGTGCCCTGCAGCATCCTGATAGTGTCTGTTGATTGAGGTCCTTGCGACTGTGCTCGTGGGACTGATGAGGCTTCAGTAGTCCCTTTATCAACATGTTGGTCCACGGAACCCTGAGCAGCATCCTGAAGCTCTGTAGACACACCTGCATTTGACGTACCCTGCTCTGCAGAAGCACCAGCTCCACTTGAAGTGCCAAGCTTTTGAGGTGCATCTTGAGCAGGTTCCTCGTCCATCTGGATGCCGTAATGGAGGTATATGGCGTTGATCAGCATGTTTGGGAGGAGTTTGCGAGCACCTCCCAACAGCGGGGTCCTGTCGTAGCAATATTCGGTCATCGTTCAAATCTTGAGTCTCCGCACTACTTTCAACCTTCTTCTCGCTAACTCAAGATCTCACGCCGCAGAAAGCGTACGTGCCGGTGATATGCCCGGGCAGACATATCAATAGCGAGACCGGACTAGGCATTTGCTGATAAAAGCATCAACCTGACAAATTTCTCTGGTCGCAGGCACTACTGAGCAAAGGGCCGCTCACGAGCCCACATGGGACATGCGCGTGGCCCCACCCTAACGCGGAAGAACATGGGCTGACAGGCAGCATAAGCCCATGTGATAGAGCATTACCAGGAAACGAAAATGTATCCGATGATGAACAGGATACAACCTCCTGTAAACACCATCCATCGGAGCGTTTTCAGGCCCGGATCATCGGGCGGCGGGCAATACTCGCATCCTTCCGTTGTGGTGGCATATCCTAGAGGACAAGTACCGCATGCCGGCCCGGTCCTGTTTGTTTTCAAATCAGTGATCGGTTGCAGTTGGCAGTTTGAGAACAAATCACATGTGTTTTGAAGAAAACCTGTTTCTGAGGCAGGCGTTTTCGCCTGCACACGACATTGGTGGGCACTTGTGCATCTTGGCGAGCCGTGGAAAATGCTGTACTGTAATGTTAGATGAGACGTCCGAAGAATCACCTTTCCGCCGGAAACCCGACAGAGGGCCTGAAAACCAAACGGGAGCAACAGCACTCGTAGTTGTGGCCATGAATCGGCGAATCTCGGTCGAAGAACCATCGAACACTGCCTTCGAAAAATTGTCCGGCTCTTTCCAATACCCGTCATCTGCTACAATGTTAGAGCCGCCCTTGCACACAGCACCCACGGGACAGTTTAAACACGCCGAAAAATTGCTTTGGTCCAGCAGGTACTGACCATATTCGCATTGTATACATTCGTCTTCCAGGGGGTAACTTTCTTTGCGAATCATGAAGTATCCGGGAGGGCAGCTTTTGACCCGATAAATTGCATCCAGGCTTCGAGGGCCATTGTATATTATCTCCCATTCGCTGGTGAAATCCTCCGCTTCTGGCAGAGGTATGAACAGATCGCCGTCTGGACAAAATGCGCCCTGCAAAACACAAACATGAGCAAAAGGGAGTTCAATGGATAAATCAAAACACACATTCCGCAGAAGCAATCCGACTGCAGAAGATTTTATTCGGATTTGGGGCAATATCTGCTGATGTCAGGCAGATTCCCGCGGGAATCGCCTGACATCAGCTGGTATTGGCCCGATCCGAGAACCTTCCCGGCTGTCATGACTCACACAAAAGCAAAGGAGTTGGAATCACGAAATTGATGTCTACCTTGGGGCACTCTTGACAATTGCCACCCGAATTCGGAGCGACAATGTAATTGAAGGGCCCACACGGAAGACATTGCTGTGCGACAGCTTCGAAAGAGATGCTTCCGAATGTACTGTTGATGAGCTGAGAACCACTGTATAGCCCCAAGGAGAGAGAAAAATTCAGCTGAGGTACAGCTATTTCAAAAGAGAGTGTAAAAGTCATAAGAAGCTTTTCGTTTTTAAAAGTCATTTACACAACTTACCGAGGGCATGATCGCAGATAGAAGCCGGGGACCTGGTTGGGATCGCAGGGCTCGCTTTCATCCGTGCACTCAACCACGTACTCCCACACATAATCATGCGGATTGGCGCCATTTGAAATTCCCACGTCTGTGTTACCTGTCACGTTGTCATAGAAAACCTCATAGAACAAGTCCGCGCCAAGATCATGGTCTCTGGACATTCCTTTGATTGTGGCCCACAAAATGCTGCGAGTTCCTATTTTGATGGGTTTTGGCACAAAATGAAACCATGGACGTGCAGTTCCAGGCTGACAATCAGCGCCAGCTGGACATTGTGTACACGGCCTGCTTGCGCAAATACCTACGCAACCATCCACGTCGCTCACAGAATAGGAATCTGCTTTACATGGCCAACACATTTGATCATTCAGCGATGCATTCACCTTCAAATACCCTTTCGGACACGACCTCAATACATACACTCTGTCTTCTTCTTCCCATACCTCTCCGGGATTTCTTCTGCTGACAACCTGGAGGGTAATCTCGTCTAATGTGCTATTTCCGGCATGGGCCATGAGCTGAGTGAGCTCAGCAATAATAGCATTTGCAGGTTTTCCAGCCAAAAACATCTCATCAGAATGTTGTCCACTTGTCCAAACCTTGTATTGCACCACAAGTGGGTCCTGTTCCTGTCGTCTGGTGGATTGAGGCGCTTCGGCGACTAAACCATATGACACGATTTGAGCGAGGTCAAGATCAATATTAAGGCCTTTGGCGAGCATTCGCTGCAAATCCCTTTCGAGCGGCAGCTGGCCATTAATACGCAGCTCACCTTCCAGTTCCACCTGCGCAGTCATTACGAACTCAGTCAGTAAACATGCCTGTATGAATGGGGTTTCAGCACAATTCAGCACATCGAACCTGGTGCACCCAGTTCGAAAGCGGAGACAAAAGAAACCGGCTGCTCCCGCAACAATGCTAGTAGCGAGAATTTTAGAGTTACAATCAAATAGCAATCCTTATCCCATCACGTACCTCTGGAAAAATAGGCGGCCCTCCATTGGGACAGACTGCTCCAGGAGGGCACGCATAGCACTTATACAGCGGGTCCGTCGACTTTATGATATATGCTGAAGGCGGGCACTTGAAACATTCCTGCGATTCGTAGCCTGTCTCATTCACGAGCCGATGCCCTGTTGGACATGAAATGAGACGGTATCGTTCGTCGTGCCCACGCATCCAATTACCAACGACGAATGGCTTTAAGTGCGACCCAATACCATCACAACTGAATCCAGGGTTTCGAAAACCACAAGTACCATCAGCACACATGGCAGCAGCCGGGCAGGGATAACAGCGCATCCCGAGAGGTCCACTTCTACTCGATGTCATGTAGTGCGTGTTGATGCAAACACAATCGCTGAGCTCATCCTGACCAGCAGCAGGCGTGACAGAACCTTCAGGGCAATGCAAACATAGTGCCTCTGAAGCGGAACCCGTCAACGGATTATATTTGGCAATCTCACACGATCGGCAAGGTCCTGTGCCAACTGTGTCTTTGAATTTGCCCACAGGACAAAGGTCGCATTGCAAGCAACGATCCAGCAGACACTCTCGACCTTCAGGGCACTCTCTGCACTCCTGCTGCGAAGCATCAACATCAGGGTCGAACAAAACCCCTGAAATCGCAGGCCACACCGAGTAGCCTGTCGGGCACGCTAAAAGGCGAAAGATATGATTTTGCACAGTCCATTCAGAACCATTGACAGTGGGTATGATTTGGTCGTCTCCGTGGCAAATTAGGCCCGGCGGACAGCGCTGGCAATTATCACGGTCAGGCTCCAGAATGTATTGCAAAAAGGGAGCGCATTGTTTGCATTCCATTTTCTCTTGTACACGCACCTGCTTTGAATGTCCACGGGGGCAAGAGATGAGCTCAAAGCTGCCTCTCTCCATTGGCTGCTTCCACTCCCCCACGATCTGTGTGCTCGCGTCCGGGCACGTAAAGGTTCCGTTTTCAACAGAGCAAACACCATTCCCGCACAGCAATCCTTTTGGGCATTGCATGCATTGCTGCAGAGTAGACTTTGGCACCTCAGTCCACTGGGGAAATATTCGATAACTTTGAGAACTACAGACGACGTCTTCAGAACCATCACACTCTCCACCAGAAGGACAGCTACGGCAAGACCATTCAATTCCATCATTGTCACTGACACCCAGAGCGTACGTCCCGGGGTCACACCGTTTGCACTCACCTGTAGCGCAGTCCTCCTTGTACGGAGGTGTGCACACATATGGACAAGTGTCGTTGTATTCGCCATGGGAAATGAACATGGTGTGGGCCTTCTTGTACGTGCAACTGGCGCAAAAGCTATTTTGTATTGCACCTCGAGGGCACCTGAAGCGGTACTCTCCAGTCGTGCAGAAATCCATTGAGCAGTTCTTGCAGAATGAGGACCCAGGGACATCAATGTACGAATCAACACCACACATGGCACACGTACTTGACCCGGCAGCATTGCTGAATTTGCCCAATGCACAATACAAACACACAGTGGCCCCAGATTGTGAATATTGCCCAGGATCGCACGAAATGCAGTCGTCTAAGCGATGCCCATCATCCGAGAGATATTTGCCAGCGGCACAGGCAAAACAGTCAGCACCGACGGGTGCCCAGTATCCGGCAGGGCAGTGGCATTGCTCTGGCCCGTCGCTTGCCTCTTGCGACGTAGACAAGCGCGGGCAGTCGGTGCAAATAGCGTAGCCAGACAAGCTGTATTTTGAAGCGGCGCAGTCCTGGCAGAAAGATGCGGAACTTGCTCCCAGTATCCCTGAATACTTGCCTGAAGGGCAAGAGGTGCATGATGACTGGTTTGTCCCGCCTGTTATCAAGGAATATTTACCCACCGGACAGTCCTTGCAGCCTGCCATGCGCGGCTCGTCTGAATATTTGCCAGGAACACAAACTTTGCAGGCGCTGGAAGAATCAGCCGCAGGCACGTCGTTATACTTTCCCCGATCGCATGAGGTGCACACGGCGTCGCCGACGCTCGATTTGAAGTGCCCCACGTGGCATTTTGAACACGAGCCCCCATCTGGTCCTGCAGGGAAGATACAAAGGTGAATGTTTTCGAGAATGCATTCACAGTCCACTTGTGCATTTGCGAGCTCGTATGAATATGCATTGTCTCTGTGTATGGACATCTACCTGTATAGCCTGCTTGGCATTTGCAGTTGAAACGAGAAATGCTGAGTAGTTGCAGAGTCGTTGCAAAAGGTGGGCATGAATAACAGGAAGTTGACCCTATCGTTGAATAGGCTCCAGTCTGGCAGATCTCGCATGCAAGATGAGATCCAGCACCTTTCACCAGCGATGCTTTGCCCGCCTCGCACGATATACAGAAACTCGAAGAATTTGCTCCGCGGGAGTCGAGGTATGTTCCAGCAGAACAGTGTGTGCACGCGGTACTTGATTCTGAGATACTGAAGGAGCCCGCTTGACACAGGACGCAAAGAGTCGACGAAGTTTCGTTCGAAAACGTGCCGGGCCCACACGAATCACAACTCGAGGAGCTTACACTTGGCTGGAAAGTTCCCGCCAAGCAATCTGTGCAAGTTCTTGCTCCTGCAACGTTACTGAATTTGCCTGCTACACATGAAACACATGCGCTGGAGCTCTTCGCACCGCTAACATTAGAAAACGTCCCGACTGGGCACGCAGAGCAATCGAAGGTTCCTGCTGAAAGACTGCCCTGCTGAAACGACCCAGGCGGACATCCCTGGGTAGGATCAAAGCAAATTCCTCCAGACGCAGAACGAGTATAGCCCTCAATGCACGTGCACGCTTCTGCTGAGGACGCGCCTTCTTCAGAGAAAGAGTTTGTCGGACACAGGAAGCACGACGAAGATCCGGCAGGACTAAAAGTGTTGGCATGGCAGGCGACACAGGCGTGAGCGGACGGGGCACCTGTGGCTCCAGAAAATTTGCCCGCGGAGCACTGCTCACATGCAGACTGCGAAGATGCAGCGATTCGGTCGCTGTACGTGCCGGCAGGACACTGTGAGCATTCGTCTGGTGTTGACGAGCCTTCAAACGTTCCATATTTACCTTGCGGGCATGTGGAACAGACTGTGGCACCATCGACATAGGAGTACTTTCCAGCGACACACACGGTGCAGGCTGCAGCTGCATTGGACGCAACCATCTCTGAGAATGAACCTCGCGGACAGGGCAAACAGTTGTCAGCTGTGATAGAGCCCTCGATTTGACCAAAAGTCCCCGCGGGGCAGGGAATGCAGAAGGATGATGAGTTCGCTCCTGTTTGCTCCAAGTACTTCCCGCTTGGACACTTGATACACGCAGTCTCTGAAGGAGACGCAGTGAGATTACTGTATGTTCCAGACGGGCACAACAGGCAGGCAGCACTGCCGCGAACGGACTTGAATTTGCCAGCCCCGCACGCTGCGCATTCTGTTCCGTCGTTGCCAGTATATCCCTCGGCACAGCTGCATGCAGTAATACTGACGCTTCCTGGGTCAGACGACATTAGTGCGGGGCATGCCTTACACACTGACGATCCTGTCTCATCACTATATTGCCCTGCCGGACACGGGACGCACGGAAAAGCGCCCGCAGATTGCTTGAACTTTCCACGCTCACAAGCTTTGCAGATTTCGCTGTCGCCCGGGCCAGCGTCAACAAAGCCTGGCATGCAGCTACAGTTTGCATTAGAGGTGGCACCTCCCTCTGAAGTCATACGCCATGGACATGGAGAGCAAGCGCCAACAGCACCAGCGCTGTATGACCCTGCTTCGCAATCTATGCAGTCAGACGATCCGGCCGTGTTCTTGTACTTTCCCGGTGTGCAAGCAGTACACTGCCCGCCATTGTCTCCAGAAAATCCCACATTGCAAGAACAGTTAGTGAGGAGACTACTCCCAGGCTGGCTGTTCGAAAAGTCCGGGCACTTCTTGCAAAGCGAGGACCCAAAAATATCTGAATATGTCCCCTCATTGCAAGGAATGCACGAAGAAGACCCAACGAGGGATTTGAAGGTTCCAGGAATACAAGGCTCACATAGGGCCGCATCCGCACCAACGTAGCCAGCACCACACAAACACTGTCCCCCGCCCTCGTTCACAAGGAAGCTGTGATTCGGGCATGAACAGTTTCCTGCTTCAATGCTACCGGCCAATGATGTAGCACCTCTTGGACAAGATTGCCATTCACCATCACCCAAACAGAATGCTCCTGGCTTACATCTAGTGCAGTTGCTAGCGTCATTCCCATATGTGAAGCCAAAAAAACCTGCCAAAAGCACCGTGGTCACCTAATCACACACAGTGTACTTTACAGTAATAAAACAAGAGATAATGATTGGAAAAATTCAAACCTTTTGCACAGGACGCAACCAGACCAGCGGATGGGCACTGGCACTGCCCCCGGTCCAAGGAAGGGCATGATTTTGAAGCGTTCGGAGCGCACCTAGACACAAGGTCGTGCTCACCCATCCGCGTGTAGTTCGCTGGACAGCTCAATAGCGTGAATCGACCCGTGGTGATATTCCTCGACCACTCGCCAATGATCGGCGTCAGGGATCCCGGGCACAACAAGGCCTCGCTTCTCAACGCACAGGTTCGCGCGCTGTCTTCACATACAGCTCCGCTCGGGCAAAGTTCACACGCGGTCGAGCTATTGTCTGATGTCGCAGCATAATACTGCACATCACACTGGCAATACCCCCGAGATGTCCGTCCCGTCAAGCCAACAGTCCCGGATCGCACGGGGCACGCAACACAAGTGTGTGATCCCGCATGCTCTTGAAATGTGTTGACGGGACACGCCCTGCAGGCCTCTGAACTTGAATTGGGCTTGTAAAACCCAGGAGCGCAGCTTGTACAGACGTCACAAGACGGTGTCGTGCACTCCGTACCCTGTCCACATGCCACGCATTCCTGATGCTCCTCCCTCTCAACCCTTGCAGATGAAAGCATCTCGTATCCGTACGGGCAGCGAATGAGAGTGTACTCACCTGTTGAAGCATTTCTTTGCCACGAACCTAAGATTTGTCGACCACTGCTGCAGTTGTGCAAAAGTCCAGACGAAGCAAGACTGAATGCGCACGCCAAATCTTCCCAGCAATACGCTCCTTTCGGACACCGACGGCACACCACTGCACCTGACGCTTCTTCGCGCGTCGCTTCGTAGTACTCTGGTTCACAAGTGCAGCTCTTCTGCCCTGCACGGTTATCCGTACTCGAGTGCCGATCACAAATGTTGCATTGGGATGAGCCATTATGTGGACTGTATGTGCCAGGCCTGCACGGACTGCAGACATCAGAGGCTGCCGCTATTGCCTGAGAATACTTGCCGGGAGAGCATTGCGTGCAGCCTGCTGTGCCATTGCTTGTTTTGAACGTGCCCGCCAGGCACGCAGTGCAAGGTCCGCCGTCAGGACCTGTGTGTCCAGCATTGCACATGCAGTTGGTCGAAGCTTGACTCCCGGTCGGTGCATCTGAATGCGCAGGACAAGACATACACATGCACTGTGACGTTGCCCCGGCTGACGAATATTTTCCCGCGGCACAGTCAGTGCAGACCTGTGAGCCTTGTCCCTCTGTGTATTTCCCAGCGATACAGATCACACAGGGCCCACCGTGAGGGCCTGCATATCCAGCATTGCATCGACAACTCGTTATGTTCACACTGGCAGCAAGAGAGTCTGAATTCGGAGGGCAACTGGTACACTCCCCGCTTCCTTCAGTAGGCTTGAATGTGCCTGCTGCGCAACTTGTGCATTGACCGGCGAGGCCGGTTTTGGTATAGCCAACAGCGCAAGGATAAACAGGAGCACATATTTTTTGGCACGTCCCCTCGTCGGACTTTTCATACGCTGCCGCACAGGTGCAGTTGTGAAACGATGTGCTACCCGAAAGGGAACTCCCCGAGAACCCGGAAGTCGTAGGACAGTCTGTGCACGTGCTCTCGTCCGTCGCCCCACTAGCGTTGGAGTATTTCCCGGCTCCACACTCTGTACAAGTGCTCTCGGCCGTCGCCCCACTCGCTGCGGAGTGTTTCCCGGCGCCACAGTCCGTGCACGCCTCGTTGCCGCTCCCTGCCTTATACGTGCCAGCGGCAC
>Ga0209713_10001035_pt1 | contig 16319 bp, 4 predicted proteins | sample ArcOceMetagenome_3_FD_187444 | JGI IMG/M metagenome (GOLD analysis project Ga0209713, IMG submission 187444) | Marine eukaryotic phytoplankton communities from Arctic Ocean - Arctic Ocean- Svalbard ARC20M Metagenome (SPAdes) (version 2) | ecosystem: Environmental > Aquatic > Marine > Oceanic... | reverse complement strand
CTGGATCACCACCCAACGCTTTTAAGGGCCAGTAAGTCAGGCAGCTGTTTTTTTGCGCAGCAGCATCGGTGCAGCGGCCTAGTCCTGCTCGTGCGTTCGTCGTCATGGCGTGCGACGAGAAGGATCCGCGCCTGGCGTGGATCAATGAGCGGGTGGTGGCCTGCCTCAAGGTCAAGGCCGACCGCTTCACGAAGATGTGCACGTCCGAGACCGAATGCGTCGCGATCAAGGAGTTTCTCGACAACCAGGACACCTCGCGTGTCTTCTTCGTGGACGGTGCCAAGGAGATGTACTGCTACGCGATCCCGCCCGCCGCCACCAAGAAGAAGGTCATGTTCATGCTCAAGCCGTGGGGCGAGGGCCAGGCCAGGGCCCTCACAAAGGACAACATCGACCAGCTCGTGATCGGAGATGTCTCTCCCAAGCTGATGGAGAACATGTTCGGCGTCTTCCAGGACGTGTACCTGCCCATCCTGAGCAACACGAAGAACCAGGAGGTGCGCGCCGCGCCGGACCGCCCCGCACCCGACCGCGCTCACAGAGGGTAATGCAGGGATGCACGCGGCGGAAAACTGCTGGGGAGCAAGGGAGTAGGGGAGGACGCCGAGCGAGGAGAGGAGAGGAGGGGGCTGGGGTCCGGCTCGATTGGCAGCGTGCGCTCACCGGCGTGCCCGCTCCCCCGTTTTCGTCGCAGGGCTGGCCCGAGGTGATGAGCCGCGAGGTCCTCGAGCTCTTCCACCGCATGATTGCCCGCGTCTACGTCGCTCTCGGCCAGTCGCAGGGCAAGACGCTGCTGCCTCTGCCGCCCTCCGACATGCTGATCTCCGACCGCACGTCCCGCGACAAGGACCGCGTGCACGTCCTCGAGACGGCGGTGGTCACGTGGACGTCGCAGATCAAGTCGGTGCTCAAGAACGACCCCGAGGCGGCGCTCGCGAGCGCGATGGCCAAGGGCGAGTACCCGGGGCCGCGCTTCGGGCTCGAGTTCTGGCAGAACAAGGAGGCCAACCTCAGGCTGATCACGCAGCAGCTCGAGTCGGACCAGCTGCGCAAGGTGATGCGCGTGCTCGAGCTGACCAAGTCGCCGTACTACGCCGCCTTCGCCGCGCTCGTCGTCGAGGTGGGCGGCGCGACGGCCGAGGCGCGCGACAACGTGCGCTTCCTCTCGCCGCTCAAGCAGTACTTTGAGGACCTCGCGACGCTCGACAACTTCGAGGAGCTGCCGACGCTCTTCAAGCCGATCATGCACCTGCTGCTGTGCGTGTGGAAGCACTCGCGCTACTACAACACGCCGCCGTGCCTCGCCGTCATCATGTGCGAGATCTGCAACGACCTCGTCGAGCAGGCGCGCAAGTTCGTCACGGCGCCCGAGCTCTTCGCCATCGACTCGACCGAGGCGGTGCAGCGGCTCACGCTCGCGCTGCGCGTCTGCGAGGAGTTCAAGTCGACCTTCTACGAGTTCCGCGCCAAGAGCGCGATCGAGTGCCCCGACAACCCGTGGCAGATCCAGGTGAACGCGCTCTTCTCGCGCCTCGACGCCTTCCTCGAGCGCTGCTACAACCTGCTCAACCTGTGCCAGACGATCACGCAGTTCCTCAAGCTCGAGCGCGTCGACATCGGCGGCAACAAGGGCGAGATGCTCACGACGTCGGCGCAGGAGGTCTACCGCCGCTTCATGGCGCTCCTCGCAAAGTGGCAGGCCGTCGGCTACGACGTCCTCGACGTCAACGAGCCCACCGCCATCAAGTCGTTCGAGGCCGACTTCTTCGACTTCATGGAGGAGATCAAGGAGCTCGAGCAGCAGCTCGCGTCGATCCTCACCATCGGCCTCGCCGACGCCGGCACGGTGCAGGGCGCCTTCAAGCTCATCGACTCGTTCGGCGACCTGCTGCTGCGCGACTTCATCACGTCGGACATCGAGGCCAAGAACCTGCAGCTGATCTACCAGTACGGCGAGGGGCTCAAGGAGGTGCAGCAGCTCTTCTCGCGCGACCGCCACCAGTCGATGATGGGCAAGTTCTACGCGCGCGAGGGGCCGCCGCTATACACCAACATGCCGCCCGTCTCGGGCGCGCTCGCGTGGGTGCAGGGCCTCATGTCGCGCATGAACGAGCCGCACCGCTCGCTCAAGCACGTGCTCGTCTCGATGCAGGAGACCGACGAGGCCAAGGACGTCCAGCGGCTCTACGAGAGCATCTCGGCGGGGCTCAACGAGTTCGAGGCGGAGATGTTCGGCAAGTGGGGCGAGACGGTCGAGGCGACGTCGGCCGAGAAGCTCTCGCTGCCGCTGCTGACGCGCGAGGCGCGCACTGGCGAGCTGAGCGTCAACTTCGACCCGATGCTCGTCAAGCTGCTCTGCGAGGTCAAGTACTTTGTGGTGCAGGGCAAGGACATCCCCGCGGTGGCGCAAGACCTCTACTCGCGCGCCGAGAAGTTCCGCGTGCAGCGCGGCAACCTCGAGATCATCCGCAACAAGTACAACGAGATGCTCGCGACGATGCTCGACGTCGAGAAGCCGCTGCTCAAGGGGCAGATGAAGGCCATCGACAAGCTGCTCGAGAAGGGCCTCAAGCAGCTCGCGTGGAACTCGTCCTTCGAGGAGAAGACGGCCTTCATCGACGAGGTGATGGGGCTCGTCGTCGAGGCGCACGTGACGCTCACCGCGATGAAGGACAACATGGAGGGCATCAAGACGGTGCTCAAGAAGTGGGCCGACAACCCGCTGATCACGCGCAAGCAGAGCAAGACCTACCCGCCGCTCGGCTACGTCGACGAGCAGGCCAAGGAGCTCGAGACGCGCTACAAGGAGATGACCGAGGGCGGCAAGGAGATCCACAGCCTGCTGCTCGAGTCGAACAAGGTGCTGCGCCAGTCCAAGGGCGCGCCGGCGTGGCGCGCGTACGTCGAGTTCATCAACAACATCCTCATCGACGGCATCGCGCAGACGGTGACCAACTCGCTGCGCTTCCTGCTCGACATGATCGACCCGGCCAAGCTGGCGACGTCGGAGCTGCCGCCGCTGCTCGAGGTGAAGCTCAAGCTCGAGGGCACCGACCTCTACTACGACCCGCCACTCGACGTGGCCAAGGGCGCGCCCGTCGCCGGCCGCGACGCCGTCTCGATCATCGAGCGCGTCAACTCGTGGATCTCCGACTTCTACAACGTCGTCAAGCTGCTCAAGCGGCTCGACCGCCCCGAGGGCGACTTCCTCAAGGAGATGGAGGAGCACGAGGACGTCCGCTACTTCGTCCACCGCATCATCACCGAGTGCGAGCTCAACCAGGGCGGCTGCAAGGAGTACCGCGGCCAGTTCCTCGAGTACAAGCACCTGTGGAACCGCGACATCGGCAAGACGCTCGAGGAGTTCCTCGAGACGGCCCTCACCAAGACCGAGGAGGGCGCCGACGTGCCCGACCTCAAGATGTTCGACGAGCGCATCGCGCACTACAAGGAGACGGTCGAGACGATCAAGGCGCTGCCCGACCAGTCCTTCCAGGGCTGGCTCAAGGTCGACTCGCGCCCGATCAAGTCGGCGCTCGGCACGTGGGCGGGCAAGTGGGCGATGGCCTACATGGACTACCTGCAGAAGTACATCACGACCGAGCTCGACAACCTGATCGAGTTCATCGCGTCGGTCAACCGCGGCCTCACCATCGAGGTCGAGGAGAACGACACCGAGCAGCTCGTGGCGGCGATGACGCACGTGCGCGACGTCAAGGTCAACTCGGGCAAGATCGACAAGATGTTCGAGCCGCTCCGCTCGACGATCGGGCTGCTCAAGAACTACAACCTGCTCATGCCCGACGAGGTGCTCGAGCAGCTCGAGAACGTGCCGTTCAAGTGGGAGGACACCAAGAAGACGACGATGAACGCGCGCGAGATGCTCGGCCCGCTGCAGTCGATGCAGCAGGAGAAGGTCAAGGAGGACACCGAGGACTTCCGCACGCGCGTCGCCGACTTTGTCAAGGACTTCCACGAGCAGGCGCCGTTTGCCTTCGAGATCGACATCGACGCGGCCTACGCGTCGATCAACGAGTGGAACGATCTGCTCAACGACATCGAGGTCGAGGCCAAGCAGATCACCGAGGGGCAGGAGCTCTTCGAGGTCGCCGTCAACTCGTGGAAGGAGCTCAAGGTCTGCCGGCAGGAGCTGCTCTGGCTCAAGACGGTCTGGGACCACGTCCAGCTGATCAGCGACATCTTCAGCGGCTACAAGGCGACGCTCTGGTCGGGCGTCAACGTCGACGCGATGATGGACGAGACCAAGAAGCTGCAGAAGGAGATCAAGGGCCTGCCGCGCCAGAGCGCAAAGTGGGAGGTCGTCATCGGGCTCGTGCAGACCGTCAACGACATGGCCATCTCGCTGCCGCTCGTGCAGGACCTGCGCGACGACGCGATGCGCGAGCGCCACTGGCAGAAGCTCATGTCCATCTGCGGCAAGACCTTCATCATGGACGCCAAGCTGCAGCTCGACTCGCTGCTGCAGCTGCAGCTGCACAAGTTCGCCGACGCCGTCTCGGAAGTCGTCGAGCAGTCTCGCGCCGAGATCAAGATCGACCTCCAGCTGCAGAAGATCATGAACACGTGGACGGGCCTCATCCTCGAGTACAACCCGTTCAAGGCGACCGGCGTCAACATCCTGCTGCAGCCGGGCGAGGTCTTCGAGGCGCTCGACGACAACGAGGTGGCGCTGCAGAACATGTCGGGCAACCGCTTCGTCGGCTTCTTCGAGACGCAGGTCAACGACTGGAAGGGCAAGCTCGGCATGGTGCGCACGGTGCTCGACCTGCTCCTCGAGGTGCAGCGCGCGTGGTGCTCGCTCGAGTCCATCTTCCTCGGCTCCGAGGACATCCGCGAGCAGCTGCCCGAGGACGCCAAGCGCTTCGACGGCATCGACGCCGAGTTCCGCGAGCAGATGGCGGGCGCGTCGGCCAACTCGAACCCGATCGAGGTGTGCACCGAGCAGGGGCGCGAGGAGGCCTTCAACAAGATGCAAGCCAACCTCGACCTCTGCCAGAAGTCGCTCTCCGACTACCTCGAGGTCAAGAAGAAGCGCTTCCCGCGCTTCTACTTCATCTCGGCCATCGACCTCGTCGACATCCTCTCCAAGGGGCGCAACCCGCCGATGGTGCAGGAGCACTTCTCCAAGTTCACCGACGCGACGGGCGGCATCGAGTGGAAGCCCGACGAGGAGACGGGCAAGCTCACCGGCGTCGCGATGGGCTGCACCGCCACCGACGGCGAGAAGTTCGACTACCCGGAGGAGTTTGCGTGCGAGGGCGCCGTCGAGGACTGGCTGACGGCGCTGATGGCGCACCAAGAGGAGTCGGTGCGCGTCAAGCTGCTCGAGTGCGTCAACACGTACGTCGAGGTGGTGCGCGAGAAGTGGGTCGACATGTTCATCGCGCAGTTCTGCATCACCGCCGGGCAGGTCTGGTGGACCACCGAGGTCAACAGCGCCTTCGACCGCCTCGAGCAGGGCAACGAGGGCGCCATGAAGGAGTACCTCGCCGTCGTGCAGCAGGGCCTCTCGCTGTACACGAGCCTCGTGCTCGGCAAGCTCTCCAAGGAGCGCCGCGTCAAGGTCAAGACGCTCATCACCATCGACGTGCACGCGCGCGACATCGTGATCAAGCTGATCAACGACAAGGTCGAGAACGCGCTCGCCTTTGCGTGGCAGGCGCAGCTCAAGTACCGGTGGGACGAGGAGATCCAGGACTGCTTCATCAACATCTGCGACGCCGAGTTCCGCTACGCCCACGAGTATGTCGGCAACCCGGGCCGCCTCGTGATCACGGCGCTCACCGACCGCTGCTACATCACGCTGACGCAGGCGCTGCGCCTCATCCTCGGCGGCGCGCCCGCGGGCCCCGCCGGCACCGGCAAGACCGAGACGACCAAGGACCTCGGCCGCGGCCTGGCGGTGTGGGTGATCGTGATGAACTGCTCCGACCAGATGACGAGCAAGGTCACGGCCAACATCTTCTCGGGCCTCGCGCAGACGGGCGCGTGGGGCTGCTTCGACGAGTTCAACCGGATCGCCGTCGAGGTGCTCTCGGTGGTGGCGGGGCAGTACGCGGCCATCCTCGACGCCATCAAGGGGCAGAAGACCGAGTTCATCTTCGAGGAGGAGACGATCAACCTTCAGAACACCGTCGGCGCCTTCATCACGATGAACCCCGGCTACGCGGGGCGCACCGAGCTGCCCGAGAACCTCAAGGCGCTCTTCCGGCCGTGCGCGATGGTCGTGCCCGACTTCGAGAACATTGCCGAGATCAACCTCGCCGGTGAGGGCTTCCAGGACTCGAAGGCGCTCGCGCACAAGTTCGTCGAGCTCTTCTCCATGTGCAAGGAGCTCCTCTCGAAGCAGTACCACTACGACTGGGGCCTGCGCGCCATGACGGGCGTGCTGCGCATCGCCGGCGGCATGAAGCGCGACAACCCCGACCAGTCCGAGTCGCAGATCCTGATGCGCGCGCTGCGCGACACCAACCTGCCCAAGTTCGTCGCGGCCGACTTTGGCATCTTCCGCGGCCTCATCGACGACCTCTTCCCGCGCATCGACGCGCCGCGGCAGGAGGACGCCGCGCTGGTCGCGGCGATCAAGCGCGTCATCGCGTCCGAGACGTCGACGCTGCAGCCGGAGACCGAGTTCGTCATCAAGATCACAAACCTCAAAGAGATGCTCGGCGTGCGCCACTGCGTCTTCGTGCTCGGCTGCGCCGGCTCTGCCAAGACGGAGCTGTGGAAGACGCTCGCCGACGCGCAGACCGAGCTCAAGGAGGGCGGCGGCCGCACGCTCATCTCGTGCCTCAACCCGAAGGCCGTCACCTCCAACGACCTCTACGGCTACGTGCACCCGGTGACCAAGGAGCCGTACGACGGCATCATCGCCAAGATCATGCGCGACTTCTCCAAGAACCCGAGCCCGGTGCCCAAGTTCATCATCCTCGACGGCGACATCGACGCCGAGTGGATCGAGTCGATGAACACCGTCATGGACGACAACAAGGTGCTCACGCTCGTCTCCAACGAGCGGATCCCGCTCACCGGCTCGATGCGGATGATCTTCGAGATCTCGCACCTGCGCAACGCGTCGCCCGCAACCGTCTCGCGCGCCGGCGTCATCTTCCTCAACGAGTACGACGTCGGCTGGCGGCCGTACGTGCAGACGTGGGTCGAGGGGATGGGCGACCAGAAGGTGCAGACCATCCTCGACCAGCTCTTCGACCAGTTCGTCGCGCCGACGATCGACATCATCCGCCGCGAGAAGTGGAAGTACATCACGCCCATCAAGGACTTCGCGATGGTGCAGGTGGTGTGCCGCATCCTCGAGGGGCTGCTCACGCCCGAGAACTGCCCGCCCGGCTCGGAGAAGGAGGTCTACGAGGCCTACTTCCAGTTCGCGACGATCTGGGCGCTCGGCGGCGCCTTCGGCTCCGACAAGGGCGCCGACTTCCGCAAGACGTTCGACGCCTACTGGCGCAACGAGTACGCCAAGGTCGCGCTCAAGTTCCCCGAGGAGGGCTCCGTCTTCGACTACTTCATCGACCCCAACACGAAGAAGGGCGAGCCGAAGCGGACGGCGCACTGGCGCGACATCATCCCCGAGTACAAGCACGACCGCGCCGCCACCTACCAGACCATCCTCGTGCCGACGCTCGACACGACGCGCATCCAGTACCTCTCGAACATGCTGCTGACGCTCAAGAAGCCCGTCATGCTCGTCGGCAACGCCGGCTCGGCCAAGACGGTGCTCCTCGGCTCGATGCTGCGCGAGCTCAACGAGGAGCACTGGATGTACTACAACATCAACTTCAACTCGATGTCCGAGGCGGTCGACACGCAGTTCATGCTCGAGGCGCCGCTCGAGAAGAAGACGGGCTCCATCTTCGGCCCGCCCGGCTCGAAGCGCCTCGTCTACTTTGTCGACGACATCAACATGCCGACGCCCGACAAGTACGGCACGCAGAGCGCCATCGCGCTGATGCGGCAGCAGGTCGACTACGGCGGCTTCTACGACCTCAAGAAGCTCACGATGAAGAAGCTCGAGAACGTCACGTACGTCGCGGCGATGAACCCGACCGCCGGCTCCTTCTTCATCATCGACCGGATGCAGCGCCACTTTGCGACGATCGCGACGCCCTTCCCCGAGTCGGAGGTGCTCGCGCACATCTACTCCAACATCATGGAGGGCCACCTGCAGATCTTCTCGAGCGAGATGCGCGAGCTGCTGCCGTCGCTCATCAACGCGGCCGTCGGCGTCCACCAGACGGTCGCCGACCAGTTCCTCCCGACGGCCATCAAGTTCCATTACCAGTGGAACCTGCGCGCGATGGCCAACGTCTTCCAGGGCCTCATCAACATGAACCCGGTCAGCTACAAGTCGCCCGTCGTGATGGCGCGGCTGTGGGCGCACGAGACGCAGCGCGTCTACGGCGACCGGATGGTCAACGAGACCGACGTCGAGAAGTTCAACGAGCTCGTCGCGCGCCAGACCAAGGCGCACCTCGGCGAGCTCGACCAGGAGGAGCTCACCGCCGAGCCCAACCTCTTCGCCAACTTCGTCACCGAGGACGACGCCAAGTTCTACCTGCCGATCACCAAGGGCTGGAAGCAGCTGAGCACCATCCTCGAGGACAAGCTCGCCGAGTACAACGACACCTACGCGCAGATGAACCTGGTGCTCTTCAACGCGGCGATGGAGCACGTCTGCCGCATCTCGCGCATCATCGCCAACCCGCGCGGCAACGCGATGCTCGTCGGCGTCGGCGGCTCGGGCAAGCAGTCGCTCACGCGGCTCGCGTCGTTCATCGCCAATTACGAGGTCTTCCAGATGAAGCTGACGGCGACGTACAACATGAACGACTTCAAGGAGGACCTGCGCATTCTGTACACCAAGGTGGGCGTCAAGTCGATCCCGCACACCTTCCTCTTCACCGACCAGCAGATCTTCAAGGAGATCTGCCTCGTCTACCTCAACGACATCCTCTCGTCGGGCGTGCCGCCCGACCTCTTCAACGCCGAGGACAAGGACAACATCACCAACGCCGTGCGCAACGAGGCCAAGGCCGAGGGCTACTTCGACTCGAAGGACTCGCTGTGGGAGTTCTACGTGACCAAAGTGCGCAAGCTGATGCACGTCGTCTGCTGCATGTCGCCCGTCGGCGACACCTTCCGCAACCGCTGCCGCCGCTTCCCCGCGCTGACCAACTGCACGTCGATCAACTGGTTCTTCGCGTGGCCCGAGCAGGCGCTCATCTCGGTGGCGCAGCGCTTCCTCGAGGAGGTCGAGATGGAGTCGGACGAGATCAAGGACAACTGCGCCCGGCACATGGCCTTCGTGCACGAGTCGGTCGGCGTCATCGCCGACCTCAACCGGCAGGTCGAGCGGCGCGAGGTCTACACGACGCCAAAGTCGTTCCTCGAGCTGATCGCGCTGTACAAGGACCAGCTCGCCAAGAACCGCGCGTACATCGAGATGCTGCGCGAGCGGCTCTCGGGGGGCCTCGTCAAGCTGCACGACGCGCAGGACGCGGTGGCGGAGATGCAGGTCGTGCTCGCCGAGGAGCAGATCGTCGTCGAGCAGAAGAAGAAGGAGACGGACGCGCTGCTCGAGAAGGTCGGGCAGGAGTCGATCGTCGCCGAGGAGCAGGCCGAGATCGCCGCCGTCGAGGAGGAGAAGGTCTCCAAGGTGCAGGAGGAGGTGGGCGCCTTCCAGGAGAGCTGCCTCCGCGACCTCGCCGCGGCCGAGCCCGCCATCAAGAAGGCCGAGGCCGCCCTCGACGGCCTCGACAAGAAGGCGCTCACCGAGCTCAAGTCGCTCACGACGCCGCCGGCCGACGTGCTCAGCGTGACGGCCGCCACCATGTACATGATCGCGCCCAAGGGCACCAACCTCAAGAAGCTGGACGTGAGCTGGGCCGCCGCCAAGAAGATGATGGGCTCGGTCGACGGCTTCCTGCAGCAGCTGCAGGACTTCGACAAGGACGGCTTCCTGCTCGAGAACAAGGCCGAGGTGCGCAAGTACACCGGCCCGGCCGACAACCCCAACGCCAGCTTCACCTACACTAACATGGTCACCAAGTCGGGCGCCGCGGCGGGGCTGTGCGACTGGATCGTCAACATCTGCATCTACCACGACATCTACCTCGACGTCGAGCCGAAGCGGCAGCGTCTCGGCGAGGCGCAGCAGCAGCTCGCCGACGCCAACAAGAAGCTCACGGCCGTGCGCGCGCACGTGCAGGCGCTCGAGGACCGCAAGGCCGAGCTGTCGGCGCTGCTCGAGCAGTCGACCAACGAGAAGAACGAGCTGATCGCCAAGGCCGAGCGCACGCAGATGCGCGCCAACCTCGCGCAGCGCCTCGTCAACGGCCTCAAGGACGAGGGCGTGCGCTGGACGGACAACGTGGCGACGCTCGACGAGAAGCTGCGCGTGCTGGTGGGCGACGTGATGGTCTCGTCGTCGTTCATCGCGTACATCGCGCCGTTCAACGCCAAGTTCCGCGCCGAGCTGTGGCAGGCCCGCTGGATGCCCGACGTCGTCGAGCGCAAGATCCCGTCGACCGACGGCTTCAAGCCGATGGACCTGCTCACCGACGCGTCGACCACCGCCACCTGGCGGCAGGAGGGCCTCCCCGCCGACCCGCTCTCCACCGAGAACGCGTCGATCATCGTCCGCTGCGCGCGCTTCCCGCTGGTCATCGACCCGCAGCTGCAGGCCATCGAGTGGATCCAGACCCGCGAGGAGCCCAACGGCCTCATCAAGCTGACGCTCGGCTCGAAGAACTACCTCGACAAGGTGGCGCGCGCCATGGAGGAGGGGCTGCCGCTGCTCATCGAGAACATGGGCGAGTCGATCGACGCGGTGCTCGACAACATGGTGGCGCGCGCCTTCACCAAGAAGGGCTCCAAGCTCGGCGTCAAGCTGGGCGACCGCGACTGCGACGTGATGGTCAAGAAGGACGCCGACGGCGTCAACACGCAGGACCCCGCCTTCCGGCTCTACATGCAGACCAAGCTGCCCAACCCGCACTACATCCCCGAGATCCAGGCGCAGACGACCGTCGTCAACTTCACGGTGACCGAGAAGGGCCTCGAGGACCAGCTGCTCGCGACCGTCGTCGGCAAGGAGCGGCCCGACCTCCTCGAGGAGCAGCTGCAGCTCGTCCTGCAGCAGAACGAGTTCACGATCAAGCTCAAGCAGCTCGAGGACGACCTGCTCCACCGCCTCGCGACGGCCGAGGGCGACATCCTCTCGAATGAGGAGCTCATCATCGCGCTCGAGGACACCAAGGCCACCGTCAAGGACATCAACGCCAAGGTGCTCATCGCGCAGGAGACCGAGCTCAAGATCGCAAAGGCCTTCGAGTCGTACCGCGTCAACGCCAACCGCGGCTCGCTCATCTACTTTTTGATGAACCAGCTCAACGTCATCGACCACATGTACCAGTTCTCGCTCGCCGCCTTCAACTTCATCTTCAACAAGGCGCTCGACAAGGCCGACGCGTCGTCGGATCTCGGCGAGCGCGTCAAGAACCTGCAGGAGTCGATCACGTACACGCTCTTCGCCTTTGTGACGCGCGGCCTCTTCGAGCGCCACCGCCTCATCTTCTCGACGCAGCTCGCGATCAAGGTGTCGCAGGGCCGGCTCAACGACAAGGGCGAGCCCGAGCTGTCGGCCGACGACCTGCAGATCCTCATCCTGAACCCGCGCAACAACGACAAGGAGAACCCGGTGGCGTCGTGGCTGCCCGACGCGGCGTGGGGCTCGGTGCAGGCGCTCGTCGTCATCGAGGACTTCGCGTCGCTGCCCGCCGACATCGAGGGCTCGTGGAAGCGGTGGAAGGAGTGGACCGAGCACGAGCAGCCCGAGGCGCAGCCGCTGCCGCAGGAGTGGAAGCGGCTGAGCGGCTTCCGCCAGCTGATGATCATGCGCGCGCTGCGGCCCGACCGCATGACGCTCGCCATCACGCGGTGGGTGGGCGAGGTGCTCGGCGAGAAGTACATGACGGCGATCAACTTCGACCTGCCGCTCAGCTTCGAGGACTCCGGCCCGGCGGTGCCCGTCTTCTTCCTGCTCTCGCCCGGCGTCAACCCCGACGCCGACGTGCAGGCGATGGGCAAGGGCATGGGCAAGACGGAGGACGAGGGCAAGTTCATCCGCGTCTCGCTCGGCCAGGGCCAGGAGCCGGTCGCCGAGAAGGCGCTCGACCAGATGTACGTCGAGGGCGGATGGGTGATGCTCGCCAACATCGAGCTCGTCGCGGGCTGGCTGCCGAAGCTCGAGAAGAAGCTCGAGGCGCTCGAGGACGGCGCCCACCCCGACTTCCGCGTCTTCCTCTCGGCGATGCCGCAGAAGGTCGTGCCGGTGCCCATCCTGCAGAAGTCGATCAAGCTCACCAACGAGCCGCCGTCGGGCCTCAAGGCCAACCTGCTGCGCGCCTACCTCGCCTTCGACGGCGCCGTGTGGGAGAACTCGTCCAAGCAGTCCGAGTTCAAGGCGGTCATCTTCGCGCTGTGCTTCTTCCACTCGGTCGTGTGCGAGCGGCGCAAGTTCGGCCCGATGGGCTGGAACCGCGGCTACCCGTTCAACCAGGGCGACCTAGTCACGTGCATCTCGGTCGCCAACAACTACCTCGAGGCCGCCGCCAAGATCCCGTGGGCCGACCTGCGCTACCTCTTCGGCGAGATCATGTACGGCGGCCACATCACCGACAACTGGGACCGGCGGCTGTGCAACGCCTTCCAGGCGTCGTACGTGCGCGAGGAGCTCGTCGAGGGCATCCAGTTCTTCCCCGGCTTTGCGTCGCCGCCCACCTCGTCGTACAAGGGCTACCAGGACTACATCGAGGAGACCATCGAGCGCGAGACGCCGGCGGCGTACGGCCTCCACCCCAATTCGGAGATCAACTTCATGACGCGCCAGGCGGACGACCTGTTCGCCTCCGTCCAGGACCTGCAGCCGCGCGGCGGCGGCGGCGCCGGCTCGATGACGGCGGGCGAGCGCGCAAAGCAGATGCTCGACGACATCCTCGAGAAGCTGCCGGAGATGTTCGTGATGATGGAGATCGAGGAGCGCATCGACGAGCGGACGCCGTACACGTCGGTCTTCCTGCAGGAGTGCGAGCGGATGAACGGGCTGCTCTTCGAGATTGGCCGCTCGCTGCGCGAGCTCGACGCGGGCCTGCGCGGCGACCTCTCGATCTCCGAGCCAATGGAGGTGCTGATGCAGGGGCTGGTGGGCAACAAGGTGCCCGACTCGTGGACCAACCTCGCCTACCCGTCGCTGGCGCCGCTCGGGCTGTGGCTCATCGACATGATCGAGCGGCAGAAGCAGCTGCAGGACTGGACGGCCGACCTCGCCACGCCAAAGGTGACGTGGATCTCGGGCCTCTTCAACCCGCAGGCCTTCCTGACGGCGGTGATGCAGGTGACGGCGCGCAAGAACGAGTGGGCGCTCGACAAGGTCGAGATCATCGTCGACGTGACCAAGAAGGGACCCGAGGAGATCGAGGGCGCCACGCGCGAGGGCGCCTACATCCACGGCCTCTTCGTCGAGGGCGCGCGGTGGGACTCGTCGACCAACTCGCTCGAGGAGGCGTTCATGAAGGAGCTCTACCCGAAGCTGCCCGTCATGCTCGTCAAGGCGGCGCCCAACGACAAGGTCGACAACAAGGGGCTGTACGTGTGCCCTTGCTACAAGACGCAGGACCGCGGGCCCACGTTCGTCTTCGCCCCCGGGCTCAAGAGCAAGGAGCCGTCCTCCAAGTGGGTGATGGCCGGCGTCGCGCTGCTCATGTCGGTCGTCGCGTGACGCGTCAGCCTCCCGTGCACTTGTTTTGCTTTGAGTCTTTGTTGTCGCACCAACTAGTCAGAGAGAGACAGGGATTGTAGTAAAAATTGATTTGGCTTAAACTCCCCTCCCCGTCTCACGCACACGCCGCGCAAAGCACAGTTGGAGGCTCTCCACTAGAATCGGTCATGCTATCGGTCGGCGCGCTGGACAGATTTCGCCATCATCATCCCTTGTGCCTTGATATCACGGGACCTTCGCGCCGAGCTTGGTGAAGATTTCGGCCGCGCCCGCGCCACCCGTCGCCGTGAGCTCCGCCAGCACCTCGGGGGTCAGCTTGACGGTCTGCGTCTCGGTGCTGCCGTCGGCAGCCGTCGACACAAACGAGACCTCCTGCTCCTTGCCCTGCCCGTCGGGCCCCGCCCCCTGTGATGGCTTGGACGGCTTTTTGCGCCTGGGCCGCGGCGCGCCGTCGTCGAGCTGCTCGTCGTTCCACACCTTGGCGAGCGCCGACATGTGCGACGCGACGCGCCCGCGCAGCTCGAGGTGCTCCTCGCTGCCGCTGCTCGCGACGCGGTGCGCCGCGGCAAATCTGATGGCAGCCTCGCGCGTGCGGCCGCCGCTCGTGAGCGCCTCTGCCAGCAGCACGTCCACCTCCTCAGCCGGCGGCGGCGCCGCCTCGGCCACGTCGGCGCCCTCCTTTGCGCTCAGGTCGAGCAGCTGCTCGTACGCCATGCGCGCGTGGTCGTGCGAGCCGGCGCGCAGCGCGGCATGCAGGTGGTGGCCGGCCTCCGCCGTGCGCTCGAGCCGGCGGAGCGAGAGGCCGAGATTGAGGTTGGCACCAGCCTCGGGCGCCATGCCCTTGATGGTCGCAAAGGTGTTGCGGCTAAGGCCGAGCACCGCGCGGAAGTTGCCCTGCGCCTCTTCCGCGCGGCCGAGGTTGAGCTGCGACACGCCCAGGTTGTTGCGGAAGAGGATGGACGACGGCTGCATCTCGGCGGCCGTCGCAAAGGCCGCGGCCGCCTCCTCGTTGCGCTTGCTTTCGAGGTGGATGTTGCCCATCTCGTAGTGTGGGAACGGGTAGTCGGGGGCGTAGCCGACGCTCTTGGCGTACGCGCCCCGCGCCCGCTTCATGTCGGGCGGCATCACCTGGTACTTGAAGCGCGTGCCCCATTTGGACCAGACCGTCGCGTACAACAGCTCCTGTGCTCGCTCCGCGTCGCCGGCGCGCGCGGCTGCGAGGCCGTCGAGGAAGAGCTGGCCGATGCGAGAATCGATCCACGAGACGGTCCAGTACTGCACAGTCGCTGCCTCGGGTGGCGGCCACGTCCCGTCGGCGAGCGCCGCGATCAGCTCGCTCGTCGCTTCCTCGTGCTTCTTTGGCGAGCCCAGCTCCTCCGGCCGGCGCAGCCCCTGGTGCAGCGGAAAGTAGTTGGCGCTGCTGCGCGTGGCGTAGCAGCCGCACGCGCTCCACCAGCCGTCACCCTCTCCCTGCGCGTGGCACCCTTCCAGCACCGACTGGATCATGTGGCTGCCCGTCGATGCGAACACGGCCGCCACCGGCCGCACCGCCTGGAGAAGCTTCAGCAGCAGCGGGTGCCCAGGCACGCTCGCCATCAGGCCATTGGACACAATGGTGCCGTGCGCGTCCCAGTGGCTAGCGGGCTCCTCGAAGAGGAGCAGCGACGCTGGCGACGCCTACCACGGAGAAGAAGGGCAATGCTGTGAGCAGTTTGGCGGCGCATGGGGTTCTTCCTGGCGGCAGGGCGCGCACCTGATCGAGCGTCGGGTCGAAGGCAGCGACGGACTCGACGTCGAGATCTGCGTAGACGCCGCCCTCCGCGTGCAGGATCGCGTAGCGCGCCGCATCGGCCTTCTGGATCTTGCTGGGCAGCGCATGGTACGTCGGTGCAAACGACGGGAACGAGCCATTGACCAGCTCGCCTACGCTGGCTTCGTCCCAGAGCTTGTGCGACCAGCGCGGGTGGCGATCGAGCCAGCTCTTGCGCATCACCGCAAAGTGCTCCGGCAGCACCTCGGCACCCTGCCACCAGATCTGGTGCAGCTTGGTGGGGATGGCGTCGGGTTTCTGCTCGCCACATTCCGGCTTGCGACGGAGGTATGGAAACTCGTCGTGAGCATCCGTGTCGGAGAGCACGGCTGCGGCGAGCTCCTTGCTCCATCTGGTTGCCGAGCCTCCTGCTGGTTTGGCTGCCGAGGCTGATGCTGCGAGTGCGAGCATCGCCGCAGCCAGCCTATGCGACGTCCCGACCATTGCCTGAGACACGCGTGCGACGGGCGCTCGACGTCTTGACCCACTGGCGGCAGGCCTACGTGCCTGGCGCTGGTCCCTGACGACTTCCGTGGGCAGCGCTGCGTGATAATGCATTGGCGTCCGCGCGGCTCACTGGCGAGCCTGTGGTCGATGTACTTTGGCTTGAGCTCTGAACGCGAACGCACAAGCTCTCTCTCAGGCTGCACCACCAACCACTGACTGCCCTTTACATGTATATAAGTAAGGCTG
>Ga0209713_10001033_pt1 | contig 16323 bp, 9 predicted proteins | sample ArcOceMetagenome_3_FD_187444 | JGI IMG/M metagenome (GOLD analysis project Ga0209713, IMG submission 187444) | Marine eukaryotic phytoplankton communities from Arctic Ocean - Arctic Ocean- Svalbard ARC20M Metagenome (SPAdes) (version 2) | ecosystem: Environmental > Aquatic > Marine > Oceanic... | reverse complement strand
AGATCGCAGATGTCGCGACGAGATCGCATGGTGTCGCAGAGTGTCCCAAAGTGTCGTGGAAGTCTAACATGAGTCCTTTTGCCATCGCTATGCGACAACTAGTACTTTCGAAGCCACGTGAGTCCTCTAGAGTCACACAGCCAACGGCCACCAGCCCGGCAGCGTCACCTCGGTGTGGCCGTCGCGCAGACACCGCCAAAACTGCCCATGCGCCTCCTGGTAGGCGCGGAAGCGGCGATCAGTCAGCGCGACGTCGGCACGACGCAGCAGGGCAGGGCAGGGCAGGGCGCGGATGCGGGCGTCATGTGTGGTCTGTGGGCATGTGGCTTCGCGCCTTCTCGAGGGCAATCTGCAGCGTCTCGCCGGCCACGAGGGTCCACAGGCAGCCGTCGATCTTGACGGCGCTCAGCAGCTCGGGCACATCGAGGAGCGGGGCCCCGCCGCTCGCCTTGAGCGAGACGCGCAGCTGCGTCCGCTTGAAGACGCACGAGACGTCGCGCGACCGCGTGCCAGCGGGTACGCGCAGGCACACGACTAGCTCGCTCATCGACTGCGCCCATCGGTACGCGGGCGTCTCGCCCGGTCGCGCGTGCAGCCCGTGGACCACGCGCATCGGGTCGCAGTCGTCCGACATGTTCGGCGCCGCCGGCGCGTCGCCCGCGCTCTTGGGCCACTGGGCCTGCTCGATTGTCTCCTTGAGCTTGGCAAACGACGAGCTGGCGGCACACGCCGGGGCAGCCGCCGCCGGTGGTGGCGACGCGGCCGACGCTCTGCCTGCGCGGTTGGTGGTGGCAGGCGTGGCGGTGGAGCGTGAGCAGAAGCGTGGCTCCACAGGCCAGTGCGCGCTGACGCATGTGACACGCGGCGCTCACTGATGGCCTCCTGGACGCGGGCCACGGTGTCGTCCTTGGGTGGTGCGGCAACCGTGCTGCTCTTGGCAGCGATCGCGGCCTGCAGCTTGACGACTGTCGCCTCGGAGTCCTCTGCCGCGCTCGGCTGGCTCGGCGTCGCCGCGGTGGCAGCGGTGGGCGCTACAGTGGCAGCGGTGGGTGCCGACGATGCAGCGCCAAGCCGCTCGGCAGGCACAAACCAGCCGCAGCTGACGCGGAAGCCCTCCTGCGTACGCGCGACGGAGTACTCCTGCAGCAGCGACGCCGGAAGCGGGCAGCGAGCGAGCCAGGCCTCGAAGGCGTCGGCGTCCGGCTGGCGCAGCCTCATTTCACGTTTCCGGTTTTTCCAAGTGCTTGCGTTTGTTACTTTGCAGAGCTGCGCATGCTTGTCATTTACAAGCTGCCCAGGTAAGTTGGCAAGGAGCGAAACAGAACATTACAACGTGCCTCCGACGTTGACGTTGCATAATCATGGCGCGTTCGATGTGTGCCGCATGTGTTCCACTTCACTGATTTCTGTTTTGTTCCTGCCGGGGGACTCGGCACCCAGAGCCGGCACGCACGCCATGGCGAAGCACCGCACGTCTAGGCTGCCTTTTCTGGAAGTGCCAGCCATGTTGGGGCTCCTCGCTGCTGCGGCCGCGGCGCCGCCTGACAGCGCGAGGGTCGCCACGGCGATGACCCCTCATACGCAGCAATGGCAAACGGGTGACATCAAGGACCAGTGCATTGCCTTGAAGAACAAGGGTGCTGCGTGGGGCGGCCCTTCTGATATCGTCGAGCAAGACATGCTGGAGCGCTTCAAAGGCAAGGAGTTTGTCATCATCCTTCAGGCCGATCCCTATGCTAGCACCGACTTCTCCGCGCCGAGGCAGTATGCGCGCACCCTCCTAGGATGGGAGCCGGTGAAGACGAAGCAGCTGAATATGTCGTACTGGGTTGCAAACGAGACCCATCCTGTGCCGACGGATTATGGTGACCGCAAATTCATCATTTTCGGCATGGTGGAGAGCCCGATCATCAAACAGGCTGTGGACGTGCTCCGCGGCCAAAACGCGTCTTTCATCTTGATCCACGACAGTTTGTGCTTCAAGCCAGACGGAACACACCACTTCCCGATGGGCTGCCCAAACGAGTTGATCGACTTTCAAGATTCTCATCCGGGCGGGATCCCACCCAAGGGGTTGTACTTTACACCGTGGGGTTCAGAAGAGGACGTCCTCTATGCCGACAAAACCGAGGGGCCGAGCATGTTCATTGACGCCACGGCGGATTGGAAGGCCCCTGACGACATGACCTCGAAGCAGTTTGTGAGGTTGATCAAGAAGAGGCTCCCCTTCGTGAAGGTCACGGTTCTTGGTGGCGAAGACATCGACACGAAGAACATCACGCACTACCAGCACAAGGTGCCTTTCTTCAGGTTCCACGAGCTGTTGCGCGAGAGTTGGTTCTTCGTGACCGGCATCGAGTCCTCATACGAGCTGTCCGTCGCGGACGCCGCCATGGCAGGAGCTGTCCTGGTCGACGTGTCGAATGCATCGAAGCTGGCTGTGAAAGCACCGAATTCCGTGATCGTCCGAAACGCCACCGATGCCGTTGCGGCCGTGCGCTGGGCCGTCGACAACTACAAGGCCAGCGATATGTCGCATCAGACGCGCACGTGGGCGAGGAACTTCCACAATGCCAGATACATCGGGCTCAACCTTATGTGCAGCATACATGCGGTCTCACGTCCAGACAGCAGTGATTGGACACGCGATCAATTTGGCGTAGACCCCGATCTCTACTACCTTCAGGCCAACCATGTCTCCGAGGATCAAGCGAGCTCCAACTATGGGAACGATGAGACGTCCAAGGACTCCGACGGTGAGACGGACGGCGAGCTCCCGGCACCCGAGGGTCATGAGTCTGCGCAGGTGCAGCTGCGGGTGGGCCAGCACGGTGGCAAGCGCGGTCACAAGCATTTGAGCAAGCGCGACGATAAGCGTTCGGACAAGCCGGCTGCCGATGCGTCGTGGCCTGAGCCGTTGCTTGGTGGCGCAGCTCCAGAGGTCGCGTCTTAGTGGTGCACTCTTACTCGTTGCTATGATATTGTGTCGTTTCGAATAGGAATCCCTAGTTGAAGAGCTTGCAGTATAAAAAGGGCCAACCAGCACCCGCCTAAAGAGAGCCTAAAGAGAGCCTGCAGCGATGATACCCACACATGCACGGCCACGATTCAACAGAAAACGCAAGAAGCACCTAAAAAACACCGCCTGGGTGGCCCACTGGCGGCCTGATCACTGCGGCTGCCGTACTTTGACCCTTGGCGGCTCTCCCTCTCTCGTGCTCATGACCGAGCGGTCATGTTGGCGGCCACGCTCATGTTTGCGGCCAAGTCCGGAGAGGGATACATCAGACGCGACCACTCGTAGCGGTTTGGCTTGGTGTCAGCGTGCATGCCGCAGAGCAGGTTGAGCCAGAGGTAGCCATCGCTGTGGAAGTTGACCGCCCACTCGTGGGTCTTGGCGTCCAGCTGGTCGGTTTTGTACCGTTGGACCACCTCGGCCAGAAGTGTTGAGACATCCTTGTCGCTCGCGATGTTCACGGACTCGGAAGGCTTCAGGACGCCCTTGGATGCGTCGCCGATGTCAACGAGCAGCGCGCCCGCCATCGCTGCGTCGGACAACGAGAGCTCGTACGACGACTCAATGCCCGTCGCAAAGAACCAGCTGGTGCGGAGCAGGGTCTGGAACTGCTCAAGCGGCAGCCTGTCCATGTAGTGCGTGACGCCCTTGCCCTGCTGGATGGTCTCGTCGCCCAGGACCGTCAGCTCCATGTCGGGAATCGCTGCATGGACCAGCTCGACAAACTTCTTTGCGCTGATCTCGCTCTTGCGGTCGCTGAAATCGGTGTTCGTCCAGTCCTTGGTCGCATCCACGAACATGGAGGGCTTGTCGGTCTTCTCTGGGTAGAGGGTCGCCCGCTCAGAACCCCACGGAGTGAAGTAGAGGCGCTCCAGATCGTCCGGGTAGCCGTTCAGAACGTTCTCCGCCAGGTTGGGGCAGCCGAGAGGGATCCCAAGCTTCCCGGGGCAGCCGCCCTTACCTTCCTCGCCGCACCCGAAGCACAGACTGTCATGAATCCCGAACACGGCGCTGCCACGCTTTTTGAGCGCGTCCACCACGTCCTTGCCCCATTCCTCCTCGAGAATGCCAATGACGACAAAGATCGTGCCGGCGTCGGGCGGCGGGAGCGTGGGCTGGTTGTTGACTCCTGTCGGGGATTTGTGGAAGTAGTTGAACACCGAGAAATCAAGCTTCTTGTTCTTCACGGGCGCCCACTCCAGCAGCGTGCGCGCATACTGCCGCTCGGCCGAGTAGCCCTCGCCCTTGTACGGATCATCCGGGGAGATCAGGACAATCTTCGTCGCGGCGAAACGATCGAGCATGGTCTCGATCAGCTTTGTGGAACCTTTCCAGCCGAGGCCTTCCTCCTTCAGGCGGATGCACTGTGGAGACAGCTCATCATTCTTGGAGTCAGCGCTCGCAGGGGCGGCCGCGGAAGCGCGCGTCTCCGCAGCGTCGATAGAAGCCTGCGCGGTGGGCGTGGCGGCTCCGACAGCCGGTGCAGCGGGCGTGGCAGCTGCGGGATCCGCCGCAGGGGGCGTGGCGGCGCCGGCAGCCGGCGCAGCGGGCGTGGCTGCTCCGACAGTCGGCGCAGTGGGCGTGGCAGCCGCGGGGTCCGCCGCAGGGGGCGTGACGGCTGCAGCAGCCGGCGCGCCGGCTACGGGATCCACCACAGGCGGCGTGGCAGCTGCGGGGTCCGCCACAGGGGGCGTGACGGCTCCGGAAACCGGCGCAGTGACGGCTGCCGGATCAGCCGCGGGGGGCGTGACGGCTCCGGCAACCGGCGCGGTCGGCGTGACGGCCGCGGCAGCCGGCGCAGCGGGCGTGACGGCGGTAGGATCCGCTGCAGGCGCGATGACCTGCGGCGGTCGGGCAAGACTCAGCGCGCCCGTGAGGAGCGCGAGCATTCGAGAGAGAGGACCCCCAAGGTGACCGATTTAGGAAGCTCATGCTTTGACAAGCCCGTTAACCCCCTCCTCCTTTTTCTCCTCGTCAAAGTTACATGTATTCGCTGGCCACGTAAAAAACTGGGAATCACGGGGAGAGCTCTGCTTAAACAGTGGCGCAGATGTCTGAACAGTCGATTTGAGCACCGTTTTGGGCGTTTGTATTATTTATTCATCTTTCGCGTTTCCCAGGTTGTTGTATCCCCTGGCGCAAACATGGTTTGGCCTCTAGGCACGTAGGAGTGTTGGGTGCATAACCTTGGAACTTGAGTAGGCCCGACGCTGCCGGAGAGTCGCTCTCGCGAGGACGGACCGACTTCGCCAAGCGATACGCGCTGTGTACGAGACCATCGAGGTACCGGACACCGGAGCCGTACGCGCGAGTGGTATCATTTTTGCAACTGAACAGACCGGTTCTAAAAAAAAGTGCACGCGGCTACTGTAGTGCACTGGACCACACGCAGAGCAACAGAGCACACCACACTCACCTCACGGCACCTCACACGCACAGGGGAAATGACGGCTTTGCTCGCACATCGGCCCGCAGGAGCGAGGAGCATCCGATCTCAGCCGACGGTGGAGCCGCCCGCCGCCTCGCCGCTCCCGCTCTCCAGGTCCAGGATGTTCTCGGAGAAGCCGCCGGCGACCATTGGCACGAGCTCGACGAGCTTATGCCCCGTGTTGGCGAGCGCGCACGCGCCGGGCGACGAGGCCTTGCCCATGACCTTCTCGACGGCGCAGCCCATGAAGTAGGCGCGCAGCGCGCGGCACGGCCCCGAGTGCGCGAGCACGAGCACCGGCTCCATCGAGGCCTCGATCTCGAGCAGGCACGGCTCGAGGCGGCGCACGAGGTCGGCGAAGCTCTCGCCGCCGCCGGCGAAGCGCTCGTGGAAGCTCATCCCCGCCTGCGCCGCCTCGTCGAGCTTGCCCGAGCCGCCAAAGTCGCGCGCGCCGCGGTCGATCGGGTTGAGCCCCGACTGGTGCGTCGTAGAGCTGACGCCGCCGCCGCGTGCCACCGTCTCGGCGGCGGCAATAGCGGCGGGCTGCGTGCTCGAGAGCAGCCGCAGCCGCGCCACCCCTCCTGGCCGGCCGTCGGCGGCCGCGCGCACCCACGCCGACAGCTTGAGCGCGAAGGTGTTGTCCAGCGACGCCTCGCCGTCGCCGGGTGGCAGCGCCGCCAGGTAGACGGGGCGCGGCCGGATGTGCAGCGCCGTCAGGTACGGCAGCACGCGCGTGCTCATGCGCCCGAAGACCTGGTTGGCGCACACCTTCGACGACAGGTTGTACAGCTTGATGTACGCGCCCTCGTCGTCAGCGATCGTCTCGTAGGCGCGCTCGTAGTTCTCGATCCGCTTGCGCAGGTCGTCGAGCGCCGAGTCCTCCGAGAGGCCCTTGAAGTCGGGCGACGCGCGCACCTTTGCCAGCATGTTGGCGTCGAGCAGCGCCTGCTCGTCACAGATGCTCTCGATGAAGACGACGCGCGCTCCCGCCTGTGTGCAGCGCTCGACGACGGCCTGCCGCCTCGTGCGGGTCGAGTTGGTGGCGTCGAAGATGCCGACCTCGCCTCGGTCCTCCTCGAACCACTCCAACAGCTCGTCGAGCGTGTTCATCGCAATCTGCTCGCGCATCGCACCGGCGTCCTTGTTCGACGCGTCGAAGAAGTCCGCGTTGGAGCGGGTCCGCCCCATCGTAGGTGCGCTGGGGGAGTCCTCTCGGCGGCGCTTCTGCCCGGCGTTGAAGATTTGTGTGCGGTTGCCCGACCAGTTGAGGAACTGCTCGAGCTTGTGCGAGATGAAGCTCTTGCCGCGGGCAGGCAGCCCGACCATGGCCAGGACGAGCTTGGCCGAGTCCGAGGTGAGCGACTCCCGCATCGCCAGCTTCGCGAGGACTGCCGGCGGAGCCTGCATCACGCCCGCCGAGCTGTAGTAGTCGGCCTTGAGTGCATCGGCGGTGCTCCTGACGGGCTGCACCTCGTGGGACATTGTATGTGTGGTGAAGACGAATCGCTCGAGCCCCGCTTGGCCGCCACGACGGACGATGCGCCGTGCGAAGTTTTGAGACGACGTCTGCGTGCAGCCAACGCAATCAGGCGTTCGTGCGGTACAGTGCACCGCAACCCGGCCGGCGTGAGATAGATAGATAGATAGATAGATAGATAGATAGATAGATAGATAGATAGATAGATAGATAGATAGATAGATAGATAGACCAAAAATCTATCTATCGGCTGGCGAATACCAACTCTTCAGGGGCCTCCATGTGCTCTCCCCTCGCCGGGCGGGGGAAAGGCTCGTCAGTCACAGCAACAAACAAGCTGTTTGTTTAGTTGCGAATCCCAAGTTCGAATGGGCTCAGGACCAAAAAACGGTTAACCCACCGAGGTAGGTGTCGATCGTGGCCTAATGGCAACACCGCCCTGCGGGCTGGCCGTAACGTCCATACTCCCCCACGGGGCCATGCCCCCAGCTACCACGTACATGTTTAAGGGTCAAGGGTCCGCAAGCCATCCAGCATGGGCGTCGCAAGCGGCGAAGACAGTGGAATTCCGAATTTCACTCATTTTTGCGTTAAAAATCGGCGTTTTGGGCGCGCCGCCCCCCAGGTCAATGAAGATTTCCTCGCGCCCCATAGGGCGCAGCCTTCACCAAGGTCGCGCAGCGGGAAAAAATGATGCTTGGAGGCCTCAGATGGCCATTTTCTAGACCAAAAAAGCAGCCATGTCGACCACGTTCGATTCGACCAAAGTTGTAGTACTCGTTGAGACGAACTCGGAACCGCAATAAATTTAAAGTTTGGCCCAGGCGTTGGCGAGAGTTTAAAAAATCTAGATCCATGGCCCAGGCGCCAAATGTACGTGGTAGCTGGGGGCATGGCCCCGTGGGGGAGTATGGCGTAACGTCCGTCGGAACATCCGGCTGAACACTGGAGTTTCGTCAAAAAAGCGCTAGAGGCCGCCCGGACTGCACGGACGCGGCCTCGAACGCCGGCACGCAAGCGGCCACGCGGCTCCGCCGCGGGCGGCGGTCGGCGGAGGAGGCCATCGATCGCGTTGCATGCACAAGAAGCATTCTTCGAACGTGTTCACAGCCTTGGCGAATTGAAGAAGTATGCCGGCTGCATGCGCTGCGAAGCTACCACCACATAACGTGGTAATGCACGAAATACTCGAAAAACCTTCTCTGCATGCGTGAATGCCTAAAGATAGAGTACCTTTTCGCAAGCAAGTCCCGTCGCACGCATCCGACCTGCAACCGCTCCAAGACCAATGCGCTCGACGCACGCGCCAGCACGGCGCCTCGTCGTCGCCTGCGCGCTTCTCCATCACGCCGTCGCCTCCACCACGCCCTCACTCCCGCCCGAGACCATCATCGCCAGTCGTGGAGCCTCGCCCAGCACCTTTGATGGGATGATCCGCGTGGCCGGGCCTCTCAGTTTCGACGTGGTCGACAACGCAATCATAGAGGGTATGGCCGAGCTTCTCGCGTAGCTTCTCGCAGACTTGGAGGCCGAGGTGGTCAAGAGAGATGTGGTTTTCGAGGTCCCGTGCAGGATGGCGCCATCATTCATCGGCGGCATCGTCCGTGGGGGTGGAGCTGGACGTCGAGATGGAGCGCGTGTGATTTTTGAATTTTCAAAGACGATGCACGGGCTCGAGCGGCAGCGACTTGAATCTGATGTACAGTCGGATGGAGAGATGGAAAGCAAGAAGCTAAGACCACGGCGGTATTACCCACCGAAGATTGCGCCGGCTTAGGGTCAAGCGCCTGGTAGGGTAGGGGGGCACAGCGGTGGAAAGGGCATGGGGGTATGGGTCGCCGGCCTGGCGGCTGGGGTCCCCGCGGGGTAGGGGGTATGGGTCGCCGTGCCGGGGCCAAGGAGCCCGCACCGTGGCGAAGCGAAGTTGAAAGTAGACTCTGCGTCTCTAGCGACCGGCTCACGAAACCCGTAGAGAGCGTTTCCGACTCGGTGCCGCCGATCGACCGACCCGCCGCGCACAGCGCGGCGAAGCAAATTTTGGGTCGGAACGCCCGACCGACCAACCCGCCCGGCTGACAGCGTTGCCGTCCGTCCCGACTCGGGCCTCCCGACCGACCGACCCAGGCGGAGTCCGCTGCCCTCCGATTTCCGGCCCGGGTGGGCTCATCATCACTTAGCAAACTTCGGACAGGGACACAACGAGCGACTGTGGTTGGGCGGACCGAGCCACAGTCGCCCGGCCTCCACCACCAGCCGTAGCAATTGCTTCCTTTGCTCGCATGGCCGTTGGCACCGCCTTCTCGTGTGGCGCTGCGATTTGGGCTTGAGATCCAAGCGGCAGTTCCGCTGAAGTTCCGCATGATGGCCGAGCCGGTCGAGATTTCCAGTGTCACGGCGATTCTCTATCTTGGCATGGTGGTGACCAAGGTGGCCACTGCTCCGATCGATCTACATGAGCGTGTCTAGTCGGTTCTGCGCGCTCTCTCAACACCTCGGACGACGACACGTTTTGACGCTGCGATTTGGGCTTGAAATCCAGGCGGCAGTTCCGCTGAAGCTCCTCATGACGGCCTGTAGAGCTCCCGTTAGCACCTGATCCGAACTGTACGGCTCAGCCACGAGCGTGCGGGTCAAAGTATCACCTCAATCCGAGCTCATGGGCGCGAACAGTGCCTGTTTTGCGCTTGCGCCTTGCATCTACTGAGGTTTACCGGGAAAACGCCGCCCGGGCTGCAATCGACGTGCTCATGCGCTTCCACTCCATGACCACGACTGATTCAGTCGAAAGTATCAATGGGTGACTTGCGGAGGGCCCCATCGAGGTCCTCAATCCGCCCAGTCCATCGCCCAAAGCTGCAGGTAGCCGTGTGTTGTCGTGCCGATGCGTCTCACGGCCTTCGTGACGTCAACGCGCCCGCGCCCGGGCGAGCCGCCCAGCGCGCGGCATGAGGTTTATGGAGTATACGACGGCCTGTAGAGCTCCCATACGCACCTGTACCGGGCTGTACGGCTCAGCCACGAGCGCGTGGGTCAAAGTATTACCTCAGTCCGAGCTCATGGGGCCGAAGAGTGCCGGTTTTGCGCTTTGCATCTTGCTCCGTACGAGGTACGACCTCTCCCGATAAGTGCTGCAATTGACGTGCTCATCGAGGTGTAGCTCTTCAGTACGCGTTCGTTGGAAGATGATTCTCACTAGAGCGGTTGAAAGCCTCGCAGCGCGGTACCGACGCGCAACAGCTCACGACATGAGGATCTAGCGCACCGTCGTGACGGTGGTGCAAGTGTGCGGGAAGAGAGTGCTCCCGCGTGCGTGCGTGGCGGTGCCATTTGACGCGCAAATCGAGGTGTAGCTCTTCACTACGCGTTCTTTGGAAGATGATTCTCACTAGAGAGGTTGAAAACCTCGCAGCGCGATGCCAACGCGCCACAGCTCATGACATGAGGCCGTCGTGACGCTCGTGCAAGTCTTTTTACAGTGACATTTACCATGCACCCCGCATGGTGCGTGGCGGTGCCATTTGACGCGCAAATTGAGGTGTAGCTCTTCACCACGCGTTCGTTGGAAGATGATTCTCACTAGAGAGGTTGAAAGCCTCGCAGCGCAATGCCAACGCGCCTCAGCTCATGACACGAGGCCGTCGTGACGCTCGTGCAAGTCTTTTTACAGTGACATTTACCATGCTTTTGCGCTTGCGCCTTACATCTTGCCCGGAATCGGTATTGCGTTGCAATCGACGTGCTCATGCGCTTCCACTCCATGACCACGACTGATTCGGCCGAGAGTATCAGCGGGGGACTTGCAAAGAGCCCCAGCGAGGTGCTGAACTCGCCCAGCTCATCACCCAAAGCTGCAGGTAGCCGCGTGTAGTCGTGCCGATGCGTCTCACGGCCTCTTCCTACGTCACACCGTGCCGCGTGGCAAGACGTCACAGAACACATAACGCAGTTTCCGGAGTATAAGAGGGCCTGTAGAGCTCCCGTTTGCACCTGATCCGAGCTGTACGGCTCAGCCACGAGCGCGTGGGTCAAAGTATTACCTCAATCCGAGCTCATGGGCTCGTGAGCAGTGCCGGTTTTGCGCCTTGTATCTTGCTGAAGAGAGTGCTCCCGCATGGTGCGTGGCGGTGCCATTTGACGCGCAAATCGAGGTGTAGCTCTTCACTACGCGTTTCTTGGAAGATGATTCTCACTAGAGAGGTTGAAAGCCTCGCAGCACGATGCCAACGCGCCTCAGCTCATGACACGAGGCCGTCGTGACGCTCGTGCAAGTCTTTTTACAGTGACATTTACCATGCATACATTTGTAGCAACCCCTCGGTAAACTAAAAAGTATAAAGGTGTCGTAGAGCGGTGAAGAACCGCCGGTTCTGAGCGACTTTTACTTGTAAACCGCAAGCGAAAGTGCATTTGTAGGTAGAGGAAGCCAGAAACGGCCCTTTCACGGCCGCCTGCTTACTATGGCTTGTTTCTTTGCTTACATTACGGCTCCTGGATTCGGGCCACCCCGTAGCATGCAGAAAAATTGCTTCTCTTTTCTAGTGTTGTGTGAGCGGAGGTTTGAGTGAGTATTTTCCGACCGACCGACCCTCCGCGCCCGCTCAGTCTCGCAGGCGAGAAGGGGTGCCCGACCGACCGATCCTCTCGGCCACTGGCCACGCCGCGTGACCCGATTCGGGTGACCCGACCGACCGACTCTCCCCCGCCCCTCTCGCCGCCGCCTGGCTGGGTCGGACCCCCCGACCGACCGACCCTCTCAGAAGCCGCCCCGTGACGCAGAGTCTACTTTCAACTTCGCTTCGCCCGTTCGGTATTGGCCCAGGCGCGAAGCTCGTTTCGAGCTTCGTCCTCAAGCTATCTGAGGGGTAACATCACCTAAAAATACATTTTGCGACGTAGATCGAGGTGCTGACAGATGGAAATCGTCGCCGAGGGTGTCAATCAGCAGGCGGCCAGTCGGTCGGCCTCAGGGCCTCTCGCTCGTGGCGTCGTGGGCCAACAGACGGGCTTCTCGACCGCTCACCTAACTTGCGCTGATGATACCCCTCCAGGTAGACCGGTGCAAGGGTAGGGGGGTTGGGTCCTCTGGTGGCCCCTACAGGAAGGCCATGGGGGTAGGGGGGTATGGGTCGGCCCGCGTGGGCGCTGTGCCCCCTACCCTACAACTGTACGCGCCCTTGACCTAAGCCAACAAGAGTGCCAGGTTAGGTCGCGGCCACGAGGAGTTAACGCCCGTGAGTTGGCAGGCCAAGCAGCGGCCTACCACGCGCCATGATCGCGCTCTCTCTGCTGCACGTCGCGAGCTGCCGCAACGCGGCGAAGCGGAGCGAGGTCAAGCGGCGATTCGAGGAGCGCGCTCGGCGCGAGTACGTCGGCCAGCAGCAGGCGTGGAACTTTGTGGGTCACGCGATCGACGGCTACGCGGGCGACGCGCCGCGCGGCACATGCGCCGACTGGGTGCTGCACTTCAGCGGGCCGAGCGGCTCGGGCAAGTCCTTCCTTGCCGAGATCATCGCCAACGCCGCCTTTGACACGTGGGAGGAGGAGCCGTACGTGGAGCAGGCGCTCGACGGCGGCGCGCTCGCCTCGTGCGGCGCGCTCTTCGGCGCCAAGGCTCTGCTCGGGCCGCTGGGCTGGGGAGCGGCGGCGGCCGGCTGCCTCGGCACGTACGCGCTCGCGTCGAACAGCTACACGCGTGAGATGATGCACTCGTACTACAAGGCGCCCAAGCTCTACCCGCAGCAGTGTGGCGTGCGGCTGCACAAGTTCTCGCGCGGCGCGGGCGTGCGCGAGGTTGAGGAGTGGGAGTTCCGCGTGGCGCAGGAGCTGCAGCGCGATCCAGGCGCCATCATCGTCGTCGACGACGTCGGGCGACTCTCGGACGCCGCTGCCTTCGAGCGCTTCGGGCAGCTGCTCTGCGGCGACGGCGGCAACGCCATCCCCGAGTTCCGCACCGGCCGCGGCGACGCGGCGCAGCGGATCGCGGCGGGCGGCGCGCTGTTCGTGCTGACGTCCGACCTCGAGCTCGACCCTTCGGAGCCGCAGCTCACGTGCGAGGTGCGATCGTTTGAGCTGATGCTCGAGGCCGTGCGGCAGCAGAGCCGCGCCTTCTGGCGCGAGCGCAACATCACCACGCCCGACTGGTGGGAGCAGATGCCGGTGGTGCCGTTCCGTGAGCTGTGTGCCGACGAGCTGAGCCAGGCGGTCGCCAAGTACCTGCTGCGCGAGTGCGATGCCGCCGCCGCGCGCATGCGCGCCCACCTCGAGCGCGCGCGGGTCACGTCGCGCACGGCGCCCGTCGAGTACCGATGGACGGGCGGCGTGCGCCACGGCCCCGAGACGCTGGCAACGCTCGATAACTACGTGCTCGAGGCGGTCGCCAACAGTCGGATGGTCGGCGGCCGGCAGGGCGCGTGGACCCTCGCCGAGTTTCACCAGAGCACGATGCGCCCCGCCATGCAGACGCTCACCGCCGCCACGCCCGGCGGCGCCGGCGGAGGCGGCGACGGCGGTGGCGACGGCGGTGCGGCGTTTGTGCTGTCGGGCGGGCCGGTGAAGCGCGAGAGCTCCCTGCTCAGCACGACGCAGCTCGGCGTCAACGCGACGACCGTCACGTACGGCGCACAGCTCTGTTTGGAGGTGACGCCCGACCCGAGCGGCGGCATGCCGCGCGTCTCCTTCTCGCGGATGGCGTACATGTGCTCATAGTCGACTTTAGCTTTAGCTGTCAGGCGCTGTCAGGGTGGGTCGTGGGTGAAACTTCGAGTCTCGAGCGGAGAGATACATTTAGACTTTATAGGCACTCGCATGCTGTTCTTCTTTCACTTCCATGGCAGACAGGACACCCTCCAAAGTATCAACAGAACGTCTCAAATCATACAAGGCAAGGACGGAAATAGAGGAAATAGGGTGTGGGCGGATAGCGGCGAACGGTTTGTGTGGGGAGGGGGAGAGGGCGTCCCATCTCATCAAATCTGATGATGGGCCAACCATCGCCGCGCGGTGGCGCGAGCGACGCGACGGCAGCCGTGCACGGCAGCCCTCACGCGCGGTATGTCTGCCCCTGGCCGGGCGTCGCAGGCTCTGCGCCCACACCCGCGCCGCAGTCTGCCGTTGAGGACGCTGGCCGGGGCGTCGTCACCGCCACCGCAACATTCGAACCCTCCGTAGCATTCGAACCCTCCTCGGACGCGGCGGCGGCGGCGGCGGCGGCGGCGGCGGCGGCGGCGGCGGCGGCGGCGGCGGCGGCGGCGGCGGCAGCGGCGGCAGAGGAGGAGCCGAGCGCGCCAGCCGCGGCGTAGGCGGACGAGGCGTCGGCCGGCTCACTCGGAGGGGAGGGGATGATGCGGGTGGTGGTGGGGCCGCCGAGGTGCATCGTCTTTGTCGCGGCGATGAGGCCCCTGCGCGCCTTGGCGGCGAGTCCCACCACGCCGCTGTCGCCCTCGCCCGCCATCAATTGCTCGAGCACCTCGATGGTCGGCGCATGCGCATACCTCTCGATCAGGTCGATGCCACGCGTGATCCCATCGTCCAGGTCGTCCGCGCCGCCGCCGCCGCCGACGGAGGATCGTGTCTTCTCGAGCCAAGGCACCGCATGGCGCTGCGACGCACGCGCATCGACGGCCGCGCCCGCCATGCGGTGGTGCTCCTCGAGCTCCGCCAGCATCTTTGCGCACTTTTTGCGAAGCGGCGACTTTTTCCATCCGCCGAGCGCAAACGCGACGACGCCGACGACAAAGCCAAAGGCGCCGACGATGCACGAGACGACGCCGAGCGCGTACGAGGCGTCCTTGCTGCCGTTGGAGCCGTACGAGGCGAGCACGAGCCGCTTCGTCCCTCGGAAGATGGCCGTGTCGTAGTGGTTGTCGATGGCGACGGCGTAGCTGCCGGGCGCGAGGCCGTCCTCAAACGTGAGCAGCGGCTTGCGCAGCGTGTACGGCGACGTGCGCATCCAGCCAATGAAGCGCATCGACGACGAGTTGTACACGTCCGACGAGTACACGTCGTCGAAGTCGGCCGGCTGCCACTCCTCGCCGAGCGCCTCGCCGTCGGCGCCGAGCACGGTCACCACGTCGTCGTACACCCACGCCGTGTGCAGGCCGCACGGGTTGCCGATGGCGCCCTTGTCGATGCGGCCGAAGACGTCGCGCCCGTGCTCCAGCCGCGACCGCCCGTCGTTGGCCGTGCCGTTGTCGCGCGGCAGGCAGCCCTCGTCGTTTGGGCCGACGTACGGCTCCTCCGGGTAGCGCAGCTGCTCGTGCACGAGCGACTTGAGGTAGCGGCGGTGGTTCTGCTTGACGCCCGAGAGCTCATACAGGAGCACGAGGCTCCCCGCGTCGTGCTCCGGCACCGTCAGGTTGATGGTGCAGCTCGCCAGGCCGTCGCACGCGCACGGCGGGCTCGCCTCGAAGCACGCGTAGTCCGTCTTGGCGATGAGGAGCGGCTCTGAGTCCTCGATGAGCACGGCGCCGAACGCGATGAAGACGGCGGCGAAGATGGGGCCGAAGCCGAGCATGCACTTTTGGCTCTGCCAGCACTGCTTGTCTACCTTGTACGACTGCTGCTTCAGCTTCGTGTTCACCTTGAAGTCCTTGTACTCCTCGAGCTGCCGCTTCGGCGTGGGGAGCGGCGGCGGCTCGAAGCGCGTGCTCGAGGTCTTCTTGGGACCGATGCCCTTGGTGCTGCCCTGTCTCCCCGACATCAGCCGCTCCCCCGAGGAGCCTGTCACCGAGTCCTCGGCGATATCGGTGAGAGGGCCGCTCAGCGACCTGTTCAGCATCCCCGCGTCGCTCGCGGCCGCCTCGGCCGCGGACGCACGCTCGAGCTCGGCGCGCTGCTTCCGGTCCGACTTGTACGCCGGGTTGAGCTTCTTGAGCTTCTTCTGGAGCCCCATCGGGGCCTGGGGTTAGTTGGCCAAGGCTTGCCCGCGACGCCGGGCAAAAACACTAGGCGTCACGGTCTGAGGCTTGTTTGAGGGTAGTGTAGCTCAGGGGCGGGCCCCGAGGGTGCTGGCACCCCTCCAACTACCCGACTCAGACGGCAAGGAGCGAGAGTCTGAGGGCCGTCCGGACGCCCAACTACCGTAATCAGAGCGTAACGGCCGCTCAGACCCCGGGCTCTGAAGTGGAGCCAGCGAGCTCCCAACTACCGGGCTCTCAGAGGCTTGAGCCTCAGAGGCCGTGCACCACTGTACACCAGGCTGTACACTTGGTCCTGGTGTCTCGTGGGCGCGGAGCTAATAAATAAACAGATTAGCAGTCATGCCTCCCTCCTTGCTCTGAGGGCCAGAGCGGCTCCATCTTCGCCACCTCCGAGCTGCTCCTGCTCCGCTCACCGCGGCAGATGCTGATGAAGCTGAGCGTACCGGCGCAGGCCAACATCTCCGACTGCGTCGACAAGGGCGTG
>Ga0209713_10001032_pt1 | contig 16324 bp, 10 predicted proteins | sample ArcOceMetagenome_3_FD_187444 | JGI IMG/M metagenome (GOLD analysis project Ga0209713, IMG submission 187444) | Marine eukaryotic phytoplankton communities from Arctic Ocean - Arctic Ocean- Svalbard ARC20M Metagenome (SPAdes) (version 2) | ecosystem: Environmental > Aquatic > Marine > Oceanic... | reverse complement strand
ATTCTCCTTAGTTTTTATGAATAAACAAGTCACACATCAATTATACCTGAAAAAAATTTATAACATAATAAATTGAAGTAATTTTGTTAATTGATAGACACTACTTCTACTAACCCCATAAATTGGAATATTTTTTTGTTTTGCTAAAATTTGTAACTTTTGATTCTGTTGCAAATGCTTTTTTAAACCAATAATTAAACTAGCTTTTTTAATTTCTTTTGTTAATATAATATCTACATTTAGTTTAGTAATTACTTCTTTAATTAAATTATAAGAAAGTGAATAAGAATAAATAAATAATTTTTTTTGTTTAATAATTTTAGAAGATAAAATTTTTTCTGTATTTATTGCTGACCAACTTTTTTGATTAGAAAAAGTTGAATTTTGTGAACTATTTAATTTATTAAATAATGTATTTGTTTGCAAAGTTTTATATTTGATAATTGTTTTTTCATTATGAACAAGTTTTCGAATTTGTGTATTTGCTAAATTACCTCGAAGTAATAAATCAACAGATTCGTGAACATTTTCATGAATCGTCCAATAATTTTGTTCATTAATTTCAATCGCAATTTGAAAAGCTGGATAACCTTTTCGCTCCAATATACTTTTTTGAGTTTTTCGACGTTTTGCTTCATCATCACTTAACGTTACATATTGAATTCCACCAATTAAATCTGCTAAAGGAGGATTTTTAATCAAATTCTCTAAACAATTACCATGCGTTGTTCCTACAAGTTGTACTCCTTTTTCAGCGATTGTTCTTGCAGCTAAGGCTTCAAGTTCAGTCCCAATTTCATCAATAATGATAACTTGAGGCGTATGATTTTCAACAGCTTCAATCATTACTTGATGCTGAAGATTAGTTTGTGCTACTTGCATCCGGCGAGCTCGACCAATACCTGGATGGGGGATATCAGTATCACCTGCAATTTCATTTGAGGTATCAACAATAATTACTCGTTTTTCCATCTCATCGGATAAAACGCGTGCAATTTCTCGAATAATCGTCGTTTTCCCAACACCTGGTTTACCTAAAATTAAAATAGAGTGACCTGATTCTAATAAATCGCGTACAATTGAAATAGTTCCAAATACTGCTCGACCAATTCTACAAGTCAATCCAGTTATTAAAAATTGACGATTTCGAACACAACTAATACGATGGAGTGTTCTCTCTACTCCAGCACGATTTTCATTACTAAATTTACTTATTCTTTTAGTTGTATATTCCAAATCTTGCCATGAAATAATTTTTTGAGATAAATATTCTGGACCTTTACCAAATCTTATTTCTGGCCGACGACCTAAATCCAAAACAATTTCAATAATCTTATCTTTAAAAAAATGATTATTTATTCGGTTTTTGATGAATGAAGGAAATGTTTCTAATAATTTATCTAAATCTTCATCTTTAGTCATAGCCTAAAAATTTTAGGGTCATTTTTATAATTTTATTATACTTGAGGTTTTAATAAATAAGTATAATTCCAACTATGAGATATTTATCTATAAAATAATAACTAATTTTTTATCATTAACTTAAATAGTTAATGATAAAAAACTATAAATTACAATGCAATTAAGTTTACCAAAAACCTAATGATACTGCTTTATCAATCGGTAAACATGCACCGATACCAAACCAAACGGCAAAAAGAAATCCAGTAATAAAAACTAAACTTGCAATTGGACGGCGGAACGGGTTTTGAAATTTATTTACATTCTCAATAAATGGTACTGTAATTAATCCTGCAGGTACTGCTGCCATAGCAAGAACACCTAATAATTTATTTGGTAAAACTCGTAATAAATTAAATGTTGGGAAGAAATACCATTCTGGTAAAATTTCTAAAGGTGTATTAAACGGATCTGCTGGTTCACCCATTTGAGTAGGTGCCATTACTCCTAAACCGATACAACAAGCAAAAGTACCTAAAATACATACAGGGAAAACATATAATAAATCATTAGGCCACGCAGGTTCACCATAATAATTGTGACCCATTCCTTTAGCTAACTTTGCTCTTAATTTAGGATCTGATAAATCTGGTTTTTTGATTACTGACATAACTATTCCTTGTTAAAATATTAATATTGATTTAATGTTCTTAATTTTAAATTTAAAGTGGTCCTGAAATCCCTTGTTTTCTAATCATTAAGAAGTGTGTTAACATTAACACTGCGGCTGCTAATGGTAAAACAAATGTATGAGCACTGTAAAAACGTGTTAAAGTACTTTGGCCAACACTTTCTCCACCACGTAAAACAAGTACTAAAGGCTCACCTACGATAGGAACAGCTGCAGGTACTCCGGTTACAATTTTACACGCCCAGAAACCTACTTGATCCCATGGTAATGAATAACCTGTTACACCAAACGAAACAGTTACAACAGCTAAAATAACACCTGTTACCCATGTTAACTCACGAGGTTTTTTAAACCCACCTGTTAAATATACACGGAAAACATGTAAAACCATCATCATCACCATCATACTGGCAGACCAACGGTGTACTGAACGAATTAACCAACCAAAGTTCACGCTTGTCATAATATATTCTACTGATGCAAATGCGTCTACTACACTAGGACGGTAGTAAAAAGTCATTGCAAAACCTGTAGCCACTTGAACTAAGAAACATGTAAAAACAATACCACCAAAACAGTAGAAGATATTAACATGAGGTGGTACATACTTGCTTGAAATGTCATCAGCAATTGCTTGTACTTCTAATCTTTCTTCAAACCAATCGTAAACTTTACCCATAAGAAATTATTATAAAGAATAGAACACGGTTAAGCACAATAATTATAATAACATACTTTAATAAAAGGCGAGAGTGGGATTCGAACCCACGGAATCCGTAAAGATTCATCTGATTTCAAATCAGACGCAATCGACCAACTCTGCCATCTCGCCAAAAGATTAGTTTTAGAACTAATCTTAGATATAAATTAACTTTCGTAAGTAGTAGTTCCACTAAATTTAATTGAAGCTGGATTTGGGTTTTTTCCTATAGAAAAACCACGACTATTTACAGACGTTCGACCTGGATTAACTTTCTCAGGAGAAACTCCATCTTTAGGATGTAAATACTGAACTTCACCACTTGGGAAAATTCGATAAATTTTATAGTCATTAATTTTGAAAGTTCTTAATTGAGTACCTAAAGCTAAACACTGTTCTTTGCGTGCTAAGTACAATAAGTTTTCGCCATTACGCATGATAGCTGCTCCACCAGTTGGCATTTCAAAAATTTGCTCTTTTTTACTAGTCCAAGTAATAGCATATTTTTCTTCAACTTCTGCTGACCGTAACCAACCACCAGTACTTCCTCCAAACGTGGGAAATGGTGTTTGTAAATTTAATGTCATAAGTAAAACCTTATTAATATTTAACGTTCAATATAACATTTTAATAAAAAAATGATTTTTTTTACGTTAATTTATAAATTTTCTAGCGGAGAATGGATTTGAACCATTGACCTTCGGGTTATGAGCCCAACGAGCTACCAGACTGCTCTACTCCGCGAGTTTAGGACTGTTACTACTAGATAAAATATAACTAAATTTAAATATATGCACACTATTTGTAAAAAAATCTAATATTTTAATATTTATATATATAAATATTAAAATATTGAAATTAAACCATTTTCTAATTAACTCGCTGAGGAGTTTCCTAGATTAATACTATCAGTTAATGATTTTAAAATTAATTTAATTGAACGTACTGCATCATCATTACCTGGAATAGGAATATCAACTAAATCAGGATCACAATTAGTATCTAATATTGAAATAACAGGAATTCCTAATTTTCGACATTCACGAATAGCTGTCATTTCACGTTTTTGATCAACAATAATTGCTACGTCTGGTAATCCTGGCATATCTTTTATACCATTTAAATGTTTACGTAATTTCTCTAATTCTTTTCGACGTAAAGAAGCTTCTTTTTTTGGTAACAAATTAAATACTAGATCTGCTTCCTGTTTTTCCAACGTTTTTAAACGCTCAATTCGGCTTTTTAACGTTACCCAATTTGTTAACATACCACCTAACCAACGATGGTTAACATAATATGAATTACAACGTTTCGCTTCTTGCGCAATTAGACTTGTGGCTTGGCGTTTTGTTCCAATAAATAAAAAAGTTTTATTTTTTGAAGCTTCCGTTTTAACGTATGTATTTGCTTCTTTTAATAATTGAGCAGATTGTACTAAATCTAAAATATGAATGTTATTTCGTTCTGTATAAATATATGGAAACATTTTCGGATTCCAACGGTAAGCTTTATGTCCGAAATGAACACCGGCTTCTAATAATTGGGCTAAAGTGATATCAGCCATAAGTTTTAACTCCTTAAACGTTAAAATAATAAGTTTTTAATTAGATGTTTAAACATTACCAAAATATAAATCAAAGCGTCTAGTTTTTATTTTAAACTTTTTCAAATGTTGGTAGTTCACTCACTATATTTGATCTACTTAATAAATTTTTACTAAAACAATTTTCATAATTTTGAGACCCAGTTCCTGCTGGAATTAAATGTCCAATAATAATATTTTCTTTTAACCCTCGTAACCAATCCACACGACCTTCAATAGCAGCTTTTGTTAATACCCGAGTTGTTTCTTGAAAACTTGCAGCTGAAATAAAACTTGGATTATTTAAAGCCGCTTTTGTAATTCCTAATAATAAAGGTACATAAAAAGCAGTTTGTTTATTATTTCTCATAACAATATCATTAATATATTGAATATGATATAAATCAATAACTTCTCTTGGTAATAAAGGTGTATCACCTTCATGAGTAATTAAAACTTTCGTTGTCATTTGTTTTATAATTACCTCAAGATGTTTATCCGCAATAGAAACCCCTTGTGAATCATAAACAGATTGAACAGAATTTAAAATTAAGGATTGAACTTTTTTAAAACTTCGATAACTAGCTTCATAATTATTTGTTAATCGATAAGCGGTTACAGACTGTGTTCGATCACAGAAAAAGTTTTTAATTAACCCATAATAATTGAAATAAACTTTTAAAAGATTATGTGGGTTAATTTTCTCTGTTTCTTTAATTGTTGTACCAAGTTTTCTAAACTCAAAACTCGAGTCTAAACTAGTTTTTCGGATTAATAAACCTTTTTTCTGATTCGTTGAAACATTTTTGTTCGGCTGACGTTTTTTCCGTGCTTCTAATAGTTCTTCAATTCGTGGTAAACCCTGAACAATATCACCTGTAATTTCTTTTTCAAAATTTAATAAGCCAATTGTTTGACCATCTGCTACAAATTCACCATTTTTACAAAATACACTATTAACTTCTTGTTCAAAATAATCTTCAGTAATTGAATGAACACCAATGGATTTCGAAAAAGGATACCCAAAGAATTGAACCCGAATTAAATTATTTATAGAATTTTTCTTTAATGTATTATTAGTTAATTCAGAATTTTTTAAAAATACTGAATAATGTGTCCGGCGTTTTTTTATCCAGGAAGTTTGTTTTTTTGTTATAATATCTGACATGATAGAATCTTCCAGATCTGAAGAAGTCACTGAAAAATTTTGAACAAAAATTGGGATTGGTGAACTATATAAATGGCTATTTTTTCTAATAAACATTTTTGGTAATTCTAGTTTTAAACCAGTAGAAAATTTATTAGAATTTATAAGATTTAATTTTTTCGTTATAACTTTTTTTGTTATGTCATAATAATTTAAAGCAATATTACGTTTTGTTTTAACACTATCAGAAAATGGTAATTGTTTTTCTGACATAATTTTATATGAAATCGATTTATCAATTTTAGAATCTTGAATCTGACAATTTGGAAAAAAGTATGGTCGTCCTTTTTGAATAGTTAAAAAGTTTCCATTATCAATAATAATTTTTCCGATTTGGTTAACATTAATATTTTTAATTACTAAATCATTAATAGATTTATTTGGAATTTTTGATTTAGATATGGTTAAACAATCATCATTTGAAATTAATAATAATTGACGATTATCTTTATATTTAGATTTTAATTTTACAATTTCTAATGATTGATAACTTATACTTTCAAAATATCCTAAAGTTGTATATGAATCTATATATTGATTTGGTTTAACTAAAAGACATGAATCAATATTTGTATATTTTAAATGTGCCGGTAGATAATTTGGAAATTCAATGGTTTCATTGATGAAAAAACTTAAATATTTTTTCTTTTGATCCAATGTAAATTCAAAATTAATTTTATTTTGGCTAGACGTTTGAACATTCAAATCTAAAACATTTGATACTAAAGTTAATGCTTTTGAACTTTTAATCTTTTGATTTGATTTATATAAAAATTGTGTGCTATTTTTTAATCCTAAAATTGATTTAATTACTGAATTATTTCCGAACAGTTTATTTATAGTTCGAGGTTTTGGTATTTCATAGATATCTAAAGGACGAATTAGTAATTGATCTGTTACCTTTCCAACAATATGCTGACATAAAGATGGGCGATCAATTTTAATATTTTCAAAAATAACTTCGCCAGGATAGAAAACTTTATTTGCAAAACTTTTAAATTTTTTCCCTTGATAAACTAAACCTGACTTAATTGATATTTCCGCAACTAAATTATTAGAATAAGTAATAATAACAATTCCAGACTGTTTTGAAAATAAGCCAGGAATTATTTCAAAATTTTCACAGATAAAACTCCCATGCTCAACTAAAAGCATGTTTTTATCACAATTTAATTTATAAGTCTCTTCAGGTAACCAAATTAGTGAACGTGAAACCGTTTGTAACGGTATTTTATTGAACTGTTTTGGTGTAAAAGTAATTTCATCCCATTCTAGTTTTGTTAACTCGAGATTTAAACGTTTAAAATAAGATATTAAATTTAAAGTAGCTATTGATTTCTGTTTGAATCGCTGATCATAATATGGAATTCCACCAATTTGTGTTTGGTAATTGTTAGAAACTAAATTCCCAAAATAATGCGTTGAAAGAGAATTTAACTCTAAATTTGTATCTTTCTTTTTTAAATTAACCCAGTAACGTAAATCTTTATATTTTAAAATATATTTACTTACGTTATTTTCTAAATTAACTAGTTGAATTGTTGAGTTAGGTAAATTATAATGATTACTAATAATTTGAAGTGTTCGTTCAAATAAATTTGATTTTTTATTTAAAAATTTTACAAAACCTGGGTATTGGTTAATAATTTTTGTACGAAAAATAAAACTTTCTTTCTTAATTTTATGATCAGTATAAAAATTTAAGAATGAATTTGTAGGTGCTTGATATACTTGGCCTGATAAAATCCATAAAAGTTTGTTTTTATTAACAAAATTCATTTTAGTTTTTAAACGAGGCATATAAATTTCACCAGATGATGTACTGGAAACTTGTTTAACTTCTGTTCGAATTTGCTTTGTAGTATTTGACAATTCTCCGAGGATCATCCCTTTTTTTACATATTGATTATTTTTTGCAAATAATATAGTATTTGGAAGAACTTCTAGTTGAATTAGTTGATCTGTTAGATTTTCTGGAATAATTAATAATGAGCCTGAATTTTTTGTTAATAAAACATCCTCGCCTCGATTAGTTCGTAATATTATTGTTTTTAAAACTTTTGAAAATTTAATAACACCATTACTAGAACTTACAATTTGTTGTCGAGCCTCTGATGTAAAAATTCCACCTGTATGAAAAGTTCGCATCGTTAACTGGGTACCAGGTTCTCCAATTGACTGACCAGCAATAATTCCAACAGCTTCACCAATATCTACTAAATTTTCATTAGCTAAATCCCAACCATAACATTTTTGACAAATAGAACGGTATAAACTACAAGTTAATGGAGAGCGTATATAAAAAGTTTGTAATTTAATTTCTTTAAAAGTTTGAATTAAATCAGGTGTTATTTGTGTATCTACAGAAACAATTAACTTATTTGTAACAGGATGATAAATAGGTTTACTTACAAGTCGACCTAAAACTTGATCAACATTGTTAAGATTAGAAACTAAACAAGAATGTCTTGTTTGGCAATCCCGTTCACGAATAATAATATCTTGTGCAACATCAATTAATCGTCGCGTTAAATATCCTGAATTAGCAGTTTTTAAAGCTGTGTCAACAATACCTTTTCGGGCTCCATAACCAGACATTAAATAATCTGTTATGGTTAAACCTTCTCGGAAATTCTTCTTAATTGGTAATTGTAAAATTTCTCCACTTGGATCTGACATTAAACCCCGCATTCCAACCAACTGACGAACTTGTGATAAATTCCCCCGTGCACCGGAAAAAGCCATTATGTAAACTGAATTTAATGGATCATAATTTTTGAAATATGATACAACTTCATCTTTTAATGATTCACTTGTTATACTCCAAGTATCAATAACCTTTTGGAACCGTTCAACATCGGTAATTTTTCCTTTTAAACAAATCTTTTCTGCATTTAAAATTTCTTGGTGAGCATTTTGTAACATTTCATTTTTAACAAATGGTACTTTTAAATCCTCAATACTGATTGAAATTCCAGCTTGACTTGCGTACTTAAAACCTAGGTATTTTAATTCATCGGCTAACGAACAAGCTTGCATAGAATTATATTGAGTAAAACTCCAAGCAAGTAACTGCTTTAATTGTTTTTTACTAATAAGACTATTCTGATAAATATAGTTTTTCATAAAAATTTATTATTATATTTATATCATTTATGCAACTAACTTTAAAGTTTTCTGAATTGTATAATTAAAAATTACTCGGCCAGTTGTAGTTTGAATATATTGAACCAATTGTTGACCCAAAGCATCAGTCCGAATTTGAATATTATCATAATATTCAATAAACGTATTATCTTTTAATTTAACTTTCTTAAGTAAATTACCCGATTTAATTTCTGCAGTATTATGTCGTACCCAAAGTACTGTATGTAATTCTATTTGATCTTGAGAATATGCTAAAACGACATCATCTAAATTAGCAAAATAATTATTTGATCCTAATAAACCTTTAATATTATTTACAGTTAAATAATAGCATCCTAATACCATATCTTGACTTGGCATAATAATTGGCTCTCCATTAGCTGGAGATAAAAAATTATAGGGGGCTAACATAAGCATATAACATTCAGCCTGTGATTCTAATGATAATGGCACATGCACAGCCATTTGATCTCCATCAAAATCAGCATTAAACGCTGAACAAACTAAAGGATGTAATTTAATAGCCCTTCCTTGAACTAATATTGGCTCAAATGCTTGAATTCCTAATCGATGTAATGTGGGCGCTCGATTTAAAAAGATCGGATGACTTGATAAAACTTTTTCTAAAACAGGATCAATTGTAGATTCATTTTGTTGAATTAAATTTTTCGCAACTTTCATATTACTCGCTAATCCTTGATTAATTAATTCACGAATAATAAACGGTTGGAATAATTCAATAGCCATTTCATAAGGCAAACCACATTGATTTAATTTTAAACTTGGACCAACTACAATTACTGAACGGCCAGAGTAATCAACACGCTTACCTAAAAGATTTTGTCGGAAGCGGCCATGTTTGCCTTTGATAATATCCGAAAGCGATTTTAACGGTCGATTATTTGCGCTTAAAGCAATTTTACCTCGTTTACCATTATCAATTAATGTATCAACAGCTTCTTGTAGCATTCGTTTTTCATTTCGAATAATTAATTGAGGTGCATCAATTTCTAAAAGCCGCAAAAGTCGATTATTACGAGTAATAATTCGGCGATATAATTCATTTAAATCTGAAGTTGCAAAACGCCCCCCTTCTAACTGAATCATTGGACGTAAAGCTGGTGGAATAACAGGTAATATTGTAATAATCATCCAAGCCGGGTTTGATCCAGTTGCTTGTAAATTTTCTAAAATTCGAATTCGTTTAATCGATTGATCTCGTAATTTATAAATTCGTTGATACTCCCATTTACGGAACCATTTTGAACCATTATAAAGTGGTTTTTCTTTATGCAAAACTTTACTACAAATAGTAATAAATCTTCGAGTTTTTGAAATTTCTTTATTGATTTTCAGTTTTTCTAATTCTTTTTTAATTAAAACTGCTCCAATTAAAAAATTTGGAGTTGTACGTAATAAATATTTTGGAGTATTTCGACGACGATTTTGTGGGTTTGGCTTTGGATATGGTTTCAATGGATAACCAGTAAAACCAAGCTCACGACTTCGACGATATTGTTGTAAATCCCAATGTAATCCATAAAATGAAATCTCATCTTCGGCAATGAAATAAGCTAATGAAGATAATTTAATCCGTTTAATTCGATTATCACGTAAATTAACTTTACCAGATTTAATTGCAAATTTTTTCTGATATTCTTGTTGAAAAGTCTGAAATAATAATCGTTTAGCAGAATCATCACTTTTTAGCATTTCTATTAAACGTTTTATCTTTTTCTTAACTTTTGTTAATTTTAAAGATGAGTCATTGTTTAATCGATTAATGTTGTAACGATTACGAATTATTTTTGTATATAAAAGATCTCGTTTAAGTTTACGAGAATTTTCAGTGAATAAAATATCATTTGGTAGCCAAGTTACGAGCCCTTTTTGTTTTATAATCTCTTCTAACAACTCCTTAATTTCAGGATTTTGTAGAAAGGCTAAATTTGTATTTATTAATGTAAATAAATCTGGTAAATAGTATAATAAACCTGTATCAACTCTCTTTTCACATTGTTCGACTTCTAATAAAAGAGCCATATAATTCGGACGACTATTTGTATACCAAACATGTGTAACAGGATAAATTAAATTAATATGACCCATTCGATGGCGCCGAACTCTTGATTCAGTTAATTCGACACCACACCGTTCACAAATTAATCCATCATATCTAACACGTTTATATTTCCCACACGCACATTCTAAACTTTTATTAGGCCCAAAAATTCTTTCACAAAATAAACCGTCCATTTCTGGTTTAAATGTTCGATAATTAATTGTTTCAGATTTTTGAACTTCACCAATAAATTGTCCGTTTGGTAACCTTCGGTGTGACCATTGTAAAATGCGAACAGGTGACGCCAGCTTAATTTTTATATAATCAAATTCTTTTTCAGTTCGTACCATAATATTTAAGTAAACTTATTAAAATGCTATAGTATTTATATTTGATGTAGGGGGAAAAGTTTTCGTTAACGGATCATATTTTTCAATTAGATTAACTTCTGTTTCATACGTTTGACTATTATTAAATTGTTCTATACGGTACGTACTCATGTCTAATCCAATTGATCGTAATTCTTGTAACAAAACTTTAAATGATTCTGGAATACCAGAAGTTGGAATTGGCTGACCTTTAACAATTGCATTTAACGTTTCGTTTCGGCCTTCCATATCATCAGATTTAATTGTTAGTAATTCTTTTAAAGTGAAAGCAGCACCAAATCCTTCAAGAGCCCAAACTTCCATTTCTCCAAACCTTTGACCACCATGCTGAGCTTTACCACCTAATGGTTGTTGGGTTACAAGTGAATAAGGACCTGTTGCTCGTGCATGCATTTTATCATCAACTAAATGAATTAATTTAAGCATGTACCCATTTCCAACTGTAATTGGATTTTCAAACTCTTTACCCGTTCGACCATCAATTAAAACCATTTTACCTGGTGAATAGGGATTAAAAAGCCATGCTTCATCCTTTTCAATAGATGCTTGGCGTAATTTTTTATTAATTAAAATTCTTGAAACTTCAGGGCCGTACATTTCATCAAAAGGTAAAATTTTAAACCGTCGATCAAGTTTATGTCCAGCAAGCCCTAATAAACATTCGTATAATTGCCCGACGTTCATTCGGGATGGTACTCCTAGCGGATTTAAAATAATATCAATTGGCGTTCCATCAGGTAAAAATGGCATATCTTGTCTAGGTAATATTCTAGAGATAATTCCTTTATTACCATGTCGACCTGCAATTTTATCACCAACTTGAATTTTACGAATTTGCGCAATAAAAATTTGAATTTTCTCAAACTTATATGCTAATTTCGTACGACGATTAAATGTTAATGTCTCAATAACACGACCATACTCACCTTCAGGCATTCTAAACGAAGTATCTCGAACTCCTTTAGCTTTCGCGCCAAAAATAGCACGTAATAATTTTGCTTCAGGTAATTGTTCAGAATCATCTTTTTCAATAACTTTCCCAACTAAAATATCACCAGGCCGAACAAAAGTACCAATTGAAACAATTCCATCATCATTTAAATGTTGCGTTTCCGAAAAATTTAGATTGGGAATAGTTTTTGTCGTTTTTTCACAAACTTCTGCAGTCTGGTCTATTTCGATTTCATACCGTTCAATATGAATTGAAGTAAAAATATCTTCGTATACTAAACGTTCGTTAATTAAAATTGCATCTTCAAAATTATAACCTTGCCATGGCATATATGCAATTAAAACATTTTGACCTAAAGCTAATTCACCAGCATTGATCCCTGGACCATCTGTTAACATTTGACCGGAAAGGACACGTTCTCCTTTCCAAACAATTGGGCGATGATTAATACACGTTTCTTGGTTTGATCTTTGATATTTTTGTAATGGATATTTAAAGTCATTACCATCATTTTGTTTAATCGTAATTTGATCTGCAGTAACCGATTGAACAATTCCTGTTCTATGGGCATTAAGAGTAGCACCAGAATCAATTGCAATTTGATTTTCTAACCCCGTACCTACAATAGGTTTTTGAGGTAAAATTAATGGTACAGATTGTCGTTGCATATTTGATCCCATTAATGCCCGGTTTGCATCATCATGTTCAAAAAATGGAATTAACGATGCTGCTACTGAAACAACTTGAACAGTTGAAATTGCAATAAAATCAACTTCAAATGGAGTAACAGTAATAAAATCTTGTTTATAACGTACTGGAATTAAATTTTGTGTTAAATAATTTTGCTTATTTGTAGCAATATCAGCTGGTGCAATTTTATAGAAATCTTCAATATCAGCTGTTAAATAAATGGGCGTTCCGGTTTTGATAACTTTTCCGTTAATTACTCTCCAGAATGGAGTTTCAATAAAACCCGATTTATTTACACGCGCACATGTTGTTAAAGATGCGATTAGACCGACATTTTGACCTTCAGGTGTTTCAATTGGACAAATCCGACCATAATGACTCGGGTGAATATCTCGTACAGCAAAACTAATTCTATCTCGATCAAATCCTCCAGGTCCTAACCCACTAATTCGTCTACGGTGTGTTAAAGATGATAATGGATTTGTTTGATCCATGTATTGTGATAATTGGCTTGACCCAAAAAATTCACGAATAGTAGCACCAACAATGTTAAAAGTTGAAAGTTGGCTTGACCCAACTTTGTTTGTTTGACTTCGAAGTTTTCTCAATAAACGTTGGAAACCAATTCTAAATAAATTTTGTAAAAGTTCACCTACCGAACGTACACGTCGGTTTTTTAAATGATCAATATCATCTCCAGTTGTTTTTGAAATTGATAACGTAATCAATGAATCAATAATTGCAAAAACGTCGATGTAACTAATTGTTTGAATTTGGCTATTTAATTTTAAGTTTAATCGATTATTAATTTTTGACCGTCCAATTTTACCTAATCGATAATAACGAACATCAAAAATTCTCGAAAATTCTGAAATATTTTTATAGTAATCGTTTTTTAAATTAAATCTTAATAATGGCTGTTCAGACGTTTGAGAATTTGTAAGTAAAGGTTTATTAAAATAAAAGAAATCTGCATGTTGTAGGTTTTGACAAATTTCAAAATCTGTTAAACCCATTTCTTTCAATAAATGAATAACAGGTTTATGAGTAAATTTATCTAATTGAATAACAACTTCATCTTCTTGATTTTTAATTGGATATTTATATTTATTAATTTCAGTATTTTTTTGAAATCCAAAACGAATCCAAGAACCAGATTCAGGAATTAAAATAGCAGTATACAAATCTTTTTCGTCATATTTTCGCTTATAATGATCTGTTATTTCATGAGAATCTTTATATTGAATAATTTCTGAACGTGACTTTAAATAATTTAATCTATTAACGTTATCACCAATTTCATATTTATATTCAAATGAATTTATATTTATATTTGTAGAAGATAAATCATAAATTTGTCTGGCGTTTAAATCAAAATTTGAATCAGTAGTTACTTTAGTATATTCAGAATCCTTTGTTTTTTTCTTTTTTTGTTTATACTTAAAAAGCTCTTTTAATGTTGTTGAAAAATAAAAAATGGGTTGTAATTTTGTTTCACTAGTTTCATGTATTAAAGTTTTTAATGTTTGACTAGTTGTGGCTAATGTTTTATTCAAGAATTTAAACTGATTAATCTGTTTAACTTGATTTTGAGTTCCTATTAAAACAACAAGTAAATTATGTCCAAAATTTAAGTGAGTTAGTGTATTAGAAATATCTATTTGATTTGTTAATGAAATAGAGGATAATGTATTAATTATTTGACTATTTTGCTTTAGTAACTTTAGCCATTGTTGTTCAATTTTTGTAAAATTATTTCCATAACTTTGTTTCAACAATTCATATTTAATTATTGATTTAAGTAAGTTATTCCAATTCTTTACTAATTGAATTGTTTCATATGAATATAATAAATTATCTTTATTTAATTCTTTATTTTTTATTCTTAACCATTGTAAAAAAAAATTTATACGAACCGACTTTTTTTTTGAATCTCTTGTTTTTGAAATAATATGGTAAATTTTAAAAGAGTCTAAAAAGTAAAAGTAAAAATCATTTTCGTGTTTTTTTAACTTTGTAAAGGAGTATTGAAATAAACTTTGATTATATGATGTTGGAAAAAATGATAGTATTTGTTCAGATATAAATGGTTCACCTAAAGGTACGAAAGATTTTAGTTTATTGATATCACTTGAAACTTTTCGTTTAACGATTTTTCGTTTCTTTTGATTTTTATTTTTTTCAAAATAAATACCAGGACTACGAATAATTTGGCTAACAATAACTCTTTCACACCCGTTAATAACAAAAGTTGCCGAAGTTGTCATTAATGGTAAATTAATAATTGGAAATTGGTTATGATAGCGGACACTATTTAATTTTTTGTTTCTAATTTCGAGAGGGATAACTAACTGGGCTGCGTAATTTGCTGTATATTTCTTGGCTCTAATAATATTATATATTGGTTTCACTAAACTATATTCATGACCAAATAATACATATTCTGTATTATAACTAAAGTCATGTATTCGCGAAAACATAGCTAACTCTTCATTTAATCCTTGAGCTATAAACCAACAAAAACTAACTCTTTGCATTTCGATAAAATCAGGCAACGCAGTTATATAATTCATCGATTGTTTCATAATCTTTGAGAGTAATTATTTTAAATTTTAATGAAGATATAAAAATGTTAAGAAAATTTTAAAATAATTATTGAAATTTCCTTAACCAAACTTTCAGTAAATTTCACATTAATTAAAAAGTAGAAATCTTAGATTGCTTTTAAACGAAGTGCTAATTTTGATTTTTTACGTGATGCATTATTTTTATGGAAAATATGCTTTTTCGTACCTTTGTCAATTAAACTGTAAATAGAATTTAATATAGTTTGAGCTTTTTCTCTATTTTCTGATGTTTTATCTGTTTTATAAACGTCTAAACTATTTAAAAACATTTTTGTTAACGTTCTAACAGAAGTTTTATAAAAACGATTTTGTAGACGATTTCGTTCGTTGATTAAAATACGTTTTTTTGCCGATTTGTTATTAGCCATGATTATTTATAAATCCTGTAAATTTTTAATAAAATATTTGTATTTACTCAAATATTAATATATTCATTATAAAATTGGAAGTTTTTCTAGTAAAAAAATTTTATCCTATGAAAGTTTTTATAAAACCTTGATAAGATAAAATTTTTTAGGTAGTGTAATCATAAGAGAAATACTATTAAAAATTACTTAATTTTATAAAAAATCTTTATGGCAAAAAATAAAGGTGCGCGTATTCTAATAACATTAGAGTGCACAGAATGTCGTTCAAATACAAATAAACGCTCGGCAGGTGTATCACGCTATACAACACAAAAAAATCGTCGAAATAATCCAGAACGGATTGAGTTAAAAAAATATTGTCGACACTGTAATAAACCTACAAATCACAAAGAAATAAAATAAACTATGCAAGCACAAAAACAAAAACTTTCACCTTTAAGTATTAATCAAAAAATTGATTATAAAGATATTGATTTATTAAAATTATTTATTACTGAACAAGGAAAAA
>Ga0209713_10001031_pt1 | contig 16330 bp, 14 predicted proteins | sample ArcOceMetagenome_3_FD_187444 | JGI IMG/M metagenome (GOLD analysis project Ga0209713, IMG submission 187444) | Marine eukaryotic phytoplankton communities from Arctic Ocean - Arctic Ocean- Svalbard ARC20M Metagenome (SPAdes) (version 2) | ecosystem: Environmental > Aquatic > Marine > Oceanic... | reverse complement strand
GAAAATTGGCTCATTTACAAGACGAAGTTCTCGTAAAACAAGATATGTTAGAGGCATTTAAACAAGCAACTAAATATCAACTGAAATCATTAGAAAGTACTTTACCTGAATTGATATATACACTTGCTGATACTAATAAAAATATGTTAGAATCAACAACAGACTTTAAAGGTTTAGAAATAACAGAAGAAGAAAACACATTTACTATTAAAAAAGACAGTAACACATTTACTATTAAAAAAGAAGGTGAAAACAACTCATTAGATGACCAAGTTGAATTATTCCAAATCTTAATTGAAAATTTGTATAATTTATACACGCATCAAGTAAAACAAATTCAAATGACACAAATCAATCACGATGAATTACAAAAAAAATACAATGAGGAAAAAGAAAAATTAGCAACATTGATAAGAAGCAACACTGCGAATTATTGTAGTATCAAAAAAGAAACCATCGAAGAAGAGCTTAAACAATGCAAAGCAGAATTAGCAGCATTGAAAGGAGAAGATAGAACACCAAATGAATGTCCTAATAAACCAGATTGTGCATATAAAAATACTGTTTTAGAATTTTTTAAAACTATATTCGGACAATCATCACAAACTCAAACAGAAACAACAGAAAGTCAAATAAAACAAATACTTGAGTTTATCAAAGATTCTTCTAAATTAGATAAACTAACAGGAAAAGACTTACATCTTAAAAAAGATCATAATAAAGTTTTTGATATAACACCTACAGAAGAACATTCCAGTTTCATCAATATGGACGAAAAAGATGTTTTCTATAAAATCGGTGCGCATTTAATTGAAAATTATGAAACATTGATTAAAAAGTGTGATTGTGCAACAGAACCAACAGAAACATACACCAAATACAACGACGAGCTCTTTAATAAAATTAATAAAGACATATACACGAATATTATGAAAATGCCCTTATTCCAAAAATTTGTGTCTCTAGTGTACGGGTATTTGTCTAATCCGTTCCAAGTGATTATTGCGGTTAAGAATGACCCTGATATTTCCGAAGGCGATAGAAATAAATCTATTACATGTGGACAAGAAGAAACACAACAAAAAGATTGTATGTTCAAACCTAAACCAAATAATACACAACCATCTAATCAATTGAACAATTACAAAAATATTGACTCTTTCTATCTGCCAGATTTTAACAGTCATCAATATTATATAATACCTGAAGTTGAATCTACCGAAGAAACAATAAAAACAAGTTTACATGAAGTTCCTGAAATAAATGCATTAATAGATTTATTCAATAAACCTGTTGTGAATGGAACTACCTCTAAAAATTACATTTTGATGAATTATGGTTTTTCTGGTTCTGGTAAAACCGAAGTCGCAAAAAAGATTTATGAAAAATTGAAAGCAAATACACATGTTAAATTGACAAATATATTATATACATACGGAGTTGCTGGAGAAATTGAAAATCCATTTAATAAAAGAAATCAGTTCTCCAAGAACATGCCTACTCTGTTCAAATTGAGAAATATTCAGAATAATAATATGAATTTTACATTTGAAACACATACAAAAGAAGATATTAATGATAATCTAGAAGTTTTTCAATCCAAAAATCGATTATTAAAAAACAGTTTATTATACAAACCAACACTGAATAATAAAAAAGGAAGCAGTCGATTTCACAAAGGTCATGTATATAATAACTCGAACAATGGTAATACATTATATTTTTTTGATTTAGCGGGTAATGAAAATCAATGGAACATAATTAAAGAAACAATATCAAAAGATCCCAATTACGATGCTTATATGCGTGGTGTTATAACAGTTGAAAAACAAGTTGAAATTGAAAATATAGTTCAGCAAAAAACTAGAGATTTGCTACAACAATTAACAAAAATAGAAAGCAAAATATCAACAGATATGAGTAAAAAGAAAGCAGTTCTTGATAGTCTATACAATCGGCCAGAACCACTATTACAAGCCTTTGAAACACAAATTATACAAACAAATCCTAAAAATAACAAAATAACAGAAACTAATTACCAAAAGTTATTGGTCAATGAAAAAAAAACAATTGAAAAAAATATCGAACTAAATATAGCAACCGAAACAAATAACATTATAAACAAATACATCAACGATGAATCCTTTTTAATGAACTATTTTCAATCCGCGTTTGATGGAATGCAACAAACAATCGCTGAAATTTTTAAAAATGATAAAAAATCAATTAATGATTATAACAAACTTATAGCCAAGTATCTAACTTCAAATGGTAAAGACAATAGTATTGATAACATAAAAAATAATTTATATATTTTATTGGAATCATATTTTATTACACATTCATTAGATAAATTGAAAGAATCATTGAAAAATTTTAAAAATGATACACAGTTGGAAATAAAAGAACTTGGTTTACCTAAATTAAAATACGAGAAAATAGTGATGTTTGGTTTCGTAAGAAATGAAACAAAATATGAAAAAGGAACAACAGATACATTAGACTTTTTAGACAATTTAGCAAAACCTGTTGAAGTTAAAAGTGGTGGAAACCCCTTATACACCCAACCGTTTACCACCAATCTACCACAACAACAAACCGACAACAATAACACATCCGTTCCACAAATTACCGTATTACCCTCTACAACAACTACCTCTACCGATGTTCCGCAAGTAAATCCGCTTGTTGCGTATCCAGTTAAACCGGTAAACAACGATTTGGTTTATTTCGGTCAACAAATGGGTTTCTTGTATGCGGTGAAGATTATGCGTTGGGGATTCCATTACAAACAAAGCAAGACAGAGTTCATTGACGAAAACGACAAACAAAGCAACATGTACAACAACATATTGAAAGATTACATAGTCACCATGATGATTGCGGTTGGTGTGTACGCCACCAAGAATTACACCTTGTTCTATGCGTTGTTATTTGATGAGATAATGTCCATATTGATGTTCTTGAAAACAAAGGATGAAGAAATATTATTAGTTCCGTATTTCTTAGTATTTTATGGAATTGATTTATTGAAATAGAAATTTGTAAATAGTTTTTTAAATTTTAATTAATTCATTATTTTTCTATAAAACTTAAAACAGTAAGTAATTTAAGTTATATTCATCTTCCATAAAGATCTCTATCGAATGATTGAAATATATTCACAGTTATTAATAGTCATTTTAACTATAATTACTATTTATATAATTACTTTTATAATATTATTTTTTATTATTTTAATTTCAGAGGCTGGGTAAAAACAAAAACAAATATAGAATATTTTAAAAAACCCACTTTCTGACATTGCTCAATTATAAAAATTTTGAGTCTCAAACTAAATATGAATATTTTATTAGGAATACCATACTATGATAATGATTTATTGATTTGAAAAGCGAGCAAATCGAGCAATATTTTATACATGAAATTTTCTTTTGTAAAACACTGATGTACGAAATGGTAATATATTGAATATTATGGTTAATATTTTGTATACCATAAATTCTTAAATTAAAGACGATAAAATTTAGGTAATTTGATATCATTACCATATTCGGTAATAAATGATAAAATCTTTAAAAACTTTAAAAAATTAAAAATGGGAAAAAGTACATGTTTTTTGCTTGGGAAAAAGTAAATGTTTGAGAAATTATACATGAAATTTTAGAGTTTTGAATTATGTTACCATATATGGTAATAAGTTTTTTCATACAAAATACAAATTTTTGTTTTTTTATATTTTAACTCTTTTGAATAATTTATGGTATATAATTTTGTTAAAAAATTCTATTGTGTAATTACGATAAATGATAGCGTTGTATGTTTTTAAAATCAGAGCAAATGGAGCAAAAGTGAGCAGAAAACGAGCAAATATATTTTTTGATTTAAAAATATACGAATATAGCATATAAATGGTGTATCGTTGTGAAGTGTGTAATTATGTTACAGACCGAAAATGTAACTATCTAAGACACATAAATCGCAAGCGATCATGTGTTAACACGAATAATGGTAATGAATTTAGTTTAAACCTTTCAAATAATAACAATAATATCAATTCAGGAAATTTAAATGATTTTTCATCAAATGTAAATGATTATTCATTAAATTTAAATGCTAGCATTAATAAAGAGTTCGTATGTCCAAAATGCAATAAGCAGTTATGTAATAAATATATTTTGAAAGCACATGTGGAAAAATGTAAAGGAGTAAATTCAAAGACCTGTCATATATGTTTAAAAGAATTCAGTTCATCACAAGGAAAACACAATCATTTGAGAAATGTGAAATGTCAACCTGTAGGAAGACAAGAGGTTGTACCACAAACAGTTAATAACAATAACAATATCACTAACAATAACATAACAAACAACACTACAATAAACAATACAACAAACAACAATAATCTTACTATAAATGTGTTTGGTCAGGAGAATATAGAGTATTTGTATAACGACAAGCGTATATTAGATCGATTGAAGACATACGGAAAGAAGGGAATCTATGGTTTTTCGAAGATACTGGAGGAGGTGTATTTCAATAGAGAAAGACCAGAAAACAACACATTGATCAAACCGGAAGAACATGGTAACAGTGTTATGATTATGAACGAAGATCAAGAATGGGAATACCGTGAGATGGAGGATATACAGGACGAAATGATTGATATTATTGTTCGTTATTTTAAGGCGTACAATAAGGTAAAAAATGATATGAATATTAAATTGATAGAGAAAAGGGAAAGGAATATTATAAAGAACTTTGCGTATGAATTATTGGCATTGGATGGATATATACCTCGAGAGTTATTCGAAGAAATAGAAATGGACGAGGATGATATTGAAACAAACGAGGAGGAAATTAAAAAAAAGGTTAGAAAGTTTGTGAAGTCCACTATGAAAGCTGTGTATAACAGAACTATAGATGATTATAGAAAGGAAAAAGGTAAATACATAAGAGTTTAAATTGGTAACATTTTGGTGTTATCATAGAGTTCCTGTGACAAACATTTTATAGTATTTCTCATGATTTTCTTTTGCATAATAATATCTTTATTTTTTTCATCATTTTCGTCCTCTTCTTCAATATTCGGTAATTGAAGCATTTTGTTAATCATATTATTTATTTTTACAATTGGTTCAATAGCTTCGTCCCAATCATACCACACCATTCGGTTACCAAAACCTCTAGTATTATTAATAATAATTTTATCATAACCTTGAATATCGTTTTTGGAACAATTTTCATACCTATTAGATAAGTTTTCAAAGTAAGGCACAAAATACTGTTCCACTTTACCGGTAACATTTTTTGATACATCGTTTATAACTCTGGATTTCCATTGATTATCACGATGTATTTTCACAATATTATCTTTTTTATTCGTCTTTATAATAGTTTGATTTTGTGGGAAGTTTTTATTGAAATAAATTTGTTTCAGTATTTCCGCTATGATTAGTTTACCAGCGTCTTCGTTCAAATATGGAAGATCCGTTATAAATCGTTCCATACATTCTTCAACATTTTTCATATAATTGGGATCATTAATTAAACCAGTTAGATCCTCGTTTCCAAAATTGAGAGTAACATGAATATTATTGTTTTGAATATTGTTGTTTGTGGTGCTATTATCTATGTTGTTTGTAGTGTTTATATGGTTGATATTATTTGTTGTATTATTAATTGTTTGTGGTGTTGTTGTATTTAACTTTGAAGGAAAACACTCAACATACTTTTTATGCTGAGATTTGCCAGAAGCACTAGAAAACATTTTTAAACATATTTCACATTGTAATACATTCAACCCAGTACATTTCGATTCATGATTCTTTCGGTTAATATTTCTTGTGAATACTTTATTACATTTACTACATTTATAACCATTAGCACTTAATAACAGAACATTTATATTTTCTGTTAAATCGGGATAATTATCCCCCAAAACATTAACATTTTCTGTTATATCCTTAACATTTGCTGTCTCTTTAGAGATATCAACATTTACTTTTGTTCTGTTGTTACAAGGGTACTTTCTATTGTTGTGTCTTCGTAAATCGCGCGGTTTGGTTGTTGTGTAGTTACAATAGGCGCATTTATATAGCATTTTAGATAATACTTTCAATTTATTTAAATAGAGAAATTATACCAAGCGCAATTAATTTTAGGATTATAAAAAGGGGGGGATTTTTTTTTTAATATTATATATTTGATTCGTGAAAAATATTTTTGTTAATAGAATTTTGAAAAAGGTTTTTTATTTTTATATAATTTGTTTACATATTTGTTATGATTCCATTTTGCTTGTTGTGTTGTAAATAGTTTAAATAGTAAATATTTTACATTGTTTTGAATCTAAACCATCACATTTGCTTTCGTGATTTATAAGATTTCGTTACGATGTTAACTATTTATTACATTTTGAACAAATAAATTGATTTGATTGTGAAGTATTGTTATTGGAGCATATAAGACTATTATCTATATAATGTTTTATATTATCACATACAGTCTCGTCAATATTATCAATTCTTTGCAACAATTGTTTGTTTTTTTCAAGTTCATCATTAACTTTCTTCATCAGTTGTTCATTTTTACTCTCCGCCTGCTGAATATTTTAAAATTTTACAAAGAATAATTCAAAAATATTGAAACAGACAATATGTGCTCTATTCTTTACAATGTGTTAGTAGCATTTACATTAGTGTTACTTACTTTAATATCTGTCATGCTGTTGTATTTATCAGGTTATAGTATAATTTCAATGTTTATATTGACTATATTAATTATATTAAATTTGGTTTTACTGGGAAAATTCATACAAGCATCCTGTTTTGAACGACAAGAAGATCCTGCTATTATTACTTATACTGATACAATTCTTATTGTATATCCAATTGTAGATGAAATATCTAATAAAGAAGAAAAACAACACATAGTATTTGAAAATCCTGATCAAACATTAGTAATATCTGTTGTTTAAGGTTTATTGACAGTCTTTGTATTCACTTTATTAGCATTTTTATTAACATTAGTGGGTTTAATACCATTAGCATTTACATTTTTGTTGGTGTTAGCAACATTCGTATTGGAAGCATTAACTGGTTTTCCAACATTGGTCTTAGCAGCATTAACTGGTTTTCCAACATTAGCATTCACAGAATTAGCATTAGCAACCAATTTGGTATTGGCATTAACCGGTTTAACATTACTAGCACCATTATTATTCACTTTAGTAGCATTTACAGAATTAGTGTTAGCGTTAGTTGTCATTACTGGAGCGTTATAAGAAAACTCTTTTGATGCGTTAACAAACACTTCAGGAGAGTTATTTGGAGCATTATTCGAAAGCTCTGTTGGTGCGTTAACAAACACTTCTTCGGTATTAGATTCTACAAGCGGTTGGGGTTGAGATTTCAATGCATTATTTAAACGGTTAGCGTTCGCTTGTATGGAAATTATTTGTAAGTAATTTCGGAGCAATTGTTTTTCGTTTTCGTCGGTTGTTAAGTTACCAATCATTATTTCAATATTTTCTGCGGATGGTGTGATGGTGTTGTCCAAAATCTTAGTTTCCAATGTTTTCAAAGAGTTCAATATATTTTTGTTCAATACTTCGTTAATGTTCAATTCTGTATATTTAGCAATAATTTGCCTTGTTTTGTTGTCCAATATTTCGTTCACATTATTAAAGAATTCGGCGGTATTTTTATTAGAATTGTTGAATTGTTCAAAATTGGCAAGTAGTGCTTTTTGTATGTTGGAAATGTTAGACATGATCTGCTTGTTTTCGGTGTTTGTGGTAGCTCCCCCTTTCACAATCTTTTTGTTCAAAGAATTTAAAGAGTTGCTCAGGTTGACATCATATTTGGTGTTGGTCTTGGTTAATGTTTCATTCAATGCTTTTTGAATCAAAGAGAATTCTTGTTGTTTTTTGTTTTTGATGACGTTGGATTCGAATATTTCGAATTGTGATTGGGCATAGATGGCGTATATATGCATCAAGTAATTGTTGTACACGATACAGTATTTGTAGAACATTATTCTAGCCATCACACCGTTGATTGTTTTCATATTGTTATCGAATTGTTTCTTGATGGATTCTTCATTAACTGTATTAACCGAATAAGAGGATTGGACTGGAGAGATAGCTGCTAATTTAGTCAAGTTTTCAATAAATTGATCGTGAATAATACCGAAATTAGGATGAGCGACAACAACGATATGTTCGTTATCTTTTACTTTGGTTTTGAAGATTCCTAAATTAAATAAAAAGTTAAGTAATATTCGCACATTTTCTTTCTCTTTTTGGGGAACAAGACCGTTAATAACATTACCATTAGAAATCTTGTGCACGAAAGATCCTATAAAAGGTTTAAATTCTTTGTAAGTTTTATTCAAATTTGTGTGGAATTTTAAGACATTTTTAATATTTGTTGACATAGTTTCCACTTCTGTGGATGAGTTGATTATTTTGCCGTCAGGAGACACGAAAGTCTGAACATATGCTTTATATGTATCATTAGTAGAGGCACTTTGCTGATTACCCATTTTAATATTATATAAACATATTTAAGAAGGAGAGTTGAAGTAATAATTATCACTTTTGTTCATATACCACAATGAGTTTAGCGACGACTACTTTCTACAAACATGTTGTAGTAGATATTCCACATCCCTATATGAAATATGTAGTAGGGAAAAAAGGGGTTCATCTTAAAAAATGTTGTGCTAACTATGGTGTTAACTCTGTATGGTTTAATATGAAAAGAAGTTTGGTTGAGATTTATGGACCTACCCCAAATTTGGAGAAGGCGAGTAAATTTTTGGAAAACCGAATGGAGAAGGTTCGGTCAAAGATTCCACCGACCGAACTGGAGGAATATAAGAAAGCCTTTTTGGCGAACAGTGATTCGCACATATGCGGTAGTTTGGAAGGTGCTCTAATTAAGGAACAGGTAAAGTATTTGATCGGGAAAAAAGGAAAAAACTTTAAGAAATTTACGAAAGAGGCGGGTGTTAGTTTTATATGGTATGACGAACCAAATCACAATATTATGATTTGGGGTCCAGAAGAAAATTTAGCTAATGCTGCACAGATGTTGTTTCAAGAAATTGAGAAGGTTCGAACTTTTGATACAAGCAAGATTGAAGATTCCGAAATGAGTTATTAATAAAACTCGTAGTGTTCAACTTCACAGTTTTTTTCGGATGACATATCTTTTTTGTCATCATCAACATGTTCTTTATAATACATGTGCGAGGATTCTTCTTGAAGATATTCACGAATATACTTGAAAAAGTCGTCGTGTTCGACATAGAAAGACATGGTCGTGTACTTGTTATCGTAGTTCATTGTTATTTTTGTCTGGATATATGCTTTTTCGATAAGAAATAAATCTTTTCAAATTTTAATTAAAAAATCTTACTTCAAGTTAAAATATGAGAAAGGGTGGTAATAGTTCAACAATTGTAACAACAACTCACACCGATTCATATAACTCAGGATATTATGAACAAGAACCCATAGAAATAAGTTGGGTAGGACTTGTTATATTTATTTTGTTCATTCTGTTAATCATTGTATTAATATCATGGAGTAGAAGAACTTCACCAACAGTGATTGGTGGAACTGCAGGACCAACGCATTACCATACCACAAGTTACATTCCTATATTTGGTGGTTTTTTTGGTGGTGGTGGTGGTGGTAGTCGCACTACTACTACTACATCAACTATAGTTAACACGAACAATAATACAACATCGCCTACTAAAACACCAACACAGTCAAGAACTAGAACAAGATCAAGAAGAAGATAGATTTAAATAATATTTATTAAATTAAAATGGTTAACACATCTGCTACCAATAAAATAAAATCAGCTATTGAAAAAGTTAATGGAAATAAGATAAATACAAGTAGATCACAGGTCTCTGTAAAAGCACCCGTCCCGGTAGTTAAAGCACCAGTAATTAAAGCACCGATAGTTAACGCACCAATAATTAAAGCACCGGTAGTTAAAGCACCAATAATTAAAGCACCAGTAATTAAAGCACCGATAGTTAACGCACCAATAATTAAAGCACCGGTAGTTAAAGCACCAATAATTAAAGCACCAGTAGTTACAGCACCAATAATTAACGCCCCCGTCCCGGTAGTTACAGCACCATTGCAATCATTTCAAACAATAGATCATGGTAATACAGAGACACAAATTGTATCAACTACAACAACTACAAGTAATGTTGGTTATGATTATGATGATTATAGCGATTGGTTCTTTTGGATAGTGGTAATCGTTGTTGTTTTCTTGATCATCATTATTATAGTAGCAGCAATAGGTGCTGGTGGTGGTGGTGGTGGTGCTGGTGGTGGTGGATATCATAGAACATCTTACTGGTTTGGTGGTGGTCGTGGTGGTGGTGGTAGAACAACAACCACCACGACAAATGTGATAAGCACTAGAAATAAAAAACGCTAAATCCATTTCGCGATTGGCGTTGATTTGCCTGTAACAGTGTCGTCTTTATGAACAAATAGTTTCACTTTTTTAACGGGTAAATATATGTCTACTCTAGAGGATAACTTGATCATTCCCATCAAATTACCTCGTTTTATGTATGTGTTGGAAATGGATTTATTAACTATTCTTCTAGCAACTTGTCCTGCTATCTGATCCACTCTAACTATACCATGTTCGTTTTGAATAATGGTTGTCATTTTTTCGTTGAAATCTGATTTTTCCAAAATGTGTGCCAGATTGAATTCTCCTTTCTTATAGATGATGTTTCTAATCAATCCGTTTACCGGATACCATTGTGTGTGAACATTGAAAATTGATAAATAAATAGATATTTTGTATAGACCTTCTTTTGTTGTTGAAATATTGAGTATAGTACCGTCACTTGGAGAAGTAATTATGGTATCGTCAAAATCGGGTCTTAATCGTTTTGGTAGACGATAAAAAAAACATAACAATCCTAGTATCACTAAACATGTTGTGAAAATAAAATTGTAATGTTTGAAAATAATCATAATTACACACAACAAGACCACAAGTTCAATAGATTCCTTGAAAAGTAATGTTTTCATTTTTATTAAACTAAACACAGAAAACTTACTTAAATATTTACCGAATAACTTATATATCCAACTTAACAAGAATGCCTTCAGAAACATTCACATTCCAAGCCGAAATCAATCAACTTATGTCGTTGATTATCAACACATTCTACTCGAATAAAGATGTGTTTCTTCGAGAACTGATTAGCAATGCTTCAGATTCGATTGATAAAGCCCGCTTCAATGCTCTACAGAATTCTTCAGAATTGCGTGAGTATAACATTAAAGTTACCGGGAATAAAGAGGACAATACCCTTATCATTGAAGATAATGGTATTGGTATGACGAAAGATGATATGGTCAAATGTTTGGGAACGATTGCGAATTCAGGAACAAAGCAGTTTATGGAAGCGCTTCAAGCGGGTACTGATGTGAGTATGATTGGACAATTTGGTGTGGGCTTCTATTCTGCGTATTTGGTCGCTGATAATGTGAAAGTGTATTCAGGCAAGTATTGTTGGGAATCTAATGCTGGGGGATCGTTCACTATTGAGGAGCTCGATGACAAAGTGACTGAACATGGTGTTCGTATTGTATTGGGAATGAAAGAGGAATGTATGGAATATCTAGAGGAGAATAAAATCAAAGAAATTGTGAAGAAACATTCTGAGTTTATTAACTATCCGATTAATCTATGGACGGTTCGTACCGAGTCAAAAGAAGTGCCTGATGAAAGCGATGAAACGGAAGAAAAAACAGAGGAAACGGACGAGGATGGTAAAATCGAGGATGTCACAGAAGAGGAAGAAACGGAAGAAACGGAAAAGCAACCTAAGATGAAAACGGTGACAGAGGAGGTTACTGAATGGAAACAATTGAACACCCAAAAACCGGTATGGTTGCGTAAACCGGACGAGGTGACCGATGAGGAACACACTGCGTTTTTCAAATCGCTTTCGAACGACTGGGACAATCATCTTGCGGTAAAACATTTTGTCGCGGAAGGTCAGATTGAATATAAATCGGTATTGTATCTTCCTAAGCGTCTACCGTTTGATATGTTTAATAACAATAACAAAAAGAAGAATAGTATTAAGTTGTATGTGAAACGCGTGTTCATTATGGACAAGTGTGAGGAGCTTATGCCAGAGTGGTTGAATTTTATTACGGGTGTTGTGGATAGTGAGGATCTACCATTGAATGTTTCTCGCGAAATGCTTCAACAGAACAAAATCATGAATGTTATCCGTAAGAATCTGGTGAAAAAATGTATTGAGATGTTTAACGAACTTGCAGAGGATGATGATAAGACTAAGTTTAACACTTTCTACGATAACTTCCATCAAAGTATCAAGCTAGGTATTCACGAGGATACTAATAATCGCGACAAACTTGTTAAGCTGCTACGATTCTATTCATCTAATAATACTGAGCGTATTTCTCTTCAGGAGTATGTGGATAATATGAAAGATAATCAAGAACAAATCTTTTATATTACGGGTGAGTCCAAGAAAGCGGTAGAGAACTCACCATTTGTGCATGGTATCAAACAAAAAGGGTTTGATGTGTTGTTTCTAACAGATCCTATCGACGAATACATGACACAACATGTTAAAGAGTTTGACGGTAAGAAGATGATTAACATTACAAAGGATAACACGCTTTTCCAAGAAAAGAATGAGGATTATGAGAACCATCTTTGTAAAAAAATGAAAGAACTGCTAGATGTCGAGAAGGTTGTCGTTTCGTCGCGTCTCGGTACATCTCCTTGTTGTATTGTATCTGGCGAATACGGTTGGAGCGCTAATATGGAACGCATTATGAAAGCACAAACGCTACAGAACAATATGAATATGGGAATGATGGGTGGAAAGAAAATTATTGAAATTAATCCAACACATGCTATGATTATGAAACTTCAGGAGGGTATCAAGAACACTTCTATGAACGAACATATTATGAAGGATGTAATTCAACTTATGTACGATACCGCAATGGTGGCTTCTGGATACAGTCACGAAGATCCCAGCAATTTCTCGTCTCGTATTTATAAGATGATTGGTCTAGGTATTAACGCTGATGTTGAAGAAGAAGAATCTGATGATGTTCTTCCTAAAGATATAACACAAGACGAAGCATCAGAAGAGGACACTGGTAAAATGGAGGAACTAGATTAGATATTTACTTTTTAGATTTGGTCATTATAAATTTGATGATTAAATAAGGTAATGAGAAGAAATACGCTAATAAGAACTGGGTTGATGAGAAACCAGATTCGCACGCGTATTTCATAGCGTAATACACGATTGACAAATTTATTGTTATAACTATCATATATATTAAGATATATGCTAGATCTATTTTAACACTTTTTTGTTCTGTTTTTTCTTCCGTTGTAAATGTGTCTTCCTTTTTGAAAAAGAAAACTTGGAATTGTTCAGTGATAATATCAGTTGTACCCGAAAGATATTTTCCGATCATATTTTAATGTTAAAATATATTTTTAATTTATTTAAATTATGTAATTAAAAATGTCCGTGCTATTTATTTTTAGAAGGGATCTTAGAATAATGGACAATCTAGCATTGAACGAAGCGTTTGAGTATGCACAAAACAACAATTTAAATATGATATTAGCGTTTACATTTACGAATGAACAAACAGCAAAAAACCAATACTTTTCAGAAAACAGTTTTCAGTTTATGATAGAGAGTTTAGTGGAATTGAATAAAAATGTAAATAATAAGCTATCTTTCTTCGAAGATAAATATTTTTATGAAAAATTAAATAATCTCAAAGCAATTTGTTTCAATAGGGATTATACACCTTACGCTATTAACAGAGATAACGAAATTGTACAATATTGTAAGGATAACGATATAAAGGTAATTACAGCAGAAGATTATACCTTGCTTCCTCTAAACCTTGTAAAAACTGTTGACAATAAATCTTACAAGGTGTTTACACCATTTTATAACAAATGTTTAGAGCATTACAAACAAATCAAACCGTCTTATACAAGAAGATTGAGAAAAGATATAATTGTTGAAAAGGGGGAATTGAATAATCTAGATAAATTTGCTAAATACAATAACGATCATCTAAATGTACACGGTGGTCGAACACACGCGTTGACGAAATTTAAACATATTAAAAAAGGTGTGCATGATAATTACAAAATTAAAAGAGATATACCATCACATCCCAATTCAACCACCGAGTTAAGTGCGTATCTAAAGTTCGGGTGCGTTAGTATAAGGGAAACTTATTATTTAATAAAAAGCGTGTACGGACTTCGCACCGAGTTAATCAAACAGTTGTTCTGGAAGGAGTTTTATGCTTATATTACATATCATTATCCTCGAGTGTTAGACGGAATGATTAATGAATCAAATAAAACATTCAACGAACAATACAACGATATTAAATGGAAAAATAACGATGATCGTTTCGAGAGATGGTGTAAGGGTGACACTGGATTTCCTTTGGTTGATGCGGGTATGCGACAAATGAATGAAACTGGATATATGCACAACAGACTTCGTATGATAACCGCTTCTTTTTTAATAAAGGATTTGCATATAGACTGGAGAAGGGGAGAAAAATATTTTGCGAGCAAACTAGTTGATTACGATCCTGCTTCAAATAACGGTGGGTGGCAGTGGGTTGCTGGTACGGGTACGGACGCGTCACCATACTTTAGGATCTTCAATCCATGGACGCAGATCAAACGATTCGATAACGAATGCAAATATATAAAGGAATGGGTTGATGAGCTAAAATATGTTGATATTAATGTTATCAAAAAGTGGAACAAGGTATATAAACAACACACAGATATTAAATACTCGATTCCGATCGTCGATCACGATGTAGTAAAAATGTCTGTGGTGCATTACTACAAGTAATCGTTTGAAGTCAAAAAATTCATCAATTTGGTGTTGGTTTCTTCGGGTATAGGATCTAATTTGTTGAAAAGATTGTATAATCTATTATACAATATTTCAACAGGTTCTTCGTATCCAATTATAGTAGAAGCAAACAATGTCCAACAATTGTATTGTTCCAAATATTTATTGATCGTAAACGAGTCAGTTGTCATATCTAACACATTTCTACGACACAAAATAACATAATCATAATATTTCAACGATCCGTAGACGTCAAAAAAGGTATCGCTCGTGTCAATGTTTACTTCACTAATTGTAAAACAACGAAGTTTGTTGTTGTTAATCATATCGAGTATTATAAGTTTAACAATGTCAAAACCACAATCCTCGCGGTAACCGCATATCATGATGTTACAAATATTGCCCCCATTAATCATTTTATACCTTTTAAATTTTATATTTCGATTTCGAATATTTTACCATTTAATATTTTTTCTTAATTAAATAATTGTGAATATAATAATATGCCAACAAAACAACCAATTTGGATATATGTTTATCAGGACATGTATTGTTCTCATTGTTCAATAAAAATATACATGGCGCAACCTGTATATATGGGATGGAGTAAATCGTTTTGTTCTTTTATCTGTCGTAAGCGTTACGGACTTTTACAATTTTGACAATTTAATATCTTTTTTTTATTTAATAAATAGATATACACAATGACAGATACATATAAAGAAGCTAATTATGTGTTACATAGATTTCCAATGACTATATCGTATAATGATGTCAATCACTTTACGGTTGATGGATTTGCCAAAATAAACAGAACAGGAAAAAATACTGATGAGATAATGACCGTTAAAAATCTTAACTTTTTAGATTTTGTTATACGATTTTTATCATTTTTAAAAGAACCAACCACCGTTTTCAATGATAAAGAGAGTAATATAGCTTTTGATACCAAAGACAATACATTTAATAAAAGACCAAAAACGGGATTTGGGGAAACAAAATATATAAAAAAGGAAGTAAAGGGAACAGAATACAAAACAATTAGTTTGCATTATAATGGAAAATCAATTATTTTCAATATTGGAGATAAGAATGATATAAATGTAATTTATACAGAAATTAAAAAACTTTTTACCGATGATGAATTAGAACAAATAGACAGAAACACAATTACTAATAATGAAGAAGATCTTTACAAAAAGGATACCATATTCCATCTTTTGCGATTACAAATGTGGGCAGAGAAAAAATTCGGTCATGAAGAATCAGTTTCATTTTTTCCATCAGTAACCACAAACGCATCTACTGGTAAAGAGGACGACAATTGTGGTAATAACAAAAATCTGATGAACAACCATTT
>Ga0209713_10001030_pt1 | contig 16333 bp, 13 predicted proteins | sample ArcOceMetagenome_3_FD_187444 | JGI IMG/M metagenome (GOLD analysis project Ga0209713, IMG submission 187444) | Marine eukaryotic phytoplankton communities from Arctic Ocean - Arctic Ocean- Svalbard ARC20M Metagenome (SPAdes) (version 2) | ecosystem: Environmental > Aquatic > Marine > Oceanic... | reverse complement strand
GCACCCTCAAAGGCGATGCCACTGCCACTACCAGTACCAGCATCGACACAGGCTCACTTGCATTCAGCAGAGGAGGCATGCCACTGTCAACTGATTCAGAAATTGATGACATGGATAACTGTTCTTCAATTCAGAGGCAGTCATTCATTTGAAGTAAAGCAGTTATTTCCAGATGGGTCTCTAGGAAAAGCCCAATTTAAAGGAAGTCCACAACAATGACTAGGCAGTCACACATGGAAAGGAAGATCCCCAGAGACAGAAAGCATCCTCAGTCATCCAATAAAAGGGCAATCGAAAAAGGCCCCATCCAGGCAGCACCATCAGAGGTGAAGCCAAAGCCACCAGCAACACCACCACCTTCACAGGCCCACTTGCATTCAGCAGAGGAGGCATGCCACTGTCAACTGATTCAGAAATTGATGACATGGATAACGGTTCTTCCACTCAGAGGCAGTCATTCATTTGAAGAAAAGCAGTTATTTCCAGATGGGTCTCTAGGAAAAGCCCTATTTAAAGGAAGTCCGCAACAATGACTAGGCAGTCACACATGGAAAGGAAGATCTACAGAGACAGAAAGCATCCTCAGTCATCCGATAAAAGGGCAATCAAAAAAGGCCCCATCCAGGCAGCACCATCAAAGGCAAAGCCACCGCCACCACCACCTTCACAGGCCCACTTGCATTCAGCAGAAGAAGCATGTCACTTCAAGTGGAATAGCTTACCAGATGGGTCTTTAGGGAAAGACATGGTTGAAAACAAATCTGCATCAGGCAGTCAAGCATGGACAAAGACATAAAGGGCCATTCCTTTTAACGAGTCAGTCATAAAGTCTTTTATGCAGGCACACATGCTGACGACAGGACGGACCTTCAAATTACATGGATTGGGTGAATCTTGACTTTCATGTCAGTTGTGACATCACTTGGTTTCATCAGGGAAGCATTGTTGGCACAGTTTGTACAATGCTGCAATGGGGGTATGTGTCCATGGAGCACAGCATGTAGCACTGTCTTGCAGGGGATGAGGCAATCTGCAGAGCTAGCTCCAGACATTGTCACATCCAACACTGGATTGAAAGCCTTCACTTTCATAGCCTCACCACCATGCAAACCATGGCAACAAGCACTGCTACTGTTAAGAGATATGCAGAAGCAGGGGTTGGAACCAGAAACGCATGGTGTTGATTGGCTCAAGCCTTTTTCTCCGGCACTGTTGCAGGGCCCAGAATAACAATTCATGGCAGGTCCTGAGATAGGGGAAAGCCTGCAGGTTTTTCGTGATGCTCCGATAGATGGGGGACTGAGCCTGCAGTTGCTAGAGTGGCTGATAAAAGAAGACATGCAGGACATGGCAACTCTTTTCAGGGTAAAGGGTGTCAACACTGTAAAAGCATTGTTGGATTTAACATCTGCTGACCGAGCTGCACTGCGTCATAAATGCCAGGACCTCTACATTTTCTATGGCTGGCTTGCAGGCAATATGGAGCTGGCGTTTGACAGGCTGTTCCTGTATATTCATCATTTTCTGTGTTAACCCTGTGTGAGGTCTGTTTGCATACTGAATATAGGAATTACTTGAAAAGGCAAATCATTATTTGTTTGGGGGAGCCTTAGGACATTCCAAGGTGTGACCAACATACGCATGTGCACCCAGGACAGGCAGCTAGTTCGTGGCAAGTCCCATTGCAGCCAGAACAGACAACAAATTTGCAGAAAGCCATCACACAGCCGCAAGCGACCCCACAGATGGCAGAAAACATGTGGCAGTCCAAGATTACATTCGCGAATGCACGACCGCATCCAACAGGAATGATTCAGCCACAAACCGCAGGATGGCCAGGATGGACATCTCAAAATCCATCATGTAATAGGACTCTGGAAAAGCCAAGTGCAAAAGACACTGTGGCAGTGAAAGATCTCTATGAAAAGCTCACAGCACTCCAACCTTACATTGCGCAATGCCGATACAATGAGGTGTCTGGGGCATGCTAATTATTTTCAATTTAATTGTGTGCATTCAGAATCCCCCTAAAGTGAAAAGTTGTTAATTTAAATCACCTTGGAGCCCCATTCAGAACTTGATAGGCAATCAGACACATCCAACAATTCCAAGACTTGTCGGAGTCAGCATGTCGAGAAATGTTGGCAGCTCTGAGAGCTACCTGAATGGTTTCATGTGATCTATATGTTCAGGTCTGAGACTTTGCTATTGCGGATTTTGACCAGGGAGTTTGTCAAGGAGCTTGAGACTATTGAGTAGCGGGTGTTGCATTGACTTGGAGCCTTAAATAATTGGAAGGCTGTGTCAATCACCAAAGCTGAGATTGGAGAACACCTTTATGAACACAAAGTCAAACCAGCGAAGTTAGCAGTGACTAAGAGTTATTCATACCCCCCTTGCCATAGAGACCCATGTGTTTTTGAATCCAGTTTTCTACAATTCTCATACTTTATAAAGCAGCTGTTTTATATTCTTGGGGAAATGAGGAAATATGAGTTTGGATATTCAGAAGAATTGTTTCGTGGTTTCTTCTTTAGCTTCGAAGTGCGCGCAAATAACAGTTATTCTTTCTTGGAGCCTGCGCAACACATAGGTGCGGCAAAGGGGTGTTTGGGCGATTACAGGACTTGTAGGTGGGTGGGACTCTCCTGCTGCAGCTAAAGATGCGTGTGAGAGATGGGATAACATGGCATGTTTTTCCGATAGAGATTCGTGTTCACAAATGGGAAATGCCTTCAAGAACACCAGACACTGCATTTTGCTTCAGATGGTTTTGGATTTCTGGAACAGTTTTTCATGTGGGAATAAATGAATAGCTTGTAATGTTATGTTCTGCACTTTTAGGAGCACTTTCTGTCTTGTCATGGGAAGCCTGAAGCATATACCAGTAACTACCTTGCTGGATCATCACAGATGCTTACTTTCGTTCCATGTATTTTTTAATTTTGAATGCATATCAAAGCAACAATCGGCCTTGGAAATTGAATATTGTTTATTTGTTGGGAAGCATTAAGAGAAAGTAAGGAAGGGAACCCAAGGAAGCAGTGCGACAACGATCACCAGATCGTCCTGCAAGAGGATCAGTAGTACGTGAGTTCTCAAGGCAGCTTGAAAGCCATTGCCATCATTTTAATTTAATTTGATTATTTCTTGTTGGTTGATTTCCGTAGGGAAGCAGCGCTTCAGCTTTTGATAAGGGCTCCGCACAGTCCTTCAAAAAGCCTTTATAGGAAAGGCTGTAAAAAGCCATGAACAAAAAGATAGGAACCCCTCAAAAGGGTTCTTAAAAGGGATAGGAATCCATTTAAAAAGGCTTTCAAAAAGGATAAGGATCCTTTTGAAAAGGTCTTCAAAAAGGATAGGATCCACGTGAAAGGCGTTCAAAAAGGATAGGAACCATTTGAAAAGGCATTCAAGAAGGATAGGAATTCTTCAAGAAAGCCTTTGAAAAGGATAACATGGGATAGGAATCCCTTAAGCAGGCATTCGAAAGCTTTGGCAAGGCAAGCCCGTCGAGATCCCAAGGTGCAGGAATGCGCTGCTTTGCGCACTACTTCACAGGCACTGCGTTTTGGTGTTATCGGAGGCGGAATAATTCCGCATGAAACTTATGTTGCTTCAGACTGTGCTTTACTTGGGGAGCTGAATGCATCTTTGAACTAAAAAGAATGGATAATGTTTGAGAACTCCTAAACGAATGTAGCAGTGCAGACGCCACAATGTTTTTATTTTCCATACATTCATTCACTCATTATAATCATGTGCTGCAACTACCATGCATGTTGGGAACTATTTTCCACATGAACGCTCACATTGTGTTTGTTACTTTAGGTCAGGAACTGTTTCATAATGATGATTCCAGCAGCCATTCTCATATGGGCGGTTTATGCTGCATGATACATCAAAACATGTGTTTGAATTGTGACTGTGTTGTCTGTTTTTATTTAATCATAAACAAATGCAGGGAGATGTGCCAAGCCAGTGCAGCAGTATTGCAAATAATGCAGTGCAGCAGCCAGAGCCAGAGACTGCTACAGGTGTGGCAGCGCATGAGCCAGAGCCAGAGACTGATGCAAACCAATGTACAGTGCAACAGCCAGAGTCAGACAATGCTGCAGATGATGCAATGTGTCAGCCAGACCCCTCTTTCAGCTTGGGATGATGTTTTTGTGATTGAAAAATTATATTATTTTGTTTCTCTATGATGATAGGAACACATCATATTGGATACGCACAGCTGCAGCAGATGGCAGCAACATATAGTGACTGGCCAGGTTTGGGAGAGAGCTTTCGGGCCAGGAAGGCGATTATGAAACGCCACTGCGCAGCACTTCCCTCATGTTGCCAAGTCTCTTGCGTGGCTGCGCCCAGCGCTTCCTGGTTGCCGCCATTTATGTGGTCAGTGGGAAAAGAAAAAGGAAGTGTGTAGGAGAGGAGAATGTGATGTTGAAGAGAGGAGGTGACAGGCTGTGCCTGCAGCTCCAATGCCGCCTTGTCCGGGCGCTGCGCATGGGCAAGTCGCCTCTGTGTACCCTGTAGGATTTAAGTGTGATAGGGGGGGTGCCCATGTATCAGTTTTTAGAGCTTGCTGGTAGGATACAAGCTGACATCAAGTTTCAGTGGGCAGGTCTAGTGTGTGTCAGGATCATCGACTACTCATGCTGAAAGCTCCTAACTAAGCAAATACAGGATGAAGCTCAGCAACAGTGGCAGCCACCGCAGCAGCCACCACGTAGTATGTATTTAATAATTATCATATGTGTGGGAACCAGCTTTTCATATGGGGGCATTTGTTTTTGTACTTTTTTTAGGAACACATTGCAAGACTTCTATTTAGCAAAATGGAATATGGGTCTGGAACCAGTAAGCCAACTCAGGAATCTGCAACTGCACCTGTGCTGCTGAATGTGAGCAGAGAAGAGCTGGCGCAGGCTGCGAAGGTGTTTCGGGCACTGACAGACGTGTTCGAGCGCAACAGCCACAGTGGCAACGACAGACAGTTGCAACGACAACCGACGCCATGGCAATAATAACATTACTCAGAGTAGTAGTTGCTTTTACATGACGTTTGGCACCGACCCGGGCCAAGTTTTGCAATAGCATTGATGGCACTGAGTCAGGCCCCAAGTTAGCCATGGCTGGCTGACCTAATCCATACCATGGATATACTATAGTACAGTATAGAGGACTGAGAAGTCCACCCAGACCCACGTTGAGCTTCATGCGGGTTGCGGGATGTAGAACAACTGTGCGCGCTTGCTGTGGTCCCACTTCAGGGTCTTGCGGATGTGTGATTAAAGGGGTTCTTTCTCAAAGCTCCATAAGATCCCTCTGACTCCCAGAATGCATGAATCAGGTCATCAAAGGGTTTTCGTCAGAGGTTCCTGACTTTTTTTCATCTCATGTGTTTCATCTGTGCTCACACACACATGCACCCTCGCAAATTTCATTTGGTGTTATTTGCTGCATGTTGCTGTAATGTGCTATGGTATATTAACATAGCATGCTGCTGTGTGCTGCACATTGCTGCATCCTCCCACACACTGCATTCTGTAACATGTAGCTGTATGTATCAATGCGCTGATGCATATTCCCACATTTACAATGATTCACTTGCAGCTTGCGAAAAGGATTCAAAACCCCAGTTGACATAACAGATCGTAAAGGTTTCAGAGTTGTTTCCAAGTTTCAGGGTAACCTGCAACAATGCTCCAGATCGGTGCAACTGTGCCGAACATTATCACCAGGCATTTCCTAACATCATTCAAGCGTTCATATTCCACCACTTTTTGGCAGCATTCATGGTGTTCAATATGGTTTGATAGCCAGCCAGGCTGAGTGACATGTTTATGAGTAAGTTGTTTCTGGTTTGAAGCCTTTTTTTTGTGTACTGATCATTGCTTGTAGTGTGTAGTTGGTAGGAGGGTGTTCTAACAATTAACAGAAAGGGTTTTTCAATTTGTTGATAATTGGGTTTTCAAAATCCTAAAGCTGTAAGCACATTGTAGGCAGGTGCACAATAGCAAGGCAGATATACCTGCGCGTGTCCCAACCGAATGGCTCAATGTGATTTTGATGCAATGCAATATTAATGTACAGTGACACACGTGTGATTCTGATCAAGCCACATTGCACAGTGCTTGTCATGGACGAGGAGCCTGGTCGTCAGGACCCAGTGACGGTGTTGCGCCAGATGATGCATCCATGGCGTGGCTACGAGTCAATTCATTGCCAACGGCCTACATTGCTACCAGCAATCATACAGTTTCCAGGCAGCAAACGCCTTGCAGATGCAGCCAACTTGCACCAAATGCTTTATGGAATTGTTCGTTCTCCAGGGCCATGTGAGGAGCCAGAGCAAAAGTCCATTGTGGAGCAAGTATCAAATCATATTCTTTATACAAGATGGCCATGTTGCGCACACTGTGCAGAAGAAGTGGTGGTTGGAATTTTGGTTGCCAAGCGTTCATGGTTTGATGGTGAAAGAGATATGCTTGTTGAAGACAGCATATATTCAGCGTGGCCGTTTTGCTGCCAATGTCTCGCTGAGGCAATTTCAGATTCCGAAAAAGGCGAAGGGGTTCGAACGGTTCACATCCTACCAGTAACCAAAGATGGCCCAAAGTCATTGGTATATTTAGGCAACCCAAGCATAGCAGCACTTGAGGTTGCAGAGCAACATTTTGACTTAAGCTGCTATGATTCTGATCAAGAAGAAGAAGAGAAGCAACAGCAGATGCAAGCAGCATCATTGTTGTTGACCCGGGGCCAGAAACGATCGAGGAAGGATCTGGAGAGTGGTCAGTAACACGAGCTGTTCAGCAGCCAGTTTTCAGGATCCAATAGACCATCATTGGCAAATGTATCGTATAGGTGAGCCTGTGTGGGCACCGATTCGGGCCACACTCAAAGAGCATGAGGACAAGATTCCCAACTAAGTAGCGAAGCCACCACAACATGTGACTCATGCACAAACTCAGTCATGAGCATGTACAAGCCTTGCAGGAAGGCCAGTTGACTCACATAGATTTTGATGCAGTGTATGTTTGGAGCAAGACACGTCAGCCATCTTCGAGAAAAAATGGGATTAATATCATGAGACGTGCCATAGTTTTGGTTGTATTCATGTGTAGAAGCTGCTGAGGGGTAGATAGCATTGAGTTTTCCAACAAAGGATTTTGACATAGTCTACAGAAACAGGACAAGGCAGTTGATCATAGCTTTCGAAAAATGGTACTGGGGCTGCACCTCTGTTCTTCTATGTGGATGGCTTGCCATACAAGCTAGATTCTGAACCATACGAGAGGACTTGTATTGTTTGCTCTAGCTCAAGAGGCTGGTTGAGCTTGATTTCATGTATATAGTCAGTGTGTTTGTGCAGGGTGTTTCATGTGTTTGCATTAGTTGAGTGTATGAAGGGCATGAAAATGCATGGGAGATACCATAAGAGAGGCTCTGAGGTGTCTGCTGATGGCAGCCAAACTGTGGTGGGCAAGAATGTTCCCAGGGGAGGCCATGGTAGAGGGAGTGCTGGCAGGAGGCAGAGGGAGTGGACCAATGAATGGGTGTGGGAACTGTTAGCAGAGGAAAAGATCCTTCCATAGTAAGCCTAGCAGTGTGTGGGCACCCACTCAGCAGGCTATGTGATGATTTCTTGTCAGTTTAATATTGACAATTGAATTGAACAATTAAAATTTAATAATGCACCGATCATATCCCTTTGTTGAAGTAACCAGTTTGTTGATAGATGCTACCACACTGTGTGCAAAACCACCCATTTGTCAAATAATTGTTACAGATCTGGGTTGCAGTAAGTAGTTGAAGTCAGTGGTGACCTTGTGAGTGAGCTTGCATGTGCTAGAGGTTTGTTTGGCACTGATTCGGGCCACATGCAAAGTGCAACTAACTAGGTTCCCAACAAAGCAGCAAGCCACAATAATTCATGAACAAACTCCACAATACATCTTGTTGTGACAATCATTTTAGACTGGAATCTTGATGCCAGATCCAACGCCTTTACCACGAGGCTAATTTCGTTAGCTGGAAGTTACCTACACTGAGTGTAGAGCAAGTGTTAAGTAAACTCAGACATCTGCAACAAAAGCAGGCATCCATGAGCTCAGGTTTCAACAGTGCAGACCCTGTGTTACAAGCAAGAGTGAGAGCATGTTGTTTCTGACATTTACAGGTGTGCACTGATGTGTTGCATGAAATATTGATAAATCCTCAAAAGTTGGGTTTGTCTGCTTGTCGAGTGGGTATTATTTAACTAAATTTAATAATTATACTTAAATTGATCAAGGCTCATTTAAGGAAACTGCCATTTGTCAATACTTACTGTTGGAATGAATTATAGATTGTCTATTGAACACGGCTGCTGATTACCCACCTGTTTTATTTGTCAAGCAAAAACAAATTCAAAAGTGTTCAAATCCCTACAGCCCATGGAAGGCGCCCACGTTGCCACAGGCTCCATCATTGCAGAGAACGAATGAAGTGCCCTACTGGCGAAATGACGATTTTGTCGAAGAAGAGGCAAGAACATTACATTGATGAAAGGGGTTTCTTTTGGGGCTGATGAGCACTGAAGATACAAATGCATAATTCTCAAGATGTCTTACATGTGATTAGCAGACCATCCAAATTTACCAAATCCTGAATTTCAAAAGAAGGTCGACTATGACGAGATAGAAGAGGACCACTTGCATCTTGGCAGCACCGAACCATACTAGGACAAGCTGCATCTTGATAAGGTATTCATTCGGGTTCCAGGGGGGGCTGGGAAGCATTGACATCAGCAAGCAGAAAATGTCAGGGTTCCCTTTTTTTATCCAGAAGTCTTTCCACGCAAGGAAACAAGCCCTGTGGACTGCATGTTACATGATGGCTGCTTTGGTAAAACGAGCCAAATTTGAACATTTGAGCAGTTGTGCACAAATCCCTCACAGCAAGCAAGTGTGCCTGTATGATGCAAACAGGCAGTTGTCAGAACAGTGAGGACAGCTTAGCATGATGATCATTTGTAGTATACAGCCCCAGGAATTTCAGGTTCCAAGGTTTCATGGTTCCAAAGTTCCAGGGTTCCAGGGTTTTGAGGTTCCAGGGTTCCATGGTTTTAAGGTTCCAGGGTTTTAAGGTTCCAGGGTTCTAAGGTTCCAGAGTTCCAGGGTTTTAAGGTTCCAGAGTGATCCAGGGTTCCAAAGTTCCAGGGCTTAAGGTTTTCAGGGTTACAGGGTTCCAAATTTCCATTTTCCAGGGTTGTCCAGGGTTCCAGGGTGTTAAGGTTCCAGGTATCCAGGGTGGTAAAGTTCCAGGGTTCCAAGGTTCCAGGGCTTAAGGTTTCCAAGGTTACAGGGTTCCACATTTCCAGTTTCCAGGGTTGTCCAGGGTTCCGGGGTGTTAAGGTTCCAGGTTTCCAGGGTGTCAAGGTTCTAAGATTCCAGGGTTGTCCAGGGTTGTCCAGGGTTCTGGGCTCGAGCGTTCCAGGGTTCCAGGGTTCCAGGGTTACAAGTTTCCAGGGTTCTAATAGGGATCCAGGGTTCCAAGGTTCCAGGGCTCCAAGATTCAAGGGTTGTCCAGGGTTGTCCAGGTTTGTCCAGGGTTCTGGGCTCGAGCGTTCCAGGGTTCCAGGGTTCCAGGGTCTTAATAGGGATCCAGGGTTTCAAGGTTCCATGGTCCAGGGTTCTGGGCTCCAGGGTTCCAGTGTTGGGCTGGTACTGTTGCAGTCTGCCAGGCCAGGAAAGCTTCCAATGCAAAGTTTCGACATGCCAAGGAAAGAAGCTTCGACGAAAAAGCGGAAGATCCGTCCGCCAGTGCCAGAGTGGACGTCAGCTTCAAACACAGGATCAAACAAGGCAAGGAGATTCAGCGCCATCCCAGCTAGTGTCCAGCTATTGTGTACTTGGGTTAATAATGTCACGGTTGCGTCTGCAGCCTCCGACATTCAGGGGCTGCGCAATTGCCTGTGCGCCGCCCGAGGCTATGCAGTCACACAAAATGCATTGGAAGCTAGTGCGGCTGGCACAGTGCTCAAACAGACAGAATTATGGGCTAAGCTGGACGATACATGGGAAGATGAGCGACAACTTGCAATTACCAGGTGGGCTGCAGATTCCATTGGCCAGGTTGAAAAGCATTCGAAAGAACATGATGAGAAGCAGCAAAGTGTTACATCTGTGAGGCTTGGGCTCTCTTTTGTGTTGAGGAGGCACTCAGGCAACCAATTCAATCATTGAGGCATTGCAAGGGTTAGGTTCGTACTTCTCATTGGTGGGCTTCTTGTGGAGGGCCTTCTCTGTTGCTGCATATTGCTGCAACCCAGCATGTCCTTGGTACATCAACTGTATGGTGTCCATTCTACCTTAACTTGCAGGGGATCATGTCAAGGAAAAGCCTGTCTTTGGATTTCCACAGCCTGCCAGGAATGAGGCCAGCAATCAGACACAGCACAGTTTGCAGAAGTTGTTGGCTCAGGATAAAAAGGGGGGGGGCTCTGGTGACCCCACCCTGTGAGGTTGAAAGTCTTTGTATGCAGGCGTGTTGTGACAGTTCTCAATGATTATGTTAGTGTTGTTCATTGTAGATATTTTGGTTGACGACAGGTTTCCACATTTGTCCTGTGATTATATCAAGTAGGTGCGCATCAGGGGTTGGTCCGTCGAAGCCTCCATTCAACAGCCTGATCCTAGATAAAGCTACATTTGGAGGAGCTGAAAAAGCAGCAGTGGCAGACAGAGCTGCAAAGACAGAGGCCTGTTGAATGGACCTATAATCTATGCATTTCACAAAATGCAGCTTGTGGCCTTCTTAATTGACATTTATTTATTGAATTGTCCATTCAACAGTCTTTCACCCTACCAGTATCACTCAGCTATATCATCCCCCTTATGTTTCCCAAAGACTGCATTGATCTCCAAATTGTTCATATCACAAGACCTTTAGGTCAACAGAGGCCAGGGCCCTGCCTGCTGAGACGCCATTAAGGCAAATTCAATCATTAAGGCAGTACCAAGGCTTCAGTTAGTTCTTCTTTGTTGGGCTTCCTGCAGAAAGGTAACATGCAGGGAATCATGCCAAGGTGTGAAAAGCAGCAGGAAGACCAGCAGGAGCATGGATGACCCTACACGTTTTGATTTTCTTCGGTTGTCTGCTTTCCTTTGTGATTTCCTACAGTTTTATATCATTTCAATGTTAGTTCCCACGCAGTTTCCGTATGCGTCCTACTGACAGTCATGCAGCCCATTATTGTTATTTAAAACTACTAATATGGTGGTCTGCAATCACAACACATTCTTGATGTGACACTGGTCTTAAGCCACATATGACAAAGTTTGCGCGCAGCCAACGCACATCGAGGAGGCTGATGCAAACCCGCACATGCAGCGCAGCGCGCATGAGCCAGCAACCAAGCCATTGCTTTGTATTTTGCCTGACACACCTTGGAAGTCACCATACATGCCAATGTTGAAGCAAATATCAGGAGATCACCAATTGATGCATGTAGAATGAGCGGAAGGAGCAGAAGTGACAGGCAGAGCTTGACAGACTGGGGCTTGTTGGATGGGCTGCATCACACACACATCATCTACTGGTAAGAGCCAGTGTATCATTTGTTGGGCCCGTCCTGATCCATTTCCATTTCTGTTCAATGGTGGAGACATCCTGCCAAGGTGTGAGAAAGACCAAATGCAAGAGCTGGAGGGACAGCAGGCTGAGCAACAAAATCAGAAGGCACTCTGGTAACACAATCATGTGAGGTTAAAGGCCCTCATGTGGCTTTCAATGGTGCTCATAAAGTGTAAATCTAAGGAAATCCGAACAAACAGGCTTGTGAAATAAATCATCCTGTCATTCATGTGACTCTAATCAACAAGGTGGACCTCAGAGGTGGTTCCACTGATTCCTCCGTGGCGCAGCCCGATCCTAGATTCAGCCACGTAGGCGACATTGGTGAATGTGAACGCGCTGGAAAGCAAGAGGCGTTCATGTTCTTGATTCGCAGTCTTCTGGCAAACTGTGACGAGGGTGGTTTATACTGGATCATAATTTATATTACATACACATACATGCAAAGAGCTCGTTAACCTCAATGTTTCGCTTGAACATGAGTGACTACAATGGTTGAGGCCCAGCAGAGAGTTTACATCACCTTTACTTTCTCTAGATGGGCCTACATTGAGGGCCTTTCATTTTATCTGCAAGCCAACGTTGTCTGGACATTGACAGCAGCAGTCATTACACACATTCCCCTTAAAGCTGCAGGAAGTCATGCCAACAAAGAATTGCCCCTCAGATCTCGGCACCACGCAAGGCTGAGAAACTTTGAAGTGGGCGAAGAACAGCTGAAAAGGAAAAGATTACAGGATCTTTGGTGATGCTATAAGGTTGATGGTCATGGTGAAGCTGTTGATTAGATGTTCAGCACATTCTTTTTTTGTTGAAAGTCTGGTTTCGACAACAGATATGCATGGCTGCATGAAGGGAAAACATCAGGGATTAGGGCATGGCCCTTTTGGCCCAGCATGCGCCCAGAGGAGATACAACGGAAAACGACCAGGCAGCTGGAAAGGCGCGTCAGATTTTATTGCATTGTTCAGGGCTGACTAATCTTTTTTGAATTCTCATTTATTCAAGTCCATGTCATGTCAGCCAACTTTGTTTTTGTGCACAAGCAGTTCATCCGATCCATATTGCCCAAATGCGTTTCATGCCGGCTACCTCGTAAAACACACATCACCATACAAACATTATAAACAGAGGCACTGGCTCCCTACTGCATGCATTGCGTTTCAAGCATGTTTACTCAAACTTCTGTTGATGATCAGATCTCATACAGCCAACTCACCCACCCACATCTTTATGCAACTAGCCTCATCCCACCCAGGCTACGCAGAAACATCATAACTAAAACATTATTAGGTGGTATGTTGTTTCGCAGCTCTCACACGTGGGTTCTGAAAGTTCACAAAAGATTTTCCAGGACGCACTCCGTCACATAGTTGTCTAACAGGAGTCATTGAAACAAGTCAGAAATTATTTGAAATGCGCAATGTTGGTCATTTCTCCGGATTCCATGGGCCAAAATATGCAAATGTTGGCAATATGGTTCACAACTTGCATGGTCCCATGATTTATGGCCCAGTTTGAGCGCAACGATTTCTACATCACACCTTTCTCATCATGCCTTGAACACGTATTTTCCCACATCCACCATGGTGCATGATTCAGTTGTGTTGCCGTGTGGGACTTGTCACTGTTGTCTTCCATGTGCATTCCATGTCATAGTTCAAACTATTGTTTTCTCAGTGGTAATTGGACCCAATTCCAGAGGACAGTGGCAATGACAACTTCAGAAAAAGTGTTCTTTTTGCATGTGGGACAGCACAATTGTGCTCCCATTGCGGTTCAAGATCACATTTGTACTAACGTTTAAGTTTAGGATGTATTCATCTTCGTCGTCTGGATGGAACAACAGCACCTGGCACGAACCGGATGACACATGGTTATCGCAGGGTTGGAAGTGGCAAGATTGGCGGCGATATGATGATTCTAATTGGTCTATGAAGCCTTGGGGGGGCTGTCCTGGGCACACCGATGAGAGACCAGGTCGTGAACTGATTCAGAGCGCTGATTCAGGCTCCTGTAATGACTCAGCAGTGACATCTTGGATTCGTAGCACTGATTCAGGCTCATGTGTTGCCCCAGTGGCGACTCAGCGCACTGATTCAGGCGCACGTGGTGGCCCGGAAGTGCCACCTTGGGGAACAGACTGGGGCCATTTGCCTTTGTGGGAGCCCAATGACCCCCCGAGAGATGCTGGACAAAACTATATGCACAAACTCATGCAAGACTTTCGGTCAAAATGCCCTGATGAGAAAAAACAATTACGTGGCCCGCGTTGGGAAATGGCTGCACTTACTGCTATTGCAAACGCAGCAGGGAAGTGGCCGGAAAAGCACATCCAATTGCAGAGATTGATATCCGCATCTTCGGAGGTTATTGTCACAGATCTTGGCATCCGCAGGTTTCGCGAACCAGAGAAACAGAAAAGGTTGCTCAACTTACAGAACCCGTTGGAACATTATCGCTGTGATTTTGAGGCAACGCTGACCTTCCAAGGAACACTGAGTCAGGAGGGCACTGATACAGGCCCAGCACTGATACTACCGCAGGTTGTGCACGTACGCTTTCATGCTGACCCACGAGGGGCACTCTCATCAGACCTGCCATCATAGTGACGCAGTTTCAAATGTTCACAACAGAACTGTTCCAGCATATTAGACTCAGACGGCACCCAAGCTGCAAATCAGTCAATGCGTGGTGACCAGTCACTTTGACTTGAGTAGACAATGTTGGAATTAACTAACTAACTACTAAAAACATTATTATATTAATTAATATTTACTAAACCAATTATGTGCGCACCCGGACCTTGAATGGCAACATGTGATATACTCTGTTACACACGTGTGTTGTCCACTGCATGTGTGCTTGATTACAGCTTGGATTCAAGTCACCAGTGGCAAAATGAGGACCATGTTTCACATGCACCAGCTGCAGCCAAAAACAAATTCCGTTTGGCAGTGGTTCATGTTGGCTGGGGTTTACAACACAGATGTAGATCGACTTGCTCATGAATTTAGAGGTGATTGATGGACAAATGCATGGATTGCTTGCTGTTTCAATTGACATGATTAACTCATGATGTATTGCAGACTGACTAGTTGATGACCAGACCCACGATGAACCATTTGACAGAATCTGACCAGGAGATGGAGTACTGAATCAATGGGCAGGCCACTGGATGGCTCTGATTGCATGGCTGAGTGTATTTCCAACATATGAAACAGCCAACGTGTTCAAATTAAAAGCGTGTTCCCCATTATGGGAAAAAAGGGACCCTGGAGCTACAGCATCATTTTGTAAGCATGCACATGTAGGGATCCAAAGCTTGGCGTCATTGGGGCTGGGGGCATCCCAGTACAATCCCAAGAATTTAGGTGCCCGCAGCTTGCAAGGCACCAGAATGAGAATGCGAAGGCAGCAGCTGATCAGGAGAAGAAGGAGAAGGCACCAGAGGGAGCTCAAATGACTCATGGGAAGTGTGAGCTTGTTTTCAAATGTTGAAGTTTTTCAAAAGGTGTGTATAGTAAAATAGATCCTTCGGAACAAAGGGATTGATGGTAACAAGGTGTACATCAGGGGTTGGTCCATTGAGAAGCAGAGCCCCATCATAGACGGAGCATTGTTTTGCAGGGATTCCCACCAGGGTTTAGGGTATTCTCAATCCATGGTTTTATGCATCAGTTCACATCTTGCCCATAGCTGAAGACTCCCCCAGCAACAGACCATCAGGCTGAGTTGCATGCAGGCTCAAATCGTAGTAAGTTTTGCAGGTGCGAAGCCTGCTTCTTGTTGCTGTCGTGGTTCATGGCGAAGTGCTGTTGGATTCACGCGGAGGGCCTCTGCTTTGGGCACGTCGCGGAGTCCCAGCATGTCAAAGTCGAGAACGCCCAGGGCCAGAAGTCTGCAGCTGCAAAGTATCGGGTGGCTAACTTTGAGGGTATGACTTCAAAAAGAACCAGCAAGAAAATGCTGGTACCATTTTTACAAGAGATCACCCTACTCAACAAACAGCAGCTCACAGACATGAGTGTGCAACGTTTGCGCATCATTGCTCAGGAGATGAACCCAGCCAAGCAGAAGAGCCTGCCTAAATACTGGAAGGAGATGCCCAAAGAAAATCTCTTTGAAATGTACTCAGAGATGTTCGAGCCAGAGATATATCCCGAGACATACATGAAAGTGACCCGCAAAATGATGATATCGGAGATCGAGGAAGCTGATGAGAAGGAGAGAAAAAACCTCGAGCGACTACGCATCGAGGCATTACGTTTGTGTCCACAGTGTAGAACCCCATGCATCTGGTCTACCATCCTGAACACATGGGCCTGCAGTGCTACCATGGACATTGGTGTGGAGGCATTGGTGCGGAGGCAAGTCATTGTGGAACTGCCCAGCGATGAAGCTCTTACCACAAAGAAGGCAAAGTGGGACAAGGCTGCATGTTCACCGACATCGGGAACTGTGGAACTGCCCAGTGAGGACACGCCTGCCACCAAGAAAGCAAAGAAGGTACAGGCTGCAAGCTCACCGACATCGGGAACTGTGGAACTGCCCAGTGAGGACACGCCTGCCACAAAGAAGGCAAAGAAGGTACAGGCTGCAAGCTCACCGACATCGGGAACTGTGGAACTGCCCAGTGAGGACAAGCCTGCCACCAAGAAAGCAAAGAAGGTACAGGCTGCAAGCTCACCGACATCGGGAACTGTGG
>Ga0209713_10001028_pt1 | contig 16343 bp, 7 predicted proteins | sample ArcOceMetagenome_3_FD_187444 | JGI IMG/M metagenome (GOLD analysis project Ga0209713, IMG submission 187444) | Marine eukaryotic phytoplankton communities from Arctic Ocean - Arctic Ocean- Svalbard ARC20M Metagenome (SPAdes) (version 2) | ecosystem: Environmental > Aquatic > Marine > Oceanic... | reverse complement strand
CAGCAAGAGGTGGGCTTCGTCGTCGTGGAAATGCTCGCCTGGTCGGGGCTACTACCGCGTACCTCGGTAAAGGGGTAAAAGCACCAACCCAGCATTGAGTCAAAGCTTGGACGCCGGCGCCATGGGCGGCAGGCCGTCGAGCTGCTCGAACAGGATGCCTGTGTCGTGGAGCCGCTCGCGCAGCCGCGCGCCGAAGGCGGTGGTGGGTGTGAGCAGGCCGCCGCGCGCAGCGAGCGGCGACAGCTCGGCAAGCGGCGTGGTGGCGAGCATCACCGCCGCCTCAGCGACCATCTTGGCCGTCTCGACGTAGCCGGGGTCGCCGCCGCTGACGCTGCCGACGACCTTCTTGCTCGCGTCGGCCGCCTCGGCGACAAAGAGGAAGCGGAACCAGGCCTTGGCGCGCTGCTCGGCGGTTGGCCCGTTGCCCGGCTTGGGCAGCCGCCCCTGCTCGACGAGCTGGCGCCGCTTCGCCGCGGGCACCGACATGGAGCGCGCCATCTTGACCGCGACGGCCTCGGCGGGCGCGAGCGCGCGCTCGATGTACCCAAAGTCGCGCGCAAAGGCGGCTGCGGCGGCGCGCCCCGGCTGCGCCTCCTCGAGCAGCCCGACGGAGCGACGGACGATGCGCGTGTTGATCGTCGCCATCCCAAACGGCGCCGTCCAGCTGCCCACCATCTCGTCGAACGCCGCGGTCTGCACGTCGGCGTCCTCGGCACGCGGCGTCGAGCAGCACGGCCGCTTGCCGCCGAGCAAGAAGGGGTCCGAGAGCGTGGTACCGTGCGTCTCCTCACTCATGATACCCGAGGAGACGGTGCCGCCCGAGAAGTTGCCACGCAGCGCGACGTAGCAGCTGACGCGCCGCGCAGGCACGCCGAACTTCGAGGCCAGCGCGCCCGCCACCCATGCCGCGCCGAGATCCGAGGGGATAGAGTCAAAGCCACAGCTCGGCACGAGCACGACGCCCTTTTGGCGCGCGGCCGCATCGTACCGGTCGATGATGCTGCGGTGCCAGCCCGTCTCGCCGTTGATGTCCACGTAGTGCACGCCGAGCCGCACGCACGCGTCGACGACCGGTGTCCCCATTTTCGCAAAAGGTCCAGCCGTCGAGAGAACGACCCGCGCCTGGCCTACAGCGGCATCCACGGAGGTCGCGTCGTCCGACGAGGCGACGAGGATCGGCGGCGCGGCGATCCGGTGCTCTGCAGCCAGCGCGTCCGCCATCTGCTGCAGCTTGGCACGGTCGCGGCCCACGAGCGCCCAGCGCAGCGCAGGCCTCTGCTCGCGGACCGCCGTGGCAAAATAGTCGGCGACGAACTTGCCAGTGAAGCCCGTCGCGCCGAAGATGACGACTTCGTACGCCGCTGGCATTCGATCGCGATCTCCGGCCGTTTGGCTCGGACGTCAAGTTTGATGCGGGCAAATATGCGAGTTCTCTCGGGAGTCAGTGAATCTGGTCTTCGTGGTAGATAGATAGATAGATAGGACTGGTAGACTGGTAAATGCCCCGTCCGGTGGCAATCGCGGAGGGGAGGGTGCTGCCGGGTATCCGTCCCACGGTCTTAGGTACCCTATCAATTGAGCTTGTCGTCGTCGTGTGTGCCGTGCGGGTTGAGATGGCGTGCGGGCCCGGTGCGTGGCAGCCGCTACTCGCCATGCGTGGGTCATCCTGAGAGGTCAACACCCTCGACCAGTCTCCACGTCGCGGATTGGAATTCCGCGGCACGACGTGGGGCTGCCGCGGCGTACCGGCGTGCGGCATGCTGCTAGGTCCTGCTATTGCTACGGGCACGGCCACCAGCTACGTGCGTGTAACGGAGCCGAGGTGTGTAGTTGAGGTAAGCTAACAGCGTTAAACCGTTAAACCGACCACGCGATGAAGACGGCTCGCTTCGTGGCGATGGCGAGCGCAAACCAGAGCACGTAGCTCTCCGTATAGGTTGCCGACGCCGTTGACGCCCTTGCGGCTGTAGCGGGCGTCGAGCACCAGCAGCAGCACGCGGTCGAGAAGGTAAGATGACGAACAGCGCTGGAGAACCTCGCAAGCTTTCTGAGGGGGCCCAAAAAAGCTAGATTTATGCTGAAAAGCATTCCGACCATTCCTTCTATATATCACAGGCGTGAGCCACTACCGTCGTGAGCCACACGGACACGCGTGCGCTGATATGGCTGCGGAATATTTCACGCTAGCCGCCGTGCTCGTGGAGGCCGCCGTAGTCGGCGTTGGCAAAGGCCTCGGAGAGGCCGGAGCGCAGCGCCTCGGGCGTGTCGTACTCGGGCAGGTACAGCTTGTTGCCGCACGTCTGTGCGGTGGGGATGTTGCCCTTGTCGGCGTGCAGCGGCAGCACCTCGATCTCGAGCATCGAGAGCCCGACGGGCGGCAGGTGCGGGCACGCCGTCACAAAGTTGAGGAACTTGCGCCGCTCGTCGTTGCCCATCCGCTGCAGCTCGTCGATGAGCAGCTGGTAGACCTTCGAGTGCTTGGTGTAGCCGCCCGACGGGTTGATGTGCCGCTGCAGCTCGGCCTCGTCCCACTCGATGGACATCGTGCCGCACAGCAGCGTCTGCAGCTCGGCGAGCGAAAACGGCGCGAGCGCCGCCGGCCCGAAGACCTCCTCGAGGCCCTCGCGGAAGGCGCCCACCTGCGCGAGGACGCCGTCGGCGAGCCAGAGCTGCGCGAGCAGGTGCACGTACTCCTGCAGGTTGTGGATGCTCAGCTCGCGCTCGTCGGCGGCGCGGCACAGCGGCGCGCCCGTCACCGGGCACGAGAAGTCGCAGCCGCCCGCCGCGCACCACGCCTTGAAGCTCATCGCGGCGCCCATCCGCAGCCGCGCCTGCGCAAACTCGGCGTCGGCCATCTCGTCGTACCGCCGCCGCCGCTCGGCCGGCGCGAGGCCCTGCGCGTCGATGGCGGCGAGCGCGGCGGCGAGCGACGCGTAGCCGGCGGCGACGCCGCCCGTCGAGCCGGGCGCGGGCAGCGCCGTGTAGCTGAGCGTGCCGCCCGCGACGAGGTGGAGGAAGCGCGTCGAGAGCGGCAGCGGCACGATGAACGAGTCGCGGCACGCCTTGGCCATCAGCCGGCCGAGGAAGCGGAAGCGCTCGCACACGGCGGCGTGCTGCGCGGGCGGCGTGCTCGGCGGCAGCGGCCGCGGGAAGAGCGCGCCGCCGTGGCTGAGGAAGCCGCCGTCGGCGTCGGCGCCGGCGCTCTCGGCGAGCCACACGGGCAGCGCGTCGTGCTGGCGCGCCTGCAGCAGCTCGTTGGCGACGGCCGAGTAGAAGTTCTGCGTGACGCCGGTGCCGAAGCCGCTCTCGCCCTCGAACTGGATCTCGAGCTGGTGGCGCGAGCGCGCGTGCAGGCTCATGAGCCGCTGCGCCTGCGGCAGCAGCTCGTCGCGCTGCACGCGCGCAATGTCGGAGCGGAGCGCGCCGAGCCGCTCGCGCGCGACGCGGTCCTCGATCTCGGAGAGCTGCTCGACGACCTCGGCCACCCCTTGCGGGTCGTTGGAGAGCTCGGCCTCGAGGCGCGCCCGCTCGAGCGCCGCGAGCTCCTCGGCGTAGGCCGAGCGCACCGCCGCCACCTGCTGCTCCTGCGCCCAGTGCAGCGCGCGCGAGATGCCAAACGCCGTCGAGCGGAAGTACTGCGAGCGCGCGCGCGGCGTGAAGAGGCGCGGGCACGCGCGCATCAGCAGCCGGCACCACAGCGGCAGCGCGCCCGACGCGACGGCGAGCGCGTCGGTGAGCTGCTGCTGCAGCTTGGCCGAGAGCCGCGCCGACATGAAGAGCCGCGCCGTGCCGCCCGCCTGCGCCGCGTCCTGCGCCGCGTCGGCGCTGCTCAGCCCGCGCACCGGCGCGAGCGGCGGCGCCGAGCCGGGCGTGTCGAGCGCCTCGTCCTGCAGCAGCCGGTTGGAGAGCAGCCACAGCAGCAGCGTCGCGTCGCCAAACTCGCCGTCGCCGCAGCGGCCCACCGAGCCGCGCAGCTCGTCGCGCAGCTCGGCGAGCGCGGCGGGCGGCGGCACCGGCACCGGCTGGACGACCGCGGCGCGCGGCGCGCCGCTCAGCTCGCGGCAGACGCCCATGAGCTGCGCGAGCGGCGGCGTGGCGGCGCCGGGCGCGAGCAGCCGCGCCGACGCCTCGCCGAGCCGCGCCGCGGCCGCCGCGCCGCCCGCGCCCGCACCGCGCCGCAGCTCGCGCAGCACCGCGTCGGGCTCGAGCGAGCCGGCCAGCAGCCCCTCCTCGACCTCCCTGCACGTCCACGGCAGCGGCGCGGGCGCCGTTAACGGCGGCGTGCCGCCCCCGCCCGGCTGCGACGACGCCGCCGACGACGCCGGGCCGCCGCCCGAGGCCGACGCCGCGGGCGACGCGCCGTCGGCGGCGGACGACGACGCGCCGCCGTCGGCGGCGGCGGCGGCGGCGCTCGACTCGGCCACCTGCACCGAGTACCAGAGGTGCCAGACGGCGGGGCCGCAGCCCTTGGGCTTGCGGAGGCACGGCGGCGGCAGCTTCGCGTACTCGGCCTGCTCCTCCTTGGGCATCTTGAGGAACTCGGCCTCGCAGACGTCGTAGTTCTCGTTGCGCAGCTTGTACCGGTTGCCGAGGATCGGGCACTGGCCGGTGCGGTCGCACGTGACGCCCGGGTGGTAGCCGAGCTCCTGCGGCTCCTGCGCGACGGGCAGCCCATGCGCGACGGCCGTCTCGCGCAGCCGCTGCAGCGCCTGCAGCAGCGTCGTCCCCTCGTCGAAGACGGCGCTGCCCGTCGTCGCCATCGCCTCGGGCGGCTCGGCGGCCGAGCCGAGCGCGAAGCGCACCTGCAGCTGCATCGGCGCAATGTCGAAGACCGACGACTGCGGCTTGGCGGGCGGCGGCGCGTGCGGCGGCGTCGTCATCGTCGAGACGTCCATCTCCATCGAGCCCTGCCGCTTCGGGCTCATCGGCGCCATCGGCGGCTCGTCGTCGTCGGCGTCGGGGTCGAGGTCGGCGGGCGTGCCCGAGAGCCGCTCGCGCGCGACGTGGCCGACCTGCTGCACGCGGCCGATGTGGAAGGCCGAGAGGGTGCGGCGCAGGTTGGCGGGCGTCGACTCGCGCGCCATCAGCTCGGCCTCGGTGCGCCGCTCCTCGCGCGACGAGAGGAACTGCTCGAAGGACATGAAGATGGCGGCGAGCGGGTTGAGCCGCTTGTTGGCGTCGGGCATCGGCACCGGCCGCACGCGGTACGCGGGCACCTCCGCCTCGAAGGAGCCGTCGTCGTACACGAGCGACGTGCTGGCGCCGCCCGCGTCGACGACCGTCGCGCTCACCCACTGCGCCTGCTCCTTGCCGCCGCCGCCGCCGCCGCCGCCGCCGCCGCCGCCCACCTTGGCCTTGACGAGGCCCTGCACGCGCGTCAGCAGCGGGAAGCGGTCGCCGTCGCCGTCGTCGCCGTCGGCGTCGTCGGGCGGCGCGTCCTTCTCGACGTCGGTGATGACCATCACGACGCTCGACAGCCGCCGCGTCAGCACCTCGGCCTCGCGCTTGGTCTGGCGGCGCGCCACCGCGCCGACGCCGTTGTCGCGCAGCTTCTCGGCGAGCTGCCGCTCGAACTGGCTGCCGCCGCGCTCCCAGCCGCGGTCGCGCCAGCCGTAGTCGTCGCCCGCCGAGCGCGTCATCGGCGCCATGCCGGGCTCGGCCTGCCGCAGCGCGCGCCGCACCTCCGACATGACGTTCTCGAGGAGCATCTCGACGGGCAGCCCCTCGGGGCACAGGATGGACACCGTGTGGACGCGCGCCTCGGGGTCGGCCACCTCGTCCCCCGCCTCGCCCGCCGCCGCCGCCGCCGCCGCCGCCTTGGAGGCGTCGGCGCCCTGCAGCCGCGCCAGCTCGCCCTCGGGCACGCGGCCGACGATCCGGTAGGCGCGCGTCGCGAGCACCACCTCGACCTCGCTGCCGTCGTCGTCGTACCGCAGCTTGTGCAGCAGCAGCTTGGCCGGCCCGATGTCCGAGCGCAGCGCCGTCACCGTCGCGCGGCGGTAGGCGGAGAGCGGCTCGGACGCCGCGGCGGAGGCGGAGGAGGAGGCGGCGGCGGCGGCGGCGGCGGCGGCGGCGGCGGCGGCGGCGGCGCCGTCGGCGCTGCTCACTACGCCGCTCGCGAGCGGCCGCTCCTCGATGACGCAGCCGAGTAGCCGCGTGCAGAAGGCGTCGTACGCCTTGTCGCCGACGGCGCTCGTGCGCAGCAGCTGCAGCTGCAGCTCGCGCATCCGCACGAGCGGGTCGATGCTCAGCTGCAGCGGCTTCTCGTCGCCCGTCGCCATCGCGTCGGGCGCGTCGGCGTGGTGGACGCAGACCTGGATCGGCTCCGAGAGCGGCTTGAGCGAGTAGGCGCCCTCGCCGCCCGTCGTGTACGAGTGGACGGGCAGCTGCTCGGCCGCCGCGAGCGTGTTGTGCAGCAGCTGCAGCAGCTGCGCGAGCGCCGCGCCGCCCGGCGCGCCCGGCTGCGTGCCAAACGCGCCCTCGAAGGCGTGCCACACGGCGGGCGTGCCGCTGCCGAGCTCGCCGAGCAGCCAGCGCAGCGTGCCGCTCTGCTGCAGCTCGTGCGCGCTCGGCGCCTGCGCGCCCAGCAGCAGCGCCGCCAGCTGCTGCGCCGCCGCCGAGAACTCGCGCAGCGACGGCAGCTTCTCGAGCGCGGCGCGCACGGCGCCCTCGTCGGCCGCGACGGGCACCGCCTTGAGGCGCGCGAGCACCTCGCTCGCGACGCTCACGACGTCGGCCTGCTTGAGCGAGATGTTGCGCGCGCGGCTGCTGTGGCCGCCGCCGCCGCCGCCGCCGCCGCCGCCGCCGCCGCCGCCGCCGCCGCCGCCGCCGCCGGGCGACGTCGCCTCGGCCGTCTCGGAGGACGGCTGCGCCTCGTCGGCCGTCGAGAGCCGCGCGAGGAGCAGCGCGAGGCCGTGCCGCCGCGCCGTCGCCGCGACGGGCGGCGACGCCGTCAGGCACGCGCCGAGCATCCGCAGCGCGCAGAAGTTCTCGAGCGGCGCCGTCGACGTGAGCAGCGCCCGCAGCGCGCCGAGGAGCGCGCCGAGCTGCAGCGGCGGCAGCGCGGCGAGCTGCGCCTCGGTCGCGCGCTGCACGAGCAGGTTGAGCACCATCAGCACGCGCTTGTGCAGCTTGGGGCTCTGCGTGTTGCCGAGGCACGTGACCAGCGCCGGCACCAGGTGCGCGAAGCACTGCGCCGAGTAGTCGGCGCGCTCCGCCGCCGAGAGCGGCGCGGTCGGCGCCTCGTCGGCCTCGGCCGCGGCGATCTCCTGCAGCGAGGCGCGCAGCAGCTCGGCCGACTCGGCGGCGCACGACTCGAGGTCGACGACCGACGCGTCGGCGCCGTGCGAGAGCAGGCAGCGCACCACCTCGAGCTGGTTGCGGATGCCGGCGATCTGCAGCGCCGTGCCGCCGGCGCCCACGAAGTTGACGTGCGCGCCGCGCGAGACGAGGAACTGGACGAGCGCGACGCTCGCGCCGCTCGAGGCGGCCAGGTTGAGCGGCGAGTTGCCCTCGCTGTCGGTGCAGTTGACGTCGGCGCCGTCGCGCACGACCATCTGCACGCGGCTCAGGTCGTTGCTCGGGATGGCCGTCTTCATCAGGAAGTTGTTGAGGATGAAGGCGGGGGCGACGCGCTGGCGGCGCTCGGTGCTCATGCCCATGCCCGAACCAAACGGCATGAGCTCGGCCGCGTCGAGCTTGGCGGCCTGCGACTCCTCGTTCCAGACGACCAGGTACGAGCCGTCGCCCAGCGCGTCGAGGACCGTGCCCTCGCCAAACTCGCCGTCGAGGCGGCGGGCCATGACCGACTCGCCGACCGAGTACGACGAGCCGTCGCCCGACTTGCCGTCGTCGACCAGCTGCTGCGAGAGGCAGAGCGCCACCTCGAGCACGCACGTGCCGAGCTGGGCGTTGGACATGACCTGCGATGCGTGGGAGCGGGGCGTCGGGCGTCGGGCGTCGGGCGTCGGGCGTCGGGCGTCGGGTGGGGGCTCTGCGGAGGCGTCAGGCGTCGCAGGGCTCTGTGCAGGCCCCTGGGCGGCCGATGGGAGGGGGGGGGACGCTCGCTCCGCCGGCACGCGTGCGGTGCGAGCGTGCGGCCCAGGAAGGGAGCCCAGACAGAGGCGCCGGCGCGTGGTGCGGGCGGCGGCGGCCCTCGGGAGCCCATGGGGGAGCGGACGCGCTGGCGAAATCCCAGTAAAAACGGTCGTTCGACGTGGCGGTCGGGGGACTGGCGGCGTGTTGCGGCGTGCTGGTGCCATGGATGGGCGAGGCGCACCTGCTGGAGCGCCGCAGCCAGACTTTTTACCACCCCGTTGTTGCAGTACGCCGCGAGTGCCAGCGGCGAGTTGCGGCACGCCGCGATGATGTTTGCGGAAGGGAGAGGCGTCGCCGGTGACCTCCCGGAGCCGCGCCAGGTCGGCGCGGGCGGAATGGTGGCCGGGAGGCATGAGATTAGTCTGGCGTACACGCGAAAGCGCCCAGGAGCGAGTCGCAACGCAGACGCAAGCAAAAGCAAGACTTCGTTGTTTTCTGCGTGCGGTACTGTGTTTTTTTGCCCCCAGGAGATAGACTTTGTATATCGTGCTTGGGAGTCGGGGGCGAACAACGAGACGCCGTCTTTGTATTTGCATCCCAGGGTCACGGGCTCGACGAGTTCGTTGGCTGGCGACAAGACGTGGCGTGGCATGAGAAAACCCCCATCGAAACACGATTGAATGGAGATGCATACCGCGCATGCAGCCGAGCGTTGCATCATTTTGAACTAGACCGCGGCGTCCCTTGCGCCTGCGCAGCGCCATGGCGGCCATGGAGGCCGACCCGATGGCGGAGGAGGAGGCGTCGGAGGAGGGCGACGACGACGAGGCCGCCGCGGCTGGCGCGCCGGCCAGAAAGGTCAAGGTGACCGACGTGCCGGTCAGCGAGACCGAGATCATGACCTTCCTCTTCCCGCCCGACCAGCAGCACCCGTCGTCCGCGTCGCGGCTCTTCCTCTTCGCGCGGTACGGCCCGCTAAAGCGCGGCCAGATCGTCGGCGGCAGCTACAAGCGCCACCGGCCGCTCACGACGCAGGAGCTCAACGACCTGATAGCGCAGGACGAGCGCGAGGAGCTGCTCTCGCTCTTCCTCGACCCGTCGGTGCAGAAGGCGCTGTCGCCGGCGGAGGCGGCGGCGGTGATCACCGAGACGCGCTCGATCCCGCACGTCAAGAACGCGCTCTTCAACTACACCACGCACGAGGTGCGCGCCTTCCTCAAGTACATTCGGAACGTCAACGACCTCGACGAGGGCGCCGACATCGCCTTCGGCATCCTGGTGAACGCGATCGAGGCGGAGCACGACTACCGGATCGAGCAGCTGAAGCACGCCGCGGCGGCGCTCGTGCTCAAGAAGAAGCGCGGCACGCCGCTGCAGCGCGGGCTGCTCGTCAAGAACATCCGGCTCGGGCAGGAGGCGATCCGCCCGAAGGCCATGCGCGTCCTCAAGGTGTCCAACGTGCCGCTCGTGACGGACAAGGCGGACCTGAAGGCGCTGATCGAGCGGTACGGCGCGTGCGACGGCCTCGTCATCCCGAGCGACGGCGGCGGCAAGGTGGGGACGGTGTACAAGGTGATGATGGCGACCGAGGGCGACGCGGACAGAGCCATCGAGGCGCTGCACGGCCTCAAGCTCTACGGGCAGAAGCTCAACGTCGAGAAGGAGCTGCTCGCGGGGCAGGAGCTCGACAACTTCCAGATCGCCGAGCAGATGCTGCACAAGGGCGCCTACCAGATGATGACCGTCGGCGGCGAGTCGATGAACGACTCTGGGACGCGCAACAACCTGGCGCTGCTGCGGCCGCTCCGCGCCAACCGGCTGCGCATGCCCAACGGCGCCGAGCTGCCGATGCACGACTACCCGATGATGCACGACCAGCGCCAGTGGGACGCGCTGTGCTGCATCCGCGGCCAGCAGAAGAGCACGTACGTCGAGGGCGCGCCGCACTACACGGGCGGCTCGCTCGGCGTGCAGCCGTACTCGGTCGCCACCTCGCGCATCACGCAGCTCAACTCGTCGCCGCACGTGCCGACGGTGCTCGTGACGACGCACCGCAGGATGGGCCACCACTACCACACCGAGGCCGAGCAGGGCATCCACCCGCGAAAAGGCGCCAAAAAGGGCGCCAGCCTGCCCAACCTCGCGAAGACCAAGAGTATGTCATGACGCGGATGTCAGTGCGCATGGGTGGAGATATGACGATGGGCCGCATTCATGGACGATGTCGGAGAGTGGAACGAGCATGCCACATGCCTAAAAAGCTTTCGTGAGAGTGTTCAACTCAGCGAGTAAGTAAGAGCAGTCCTCGGATTTTACGTCGAGCAACCACAACCCAAAAGCAACAAGGATCAAGGTCGCCGGTGGCTGCGCGGGTCCACTGAGGACCCTGCGCCGCTCCGCCTGAGCACTTCGTGTCACTTCGATCCTGAGAAACCAAGACGTCCTCATGCCTCGCGCCGCTCCGGGCCCCGGCGCATCGACGACACACGCCCAGGCGCCCGCGCAACGCATCGCCTCACGTCCACGCCGTCGTCGAGTACGGCCCACACGCGACGTGGCGGAGCTGCGAGAAGCGCAGCTCGGTTGGCTCCCTGAGCATCGTCGGCGTGTGCGTGCCCTGCTTGCTCGTCGTGCCGAGTTGCCCCTTGTCGTTCCACCCCCACACGAAGACGTTGCCCGTCGCGAGCACCGCCACCGTGTGCCGCTCGCCGCACGCGACCTGCGCGATCTTGATAGTGCTCACGCGCTTGAGCCCCTCGTCGTACTCTCGTAGCTCGCCCAGCTTCTTGACCACCGCAGGCTCCGAGACGTGCGTGAACGCCTTGAGCCCGAGCTGACCCCACCGGCCGTGGCCGCACATCCACAGCTCGTCGCCCTCCGCGCCGCTCACGGTGAACGCGGTGTGGCCGCCGTCGAGGCCGCGCCCCCCTGCCGCGACCGCCGTCACGAGACGCCCCTCGAGCTGCGACACGGGCCGCGGCGCGTGCACCGTGCTCTCGCCGCGCCGCAGCGACTTGATCGAGCTGTTCCGCACGCCCAGCTGCAGGTGGCGGTCGTCGCCGAAGCTGACGCACCTCCCGTCCGCCAGCAGCGCCACCGAGTGCTCGCCGCCGCATGCGGCCGCCGTGACCGGCCCGCCGACGGCCGGCAGAATTGTGGGCGCCTCGAACTGGGGCGCCTCCTCCGGAGGGCCCAGCCCGAGCTGGCCGCGCTTGTTGTCGCCAAACCCCACCAGCTCGCCCTTGCGCCCGACCACGAGCACGTGCGCGGCTCCGGCTGCGATGGACGTCGCCGCCACCTTGGCCAGCGCGCCACCGAGCGTCGCTGGCTCGGCCGGCAGCGGCTTCTCTGCTGAGAGGGCGGCGCCGAGGTCGCGCCACTCGAGGACCTTGCCCTGCTTCGTCACGGCGTACAGAGACGCGTCGGTGCTCGCGAGGCCCGTGATCCTCGCACGGCATGGCAGCTGGCGCGGTGTCGGACCCGCTGTGCCGCCCCACGCCCACAGCCCGCCGCGGTCGTCGAGCGCTGCGGCGTGGTGTGCTCCATACGACATGGTGACGACACGCAGGCCCTTGGAGGCCCAAAAGCTCACGTCGCTGGGAAGTTCCTTGCAGTAGGTAAACTTCTCAGTCTCCGACGGCCTCATCAGACCCCAGCTGAAGAGGCGCTGGGTCGGCGCCGCCGCGGACTCGCACTGCGCACCACTGAAATGACGCTCGTGCAGAACGTAGGCAGCCGTGGCGAGCGCGGGCGCTCTGACCTGTCTGAGGGCGCGTAACAACATGTCTTGGTCGGCGCTGCTGCCTTTCCGGCGAGCGTAAGCTACCGCAATGGAGAAGCTTCTCGGAAGAACTCGAGGCATGCGCATAAACAGCCTAAACTATGCTCCTGGACTAGACTATCCGATAGCTAACCGCCTAAATAGCCTAAACAGGTTGACGCAGTTTGGAGGGTTCATACCGGCCATGGTCTACAGCGCCGTGCCGGCCAACCCCGGGCCAACCACAAGCATTGCCGCCGCCGCGTGGTCGGAGTTTGTCCGAGCTCCCACCTCCGCAGACGTGGCCCGAGCCTGCTGGCCTCCGCTCCGGCTCAATGCCACGGCGGATCATCGTCGGCTCACCTCGCTGGTTGGCGTTCCCATTCCGAAGCGGCCTCCAGTGTGCGAGCAGCCTTCTGAAAAGGCGCATCTTCGAAGGCTCGAGGCTGCGGCGCGTGCCCGCGGCCATCAGCTCAGCGCGCTCGTCATTGGCGCCAACCGCATGGGCAATGAAGGCAACGAGTGGGTAGGCAGCTTCATCCGCAAGTATGGCTGGCGGGCAGCTCTGGTCGAGCCGGTGCCGCAGCTCTTCGCCGAGCTCCAGGCCAACTTCCGCGGCGGGGCCGATGTCTCGGTGCACCAGCTCGCGGTGCACGCCAATCGCTCCGCCATTCGAGGCGCGGCGCCTGGTGGGCTGGGCCAGTGCGGATTCTTCTACACGGAGCCGAAGTGCTCGGGCTATGGGCATGAGTCCTTCAACAAGAGCGGCTGCGGCTGGAAACAATGGAGACGGCTCGACCTCACGCAAATGGGGCACGTGGCGGGCGGTGGCCACACAAATCCTATGTCGCTCTTTTGGCAGGACAAGGCGAAGAAGTTCATGCAAGAGGCCCTCCTGCCTTGCATGCACATCGAGGATGTGTTTGAACACGTCGGCCTCGCGAAGCCCGACCTGCTCTTCATCGACACGGAGGGCCACGACTTCCACCTGATTGAGGCGCTCGACCTTTCCAAAGTGCGGCCACTCGCCATCGAGTTCGAGACCAAGGCGTTCACCAGGAAGCAGCTTGCGATTGTGCAGGAAAAGCTGAAGAAGGTGGGCTATCGCGTCTACGACGCCAACGCGACCCCACACTCCGCGCACTGGCGCTCGACGTGGACCGTGCTCGAGATATTTGCGGTGCGCACCGATGGCGCCGCGCCCGTGATTTGATTATGATTAGCCGTTTCTATTCAGGCTATTGAGATGAACAGCTTCAAACAAGGCTGATTCGCCATTGAGGATTGCGGCTATTGCGACACCAACCAGGAGGGCACAGGGGTTTCGTCGAGGCGGCTCGTCAGCCGCCGACGACGCGGAACAACCATGTCCGTCCCTGAGAATTTGATTGGATTCCGAATGAATCCTCCTTCCGGACGCATATACCGGAGTCGACTACTCGACTGCCGGTACAACACCGCATGAGCTTGGAAGTTCGACACAGAAGTTTGTAGCCAACTCAGCGCGTGCAAAATTCTGTCTGCCAAGCACTGTTGCACACTGTATCTACCACCCGCGCAGCGTCGATGCTGTCCCGACCCCAACTCAAGCACCTCCTCCTCCAGGCCTCCACGCCGCCTGCGCGTCGCCTCGTCGCCCTCTTCCACGGCCTTGGCGGCAGCCTCCATGAGCTGCGCCACGTCGCCGAGCGGTGGTCAGCCGCGCTGCCATCGACCGCATTCCTGCTCCTCGAGGCTCCGGATCGCGACTACTATGCACGCGAGCTTCTGTCGGGCCAGTGGTCTGGCGACTGGTACCGCTATCCGAAGCTGCGCTCCGAGTTTGGTGCTGATGAGCAGGCGTATGTGCAGATGGCGGAGCGATGCATTTCGGAGCGTTGCGACCACGTGAGCACGGAGCTGGACGACCACCTTGCAACGCTTGGCCTGGAGAACGAGCAGCTCGTGCTCGCCGGCTTCTCGCAAGGCGCGGCCGTCAGCGCCTACACTGGGCTTCGTCGCGGCTGCCTGGGCGTGCTGCCGCTGGGCGGGCCATGCCCGCCTCGACCAAATCTGCTGCCTGAGAACAGCGTGACCCGCGTCTGCTGCGTCGTGGGCGACGCCGACCCGTTCGCACCGCACGAGGAGATTCAGCGCTGCTTAGCCAAGTACCCGCCGCGTGACGATGCCAGCGGCGTAAAGGTCGTCGCCGGGCAAAGTCACGTCGTCTCGGAACAGTCGATCAGGATAGGGCTCCGCTTCCTGGAGGAGAGCTGCGGATGCACATGACGGTGACTAGACGGTAACGAGACGGTAGATGCAAATGAACCCGATGATTCATCATCAATCATCAACAGCTAAATTAGCTACAACGTGCACCCACCCGCGTCCCTCCATCCGGTGTACTCCATGCTGACGTGCCTCATCGGTATCCAGCCCTTGTGGGTGGCGCCGCTGCCCTTCTCGGTCGCGACAAAGGTGTAGCAGCCCGTCATCTTGAGCCGGTACGACGCGCCGCCGATGGTGAGCGCCACCGCGTCGTCCGCGCCGTCGATCGGCGCGTAGCTGCCGTCGAAGCCGCGCGGGCCCGCCACGACGCCACCCCAGAGGAAGGCGAGTGGCTGCTGGTCGCGGAACATCCACGGCCCCTCGCCGAGCAGCCGCTGGACGGCGGCGCTCCCGGCGTGCGCCCACTCCGCCGCGCGCGCGGGCGAGGCGGCGTCCATCGCGAGGGTCGCCTGCTTGCCGTTGTACGTGAAGGAGGTGGGCCGCGTCGGGTCGTCGAAGGCGAGCGAGACCGGCGAGCACAGCGTGAGCTGCACGGTCGTCGCGTCGCGCTCCGTCCACGCGCCGCCGCCGAAGCGAGAGTAGGCGACGCCGCGACGGAAGAAGAAGACCTCGGCGCCGTCGGCGAGCTTCCACGGCCCCACGCGCACGATGGCTCGCGCGAGCGGCGTCGGCGTGCGCGGCGGCGGCCGCTGCGAGCGCACCGTGTCGGAGCCGGTGCTCGCATACCACTGCCCCGCCGCGGAGAGCGCGCCGATGGCCTCGGTGAAGATGCCGTGCCACCGCGACGCGCACTCCTGCGCGCACTCGGGCGGCGCCGTCAGCTTGGCGGGCGGCGCGCGGCCATAGTACTTGCGCTTGTCGAGCGACCACTCGCCGACGCCACCCACCTTGGGCACGCCCTCGAACGAGTACTCGACGCCAAACGTGTAGTGGTAGATGTACGGGTCCTGCGCCGACACGTCCTGATGCCACGCGGCCGCCGGCTCGATCTGCAGCTGCTGCCACACGAACTGCTTGATGCCGAGCCGCGCGCACGCGATGGAGTAGCCCCACATCTCGAGCACCCAGCCGAAGGCGCGATCGGCCTCGCGGTCGGCCTTCAGCTTGACCGACAGGTCGTACCAGACCGGCGCGAGCCTCTTGAGCGTGTCCACGTGCATGATCGCCGGCGAGCCGCCGACGGGCTGCACGGCCAGGTGGTCGCCGTCGTAGTAGCGCTTCACGACGGCCGCCTGCGGCCCCGGCACCGGCGACATGTACGGGAAGAAGAAGGCGACGTTGAGCTCGGGCGTCGCGCGGTTGGGGATGTCGCGCAGCAGCAGGTGGTCGGTCTCGGCGATGTAGACGTAGTTTTCGGGGATCTTGGAGCGCCAGTCGGCGAGCCCGACGAGCTGCTGCAGCGTCCACGGCCGATTGATGACCTGGAAGCCGCGCGTCGCGCCCGGCGAGGCCTCCTCGATCCGGATCGTCGGCATCAGCGCCATCAGCTCGTCGGGCTGGTTGCCCGCGAGCAGCCGTGTGAAGCCGGTCATCTCGGTGCACGGGCCGCCCGCCGCCTGCGCCTTGCGGAACTGCAGATAGAAGATCTTCGTCTGCCACTCCTGGTAGAGGCTCTTCTGCGCCGTCAGGAGCGTGTGGAACGGCCGCCGGCCCGGCGGGCAGCGCGTCGCATTGGGCGCCACCTGCTTGCGCCACGCCAGGTCGGCGGGCTGCGCGTCCTCGGCGCTCGGCACGGGCAGCCAGTTGCGCGTCCGGTCGAGCAGCCGCTTGGGGCTGATCGTCGGCGCCGGGTAGTCGCGCGCGTGGTCGTAGTCGCCATCGACGGGCAGGAAGCGCGGCACCTGAGCCCCGAGGCGATCGACGCGTGGCGCCACGGTGGTGGTGGCGGCACTCGCACTGCCGGCGGAGGTGGAGGCGGAGGCGGCTGCCGCGGTCGGCGTGGCTGCAGCTGTCGGTGTGGCTGCAGCGGCCGGTATTGCTGCACCGCCGTCACCGGCCGCGACGCGCAGCTGCGCCGAGACTTTCTTGGCCGCCTCGTCAAAGGAGCCGTCGAACGGGGCCGGGCCGGTCTTGGCCTTGGTGGGCTTTCTGGACGGCCTCCGGTCAGCCGCCTTGGCCGCGAAGGTGTCGAGCGACATGGAACGGTGGAATTGGAAGAGCGCAACCAGCGCGAAGGGGACGATAGCCAGCAAGAGGCGGTGGAGTTGCATCGCGTTGGTAGAGGAATGTGATGGATGCGAAGTGGAAACACGTAATGCAAAACTCCTTCTCTTGTTTT
>Ga0209713_10001026_pt1 | contig 16367 bp, 14 predicted proteins | sample ArcOceMetagenome_3_FD_187444 | JGI IMG/M metagenome (GOLD analysis project Ga0209713, IMG submission 187444) | Marine eukaryotic phytoplankton communities from Arctic Ocean - Arctic Ocean- Svalbard ARC20M Metagenome (SPAdes) (version 2) | ecosystem: Environmental > Aquatic > Marine > Oceanic... | reverse complement strand
TGGTGAATATGTACCCAAGGTGTTTAGCACCGTATATTTGACAATGGAAGACGGAGACAAGTTCCCTAGAACGCATACGAATGATGTAATTTACGACAATTGTATCGTTGAATTCGTGTATAACAATAATGCACAAAAGCATTTCCTATGGAAACCTTATAGAGTTCGTTATGATAAAACGGAGCTCTACAAGAAAACAAATAATATCGCAAATACGGCAAACAATTCAGTGGTTGCCGAAAATGTGAAGAGGAGTATTGAGAATCCCGTAACCTACGATCATTTGATTGGAAGTACTAACATCGAGTTATCCGAGATTGTCGATGATAAATATTACTCGAGAAAAACGTCGAGAGAAAAACTGTTTTCAAAGTCTATGGCGATGTTTCACAACATTGGTGTGAAGGAATATATTTATAAGTTGTTCAAAAACAGAAACTTTACACTAGTTGATTTAGCATGTGGAAAAGGTGGGGACATGTCGAAGTGGTATTCAAGTAACTTTCGTACGGTGGTAGGATTTGACATCAACTTGGATAATCTTATAAATCCCGAGGATGGGATTTATAAGCGTAGAGGCGATACGGCTAAATTCAAAAACCAACAAATGATATTTTTACAGAAAGATGTATCTGATCGATGGAAAAAACAAAACGACAAAATTGAAGACAAAACCTTTAAGTCAATGTACGATTGTGTCTGGGGTTTGGTGAATCGAGAACAAATCGACAATAAAACGGTGATGAATCAGTACTATAATATAATGAAGTTAAAATTCGATCTAGTGAGCTGTCAATTCGCAATACATTACATGTTCGGTAGTGAAGAAACACTGGACAATTTTTGCAAAAACGTGAATGATGTAATGAAACCAGGCGGCTATTTTATCGGGACGTGTTTAGATGGTAACAAAGTCGCATCCACATTGGAAAAGGATCCGATTGTCGAAGGTATCATTGAAGAAAACATTGTGTGGCGTATTGAAAAGAAATATGACGCAGAAAACACTTCAGTTTATGGTAGGACAATCGACGTATATATGGAAAGTATCGGTAAGATTTCCACCGAGTATTTGGTGTGTCTAAACGAACTAGAAAGAAAATTGGAAAAATTCAACATAAAGATATTGACAAAAAAAGATTTACAATCCTTGAATTTGCAAAATTCAATCAATGGTTTTGAATCGTTGTATTCGTCAAAATATGATATGAATCAACAATTGAAAACTTATAGTTTCATGAACACGTGGTTTGTATTTAAGAAATATGACTAACTATTAAATTAATTAAGGCATTATACATGAATTCCAATTACAAAATTCATCAAATTGAATGTGTTCAATCTCCCCATTTCACCAAGAACTATTTGGAGACTAAAAAAAGAATTAATAGAGATTTAAAACTATTACTGACAAACGCTAAATCAGAAATCAATAACAACAAACAATGGGATGTTTCAAAAAAGCGAATTAACGAATATGAACTGATATCCATGTATATTAATCAAAAGATCAGCCCGATTAGCAGATCGTATTACAAATTAATTGAAATTTTGACAGATTTCAATTTGGATGTATTTTTTCATCAACGTTCGAATGTGAAATGTGCGTGTATATGCGAAGGACCCGGGGGCTTCGTTCAGGCATTGAATCATTATATGCGCAAAAAAAACATCCAATTCGATACGATTCCTTGCATTAGTTTAATTTCATCGGATCGTAGAATTCCAAAATGGAAGGTTGAATCTGAAAATCTAAGTTACCGACTCTGTTACGGAGAAGATAAAACCGGAGATCTTTACAAAAAGAATAATATACATCATTTCGTGAATGATGTTGGTAAATTTTCGTGTGATTTCGTGACTGCTGATGGTGGTTTTGATTTCAGCAGTAATTTTAATTCACAAGAAGTTCTATTTCAACGGTTGTTGTTCTCGGAGATTTATACGATATTGAAAATACAAAAGAATGGTGGAAAATGTGTCATTAAAGTATTTGATTTATTTGATGATATTACCATATCTTTGATCACATTGTTGGTGACGTGTTACCGTGACGTGTATATTCACAAACCGTTTTCGAGTCGTCCAGCGAATTCTGAAAAGTATTTGATATGTATGGATTATAACGCGAACGAAGATATCTTGACATCATTGGAAGAACTGTTTTCTAAAGACCTTTCCATGATACACCAGATTTGTGACCCAGAATTAAACAACTTAACGATTCAATCCATTAGTGATTATAACAAAACATTTGTGAAAAACCAAATACATTATATCAATCGAACGATTGAACATACCATGTATGACGTGTCAAGAAATAGTAATGTGACTGTTTCCGACAATCTTAACGCTGGTTTATGTATCGAATGGGTTAATAAATACATGCGATCATAATTCGAAGATCCAATCAAGTTCGCAACAGTTTCAGTTATTTTTGTTGATTTTTCCCAGCAAGGGGGGGCTATGATTTTACATTTTATTTACACCTTCTTGGAATATTATACGTTTTATTTTTGATTTGAGTGTTTGGATTTGCAGGGTTGTCTTTTTCGATACATTTGGTCATTCGCCACCCTTCATCCGAATTACCAAGAGAGATTTTCTTGAAATTCGGAGCACATTCATCATTAGTATTCACGGCACAAGCGTCGTCACACTCTTTAAAACCTTGTTTGGCATAAAAGCAAAACGGAAGGTCTAATGAACTCAGTTTTATTCTGGAACATTTCAAATAGATCGCCAAGTCTTCAACGTGCTTTAGCAAAAGCGGTCCTTTCACCCGGGGTACATTTTCCGGAGTACAAATTAAATCGATATAAAGATCCGTAGATTTTGTATTATATTGGAGAGTAAGAGAAACAAACCCACATATATCCAAAAATAGCGGGTTTAAGGTTTGGGTCTTGGCTACGATAATGTAATCCGCTTTTTCAAGGCTTTGTGTTCCATAAGCTGTACCCACAGCCCCACGACAATTTCGATTGAAATGCTTAACAATGGTCGTTATGTCGGCTTTATTTCCAATACGTAGTTCTGAAGGAGCAGGAGGAGCAGGAGTATTAGGTGGTTTTCGTTGAAGCGACATTGTACCACGCATATCCATGATTTCAATCTTACATGGTATTGGGTTCTCCGATCTTAACGTTCGTGTATTCATATTTATGATGATGATGCGATTTTTTTTTTCATTCAAACAAATATCATATTAAAATCTAAATATTACTCATATTATACATCAGATCAGATTCCAGTAGCGAACCCAATATTCAAAATCAATCCGGCCAGGCCGTGAAACCCCTTTTCAAAATAGAAGTAAGACGTTCTGAAGTGGTGGAGGAGGAATCCACTGGTCCTTCAGAAAATTGATATATATATAAATAATACAATAATAACAATACGTTATCAGATACCAAATATATTTATATATATAAATGCCTGTTACCACTAGAAGTAAAGCAAAAAACATAATAACACCAATTGATATATCAGATGTCAAAAAGTGCAGCACAAATAGAAATGGAACTCCACCTTGTGCAGATGGATTTACTATGAAGTTAAACAAAAAGAAGGAAAAATGTTGCTATAAAGTACCCAAGAGAAAATCACCACAAGATCCAAAGAAACAAACGATCAAAGTGAATAAGGGGACTGCAAACGATGCTATAAAAATGATTTTAAATCAACATCTTGATATTAAATATGTAATTAAAAATCAATTGAGCCCAAGAGTAATTGATGAAGCGCGTTTATCCCATTTAGTAAAAAACAAAGAAGAACTCTATAAAGAAGGTGAAAAGAATGTGATAAAGTTTTTCGCTAAGTGGCTTGAGGGGACAGGAGATACGCTTGCGCAATACTTCCTTCACGATCAAGGAATGCGTCTATATGAATACGTGGAAAATTTGAAGCTCACGGTAGCTCCGTCGAAACAACATAAGTATATGCTTGACCATTTAAAATACAAATACAAACACTTACGTCTAGGAAAATTAAATCCTTTACGAAAAGAAGAAAAAGAGCGTGCTCATAAATTTTGGCAAACATTCGCAAAGTTGCCCCTCGCAGAGAACAATATTGATAACTTTAACAAGTTCAAGACATATATTCAAGAGGGAATAGAATCTTATTTTTACTTACGAAAAAAAGTTTATGAACCAGAATCTGAAGAACAGAATGATGAATATTATTAAATTAATTATGCATGGTTCATTCTAACATGCTTAAGATGCATTCATTTTGAAATCTTCGCTCTTATGTTTAGGCATACATTATTTATTAAAAAAAACCATTCACCTCTTTTGAAAAAATTGATTTTAAAATGTGAGTGTATTCACAGTTAAAAGTACATCCAGAATACTTAACAAATATGCGTAACTTTGCTATGAATCGTACATACAACATGTCAAAGTCCTTTGATTACTTTTACACAAATAAAGAGAGGAATTTCAAACAAAAACTAAAGATTCAGAGTAAAGTATCGAAACTTGAATCTGCGTTCAAATTAAAAATGTCCATCATCAAGACAAAGTGTAACGATGACCAATACCAAGAGTCTTGCTATGATTTGTGGTGTGAGATTGATGACATCGCTAATCATATGATTGAACTGAATAACGAGATGAGTAAATATGACCATAATGATTATGAATGAATTCACGCACACTCGAACACCATACAATCATAAAGCATATTTTGGTTAGTTAAATGAATTGTATTATCGAAATTCCTTCCTGCTGATTTTACATGTAGAATGTTTTTATCAATGAAAATAAGATCACTTTTTTCAACGTGACTTAATTCTTCTTCGACATAATTAAAATAGTTCGCATCTGGTTTGACACATCCTATAATATCGGATGTGAATATATATTTTGGACTGAATAAGTCGAACAATGAAAACTGCATAGCTTTAAAAACTCGAACACAATACATGAGAGGTGTGTTCGTGCATAGAACAAATTCAACATCGTATGTGTTTTTAATTTGTAATAAATCTTTTATGGTATTGCGGTTCTCTTCAGTTACATGTTTCGCTAACTCAGAAATAGTAAGTTTTGCAAATACTTCGTGATTGAAATCTTGTAAAGTATCTATTGAATGGTCGATGATCTTGGTAGTATGTCCAACATTGGGAAGAAGATGATTCGACATATCCGAAGCTGTGAGATAATCGATCCCAAAACGTCGTGCAATGTATGAAATCGAAGATGTATTTATACAATTAGCGATGACTTCGTTACAAAATACTAAATCATCGATATCCAACAATATATATTTCATTTATTATAAAAATTACATCTTTCTCACATGAAACCTTTAAATAATGGGTTCAAAATAACGAATTAAATGTCTTGAATTAAAGGCTTCACATATTTATCCACTAAATCTCCACCAATTTTCTCAGATGCTTGGTCCAGTGTGATTTCGTCCGAATCGACACTGGATTTTGTTTTTTTCATATTGTCGTATATTTTCCAATCAAAATCTGCGCGAAATATGCTTTTCAGTAGAACTGGATATGCTTTCAATTCATCCGGATACTTTTTTTCCAATTGTCCAATAGAAGTCATGTGACCTTCTCGTACTTCGTTTACAATATCATATACGTGATTGGACATTATTTCAAATTAAATCTCTCACTATATTTAAATAAAAATGAACTACAATTTTCAAAGCTACACAAAGCCTGAAAAACCTTCTTTGAACGGTGGATTATATTCCGGGGAAAAGTTCAAAGGTCCGTGGGGAAACTTTCCGGTATTTCCGGAAGCCACACATATGATACACAACACACTTCGTTCAGCAAACCCACCCCCGAACGCCATTTTACAGTACGGCAATTATATTCGACCGGGTAATAACGAACATCCGATTCCCACAAAACACAATATTGACGAAACATTGAACATTCAATGTGTTGGAAGCATGAAACCCAAACCTTCCTTCGCGAGTCATGATCCGAATCCACATGAATTCTATCAATCTTGGTGATGTGACAGCACGTGTAAGATTTACTTTTCGGATTTCTTATATTTATTGTAATACTTCTTGAAAGGTTTCTTCTTATCAGGATTGTCAAATAGATTCTTTAGGAATCCATAATCCTTTGACTCTAGATTTTTCAAATACTTTTGACCAATGTTTTCTGACTTTTTCGTATCGTTATCGGTAGCATAAAACCCGTATCTCGCATACTTGATGGTATATTTTTCAAAGGTGATGGGGGTATTTATTATCAGTTTTATATCAGATTGATCTATGTTTTTTAATTCTTTTTTGCTCAAATCTAAATACGGTTTTAAGCCATAAAAGGTTTTTGATTCTTTATGCTCAATCACTGGACCAAATCTAGCCTCGCGAACGACATACAATTGTCCATGTATTGTGAATTCTTTCGCTTCCACGGACAATTGGGTTTTTGCAGTTTTACTTACTTTGTCGCATTTTGTTTTCAAAAACTCGACAAAGGGTTTCACTAAACTCATATAGTTCTTTTCGTTGGACGCGATTCTGTCTAAATCCGATTCCATCTTGTTCGTAAAATCAATATCGACGATTTCTGAAAAACTGTTTTTTAAATATTCGATCACTGTTTTCCCTTTATCCGTGGGTATCAGTTTATTGTTCTCCCTGTACAACTTTTTTACAACCGTATCCGTAGATAGTCTGCCGTTTTGCAAGACAATGTCCTTGTATTTAACATCTGGACCGACCACGTCATCCTTTTGTACAAATTTTCGATCATATAACTTGTATAAAATGGACACATAGGTAGAAGGCCTACCAATTCCTTTTTTCTCCAAATCTTTGATCAAAGAACTCTCGTTTAGTCTTTGTGGCGGAACCGTCCATATATGATTTCCAATGATTCTTTTACTCGAAAGAACAAAATCTTTTGTTTTGAACTTTTTCATTTGATCTTCTAAATTTACGGAATCAGAACGAATATCATATACAATCTTGTAGCCTGGATATGATATTTTTTTGAACTTTCCTCTGAAGTACAAATCTTTCGATTGCATTTGTTTATTCGTGAGTTCCACGGTAAGCTCGTCGATGATTGACGGTTTCATCTGTGAAGAAATCGTTCGTTTGTATATCATTGAATACAATTTCAATTGCTCGATTGGTAATTGAGAAGGATATTTCGTTATGTGAGTTGGTCGAATCGCTTCGTGTGCTTCTTGAGCGTGTTTTTGATGTTTTTTATGTGATTTCTTGTTGCTGTCAATATAATCTACGTTGTATTTTTGGGATATATAGGTATGTATATCTTTCAAAATATCAGATGACAAATTAGTACTATCTGTCCTCATGTATGTAATATGTCCCGTTTCATACAATTCTTGAGCTATTTTCATCGTTCTGTGAATACTATACCCAAGTTCATTGTATGCATTCTGTTGTAAAGTTGAAGTGGTGAAAGGTAAATCGGGATACACCTTTGAACTCTGAATCACGGTTTTAGAAGGAATCACGTAGAATTTATTTTTTAGATTTTGAAGAAAGTGAGTGACTGCACTTTCTTTCAGAAATTTGCAAATGGTTTCCTTTTCATATAATTTCGCATCAACAATTCCTTCATCAAAAGTCCCTATAACATTCCAATATTCTGTAGATTTGTGTTCCCCGATATGTTTCTCTAGCTCATTTAATATAAGTAATACTACAGACTGAACTCGTCCAGCAGATAACACGTCCTTGCTATTAAAATTACGATACAGTTGTTTTGTTAGACCAAAACCTACCACACGGTCTAATACACGCCTCGCTTGTTGAGCTTCTACTAGATTGACATCAATACATTTTGGATTGTTTATTGCCGATATAATCGCATCTTTGGTAATTTCATTGAACAGAATTCGGTCGCATTTACCTTCCTTCAATTTTAAGAACGTTTTTAAATGCCATGCGATAGCCTCTCCTTCTCGATCGTTGTCGGTTGCTAACCAAACTTTATCAGATTCTTTTACATGTGTTCTCAATTCTTTTACTATACGTTCTTTGTCCGACAACAATGCATAAGATGGGTAATATGAATCCATATTTATACCAAAAATGCTTTTTTCTTTCACTAAATCACATATGTGTCCGTTACATGCTTTCACAATATATTCAACATTGGAATTTTGTGAGTTTAAGTATTTTGATATTGTTTTTGCTTTGGTCGAAGACTCTACAATAACCAACTGTATGACCTTCATCTCTTATTATAATACTTAGTATACTTTTAAACTTTTTAATTTATTGTTTTCCGGCGTTGCTAATAAATTGTTTCAAAATCTGTTTCATATCATCAATCGACATATCATCGACCTGTGACAAATCAAATTTAGTTTTGGGCTTGTCATCTCCTCCTCCGACAAATTCCTCTAACAGTACCGGTTTAGACACGTCTATCTCCATCTTTTTATCATCTATTTCCTTCTGTTTCTGTTTCTGTTTAATAATTTCTTCGGTTTCTGTCTTTATAATTTCATACATTTTCTCGCTTTTTGATTTCCAAGTGTAGTTGTTGATTATACTTTCTCGGAAACGTTTTCCATGTATCTTCGCAATGTCTTGATTTTCATAATAATATTGAATCGCATTTACGTAATCGTCTATATCACATACTTCCGCCTCACCGGACACCATGTCGGTTGTATGGTCCCTGTAAAATGAGTACTTTGGTTTAATAATCTGCGAATTCTTTTTGGTCACAAAATCCCTGAATCCACCTATGTATGGAACGATCTGAGGCTTCCCAACTCCACCTTGTTCAAAGTTACACAATCCAAATCCTTCACCGTCACAAGTGTTTAGACCTACGTCGCACGCGTTATATAAGACATTTATATCGAAGTCGGTTAGTTTTTGAGGGTTTTGAATAATTAATAAATGTTTCTGTAAATCCTGTATGCTCATGTCGTATTTATTACATTCGCTCGTCATGATATCCACCAGATCCCAAGAACCCTTTAGCGGTGTTGCGATCAACAGTTTGGCGTCACAGTCTCTGTTTAAAGATATAAACTTCACAAACGCCATCAGACACGTATCCCAACGTTTTCTAGGTTGATTTCTGTTTAAATTCATGATCACGAAACCGTTCTGCGGTAACTCGAAGTACCTTCTCGCGAGTTGTGTGTCTATCGGATAATAGGACATTTTGTCAAATCCATGTTCGACAATATACGTTGGCTTGGTGTATCCTTGTTTCTTTATGACATCATTCCAATATGAACAAAACATAATGGCTCCATCCGTTTTGTCATTCAATAGCTTGATTAACACATTTCTTTCGTTTTTATAAACCAAATCGACGTACGGTATTATTTTGAATTTTCGGTCCTCGATTTCGTGTATTTTTGTTAATAACGTATTCAACACTAACAAATCGTTATATATGATCACGATATCAGGCTTAACTTCAATTAAATACTCTTTAATCAAATTGTCGCCGAATCCCTTTGATTTGGGTTCCTCGTTTGCAAATGCGTCGTAAATAATTGTTTTCTTTAAATTCCGTTCAATGGCATGTTCTTCATTATTGTAAAAGTTTTGAAATCCGAAAATAAACAATTCAATATCATCATACAGCTCTAAGTATTTCGACAACTCGAAAACCACCTTCGAGTATCCGTTGAATTGGTTCGGATGCGTTCCACATATCACTACACGAACCATTTTAGTCTAGATAACATTTGATTAATTATATTTCAAACACACGCACAACAGAACACCCCTTAAAGCGTTACCGTAATTATTTAAGCTTATCGTGCAGTATTTGAATAAATCGATGGAAAATATTAAACTGTCTTGTTCAAATATAGTCACCAGTTACCAAACAATGTTTGACCAATTCGAAAAAATATCAGATGAAAATGTTAGACTTAAAACCGAAAATATTCAATTGGTTCAAAATGAAAAGGATTTGATGAGTGTTAGCTCTATTGTATCTACAAAAAACGAGAACGCATCTCTTCTTCGAAAAATCGATCTCTTAGAAAAATCAAATACAATACTACGTACAACCATTCAAAGTCTGAAGACCACTATGAATGAGCCGAAATATTCTCAAACACCATCTGATATTAAAGACGAGCTATCTGTTTCAATACAAAATCACGATTCAAATTCTTCCACATCGGATACCGATACTGTCGATTATGCGGAAGAATCAGAATCCCTATACACTATAACCTATAGAAAGAAATCTTACTATTTGGACAAAAACGATCAGTTGTATGATATTGGGCCAGACGGTGAAAAACTGGAAACTATTGGTAGGCGTAAATTCGATACAAAAAAAGAAAAATACAAATATATGCTCTTTTGAATCACACCACCTGAGCTGCTATGTTCATCGAGGAATCCAATGTATTTTTAAAGTTCATAACTAAATTTTGATTGTTCTCTTTCAACATTTTTTTCTCATATTTATCAATTCGACTGTTGTCGTAAAGCACAATATCATTTTTATTCTTGTGATGATAATCATTGATTTCCTCAATTTGTTCAGCAACTGCCATCAACGGGTAGTTGTTTAAAGCTAAAATCTTGGATTCGGTTTTAAAGTTTCTGAATTCTTGAATATCCATATACCCTCCAAAAACACTGAGACACTTTCTAGATGGGGCTGGATATATAATCGACATGTATTTCATCTTTATCGCCATCAAATTTAACAAACTATAGGTCTCCCAGATGTTTATATTGCTAACACTTGAATAAAAGTTATCAGCACAGGCGCACTCAAAACTACAATAACACCCGACAACATGAAACACTTCTCCGGTATATTTTAAGGGCAAACCTATATAGTCGTTATCAAAGGTATGACAACACCACCCACACAACGTGTTGGATACTTTGTCTTTCCTTAAATTACTATTTATTATCTTTACTGATTTATCTTGTAATTTGTTTTCGGTCTTTGAATCGAGCTCAAACGGTTGAGACGAAAACGAGTCTTTTTCATTGTACGGATTTGGATCTAATATAGCTGGGTCGTATTTACAAAAATTGTTTTCATAAACACTCTCATATTGGTCTTGCTCTTTGGTATCGTCTGGGGGGATGAACAGCTGGATCACGTGTTCATGTTTCGACACAACTGTCGCTTTAGATGCATTATTTGTATCTTGAGTTTCCTTTTTAGGCTTTCTTCCACGTTTTTTCCGCTCCACTGGAGCTTCCGACATCGATTATAGTGTTATATCCACTCAATTGTTTAAGTAATGATATCTACATAGAGATTTATAATTGTCCATAGAAACATCGATTTTTGTACTATCGGTGTTAATTTTATTTGATGTGTATATCGCGCATTCACCCGAACACACGCTACATATACCTTGTTTTCGATCGATCGTGTTCGCGTGAGGAATCAAATCTAATAATTCACCGAATGTGTTTCTATGGATATCTACCAATAATCCAGCACAATGTACCTTTTTAAGATCCTTCTCAACCATTCGTAATACATTCGTTTTCAAGTGTTTAAAGAATTGTGATTCTTCAATATAGATATATTCACATGTTTCGTATTCTGGATGTGTGTATATTTCATTCAAATTATCAATCGATATACATGGGATACACGTTCCGTCGTGAGATGTGATCGAATTCGTATTGTATCGAACATCTGATATATGATTAATATATATACCTTCGTTTTCTTCGATCCGTTTCAACAATTCAGTCGTCTTTCCACTAAACATTGGACCAGTTATTATATGAAGCTCACCCATCATCAATTCTCGATTTGTTTCCATTATGTTCTCTGCCATATTATTTCATTATAGATTAACAAATTTTTAATTAATATTTTCAGAATACAATCCCAAAACACCAGTCAAGAATCGGTTAAAAAAGAAATCTTTATCCAAAAAATGAATATGACTATAGATAAACAATGGAAATATGGTATGAAAATTTACGTTATTTTTTACAAATTGAAAATTTGTTCGATTTTTATTTGTACTACACTTTTTCATTTTAATTCTTCATATATATATATTTTTGTTGATTGGTATACATTTATAGTATTCAATTATTGATCGTGTTTCGAAAACCTGAGAACCAAGTTTGTGTCGGGGAGAAGGAATGGTTTTCCGAACACAAACGAATATCCATAACAATGATACGAATTTTGTATTCTCATACCAATACACTCTTTTGGAATCAACCGAAAGAAAGACGCTTCATCGGAAAAACTCGACATGTAAGTTCCAACGATATACCGTGTTTTTGAAATCATGATAAGGCTCTGGAGCGCATGTTTTATACCCGTAACTGAATATCGGTTCAATTCAACGTTAGATTCCACAATAAAGTTGGCCGTCGGAATTCTTCGTTGGAGGGTCTCTAACGCAAGTTTCGAATTTGACGATACATAAAATTGAACAGACGAATCGGAACGATGTATCTCCCGAATTCTGGTTACGAAAGAATCAATCGGAGATTCTTTGGCGAAATTTCGACCGTCTGCTTCGTCGTGTTTTTCAATGAAATCACGAAAATGCACACCAACAACCGAACGATCGGATTGAAACCAATTCGACGTCAAGTCGGTTACATAGTTTTCTATATCTGGAACACAAATCAACTGTTTGTAAAACAGGTGTTTTTCGCGAATAAACTCCTCTTCCGACATCGTGGGTGATTTGAATTCGTGTCCGCCTTGAACCACAATGTAGTCCAACTCTTCTAGGTTTGGCGTCTCTCGAAGTGTTTTTTCGGTATGCACGCTCGGATTATAAACATATTTTTTTGAGTGTATCGCGTTCAACTCGATAGATTTGACTGTGTTCATGAACAAGTCATTGAAGCCACAATTACAACACTCTTCCGGGTTCCATATCATATACACCGTAGTTTCGTAGTGTTTCGCAAGAATATGTGCGGATACAATAGCACGCAATCGATTACAGAGGCCCTGTGTAGGAATAATAACTATGGATGGATACATCGTTCTTGTTATACTATCCCATTTTTTTGCAAAGAGATTTTGCACACTTACATACTTCTTCGAACATTTTGGGTTTGTTTCCTTCATCATTTATATCATTTTGTCCTGTAGAATAAATGTCTATACCAAACTGTCCTAACTAAAAATATGTTTCGTTTCGTAAGGATCCGTATCACTACTTCTCTTTTGTAGTTCGAACGTATTATCGTCACACACTATTTTCCAAAAATTACCAATTTTCAAACTTGTTTGATTTTCAACGCCGGTGTTTGACCCAACACCATGTATTTCAGAAAAGGTAACTTGTCCAGAGACTTTGTCCATTATTGTCATGTACATGTTGCTATCAACTACCTCTACACGGTTCGGAGATCCTGACGGATACCATATTATTTCACTGGTTATTGTTAGTTTTTCTAGTTCCAATTCACTGAATGAAATCGCTTCTTTAATCAGTCTTTTTTCAACGTAATTACTTACACCCTCTCTAGTTGTAAGATTAAGCGGCCATTCATTTCTAATCCATCCATCTACTCCATCTACTCCATCTACTCCATCTACTCCATCTACTCCAACTACTCCATAATCGTATCCTACAATATTTGTTTGAATTTCATTATACAAATTACTTGCTCCCTCTATATTCAATACTTTGTTTGATATCGTAAATGGTGTCTTATAATTCGAACTAACTGTAACCATACCTAAATCATATTCGGTCGCATCAGTAAATAATGATGATTGATTATTCATAACTAAGTCTTTTACCGAATTAGCACTCAAGGCTGTTGATGGATCTGGATTATCTATGTTAGACGTAATTCTACACAACCCGAACGATTCTGGGTCTGAACTAGATGCGTGCGGTATAGCAGACCATTCTACTTTACCACAAGAATCTTTAGATTTCAATACTACAAAATTAGTAGTTGTGGATACGCAAAGTTCTGCATTAAGTGGTTGAATAAACAAATTCGACTCATAAATTGTAAAGTTACTTAGGTTTGATATTTGCCCACCGCGTATAACTACGTTTTCCGAATCCTGTAAGGCCATATTGGATAATTGCAAATACGACCGCGCTTCAGCTGATGATTCTAAATCAAATAAATTACAACTTTTTTGTACAAATGGACACACTTGTTCATCATTGATCCAGGATATTAAGTTTAGTAATGATCCGACTCCGTTTAGTTCGGTGAAATTACCAGAAGTAGCTACTTCGTGTAATTCTAAATTGATTTTTGCTTGGTTTTTATTAGTTATATCTGAAAAATTGCTAGTACTCGATATGTAGTTTGCATCATTACTTAAACTGGATACGCTTATAATCTGATTGGACAAATCGTTATAGTTACTCGAGAACGCAACTTCCTGTATCCCAAACTCTCTTAAGTTTGATCTGAAAATCCTTTTATAATCATCACTCTCGAAGATTTCCGACAAGACATTACACGCCACTAAACAGTTCTTGATGTTGTTAGAGAGGTCTGTTTGAACCTTTCCTAGTATTGAAGATGTAATCAAAGAATTATCATCAAGGGAAACAGGTAGAAAACTACTGCCTTTCACAAAATGAAGGTTCCCTTTTGCAATTCTTCCAGTAGCATCACATGTTAAAAATGTATGAGTATCGAGATCATTCGCGAGTATGTTGTCATTTATATCTATACTCGTGAAAGATAAATCAGTTGCAACGTTTAAAGTTACCACTTCGATTTCTGTTGTCTCCAACTTAATATCTAAACCCAGATGTGAAAGAGCTAAATTACTATCTGTGATATCGCTTAAATTCGAGTCCGGATGAAGTGTGTCCTGATTTAGGTCGGTGGGTATCGATTCTTCTATCAGATTTTTAACGTATCCAAATAAATTGCTCAAAGCATTCGCGGATACTACGTTCGATGTCGATGTGTTCGAATACGACTGAACGATTTCACTCAAACCAAAATTTGAACCATCGCCTTTATTTGTCAATATGGTTGGGTTGTGTGAAATGCTTTCAGAGTCGTGAATGATAAGATTCGATACTTTGATACCTTGAAAGTTAATATTTGAATTTATAAACGTTTCATTAAATAAGCTATCATTATATTTATCTATTTCAACCCAAACCAATCCTTCAAAATCACTGGATTTGACATAGTCTAAATCATTACTAAATAAACTTAACGCAATGTCATCTTGATTTCTGTCATTGATCCATGAAACATTTAAGTTTGGAATCTGTTTCCATCCAATTGTTCCTTCATTATCTATCGCTGCGAGCGTATAGTTTGATACATTATTACCACCCATGAACTTGAACTCGTCGATTGCTATACTGCCGCCAGTAATCTCGACCTTGTCTTTACACTGGTAAGCCATGTTTTTTAAACCAAGGTTATGTTGGGCTTCACATATATTTTTTACATCGGCTAAATTATGTTTTTGTTGCAAAAAAGCCATTTTACTTAATTATAAACATTTATAATTTAATTTTATCTGATTTAAGGATGGATTTAGGCGAAAACGGGCATTGAATTGTATTATGATGTTGATCCTATGATAAATCTTGTGGATATGAAATGCTAATATTTTCCAATGGTAGAGCATTGTTCGATTCACATAATCTGTCGTCGTTGTCATCAAACGCCTCAGTAGGTCCAAAAAATAATCTAAAACTTTCATTTTTTCTAAGAAAGGTGTCACATCTTTCTGGATTTCCTTGGTGAAATTCACCACATGACCAGTTGTGGCCTCCGAAAATATTGAATGGTCCATCTCTTATTCCAATAACCATTTCATTTGTTGCGTCTTCACCTTCACCATCAGTGAATATCCACTGATCCTTGTGAGAACCGTCATAATCGTCGTCTCCGACTGGTGGTATTGACATCAAGTTACTATCTCGAAGTTGTGTGCGTGTTTTAATACACGAACAGTTACTTGTTACTTTATCAAATTGAAAACCACTTGAAACTTCATTCAAACTACAGTATCCATAACATTTCGCCCAATCGTTGGTTCCGATATTTTGAGTTGATACTATTGCTTCATCGGGCACTCTCTTTTTACCCATATACATGGGCGTGTGATAAATCTGTCCTGATACATCGGATACATATCTGTGGCATGAACGTGTGTCATAACGTGTTGTGTCGTCATCACATTCAATTTTCATACAGTTGCGTAACGATGCTTTGGAATTTTCGTTCCCACAGTCATATGCGTGTGGGTTTCTTTTCATAGAAATCACATTTTTGTTCCATCCATTTGTTGGAGAACATTGAACAAAAGTTTCAGTCGGGCTGTCGGTGGCACCCAGTGCATCGCCATCGCTGGCACCCAGTGCATCGCCATCGCTGGCACCCAGTGCATCGCCATCGCTGGCACCCAGTGCATCGCCATCGCTGGCACCCAGTGCATC
>Ga0209713_10001024_pt1 | contig 16376 bp, 14 predicted proteins | sample ArcOceMetagenome_3_FD_187444 | JGI IMG/M metagenome (GOLD analysis project Ga0209713, IMG submission 187444) | Marine eukaryotic phytoplankton communities from Arctic Ocean - Arctic Ocean- Svalbard ARC20M Metagenome (SPAdes) (version 2) | ecosystem: Environmental > Aquatic > Marine > Oceanic... | reverse complement strand
CCGAGGCCCGCGTCTCCTGACAGCTGCTATTCCCCCATTCACCTGGGTAGCGAGAGATGCTGGCACGACGCGGAAAACAGAGGCTGCGGGATGGATGAAGCCGGCTGTGCCTGCACGTGCCAAAAGTGTCCCGATGGCTACAGTGAAGACCATTCGCATGGCCAAGTCAAGTGCCGCAGGTGCCCCAGCGGCAAGACTGGGCCCGATTCGGGCAAATGCTGGGGCACGGACGCTTGCGCGGCAGGCACGGAGAGGAGGTGCCTTGATTACGCCAGGTGCGGCTGCTACAGGGTCCCCGTGGGAGGAGCCCTGGTAGACTCTCGCGGGACCTACTCCATTTCCTGCACCGGCGACCGTTTCGCGTATAACAGCCCTGGGGGCCAAGATCTCAAATGCTACGCCTGTGCGCAAGGCTCCTCGCACGTGGAGCACCGCGACGGGGCAGTCAAGTGCATTCCAAAGCGCTTGGGTTCTACACATTGCCCCGCGCAAGAGGGATGCAAGTGCAAGCTGTGCCCTCTGGGTTACTTAGGTGATTCCAATCCGGAAAAGTCTTGCACTGCTGGGTTGTATGATCAAGATCGCATTCCTCCACTGCCCCTGTGTTCTTCACACGAACCCCCTGCTGGCCTTCCGCGCCTCTCCCACGCGCTCCTCCCTCCCATGCGCCCCTTCCACGCCCCCCCCACGCCGTGGCGCGCGCGAGGTGCTCAATTATGGCGTAGCGTACATCCCAACACTACATGAAAAAAGTAGGTATATATAGACTGTCTGAGTTTCCTACCGTTCTTTGCATTTGCAGAGGATCACTCGGATGGCAAGTTTCGCTGCCGTTTGTGTCCAACCGGACACAGCTACGAAGACTCCAAATGTTACGATCCAGATGCGTGCGCGGGAGGGCAAAAGATATGCCCGAATTCCGAGTGTGCTTGCTACCAGGCTCCTGAAGGGTTTGGACTGGTGGAGACCGGGGCGTTTTTTTCGGTTTCGTGCCCCCATGGCCTATTCGCAGGAGAGGAACACGGCGAAGTAAAGTGCTATGCCTGTCCACAGGGCACGTCTCGATTGGAGCACCGAGACGGCATGCTCAAGTGTATTCCGGAGGAAAAAGGTTCGGCGAGTTGTTCTGGGTACCCGACGTCACAATGTTCGTGTCGAAGGTGTCCGGCCGGTTATATGGAAGATCACTCAAACGGCAACTTTAGGTGCTACAGATGCCCCGCTGGGCAGGTGTTTGATAACGGCAAGTGCTGGTCAGCTAGCGCGTGTGCTGCAGGCTCAGAAAGGCGGTGCGTTAACGACGCGTGCGGTTGCTATACCGCACCAGCAGGTGCCCAGTTGGTCGAGAGACACGCCGTTCACGTTGCAACATGCTCGAATGGTCTTTTTGTGAGCGAGGAAAATGGTAGGGCAAATTGCTACACGTGCCCGGTGGGCACTCAACGCGCAAGTTCGGAGCAACGGGGTGCTGTCATGTGTTTCCCCGAACCAGAGTACGCCTGCTTCAAGTGCCTTGGAGCTAGAGAAGAATTGAGGGGTCAAACGTGTTACACCGCGCCGGAGAATTACAACTTGATGGACTGGTCTGAGGTCAAGTGCTGTGGAGGTGCCCCGGCGTCGTGTGAAGCAGCGCGCAATGTTTCGTGCGGGGACATGAGCACAGCGCAAGAAAGCCGATGTCCAAACGGTCCCTCCCACACCCTCCTCCCCCTATGTTTTCTACCCGCCCCCTCGAACAAACCGTTGATGAATGTGATGAATGTGCCTTGGGGGATTCACGGGTAGCTGATGCGCATTCGCTAGTGTTACGAGGACGGCTGGCTCGTGCTGGGAAGTGTGCGTCGCTGTGTGCTTTGGCTGTGACAATGTAATACCTGCCCTTTTGTCATCACGTGTGACATGCCATGGCTAGTAACCGACTTCTTTTTATTAATAGTTTTTGGAGATTTGTGCGGGAGGTTGTCAGACTCGAGGTGGATGGAGAGCGCTCACTTGCTCCGTGTGCACGCAAACAGGAGTCTGCGGCTGCTATGCATCGTGTGGTGACGGCAGGTGGATGGAGGAGAAACCAACAGTGCAAGCATATTCGTGCCCCAACGCCACACGTACGGTCTGGACAGCAAGGGGGGCCAAATGCGTCACCTGCCCTGAAGGAATGCGGGCGTCAGAGACATATGGCGCTATCGTATGCCTTCCTCAAACTCCTTTCTTCTGCAGTACGTATAAAGCGAGCTTGTGTGTCAATGAAGACCCGAATACACGCGGCGTGTCGAGGATCTGCTGGGAAAGTCTGTACGGTCATTATAGCAGCGAACCATCATTGGAGCCTGGTGTTTCAACAGCTTGCGAATGTGTTGAGGATGAGGTCGCAAATGCGAACGATACAGTGTGTTCCACATGCAAGAAGGCGATTGGAATTCCCTGCGCCGACATGCCGGCGGCGGGTGTTTTCTTCTGCGATTCTATCCACGCGGGTGCTTGTCACGCTGAGGACACGAAAACAAATGGCACGTCTCAGGCGTGCTTTGATCGGCTGCTGGCGCACTACGGTAGTAGCCAAGCGAGACTTGAACCGGGGGTGGAAGCCCAGTGCTCCTGTGTTGATGGCGAGGCATGGAACGGGAGCCTGACCGTGTGTGCGGGCTGCAAAAGGGCAATTGGCATCCCCTGTAAGCGCAAAGAGACTTACCCAACTCAGCAGTTGACGGTCGGTAACGGCTGCACTCTGCGAGGTGTAGTGGTGAATGGGGTGGTTCAGTGCACGCTCTCCGACGGCAGCCGTTCCGAGTGCCTGTCCATCAACACTTCTGCCATTCCCGATCATCCCATAGGGCCGTGGTGTGACGGCGGAAACTGGAATAATACGGTACGGCGGGGTTGCTAGCTTTGTCACTATGTTCTACTTTCTGCCTGTGTGTGTGTGTGTGTGTGTGTGTGTGTGTGTGTGTGTAAGTTATGAGTGTGTGAGGTACGCATATGATTGCGGGTGGGGTTTTGGGTTGGTGATATACACGATGCGTGTGATTGTGAGTGGAGGGGGCGCTACGGAGAGACAATGACGACGAGATTTTTTTGGTTCCAAATTCGCGCACGCGCATGCAACGTGCGCATCCCCAAACGCAGGTTGTCAACTACAAGGACATCGCCATCTCGTGCAAGTGTCAGGCAGAGCGCAGATCGTGTGACTCTGCGTGCAACAACGTTTGTCTTCAGTGCCCGGCGGTAGCACAGAATATCCACTACTTGATCCCTCTCAACCCTTCGCCGGCTGGCACGTGGAGAGCTGCAAACAGTGGCAACAGCTACGGAGATGCGGTTGCGGTCAACGGCGTACCCTTGGCACAGAGTGACCCCTTGCCGCCCCAGGCAGCATCGAACAGTCCTCAACCGCTAGACTGGTTCGGTGGGCGTGCCTCGTTCGATTTCGTGTATCATTATCAGCAGGTATTCAAGGCATGCTCGTGCTTGCACCCTCGCCTGGCCTTTCCAGCTGATGCGCAAACCCCGGAATTTCTAATAGAAATTCTGGGGTTTGAAAATTCAACCGCAACAGCCCAGGAAAGCGCATTCGTGCAAGGCGTGTGCCTGACGGACTGTTGGCCTGTACGCAGATACCGACACACAGATTCTCGTGCAACGAAGGTTATGATGCAGCGCAGCACGCGTGGGCTGACAAGGCTCCCTCCCAGCAGCATTCGCAACTTATCGGCTGGGCTCTGGACGGATATCCCGTTTTCGGCCCATACTCACACGGCGGGTTCACTCCGGTGCTGGCTGACAGATCTATGGCTGGCCATGCGAGCGGAAGGGCCCCGAGCGATGGCGCGTGGGAGATGAACGAGTGGTCCACAAACGAATGCTATGGTCATATCGACCAAGAGCATGGCTTCCATTATCATGCCAGAGTCAGGATACTTTCAGACGGTTCAGATGGCAGGAAAATAGGAAATGGAAATCATTTTCTCGGATGCTACTATGGCAAGCGCGCTGTTCAAGAGTTTGATGTAGTGGCTGGACAGGGGAATCCTGGGAGCGGTACTGGCAGCGGGGCAGGAAGTGGCATGGGATCTGCACCCCCCTGGCGGCGCGCTGATGCTCGTTCGGGGCCTTTCTCGCTATTCTTGGCGTCGTTAGTGTCAATGCTTCCTTCATGGGTGTTAGCCGCCGCGGTGCACGTCCGCACCAGTAGCTCCACAGTGGCAAACCTCACGCGCAGAACGCCCTTACCGGAAGGCACATTGGTGCCGTACACATGCCCGGTCACAACGCAAGTGCCTGCACATACCATACAGCCTGGAGCTGTGGTCGGCTCATTTACCCTGGAGGCTTGCAGGGCAAGCTCGACGACGTCGCATAGCTATGCTCCCATTGACCTGGGCTGTGATATGGATTGTCCTGCGGGAATGACACAAGGGAAAGGTCACCTGTGTGCGGCGTGCCCGCCAAACACGTCCAAGGCCAGCATTGGCAACGCCTCATGCCTGCCCTGCCCGCCGCACACGGGCAGCCGAAAGGGCAGCGCTGTCTGCGTCTGCGTTCCTGGAATGGAGCGGAGCCCGGTCACGCAGGGGTGTACTCGTTGTCCTGCGGGCAAGTTCAAGCCGTCTTTGGGTGATGACGCGTGCAGCGCGTGCCCGGTTGGGACGCATTCATCTGCTGTTGGTGCCACTGCGGTCGAAACCTGCCGCGAGTGCAAAGCGGGGACGTACTCCTCGGCGGTGGCAGCGGTGTCCAACAGCACATGTGTCAAGTGTGGCGTTGGCAAGTTTTCTAGGATCAGGGCTGCAGCTGCTGAAACGGCCTGCCTCCTTTGCAGGGCAGGGGCGTTCGCGGCCATCCAAGGGGCTACAGCCTGCCAGCTCTGCTCAGCGGGCATGTTTTCGACCGTCACAGGGTCCTCTTCGGAGTCTACGTGCACCGCCTGTGGTGCGGGCACGTATTCGCCCGTTGCGGGCGCGGGCACAACTTCTGCATGCGTCCAGTGCCGTCCAGGCCAGTTTTCTCAGGCGACCGGTGCAACCGTTTGCCAGCTGTGCGCCCAAGGTTTCCTTGCCCCCCCCATCGCTTCTGCCGACTCAGGATCTTGGGCAACCCGGCCTTTTTTCTTTTGTTGTTTTCGTTCCCGAACAGCTGGCAATCAAAGGGCGCCTCTGCAATCTCTCTTTCCACCCCCCAGACGGATATCTGAGTGTGCTTGGTTGTGACACGCAGGTACTTACTCGACCGAGTTGGCGGCGACCAGTGCAGGCGCGTGTGTCAAGTGCACTGCAGGCAAGTTCTCGAGCAATGCGGGTGCCACCTCGGACTCTGCCTGCATGCCCTGCGGCGCGGGAACTTTTTCGGACGTGAGCGGCAGCACTGGGTGCACAAAATGTGTTGCCGGTACGTATTTGTCCGCCCTGGGGAAAGCAAGTGCGTCCGACTGCGTACAGTGCGCCAAAGGCAAGTACTCGACCAGAGATGGGGCGATGTATGCCCAAACCTGCGTTTTTTGCCGCCCCGGAAGCTTTGCAGAGTCCCCGGGCAGCACAGCATGTATGTATTGCGAGCAGGGAAAGTATAGCGACGAGGTTGCTGCATCGGCAGCAAGTGCCTGCAAAGAGGTGGTGGTCGCGGTGAAAAACGTTGTTCCGACTAAGGGCAGCAGCTCCGGAGGGCAGTTCGTCAGGGTGGAGATCAATTCGTTTAATTTTTCCGGTGCCGTGAGGGATATTGAGGTGCAATTTGCTGGCGTCAAGCTTGGCCGGGCGGATTTTGCAGTGTCTGCCTTGTCCGACAGATTTCTTACGATCCTTTCCTTCACCACCCCAAGCTCATCAGCGGGACAGGTCGATGTGACAGTGTCAGAAACTCCGTGTTCCAGTCCATGCAGGCAGGTCAGCTTCAAGTTCCAGCAGATGGACGAATCAGCGATGCGACTGGTGTCCCACTTTCCATCACAAGGCGCCATGCAGAGGTCGGATATGGCGGTCAACGTGCTAATCTCAAATTTCCCCGAGGAGAGCCCAGTGACGATTAATTTCGGGAGCGTGGCGTCGAGCGTTTCCGAGATCAAGTCCATGGGAGACAGAATAACGTCGCTGATCGTGCTAGTTCCGGTGGCAAAAACGGTTGGAGCCGTGTGGGTGAACATTACTGCGAATGAAGCAGGCGGCTCCGGCCCCGACATGAGTAGACAGGGCGTCTCGTTCAAGTACACGTATTTCGACGGCAACGCGATGCGGACAGTTAGGATGGAGCCTGAGATTGTTCCCGTTTCCACGACACTTAGTGAGAAATTCATATCCTTTCGTCCAACCGTGTCGGTGATGCTTGCCAATCTCCCGCAGCCGACGCTCACATCGACACGGCGGCTTGCAGCAGACACACACCCACTCGGCGTTACAGCGTCGTGCGGTGGTGTAGACGCAGCGGTCAAATCCGTGCGCAACACTGCTACATGCAAGGCTGGCGAATTCGACTGCAACAGGACAGTTATTCAACTCATTTTACCACCCTTTCGAAGCCAAAAATCGCGCGAAGTCATGATTCGTATTCAAGGGCTCCCACAGATATCGGCAGGAAACATCACATACGGCGCCGGGTGTGACTACAACAAGGAGTGCCCTGCGACACAGATAGCCGACTTGATCGGTGTTGCAAGCGCGGCGTCGATGGGCTGCGACCGTGCTTTGTGTCTTGACAAGAGTGCCATTCCAGACCCGGAGATTATCTCGGTGTCCTCGAGGCAGGGGTCAACTCTTGGCGGACAGTCGCTTCTTGTTCACTTCCGCAATCTCCCAATTCTCGACGCCTCAGACATAACTGTGGAGGTGCAGACATCAGCGACCTCGAGGGTGACTGTACAGGTGACAAGTGTCTCATTGCAGCGCGGCTCTACGTTTATGGGCGGTGAGGGATGGTGTAATTTTACAACTCCATCTGTGGATGTCTCAACTGAGAAGGCCACCATCACCTTGTCAGCTGCATTTGGCGACCTCCGTCGAGCCGCCTCCTTTGACTTTGAATTTTTCAAACCTCTCACTGGCCCAGCTGTGCTCGAGGACATAAGCCCAACGGCGCTGAGGAAGACGGACGACTTGCGGCTGATGGTCAAGCTCTCGAATTTTCCTGTGCTGAAACGGCTGAGTGATCTCTCGCTCATCAAGGTGCAGATCGGGGACACTCTTTACCCCGGGGCTGTCAAGGCCGTCCTGGAATCAAATCGACAAGCGACAGTCTTTGCAGTGTCGATAGAGAAGCCAGAGTCTGGGTGGACAGGCGATTCTTTGGCGGTGAAGTTCTACAGCGATGACATCAGCCGTGCAGCGTCGTCCACGCTGCAGATCTTGCGAACACCGCAGCCCGTCGTTGTCGCGCAATTTCCGTTGCAGGGTCCCTCCGATGTAGCTACGCAAGTTTCGCTGTCCGTTCGATTCTTCGGGGACAGTGCCACACCATTCTCGGTGAGCGGCAGCGCAACTGTGAGCGAGGCAACCGCAAAGCACGACGCTGCATGTACCCAACGTGACTGTTCGCTGCACGACCTCAAAATCACCGTGCCTGCGCTCCAATCTGGTGCTACTGCGATGAGAAATACCGGCTTTGTCGTCTCTGGCGGTGGCCTCTCGACGTTTTTTAATTTCACGTACATACCCGCGGGAGCGGCAGAGTTGAAGATGGCTCACCCGAAAACGCAGATCTTGGGATCACAAGTGGGTGTCGAGGAAATCAAAGTTCTCCTGGACAAGTATCCCTCGTCAACCTGCAAAGCAGCACAGACGTGCGCGAAGGAGGCAGCTGGTTCCGTTGTCATGTTCGGTGGTGTACAGGGAACCATCTTGAGCGTGTCAGATGTTGTCAACGGTGATTTGGCGCTCACGCTACTTGCACCCTTAGCAGTTACACAGGCGCAAGCTATCAAGGTGCAGATCACGTCTCTTGGGTCAAAATCCGTCTCGTTCGACTACACATATGCTTCATATGCTACAGTACGCCCCGTCGATGGGCCAGTGGAGGGAGGTGTGGTGGTGACCATCTTGGCAGTTGGACTCCACTCTCCAGACTCTGTCGTTGACAGGACGCAGCTGCAGGTCCGGCTGGGTGATGCGGCAGTGGCTGCCTCGGACATTGAAAGTGTGCAGCCTGTAGAGGATGCAAGCCGACTGCCGATGCTCAAGGTTGTCCTGCGGACGTTGGCGGCCACGAAAGCAGGGCGTGTCGAGTGCACAATATGCATCATGCCCAGATGCAACACATCGCATGCAGTTCCGTCATTTGCATTCACCTATTTCTCGCAACCGTCGGTGCTCAAGATCGCGCCCAGCAAGGTGACTCTAGACGGCCGCACTGACCTAGGCTCAGGGTCGAGCCTGGTGGAGATGACTGTCATTGACTTCCCAAAACCAGACACAATTGGTCAGCTGCATCTGACCATCGATGACACGCCATGCAATGGCACATTGTGTGGCATTGTGGCATTTTCCCACAGTGCAATCAGCACTAAGTTTACGATTCACGTGCCCGCTCTGACGACAACGGGGCTCAAAAATGTGCGCATTTTATTCCAGAGTGCTGTGGGCGGGATGACCAGAGTCGCCGAAAGTGAGCTCCAGTACTACAGTCCACAGCCCGTCGTTCTCTCCGCGCATTGGTGTGAAGAGTGCAACGACGGCAACATCTGCGTCCGGGGAGGCCTCTGCAAAAACGGTGTGCCATCGCTCAAGTGGACGGCGAAACTGTCAGGTGAATGTCCTAAATAGCGTTATACACGGAGGCACGTAAGTATCGAATGCCACACACTTATTAGGGGATTCGTTTATCAGGCTTTGAGATAGACAGTCCGAGATTCCCCATACGTTAGGAGATTCAGAATGAATATCAGTTGTATGAGGCGTGGGGGGAACAGTCCGAGGTTTCCAGAAGTCTAGGAGATTCAAAGATTAGCGTGCTGTGGTGTTTTGAGCTTTAGTGTCTCCAGACACCCAGTTCAGGCAGAACAAGAGCTGACGACTGCAAAAATGTCTTCAGAATCGATGGACATGACCAAGAACATCATCACAATTTTGCTAGACAACGTTGCAGGCGATAGCACGGCGGGGGGGCTGATCGTGAACATCGGTGGATATGACGCGCCATTCCGGCGAGTGGCATTTGCCTCGCGGGGCAGGATGGCGATCGAGGTCAGCACACCAAGAAACGTTCCTGGCGCGGGACGAGTGACCATGGTGGTGGCGTCGCGATCTGGAACAGCGCCCTGGTCCGCCACCTCAGATTTCAACTTCATAGACCCGCGCTATGTGCTCTCGAGCCTGGAGGGCTCGCCGCTGCAGTTTCCCGCATCCGGTGCCCAGCGTGTGCGGGTGTCGGTATCCAATCTGCCCGTGAGCGCGGCGGGCGCGGAAGATGATGTTGCCGTGACGTTTGGAGGCGTCAGCGCGCAGGCTATTTCCGTCGAGTCTGTCATCGGCAATGTGATGACTGTCCAGGTCACCCCACCCGCCTACACGCTATCGGCCACGGACGGGGGCATAGCAGCCGTGCTCATGAAGGTGGCGCTCCGGTCTGATCCTGCCGCCTTTGCCGAGACGCGCGTTGTGTTCTATGGCGCGCCAAGTTTCAGTGCACAGTTTGATGGCAAAGGCACCGCGGTCATCCTGACGTTCGACCAGGAAACAGGTGCGGGCGTCTCGAAATTGTCCTCGGAGTGTCTATGTCCCTTGAATGCACGGCATTCGATTCGACACTCCGTGTCGCACGCGTGCCTCCTCACACACGTGTGCCGCATCCAAACGCTGATACTCTCCGTGTCATGATGATGGTGATGAGCAGATCGAGCAGGCATGGGAGTTCACTCTGCCGACTGTGCGCTGATGCTTTCGTCGACGGAGCTGGCCGCCCTTGGGACCCAGCCAAAATGTGTATGGAAGACAGACACAGAAGTGCGCATTCTGCTTGGGCAGGGCGCTACGATCTTGCCAGGGGATAGCGTGAGCGTGAAGAGTGTGCGCTCGCGCAATAAGGTTTCGCAGCCCTCGTTTGCCTCGGCCGTGATAGCAGCATCGCCGGACGCGCCCATCCCTCTTCTCAAAGTGAGGGCGCCGGCAGAGGTTGACCCGTGCTCTCCGCTGCAACTGCACGGCGTCGCCGAGAGCCCCCGCGCGCTGGTGTATACCTGGCGGTGCTTGGACGACGATACGCTGGCCGCCGCGCTTGAATTTGTGTCGGGGAGTACGGTGACATTGGCTGCCGGCACGCCTGAGATGCCGGGGAGTGAGCGAAGCTACACGATCGCAGCGCGCGTCACTGATTTCATGGGGCTCCAATCAGAAGAAGTGACCTTCCGGGTTTACAAGAAAAGCACCGCGGGCCCAGCGATAGTGTTTTCTCCCGCCAGTCTCACCACCTACACCAATGAGCCGGTGCTTATCCGCGCAGAGGCTGTGTTTTCGAGCTGTCCCGTAGCAAAAGAAGCAATGGTGTTCGCGTGGACCCAACTGTCCGGGCCCTCTGTTGTAGACGCCAAGTACCTGAAGCCGCAAGCGCAGCTTGCCATTCCGAAGCGCAAGCTGAACGCGTCTTCGACGTACGAATTCCAAGTGGAGGTCTCGATGCTCAGTGACCCGTCAATCCGATCTCTGGGCTCTTTTACAGTCAACGTTGGCAGTTTGCCGCTGAGCGCCCGCATTTCGGGCCCTACTGAGGTCTCGAAGCCCCTCCCCAACTTGCTGACGCTGCGGGTGCCGCTGCCATCACCTGTTACATACATATATATCAATGTGTGTGTGTGTGTGTGTGTGTGTGTGTGTGTGTATACCAATATATGTATATACCAATAAATTTATGTCGTATTGTGGGGATTAGTAAGCCTCGCAGTGCTTGTCGGCCTTATAGGCATAGTATGTACAGTAGGCAGCCTCATAGGCGACATATATATTGTGTGCAGGTGTCGAATCTGGCAGATTTTTTGCTAGACGGGAGCAAGTCTAGAGACCTTGATCTGGAGGACAGCTTGCCCGACCATGGCCTTGAGTTTTCCTGGCGGTGCACCCTATTGAATGATGGCCGAACGGACGTTTGCCGCGATGAGACGGGTGCTGAATTGGTGCTGGGGCAGACGGCAACCGTGACCGTTGAGGCGGGAACACTGCTGCCGACCGCAACCCATCCATACACTTTCACGCTGACAGTCTCAAAGGGAGCAAAGATTCCATCAACGTTCAGTGTCCCTGTCACGGTGTTGGACCGGCATGTGCCAGAGGTCACGATATCTGTAATATCTGGCCATCGAGTGAAGGCAGATGGCTCGACTCAGATCAATGCGGGCGACAAACTCATCATGGACGGCGAATGCAAAGATGCGTCCAGCCTCATGTGGTCAATCTCGCCGTCTGTGGACATGAGCGCTGCCTCGGCATTCCCGCTGGGTTTTTCTGCACTGTCCTTTGTCATCAACGAAGGTTCCGAGGTGCTAATTCCAGGCGTTCTTTACTCGATTTCATTAGCGTGCACGGCACGCGGCAGTAGCGGCACGGCGAGGCTGGACATCGAGGTGAACTCGCCGCCGCAAGGCGGCACATGCCAAAGTTGTCTGCTCACCGAGGGAAGCAGCTGTTCGAAGACAGGCGCTGCCATTGTTGAGACGTTTGTGATTTCCTGCTCTCGTTTCGCCGACGCCGATGCGCCGCTGAGGTGATCCTTCCTCCCCAGGACCCCCCGTTGCAAGTCTCCCGAATCTCCCAGACACCTGGGAACCGCGGATTGTTACTCCCACACCTCATACACCGAATCTCTTAGACATCGTGGCTTCTGAGGATGCGATGCGAAGCCTCAGTAGCCACGGTAGGACAGCGTTTCATAAGATTCCTACGCCACACTTTTTACGTAAGCAAAAGATAATCACGCCACAGATACGCAATCTGAGTCTCTCAGTATTTTAGGAGATCTAGATAGATGCAAAAATCCGAGTTTCTCAGTATTTTAGAAGATCCAAAGATTCAAACAATCCGCAGTTCCCGATATTTTGGGAGGTTCACAGACTGCCGTGACGATGTTGCGTGGCTGGGGTTGCTGTTACAGGTACGAGTTTGGATACAAGGTGGGTGACGGGCCTGACATCTGGTTCGACAAGACGTCCGTTTCGTCAAAGGAACTGCGCCTGCCCTCTGGATCGATCCAGACGCTAGCCAGAGTGGTTGACGCTGCAGGGGGTGCAACGGCTGTTTGGACTGACACTTTGATCGTCGGCACTTCTCGGAGACGGCTCCTTGCTGATGTCAACTTCACAGCTGCTGTCGACCTCGTCACAACTAAAATGCAGACCCAGGATGCCAGTGGCGTCAATCAGCTGTCCACCACCATCGCAGTCGAAGTTGCGCGTGCTGCGCCTGCGGATGCCCCAGTCGTCATCTGGGCGCTCATGCAGCAGCTGGCTGGCGCACAGCAATTCGCTGTGGTCAACAAAGAGTACATGTGTGAGAGTCTACAGGCCAGCCACAAGGTTTCGGAAACGCTTGGCATTCAGACGGAAAGCTCACTGAGAGAAGCCACTCGTCTCGTCCGGATACTCAACTCTGGGCTCACACAGCAGGGCGGTGGGGAACCTCTGAACAAGGCATGTAGTGCGTTTGCTGTTGACATTGCAGCGACAGCGCTCAAATATCAGATGACACGCGGGACTGATTTTGGAAAGATGTTCATGGCTGACATGTCGTCGGGAGTGGAGGCGACAATGGCGCGCCTCGCCGGCAGCCTCGCCCAGAACGAAAAGGTGGACCTGACGAGCCGAACAGCGGCAACCGCGCATACCCTGCAGCGCAAGACAGTCTCAGACCTCAGCGCTAGCCCCTTGTCCGTCCCCGCCTCGTCCTCCTCGAGGCGCTCCTCGTCATCTGCCGTTGATGTGCGTTTGCCCAGCGGGTTTGCATCGGCGATTGGCGCCGAGGCGTCCGACCCGCTCATTGCCTACCTTAGCACTAGCAATTACGTGCCGGCGACGGAGCAGACGCACACCTCGGTGTCGCCGCTTTTAGATTTCACCCTTTTCAAGCCCGACATGACGAAGAAACAAGTCCAAAATGTGGTAAGTCTTTCGAAAAGCCCCTGTGAAAGTCGCATCTTTGCACCTCAGTATTCTTGAGGCGTTTATACACGTGCTGGCCGTCTTCGCTTTTAGAATAGCGAGGGCGCTGGAGGGGGTGCGAGGGCGCCAGCTTTTGTTTGTCAACGGTTTTTGGCACTGATTGAATTTTTTGTGACAGGTGCCTGGCATTGTTTTCACCTTCCCTGTTGAGTACCCTTTGACAATGTCAGCAGAGCAAAAGACAAATAGACGTGCCCGGCTTCGCTGCGTGTACTGGGACACGGCTTCGCTCACGTACTCGGACGCGGGTTGCACCCTCACTGGCACGTCTGAGACAACGGCGACTTGTTCATGCAACCACTTGACCCAAATCACGGTCGTCGACGACTCTACCGTTTCGCCCGGTTCGCCGCCTCCTGCAGCTGGACCTAGCACGACGGAGACTGCCAACCCCAAACCCCCGACGTACACGCACCAGGTGCAGCTCCAGGTGAAGCTGCCCTACTCGAAGCAGACCTTTGACACCGCCAAACAGCTCGCATTTAGAAAGTCGGTGGCAGAAGCCGCCAGCGTGGGCACGGCGGATGTCACTATCAGTAAGATTGCGGATGCCCGACGGGCTGGTCTGGTGTCTGCACGTCGTGCCGGCGCTGTGCTGGTCGATGTTAGTGTCAAGACATTGTCGCTAGCGTCCGCCAACGCCGTGGCCAGCAGTCTGAGTGCCGACAGGCTGAATGCCAAGCTCAAAACAAACGGCCTGCAAGAGGGCGTCGTTGTGACAGCGCCGTCTGTCAGCAGCCTCGCCTCTCCGTCCTCGCTGGTCGCACCATCTGCGTCAAAGACATCGTCGATCCCAATCCCTGCTATAGCGGGAGGCGCAGCAGCCGTGCTGCTCGTGGCGGGGATCGTGTTTGGGTGGATGCGTCTCTCGAGAAACAAAAACTCGCCGAAGGCGTTGCTGCCGATGACAGAACCCAACGTTCCGCCGATTGAGGCGAGGTCTGAAGCGACCGACGATACCTTGAAGGACCATGGGGTGTTGCCGGCAGGCAAACTACAAGAGGAGGAAGAGGAGGCCAGGGCTATGCAAGCGGGGTGGGGAGGAAAGGTGGAAGGGGAGATGACTCCGCCTCCTCTTCCTCGTGCTTCTTCCCTGCCTGAGGAGGCTGAAGACGTTGCTTCTTCCCTGCCTGAGGAGGCTGAAGACGTAAGCTGGACGACTGTCCCTCAATTCTGCACGACTTGCAGAGCTGCGTGGACGGGCACAGATCTCTGCAGCAAGTGCGGGAACCGATTTCTGACCGTGTGTGTGCTGCCCGATCCTGGTGAGGAGAGTGACGCCCAGGGCGGTGCAGACCTGCACGATCTTCCTGGCGCACAGTTGACCAGCATGCCAAATCGCCGCATTAATGCTCGCGAGCACGTGTCCCCCTCTGCCAGCAAGACTGGGCTCCAGCAGTTGCGCGCGCGGCCGCGAATGGTGCAAGAAAGCTATTGCCTGCCAAATGCGGTTGCCGAAGATGTGCATTGCGGCAGCGGGTCTCCCGCTGCCCCGGATTTCTCCCTTGGGAGTAAGGCAAAGCACGTGCCAAAGGCAGTTGAAGGCTTGATGCCAACGGACGCGCAGGGCAAAGAGCTGCTGCAAACGTTGGTAAAACAAAGGATACCAAAGGAAGTGCTGCCGCGCGCTCCGCCAGCTCCGGCAGGGAGATAGATACGAAACTTGGCCTCGTCGCCCTCCACAAAGGACTCCGCGGCCAGAAGAGGAGAGGACTGAACAAGTGACACAGAAGCCTTACTCGCGAAACAGTCGATGCTTCAAAGGGGCTCAGAAATCTTCTGGGAAATTATTGCTCTCCACCTGGAGTCACCGTCACCAATACAGCAATCTTTCACAGTGACTTCAAACAGCACCATGCAAATCCGTCCACCACCTCCTCCTCCTTTGTTGTGCCTACCGAACGACATTCATTCGTTCATTGCTTGTCAATAAAGTCCCCTCCTCCTCCTTCTCCTCCTCCTCCAGCGTATTGTCCTTACCGACCGACTTTCATTCATTGCTCGTCACTAAACTCCCCTCCTCCTCGCTCCGATCCCTCCCTTTCCTCGCCTGTCAACCAAACTCCTACTCTTGCCCCATACTATGGGAGCAGTACCGATTCAGCCACGCCTTCACCCACATCAGAACCCAACGATTCTACCTCCCACTCTTCTAAATCTGTGACCATATGACCTGTCCCCTTCACCGCATCAGCACCCACATCCAAGAGCGCGCGCGAGAGCAACTTCATCCAGCTCTCCAGATTTTCATCGCCCAACTCTTCCACCACAGCCTGCCCCCCCCCACACCCCACATCGCCTACCCCGCCGCTTCCTTTCTCATTCACGTCCCCCCGCTTGTCCACGTCTCCGGGTATGCTGGCTGGAGGGCGATACGCAAGATGCGTAAAGGCTGCGCTTTCCACTCCGGCCAGCTGCTGTTGTAGCCGGCGCGTGGCAGCCTTAGTCGCAGTCGTCTTGCTCTGTATCCGCAGCCGCTCAAGATACGCCTCAATGTCATCGACCACTGCCAGCAGCCCCTGCGCGGTATCGCACGCAGACGGGTCCGGAGGCACCAGTGTGTGCAACGAGGAGCGCAGGCGTGAGGTCGCTGTCTCAATGTCACGCTCGCGTTCTTGCACCTGCCGCAAGAGGTGAAGGGTCCGCGCCTCACGGGTACGGGATTCTTCTGCCGTCTCCTGCACTTTCCGCAGCGTCTCCTCCATCCTTTCCCTGCCAGCCCCCTCGCCGCCTTGAGGGGCGCGGGCATCGCAAGCATCACTTTCCACTTGCCCCATCTGCCCCGCACACGTCTCCTCCTTCACATCCTCCCCCAACCCCGTTACCCCTTCCCCGGTCTGTTTGCCAGCCTCAGTCTCGTCGGAAACTAAGTGATCCGCCGTGCCCCCGCCCTCCTCGGCAACTGTTTCGTCCTCTTGCTTCTGCGCCTCTCTGACTGAGAAGCTCTCCCAGAGGCCAGCCACGCGCAGCCCCGCTCCCCGCTCCATTTGATCCTCCATACCATCAAGACTGCCGTCAGCAGCGCCCACGTCACTGCCACGCCGCCTCCTCCTCCTGCTTGCATGCCTCTCCCCCTTGTCCTCGCGCACCCCCTTCTCCATTTGCATTTCCCGAGCCATGTTCTCATAGTAGGCTATCTTTTCAAGCAACTCACCCTGCCCCATCGCCGCCTCCTCCTCCTCGCTTTCCTTCCCCCCCTCCTCCCCCCCCCCCCGCGCCGGGCCACCCCCACCCCCTCGCCCACCCACCCCCCCCC
>Ga0209713_10001023_pt1 | contig 16377 bp, 11 predicted proteins | sample ArcOceMetagenome_3_FD_187444 | JGI IMG/M metagenome (GOLD analysis project Ga0209713, IMG submission 187444) | Marine eukaryotic phytoplankton communities from Arctic Ocean - Arctic Ocean- Svalbard ARC20M Metagenome (SPAdes) (version 2) | ecosystem: Environmental > Aquatic > Marine > Oceanic... | reverse complement strand
ACCAGGAGCTGTCTCGTACAGCTCACATCAGCTTGTGCTTTGTTCAGGATTGAATTTGAACGTTTAATTTACTCGTAAAATCCCAGCCCCGCGCGGGCGGCCGTCGAGAGTTGTGGATGGGGGGGGTACATCACCGTGATCCCGACCTTTTTTGAAGCGCAGCGCTCGACATGTCGCTCAGCCCTTCGACCCAAGCCCTGCTGGCCCGGCCGAAGCCGCAGCGCAAGGCGCAGCGCAGCAGGAAGCTGCCGCGGCCCGCCGAGCCCGCGGCGTGCCAGCCTCGCGAAGACGACGGAGACGACGACGACGAAGCTAACTTCTTCTCCGCTGATGAGCAGTCGCCGGCGCCGCTCTCGGCCAAGAAGACAGTCGCGCCGGGGAGCGTGAGCAAGGCTCTCGTCAGCGAACTGAGCCGTACTCTCGCTGCCCGCGAGACCCGGGCCTCGAGCACACCACGGGCAGCGACGACGCCCAAGGCGCCGGCCACGCCCAAGGGCGTCGGCACGCAGGCCAACGCAAATCCGCTTGCCCTGGCGGCTGCTGAGATGGCCCAGAAGCGCGCGCGCCGGCAAGCGGCTGCGGACGCAGAGGCCGCTGCCCAGGCAGCGGCCGAGAAGGCAGAGTCGGAGTCGAAGGCCAAGGCGGCGGAGGAGGAGAAGAAGGCGCGGCAGCTGGCCGAGGAGAAGTCTCGTGAGGAGGCTGCTGCCGCTGCCGCTGCTGAGGAGGCGGCGGAGAAGGTGCGCCTCCAGGCTGAGCAGAAGGCACATGAGGAGGCTACGGCAGCGGCTGCTGCAGAGGCTGCAGAGATGGCACGGGTGGAGGCCGAGAAGAAAGCTGAGGAGGAGGCGGCGGCTGCGGAGGCTGCGGAGGCTGCGGAGGCTGCGGAGGCTGCTGAAGCCGCGGCTGCTGCGGAGGCTACGGAGAAGGCACGGGTGGAAACCGAGGAGAAGAAGGCTCAGGAGCAGGCGGCCGCGGCGGAGGCGGTGGAGGCTGCGGCGGCTGCTGAAGCCGTAGCTGCTGCGGAGGCTGCGGAGAAGGCACGGGTGGAAACCGAGGAGAAGAAGGCTCAGGAGGAGGTGGCCGCTGCGGTTGCTGCGGAGAAGGCCAGGCAAGAGGCTGAGGCAGTCGCTAAGGCGGAAGTGGAGGTGGCGGCGGCTGCTGCGGCGGCGGAGCAGGCGCAGCGTGCGGCCGAGGAGAAGGCTCGCAAGGCGGCGGAGGCGGCGGCGAAAGAGCTGGCGGGTGCCAAGGCAAAGGCGGAGGCAGCCGCCGCAGAGGCGGCGGCGAAGGCCCGGCGTGAGGCCGAGGAGAAGGCCCGCGTGGAGGCGGAGGTGAAGGCGGTGGCGGAGGCGGCTGCCGCTGCGGCGGCGGAGCAGGCCCGTCTTGCGGCCGAGGAGCAGGCCCGCAAGGAGGCCGAGGCAACGGCCGTGAGGGAGGCGGCTCTCAGGGAGGCCGAGGCGAAAGCGGCGGCGGAGGCGGCGGAGCAGGCCCGGCTCGCGGCTGAGGAGACAGCTCGCAAGGAGGCCGAGGCCGAGGCCGTGGCGGAGGCGGAAGCCAAGGCGGCGGCGGAGGCGGCTGCCGCGGAGGCGGCGGAGGTGGCCCGGCTTGCGGCAGCGGAGGTGGCTCGCAAGCAGGCCGATGCAGCGGCGAAGGCGGAGGCGGACGCCAAGGCACACGCCGAGGCGGAGGCTCAGGAGGCTCAGGCCGCTGTCGAGGCGGAGGCCAAGGCCGCTGCGGAGGCGCAGGCGAGGGCTGAGGCGGAGGCGGCGGCGGAGGCGGCGGAGGCGGCGGAGGCGGCGGAGGCGGCGGCCGCTTCGGAGGCTCAGGCCAACGCCGCTCCGGCCGCTGTTGCCGACGAGGCTGACGAGGACGCGACATGCTGGCTGCGAACGTGGCAGGGGTCGGCGCCTGCGGCCCACACTGCCGTGCTCGCTTGGCTTGCGTCGGCGCTCGAGCCGACGACCGTCGCGCGCACGCCACGAGCGGCCACCGCCGCCGCCGCGCGCACGCCACGAGCGGCCGCCGCCGCCGCCGCCGCCGCCGCCGCCGCCGCGTGGGGCGCGTGGGGCGGCGCCGAGGCTGTGCCGGAGACGCCGCCGCGCACGCCGGGGGCGGGGCTGGCGGGCGGCGGCGGCTTTGTCGACGCGAAGAGGATCTCCTTCCTGAAGACGCCGCCGTCGGCGCACGGCGCGCGTGTCAGCCACGTCTTCAAGGCGACGTCGCACGAGCAGCGCAACGTCGAGAGCTGGCTTCAAGGCGCCTCCGAGCTGCTCACCTCCGTCGCCGAAACCGACGCCTCCGAGCAGCCGCTGCCGCCGCAGCCGCCGCAGCCGCGGCAGCAGCAGCGGCAGCCCGCGCTCGGCCTCGGGTCGATCGACGAGGCCTCGACTGCGTCGTCGCTCTCGTCGTCGATGCCGATGCGCCGCACGACGGCCGTGCCGCCGCCCCGCGCACTCGGCGCGACCACCTCGAAACTCGGCATCCCCAAGCCTCGCCAGGCCCTGGCGGGGCGACCGCCGCAGGCAGCCAACGGCGTGGTGCGCCCTCGGACGGCGCCGGCCGCCGTCAAGCCGCCCCTGGGAGGCTCGCGCTCCTCGTCGGCCCTGCGCGCCCCCACCGTGGGCCGCCGCTGAGAGACTCGCTAACGATGTCGACGTGTGCCGCGTGCCCCTTTGCCGCGGCTGCGATCTTTGTTGTGCATGGCCGAAGCGAGATGATTGACCGATGAGACACGACGCACATGCAAAGTGGTGAGAGAGATGAGAGCGACGCTGTGTGAGCGCGCAGTATAATCCATAAGTGGCCTGAGAAAGCAAAACAATACACCTCAATCTCTCTACAGCATTGCTCACGACGCGTCGCGCGTGCCGATGACGGCGCAGAACGGGTCACCGCCGAGACCGCTGATGCTGCCGAGCTGCGCGATCAGTCCCGTGCCGTCGCCCTCGATCTCGATCTCGGAGAAGCCGCCGGCCGCGCGCATGTAGTCCTTGACGAGCCGCGCGCGCGTCGCCATCCCGCGCTCGCTCCAGCCGTAGATGGCCTTCTGGAAGAAGAAGCTGTTGGTGAAGGACACGATCAGCTGCCCTCGCTCGGGCGCCAGCACCCGGCTGCACTCAGCGAAGACGCGCTCGGGCTCCTGCAGGTACTGCACGCCGACGCAGCACAGCACGGCGTCGTACGCCGCATCGGCAGCAAACGGCAGCGCGGGCTCGTTGTTCAGGTCGTGCACCCAGATCGAGCCGCTTTGGAACGCTGGGTTGGCCGATAGCTCGTCCGCATTCATGCCGTGCCCGTCGACTCGCGCGAAGCTGACGTCCTCTGGCAGGTGCGACACGTGCGAGGACATGAGGTCCAACACCGTGCCACCCGGCGGCAGCCGCCTTCGGTAGAGCGCCGTCAGCTTGGCGAGCCAAGCGTCGTCGGCGTGGTTGACCAGCCGTGGGCCGGAGTAGAATTGCGTGTCCGGCTGGGACGACACGAGCTTCTCACGGTTGAGCGAGTCGAGCCGGCCGATGGGCTGCCGCAGGGCGGCGGTGGAGGCCGCGAGGCTGAGTAGAAAGGCTGGCGAACGCATGTGCAGCGGCGGCGGTCGACGCGCGACGTAGGATCCTAAGATCGCCAACTATATATTACACCTAGGAAAGTTCACGTGTTGGTTGTAAGCCAGACTTGCGCTGCATCGCGGGACTTTGATGTTTGCGCCGAGTTCCCGGCCTACCGATTGCGTGCAGCAACAACTGTGTGGGCGAAACCGACTAGTGGACGATGCGCACGGCTGGCCACGTCGCGGTAGGCCGCCTCAAGAGCGGCGACTCGAGCTCGGCGGCGGACTCCAAGCCGCGGCTGGCCGCCTCACGCGAGGCGTCTGAGCTCGGTGGGCCGCTCAGCCTCGTGGCGCTGACGGAGGCTGTCCGTGGCCTTCAGCACGAGGCGCGGCAGCGCGACGAGGAGAGCAAGGAGGCGCATCGGCTGCACCGACAGTCGCATTCCGAGCTCAAGAAGAAGATGGAGTCGCTCGAGACGCGCATCGGCGCCATCGAGGCGAAGTGGCGGACGATGGCAGGCGACGTGGAGGCGCTGCGCTCGTCGCCGGTCGCGATGAAGCAGGTCGCCGCCGACTCGAAGGATCTGGGCGTCGTCAGGTCGGAGCTCAAATTTGTGAAGCAGACGCTGCAGGCGGCCGAGGCGCGCGCGGGCGACCACGGCCGCATGCTGACGGACGTGCGCTCGGAGCTGGGCGCGCTGCAGCAGCGGCACGCGACGCTGGCGAGCAGCGCCGCCGCCGAGGCCGCCAGCGACGCCAAGAGCGGCGCCGAGCGGCGCGACGCCACCGCGCAGATGCAGAAGCTCGGCGGATCGCACGACGAGGTGGCGGCGGCGGTGGCGGAGCTCGGCCAAGTGAGCGAGCGGCTGCGCCGGCTGAGCCGCAAGCACGAGCAGCAGATCGAGCAGCTGAGCCGCACATCCGACGCGCACGCCGCCGACATCTACGGCTTCACGCGATCGATGCAGGACGACTTCAACCGGCTGCGTGCGACGATGAGCGTGTGGGAGGCCGGGCTAACGTCGCTCGGAGACAATCTGCACGACGAGCCGCCGCCGCAGCCGCCGCCGCCGCAGCCGCCGTATCAGCCGCCGTATCAGCCGCCGTACCAGCCGCCGTATCAGCCACCACCTCAGCAGCAGCAACCGCAGCCGGCGCCACCGACGCATTTTGAGGCGGCTGCCGCGGCGTCGTATGAGCCGACGCAGCAGTGGTGGTCGTCGCCACCGCGCGACACGCATGCGCCCTCCTCCTCCTCTGCGGCGGCGGCGGCGGCGGCGGCCGCGGCCGCGGAGGCGGCGGCGGCGGCGGCGTGGGGCGCATCGTCCGACGCCTCCGAGCCGCGGGCCGACTCTCCGGAGCTGAAGCCTCCCGACCAGTTCTGCTGGCGCTCGGCGGCGTCAGCGCCGATGTCGTCGCCCCTCGCGCGTCTGCGCGCCTCGCGTGGCGCGTCGGCGTCGGCGTCGGCGGGGCGGGGCGAGGCGGCGCCGCCGCCGCCGCCCAAGCTGGCCTTCCGTGAGAAGCTCGAGCGATACGCGCTGGGCAACGCCGCCGCGTGTGCCACCTCGCCCGCCACGCCCGCCTCGCCCGCCTCGCCGGCGGCCGGCCACCGGACCCCGCAGCAGTCGGGAGGAGCGCAGTGGTCGCCGCTCGTCTCGCCGATGGCGCCGCGCACCAGACCGGGCGCGGCCGCACTCCCATTCGGCGCCGCGTGGCTCGCCGATGACGCGCCGGTAGACTACGGGGGCGCCGCGCCACCGGAGGCGGCGGCACCGGACAAGCGCGCGCGCGCCGCCTGGGAGGAGGAGGTGGCGATGCGCCCCATCTCGGCGGCGCTGTTGTATGCGACGGTGCCCAGAGGGGACGCCCAACGCGGGCCGCTGTAGCCCTTTGGCTGAGGAGCTTCTCAAGATATGTGTGCGATCCCAACAACAACCCCGCGCATGTGCCAGCCGGGGCGAGAGCGGCGCCGCCCCGCCAAGCGTCGCAAGCCGAAGAGTCATCGTCTAGCACTCAGAGCGATGGCTCACGATGCCACACTGCAGCGGAACCTCGTGGAGGCCCGCCGCGCGTTCTCCTTCACCGAGGACGCGGACGCGGACACCGCTAGCACCAACGAGGATCTCGCGCGACAACTCTCGAGGGCGGCGCACGGCGCACTTTCCGCCCAGCCGCACGCCTCGTCGCTGAGCGCGCTCGCATCGGCCGGCTGGTCGGAGGGAGGACACAATGAGGAGCTCACGCATCGGGGCGCCGCGCTCCTGCTCCGCGGCGGCGTCGATGGCATGATGCTCTCCATGAGCCTGCTCTCTCTCGGAAACGCGGCCGAGTGGGCCTCCAACGAGACGATCGGCCTGTCGTTGGCTCTCGTCGGCTGCTGGGCGGTGTTCTCGGGCTGCCGCGAGGCCCTCGACTCCGCCACGTACCAATCGCACTACCGGCGGGAGCGCTCACGAGAGGCGTGGGGTACGCTGCCCACCGCCCGCCCTCCCGCCCCCCTTTTCCCCTGCAGCATCCCCAAGCGACCTCCGTCCCCACGCCCACAGAGCTCTGCAACTTTCCCGAGGGCGAGGTTGCCGAGATGGTCCAGCTGTACACAAAGAAGGGCCTCACGGAGACGTCGGCGCGCCAGGTCGTCGAGACGATGGCGACCAACCACGACTTCTTTGTGGACGTCATGATGCTTGAGGAGCTGCAGATGCCACCGCCGTCGGAGATCACGGAATTCCAAGCGGCGTGGCGGGTCGGGGGCAGCATCCTCGTGTGCGGCGGCACGCTGCCGCTCTGTCACGCTCTCTTCAGCCTGAGCCGGCCAGGGACGGTCGCCTTCTCCCTCACGCTGGGGGTCGCGATTGCGGCTCTCGCCTACCTCGGCGCCTTGCGCGCCTCGATTACTCACCAGGTGAACGACGCTGCATCCAACCCACGCCTTTCGTTGCGCCCTCTCACCCTCCGAGCCCCGCTGCTGCGCAGGACAAGCGTCGCCTCGCTCTGCAGACCGTCGCGCTTGTCATTCCGTGCCTCGTTCTGCCACAGCTCTTCGGCATGCACCTGACCCCGCCCGCGCAATGACGCGGCCGCTCACCGCTAGCATGGAGGGCGGGCCGAGATCGCGTGTGATCTCTGTCCTGCCACCTCGAAGCTGGAATGCCCTGCGAGTGCGCTGCCCCGCGCGCAGCCTCCATGTGTATTACAGTACTAACTCTCCGTGTGAGAAGGTGTGGAGTTTTCATGTCTTCCCGGGCAATTGGTGATCTGATACCGTAACAAACGAAAATATTCTACCTCATGATATCGTACACACCTTGTCGTGACCTTCTAAGTAGCCGAGCATGTACGGAGCCCATAGCTTCTGCGCGTGGTGAGGATGAAAGTCAAAATCTATCGTCGAGTCGGTGCCCGCGTGTCGCAGGATCGACCTATCCCCGGCCGGGTGCTGCGATAGAAAGGCCGTCACGTCGTAGACGCGGCCGTGCGCGATGAGCCAGCAGTCCTCCGAGGTGTTGTGCTTTCGCACTTCCGCTTCCGTGAAGACGAACCATCTCTTCCCTGTTAGGCTGCATTTCTCCGTGAAGTCGATGTCATGGATCGACCTGGACAGTTTCGGCGCGTCCAGACCTCTCGGCGAGGTCGGCTCCTGCTCGGCCAGCCTGGACGTTTCGCCGGGTTCCGGCTCCGAGGAAGGTGGGGAGGTCGGCTCCGTCTCCAGTGACGGTGGCCGAGGCATGGCCTGCTTGGCCGCACTGCCGGAGGGTCCCGCTGCATCCCTGGCCGGGGCTGGCCCGGCAAAGGTTGTGTTCATGCTCCGCGGTCGGGCGTCCGGCCCAACAGGCCGCCGTCACCAGCTGACGGCTCCTGTCACCCCGAGTACGCATGTGGCTCACGCGATGTGCGCTGGTATACACCCGAAGCATTCAGGGAGATCTCCCGATCTAAAGTAACGCACCAAACAACTCCGAGGAGGGTCACTCATCACTTGGCCTTCTTGACCTGGTCGCCCATGACCATCTCGAAGTCGTCCAGCTTGTTCTGCAAGCTCTCCTTCTCCTTCTGCAGCCGCGTGTACTCGGTGCTCAGGCCCTCCGCCTGCTTCTTGAGCGCCTCGGCGCCCTTGACCGCGGCGTCGCGCGCCGCCTCGGCGTCGGCCACCTTCTTTTTGAGGTCGTCCACCTCCTTGGCGGCGGCCTGCGCGCCGCCGCCCGAGGTGGAGGCCTTGGCGCTGCTGTCCTTCTCCTGCTGGATCTGCTTGTACGCGGCCGCCGCGCCCTCGGCCTGCTTCTTGAGCGCCGTCTGCGTCGCCTCGAGCTTGTTGACCTGCTTGAGCAGCGAGTAGATCCGCGCGATCACGAGCAGCTGCACCATGCAGAAGCCCGTGAGGTAGAAGTTGCGCTGCGAGCGGAACATCTGCGCCTCGTGCTGCAGCCTGCGAGACGACGCGAGGGACGGTGTGTGAGAGTCGAGGCGGCGTGCCGACTATAGGTATGGCCGGCGTGCGGGCCGTCTGGACGCGCCTCTCGGCCAGGTCGCCAAACGTGAGCTCGTGGTAGTCGCTCTGCAGCTTGAGCATCTCGCGGGTGGTGAAGAGGAAGGAAAGGACCACCAGAACCGAGAAGTACAGCAGCGGCTTGGCGCACATCTGCAGGAGGTTGGAGGTCGAGATCCATCGGACGATGACCCCGCGGATGCCGCCGGGGAAGGGCAGCGTGAGCAGGCCGATGATCACGAGCTCGGCGACGAGCAGGGCGAAGACCGCCTCGAAGAACGGCCCAGACGAGCTGCGGTGCTCCATCGTGCGTGGAGGTTGGCTGGCTGTGTTTGCGTGGAGGTTGGTTGGCCGGCTTGCGGAGAGTCAGCGCAAACGCGCGCGCTTCGCGCGCGCGCGCGCCGCCGCGCTACGTGGTGTGCACCCATTGAAATGCGAGTATGCCTAGCACACACTCTACGACTCTAAGCTCGAGCAACTGGCCACCGGTTGCGGCGGCGCGCCTCTCCACGGGTAACAACCAGCGCAAACGACGTGAAACCTAAGTTTTGCTGTTAGCTTTATGTCACCGTCGCCACGAACGAAGGGCATCAGCGCGTCGCCGCGGCTCGCCCGCATCCTGGCCGACCTACGTGAGGACCCGTCGTCGCGCCAGGAGCTCGAGGAGCGCGTCAACAACGAGCGCCGCGGCGCGGCGAAGCGTCAGGCTCCGCTGACGGCGCAGGAGCAGCTGCTGGTCGAGCTGCACCGGCAGGCCGCGGCCGAGGAGCTTCCCGCTCGTGAAGCTCCTGCGCCCGCCCCTGCGCTTGTGCCCGAGTGGGGAGCGGACGATGACCCTCCCGACGCGCCGGCTGCGGAGGCGCAGCCGCCTCTGGCGCCCCGAGCGCGCCCCAGCCCACGACCCAGGCCAGCACCGCCGCTGCCCAACACGCCGTGGGCTGCGGAGCTGGTGGCGCGTGCGCGCGGGCACTACACGACCGAGCCCGAGGAGTTTGCGGCGGGCGGCAGAGGCAGAGCGAACGTCCGCGGCAGACAAAAAGGGCTCGAGCTCCACGGACAATTCAGGTGCCACGGGTCGCAGACGCAGACGGAGCGGATCACGGCGAGTGTCACGGCTGCGAGCGGGCCGCACGAGCCGTATCAGCCGCGTGAGCTCGCGGCCGGCTCGCGCGTGGAGCGTCCCGGGGCGGGCGCGGCCCGATGGATGGGCGGCAACCTCGATCTCGGCCCGCACGCTCAGAAGAGCGCCTTCGGCGACGCTGCGCTGCTGCAGGGGTATAGCTCGCCGTTTGTCGATGCGGCGCAGCGCGAGGCGGCGGCGCTGCGCCAGCGCAACCGCGACCGCGAGATGGCGCCCAAGCTCCTGTCGGCGCGGGCGGCGCGGGCCAAGCCGCTGCTCTCCCCGCGCCGGCCGCTCAAGGCGGCTGGGCGGCCCGCTGTGCTGCCGTCGCTCGACGACGCCGTGGACGGTCTGGATGAGCGTGAGATGGTCACGGCGCGTCTCATGCTCGCCGGTGGTCTGCGAAGGTGATATATTTTAGATATGAAGCAGAAAAGCCTCTCCCAGCGTACACTGAGATAAAGAATGCACCGCTACCGAACACACGAAACTGCTGAATGATGTGAACACGCGTCAAAATCAAGACCAGCCGCCGACCTTGCGCCGCTCGGCGTCCTTGCGGTCGCGCACCTCGCGGATCACCTCGCGCACGTAGACCTTCTTGGCCTTCTCCCACTCCTGGTCCTGGAAGTGCCTGGCGCGCAGCATGTCGTCGCCCGAGTAGAGCTTGGAGAGCAGCCGCATCTCGCGCAGCGTCTCGTCGGGCAGCAGCTGCGGCGAGAAGTCGGCGCGCGCGAGGAAGAGGCAGCTCGCCTTGCTCACGACGCGGATGGTCACGCCGATCTGCCGCTTGGGCTGCAGCAGCGCGAGCTCGCCGCACACGTCGCGGCGCACCAGCTCGGAGATGGTCACGGTGCGTGTGGTGCGGCTGCCGTCGGCCGCATTCTGATTGTCGAAGGCCACCTCGCGCTCGGCGACGAGGCGGCCCGACTGCACGATGTACATGCCCGTCGAGCGGCCGCCCTGCTTCATGACGACCGCGCCGCGCTCGAAGACCATCGGCTGCAGCACCCCCGCCAGCATGAGCAGCCGCTCGGGCGCGACGCGCGAGAACGTCGGCACTGTGCGCAGGAACTCGATGCGCGCGTGCATCTCCTGCAGCTGCACGCCGCGCACGATCCGCCGGTACTCGGCCTCGACGATGCAGAGCAGCCCGCAAGGCAGCAGCGCGCGCACGCTCGCCGCGCGCCGCGCGCCCTTCTCGCTCAGCAGCGCCAGCTCGCCGAAGTGGGCGCCGCCCTCGAGCCGCGCGATGTTGACGTTGCGCTCGACGGCGACGGCGCCGCCCTCGCCGCCCGCCGAGCGCCGCTGCGACACCTGCAGCTCGCCGAAGAGCACAATGTAAAACGAGTGGCCCGTCTCGCCCTCGGTGACGACCGTCGTGCCCGGAGGCGCCTCGACGTAGCCCATCGTCCGGCACAGCTCGAGCCGCGCCTCCCGCGGCAGCCCGCCCACCCCGCCGCCGTGCGAGCGCATCGACCCGAGCAGCTCGCTGAGTGTCTCGAGCTGCTCTGCCGTCCGCTGCGCCGGCGGCGTGCGCGCCGCCTCCAGCGCGGCCGCCCGGTCCTCCGCCGCCCTCTTGCCGTCCGCCCCGTCCTCCTCCGATGCCGCCGCCGCCGCCGCTGGCGCCGACGAGACGGCGGCGGCGGCGGCGGCGGCGGGCGCGTCGGCAGCGGGCGCGTCGGCAGCAGCGGCGGCGGGAGCGGCATCGGCGTCATCGTCCGTGGCCTCGCTCGGCGGCGGGGGCGGCCGCCTCGCCTCGGCTCGTCGCTTGGCCTCCTCGGCCTCGGCCTCGACGAGCGATCGCGCGGTGGCGTAGTCGCGGATCGAGGCGCGCCACTCGCCGCGCTTGCGGTGCGAGAGCGCGCGCGCCGCAAAGTGCGTCGCGTTGCGCGCGGGCGCGAGCTCGATGGCCTCGTCGAGGGCGGCGATGGCGGCGGCGTACTCGCCGCGGCGGTGCAGCGCGATGGCGCGGTTGTACAGGCAGTGCTGGTCGCGCCCCGCGAGCGCGAGCGCGTGGTCGAGGTCGCGCAGCGCCGCCGCCGGCTCGTCGGCCTGCATCCGGATGACCGAGCGGTTGAAGATGGCCATGAAGTGGCGCGGGTTGAGCCGGAGCGCCTCGTCGAGCGCGCCGAGCGCCGTCGCGCCGTCGGCCGCGTGGAAGGCGCGCCAGCAGAGCAGGTCCTCCTTGCGCACCGACGTCGCCTTCGGCACCACCGCCAGCAGCTTCGAGCCCAGCCCGTCGTCGGCGTCCCGCGTCTCAAACTCCATCCGCGACGTCTGCGCCAGCTCGGGCGGCTCGGCTCCGCCCGCGCGCACGCCCGCCTGGTCGGTCGGCATCCGCTCTGCGTTGGCCGCGAGCCACTCGGCGACGCCGCGGCTCGTCCGCATGCGTTCCAGGCCGCCGCCGCCGCCGCCGCTTGCAGCGCCGCCGCCGCCGCCACCAGCGGCCGCGGCGCTGGCACCGCTGCTCTGGCGTGCGCTGGCGCTGCCGCTGGCGCCGCAGCCACTGCGCCGCAGCTGCGCGCTGGCTGGGCGTGCGCTGGCCGGACGGCTGGTCGCTGGTCGAGCGACGTTGGGACGCGCACTGGCTGGACGCGCGCTTGCCGGCCGCGCAGCCGCGTTCGGTCCGGCCGGAGCCTGGCGCGGCGTGCTCGGCTGGCGTGGCGTGTGCGGCAGGCCGTCGTGCGCGGAGCCCCAGGTCGGGAGTGGCGGTGGCTGGTGGTGGTGGTGGTGGTGGTGGTGGTGGCTGCGTGGGGAGGGCTGGCGCGGTGGCGCGAAGCTCATATAGCTTTCTACGTTGCGCAAGGTCGGTTGAAGAGCCTAGCGAACTTGGGCATGCGCATGCGCTAAATGCGGTGATTTACTCTATGACTAGCGTCGCGCCTGCCCAGGACGCGGCCTTTGGGGACGAGTGAGAGCTTTGGGGTCGATGAGTTCGCTGTGAATGCAGCGCACAAAGCAGTCGGCTCGTCCGCTGTGAATGCTCCTCGGTGCTCCCCGGTGCGCTACAGTTGTACCTCCCGAGTGCCCCGCCGCCCCGCCGCTGCACTGGCCGCCGTCGACGCAGTGGCGAGGCGCGTCCACGGCGCATGCTACCATCCCTGCATTTGCTTCCGCTGCCGTTTCCTCGCCTCTCGCACTGCGCCCTCCCAAGCAGCACGCTGCAGCTTGCGCCATGCTCGCAAGCCAAGAGATTGGCTTGTGGGCTGCTTGCTCGAGGCGGCGAGCTTTGCCGGCCGCAATGGCTGCGTGACTGCATGACGGCCGCATGACACCCCTTGCGTGTGCACCCATGTATTATCTTCATGACCGCGAGCTGTGTCGTTCTGTGTGGTGCAGGCCAGGTGTGTATAGGACACCTACGCGCGTGCGTGACGCCGCCAAACCGCACGAGAGCCAGAAAGCCAGTACTCATACAAGCAGCAACCATGGAGGCCGGGCTGATAGGCGCGTGGAGCTTATCCAAGTTCGACATTGAAAAGGATGGGATTGTGGTGATGCAGCCTTTCGGACCAGCACCCATTGGACAGCTCATCTACACGGCAAACAAGCGCATGTCAGGCCTGATGATGAAGTCTGAAGCTGACGGCCGCTCCCTGAGTGAACCCAAAGCAGACGAGGAGATGAAGGCGGCGTTTCTGTCCGTCATATCGTACTGCGGCAGCTACGAGGTAGATGAGGCCGAGGGGACTGTGACGCATCGTGTTGAAGCTGCGACATACCCTAACTGGGTGAACACATCGCAGCAGCGCGGCTGCAAAGTCGACGGCAATACCCTCGTGCTATCGACTGGCGAGGGCTGTCCTCCCGGCTGCACCAGTGTCATCCGTTGGCAGAGGCACCCTGTGGCTTGAGCTTGCGTGGGTGTGAGAATACTCGAGTACAGCGCCGTGAGGATGAAGAAAGAGCCTCCTAAATTGTTCGTGGGGAAGATGCCGGTGTCTTTAGCTTCAAAACATTTGCAGTTTGGTCAAGTGAAGAGTGAGATATTACAAGGTTGGTTGAAGAGCAGCAGCCTAACGAACTTGGTCATGCGCATGCGCTAAATGCGGTGATTTACTCTATGACTAAGGTTGGCTGACGTGTAACGCGTATTTGGCGCCTAGAGTTCAGACAACATCAAGGTTCAGGGACACGTCACCGGATGCGACCAGGCGCTGCATCTGACTGAATTCGGTTCCTTGCCATGCGTCGCGTCGGCGATTTCTGGTGGCGGACGAAGGAGGCCGCCGGCTGCCGCGGCCCAAGTCCTCTCTCACGCTCCTGTTTAGGCGGTTAGCTATCGGATCGCCTCCGGGGCGCCAGGCGCCAGGGACACCGCACACTACCAGTAAGTAGGCCTGCCGCCAAGAGACAAAGAGGAGTTTTCTCTGACATGCGTGTCTCGCGGCTGATGACGACGCTCGCAGCCCTGGCCAGCGCCAGCGCTCTGCGGCCGAGCCCGATCCTCCGGGCAACACCCGCCCTATCGCGGCCGACCGTCACGATGCTGCTCGCCTTTTCGCAGCAGCAGGCTCTCCTCCTCGGCGGCGCCACCGTCTCACGACACGTCGGCGAGCCCGCGCGCGAGCCGGTCGGCCGGTCGCTACCCGACTTCCTCCTTAGCAGCGCGTCCGATCCGGCTCTGCTCGGCGCGGGCAGCGACGCGGTCAGTTATCGGCGACTCGGTGACGGCAGGTACGAATGCAAGATGCCTCTGATCGACATGCTGGCCGCCACTATCCGGCCGGTCCTCACCGTGAGCCTAGAGCGCAACCGCAGCGCGTCGTCGCTCCGCATCCTCGTCGAGTCGGCGAGCATCTACGTCCAGACTCCGGGCGCGGCCAAGGCGCAGCTGCTGCAGGGCGCCATCATCGACAGCAGCAACACGCTGCAGTGGGCCGCCGCCGACGGCGGCGGCCACGATCTGCAGACGAGACTCGAGATGCGCGTCGCGGTCAAGCTGCCGCCGGGCCTGCCGCTGCCGCGGGCGGCCGTCGAGCAGCCCGGCTCCGCCGTGCTTCGCCGCGTCTGCGACGAGCAGTGCACTTCCTTCCTGGCCACCGTCGAGTCGGCATGGAGGGCTTGGCGCGAGGCGCCCGACGAGGCCCGGGCGCCGGCCCGCATGGACCCGGCCGCGTCGCACAGCCACAGTTAGGCCGAAGATGAGCCGAGCCCGACGCCTCGTCTACGAGTCGACGTGCCCGGCTCGTCGCTGATATCGTGAGCAGAGCTGGCTTCTCTGACCCCACACGTACGTTTTGCGCAGACAGGGTTGCGCGTCGTCGTCTTACTCTTTAGTGTTTATACTTAGATCATTGCTTCACCTGAATTCCGATGTCTGGGTGGATGAACCCCTCCTTCGAAATGGTGCAGCCGCTCGTTGCCAAAATCGGCACCGGCCCAATGGCGACTCTCGTCGTCGCGCTCGGCGCAGGCTCGCTGCCGTCGACATCGTCGTCGCACGCCCTGCAGCCATCCGCAGGAAGAGTCTCCGAAGCCACACGTGAGAGGCAGCGCAAAGGCGAGCGCATCGGCGTGTGCATGTGGTACGATGAAGGCGCAGAGGAGCAGGGCAGCATGGCGGCGGACGTCAATCTCGCGCTCGCGAACGCCGAGGGCTTCGACTTCGTGCGCGGCCGTCGTACGTATTATCAGGACCGCGCACCCTCATGGCAGAAGCTGGGGCTGCTGTACGACGAGCTGGCATCGGGCCGGCACGACGTGGTGCTCTGGGTCGACGCTGACGCCGTCTTCTTGCCCGGCGGTGGCGCACGGCTGCGCAAGTTGCTGCGGACCCACTCGACGGCCGACATTATATTTGGAAGCAATCACCCGTTCAGTGCCGCGCTCAACATGGGCGTCGTCGCGTTCCGTGCGACGAGCAATGCAAGACGCTTTCTGCGTGCGGTCATCGATGGCAAGCTGCCCGAGGCGCTGGCGGAGCATGACACGGCCCCGTATCACCTGGTCGAGCTGCGAGGCAAGGTGGAGAAGGTGATGGTGCACAATAGCTCCCAGTTGTTTGCGATGCAGGCTTGGCCATCACCGCCGCCGCCGGCGCCAGCGCCGCCGCCACCGCCGCCAGAGAAGGACGGCGCGCTCTGGGACATGACGAGCGCCAACGACATGCACGTGAGCAACGTCTTTGAGAATGTGAGCACCCTGTGTTCCGCCTACGCCAACGCCCGGCAGTGGGAACAGGGGTGCATACAGGCGATGCTCACGATGAATGCCTTTCGCGAGCCGGAGCGGCTCTCGTACGTCATTGAGCCACAGCTGCAGGTGATGCCCATCAACGTGAGCATCCTCAATCAGACGGCGATGTGGGCGACGTGCCCGTACAGCATACACAATCTGTCGCAGATCGCGTCTCGAAACGATGCGACTCCGATGATTCACTTTGCGGCGTGCCCTCCGTACCAGCGAAATCACGCCCTGCAGTGGATGCGGGCGTTGCACCACCACCAGCTGGAGGATGGGACTGGCTAGCCGACTTGGCCGACCCTCCCCGCCACGCTCGCGCTCATATTATATTGATGCTTCATAGGTAGTACGAATAAAACATGAGTAGTGTCATCTCTGTCGCAGTGTCACCCACCCGCGTCGTCGCCCTCTGCACTGCAGCTGCCGGCCTCGAGCACGCCACGCTCGCGCCACACGCGCTCCCGCGCCGCCGCCGCCTGCCGCAGCGTGCGCAGCTGCGTGTTGGCCGCGGCGACGGCGGCCTCGTCGTGCGTCCGCATGAGCCGCTTGCACCGCCGGCCGTTGACCTCGTCGTTGCGCAGCCGGAGCCGCTTCTGCACTGGGTTCTTGCGCGTCTTGCGGCCGCCGACGCCGTTGGTGATGCCCGAGTACCACAGCCCCACCTGGTAGCCGTGCCGCCACATCTGCAGCGAGACCTCGGTGTCGAGCTGGATGCCCGGCTCGCCCGCGCACGAGAACGCCTCGTCGAAGCCGCGCACGCGCAGGTACGCCTCGCGCCGCACCAGCAGCGGCCCGATGTTGACACCCGCCACAAACATGAACGGCACGCCGCCCACCTCCTCCGCGTCCGTCGGCAGCCGCATCGGGATCGGCCGGCACGGCGGCGCGCCCCACGAGACGTTCTCGGCGATCCGGCGCGTGGGCACCTCGTTGAAGCCCATCAGGCCGCCCAGCAGCCCGAGCCGTGGCAGCCGGCGGAAGAGGGCGAGCCCCTGGCGCAGCCAGTCGGCGTTGCGCGGCAGGCAGTGGTCGCCCTGCAGC
>Ga0209713_10001021_pt1 | contig 16392 bp, 11 predicted proteins | sample ArcOceMetagenome_3_FD_187444 | JGI IMG/M metagenome (GOLD analysis project Ga0209713, IMG submission 187444) | Marine eukaryotic phytoplankton communities from Arctic Ocean - Arctic Ocean- Svalbard ARC20M Metagenome (SPAdes) (version 2) | ecosystem: Environmental > Aquatic > Marine > Oceanic... | reverse complement strand
CACAGAGCGAGCTGAAGCTGCACACCGATGGATCGACACTCAGCTTCAGCATCGCGCTGTCGGCGCCGACCGACTTTGGCGGCGGCGGCATCGACTTTGATCTGCTGCCCGCGCCCACGCCCGCGCCCATCCGAGAGTCGCAGGGCTGCCCTCGCTCGTTCTGCATCCATCGAGGCTGATGCACCGTGGGCGACGGTGATCAACGGCATCTCATCAACGGCACGCGGTACGTGCTCATGGGCTTCGTCGGAGTGGGGAGCGACCCGATCTGGGCTTGGCACGCGCGGGGGCATGTTTGCGCGATGCGTGCGCGTCGTGCGTGAGGGCGAGGTTGCCAGCAGCGGCGGCAGCGGTGATGAAGGCGGCGCGGCCGAGCACTGCAAGCCTGGCCCAGCGGTGCTTTGGCAGCACCTGCGTAACCAGGCCTCGTACTTCGTACATGGACGACGACGACATGAGCGACCTGCTCGCATTGAACGCGGGGCTCGTCGCGGCGGGTGTGGTTGCGTGGTGTCTCCACTGAAAAAACTCGTCCCACAGAGTTGATCAAAAGAATTGGCGCATGCAGAATATGCTCGATGCTGATCTCATGCACATGATACACACGCTGAAAACGCTGACTAGCCACTTGCAAGGTCCTCCTGCTGACTCGGTGCGTGGGCGGGGTCGCCCTGGCCGGCGGGCAGGAAGCAGGCCGCCTCGCTCGCCGCCATTCGCAGCTTTCCGGTGCGCGCCGCGAAGCAGAGCAGCAGGTCGTGGTTACCCACGAGCCGGCCCTCGATGACCTGCGCGACGGTCGCGAGCGTCGCGCCGCTCATCATCAGAGCCGCGTTGCCGTAGCCGAGCCCGCCGCAGTGGCCCAGCTTGCCGCTGGACGTGCCCCGGCCGTGCAGCTTGGCGACGTCCCACGTAGCCGGCGGCCGCGCGCGCAGGAAGCGCTCGAGCCGCTGCCGCCACCGCTGCTGCGGCAGGGCGTCGTCCTCGAGCACGAGGGCGAGCTCGTGCGGCTTGACCTGCTTCGCCGCCAGCCTCAGCGTCTTGAGGAAGCCGAGCGTCAGCCCCGGCACCGTCGCGCACGCGCGCTCGCCGCGCCCCCCGTAGCTGCCGTCGTACGGGTTGGAGTGCTCGCAGCGCGTGGCGTTGCGCAGGAAGTCGCCGCCGTGGAACGCGCTGAGCTCGCGCTGCTCCGACTGTGTGAGCGTCCACCACGGCTTCAGGCAGCACGACGGCCAGTCGGGCGTGCACGTGGCACTAACGCTGCGCTGCAGCCGGCTAGCTAGCCGCGAACGGCAGTACGGGTGCTCGAGCAGCACCTGCCGAGCCGTCGCGTCGAGCCGACGCAACGGTCGACGCCCTTTGCTGCTGCTGCTGCTGCCGCCGTGGAAGAGTGGGAATGCCTGCACGCGCGTCACCGAGGCCGACACGTTGGCAGCGCGCAGCGCGGCTAGGAAGCTGCGGTCACGAGTGCCATTGGCCTCCGTGTTGAGGTAGTAGACGTGCAGCGGCGGCAATCGCCGTGGGGGCGCCGCCATGGTTAGTAGCCATGAGATGGTAGGCGCCGGCCCAGGCTGCAGGGCGCACGCGTGGTTACAGTAGGAATCCACTCCCACGCATCGCAACGCAATTATAGCCATTGGCGCCGGCCATGGTGCCTCGGACCTTCTCGTGGTCGTGTGGGCTCGGCGGCAGTGGCTCGGCGGCGGGACGGGACCCACCGGGCACCATCCGCTGCGCTCGGTGTGGCCAAGCAAGGTCGAGCAAGGACTGCCCGACGTGCAAACCGATCAATGCCCTTGGAGCCTCAGTGCCGGTGCCTCCGCCGCTGTCGCCGATGTCGACTCGACGGCCGCTTTCGACAGATACGCCCACGAAGGTCTCACCACGCTCGTCGGGCGCCAAGAGCCCGTTCTCCAACAGCTTCCTCCGCAAATCCCGCAGCAGCAACGTGGCCGACACAGGTCGAAGCAGCGGCGCGAGCAGCAGCGGCCGCCGCAGCCCGGCGAGCGTCCCGACCGTCTCGCCGCCGCCGCTGACGTCGCAGCTCTTCCCGGGCGCGATGTGCTCTCCGCCCGCCGCGCGCACTCCACGGACCTCGCCCGACCCCACAGCACTACAAGCACTCATCGGACCGTTCAGCGAACTAGGGCTGGCTCCGGCCGCGGCGCCGGCGCCGGCTCCGGCCGCGGCGCCGGCAGCCGCGCCACCGATACCAATCTCCCGACCTGGCGTCGACGTCGCCGCACTGACGCTACCGGCTACATACCGGCTACACGGAGGAGTGACCGCTGATCCGCTGTTGCCCTGTTTGATCGGCCTCTCATGATGATCTTGAGCGTGGAGCAGGTGACTGCTCACGCTTCAACGTCAACGCTCCCATGTCCATGTATGTGAGAATATTTAGTGAACATAGACCTAGCTCTATTTGGACATGCGATATTTCTATCATGACAGTCGACACACAGCTCATTCAGCGACGCGCCGCAGCCTCCACTGCCTCCACCCCCGCCGCCGAGGGCGAGGCGGCCACGGTCACGGCCGGCCGATCGACGCCGGGGCCCTGCGTCGCGTTCTGCAGCGGCTGAAGCGAGCGCAGCAGCACGCCGCCCGCCGCCGGCCCGTCCCAGCTCGTGTTGAGCACGCCGAAGCCGGCGGAGGCGCCGAAGGTGCGGCCGGTGCCGCGGCTCTCGGTGCCGTCGCCGCGCCAGTAGGCCCAGTCGAGATCGGCGGCGCGCAGGTACGCCTCGAACCACACCCACCAGCCCGAGCCAAAGTCGCGGCCGTCGTGCCAGTCGCCCCACTCGGAGACCCACACCGGCGCCGTGAACGGCTCGCCCTGCGCGACGAGGAAGCCCCACCTCTGCCCGAGCAGCGCGTGCAGCGCCGCCTCCGAGCCGACGTACTGCGACCAGCTGTAGTCGTGCGCCGAGTAGACGAGACGGTTCGCCACCGGCAGCGTCAGCGGCGCGTCGTACGCTCCCGTCAGGTCGGTCGAGTAGCTGAGGCCGTCGACGACGATCAGGAGGCCGCTCGGCCGCGCGGAGAGGAGTGCCGTCGCTGCGCGCAGCGCCGCGGCGCGCCAGTCGGTTGTATCGCTGCCGCCGCCCCAGACGGGCGACCGCTTCTGCCCGCCGACGACCGCGCTGCGCAGCTCGTTGCGCAGCTCTGCCGCCACCACGTACGGCTGGTGCTCGTAGCGCGTCGCGAGCGCCACGTGCGCCGCCAGCCACTCGGCCTCGGGCCAGCGGTCATTGTACCACAGGCCGTTCTCGTCGGTCTCCGAGCAGCACCAGTCGGGGTCGCTCATGTGGTTGTCGAGGACCACCATCAGCTGCGCCGCGGCGCACGCCTCCACGACCGCGTCGAGGATGTCGAGGTTGCTCCTGCCCATCAGCGACGGGTTTGCGGCGAGCAGCGTCTGGTTGGTCACGTTGTGAGGCTGCCGCACGGACGCGACCGACCACGGGATCCTCACGCAGTTGAAGCCCTGCGCCGCGAAGAGCGCGGCGATGCGGCGCGCCGGCTGGTGCTGCAGGCCGCCCACCACGCCGTCCTTTTGGGCGGCGCCGCTCCAGTTGACGCAGGCCAGCTTGACGCGCCTGCCCTTGGCGTCGACGATCCAGCGGGACGACGTCTGGAGCGGGAGCTGGTCGGGTTGGACGAGGGTGGCCGTGGTGGCCGCGACGATTAGCTGGAGGGCGAGCTGGCGCAGCATTAGCTTGAGCTGGACGAGCTGGAGCTGGACGAGCTGGTGCTGGAGGAGCAGTCGAGCTGGAGGAGCAGCTCGGGCTCGCCGAGCTCGTGTGCGTCCCCCGCCGCGTCCGGCGGCTCACGATTCAAGTCGCCACGATGGCGAGCGAGACTTACGAGGCGCCCCTCTCGCCCTCGCAGCACACTACCCTGACCTCACAAGAGCGCACCGAGGCCGCGTCGCTCATCGACGCGCTCCTCAACGGCGAGGACATCGAGGGCGACTCTCAGGAGACGCCCGCGCCCATCTTCTGGGACGGCATCGCCGCGCCGCCGGCCGCCGCCTCGCCCTCCGCCGAGTCCACCTGCGTCTGGGGCACGCAGCTGCCCGCAACACAGTATGACTCTCCGAGCATCGCTGGCAGCCCGTGCCCGCTCGGCACCGACGAGCCCGTCGGCTTCCGCAGCCAGCGCCCGGCGGCGGCGGACGAGGAGTCTGGGTTCAGCAGCCCAGCCGGCACCGAGGTACCCGGCACCCAGCTGAGCGCGTCGACAGAGTCATCGCCCGAGGAGGCGACGCAGTGCCTGCGCACGCACCTCGCCTCGCTCTCGCTCTCGACCCGCAAGCCGCCGCCCGCCAAGGAGCAGCGCTCGCCGCTGCGGGACCTCTTCTACGGCAACTCGCCGGCACCGCCCAGCCCGTCGGAGTACGACTTTGAGGAGCGGCCCATCGCGGGCGGCACGCCCTCAGTACCCCTACCCTCGCCCTCGCCCTCGCCCTCTCCCTCGCCGCCGCAACGACGTGCATTGACACCGTCGGCCGCCGCCGCACGGCCGCAGCCGTCGGTGGCCGCCGCCGCCGCCGCCGCGCGTGCGTCCGTCGACGAGCTCGCACTGACGTGGGCGCAGGCGCGCGAGCGCGAGCCGCACGGCGTCGGCTGGCGCGCGGAGCTGCCGCGCGGCGGCGTGCTCGTGGGCGGCGGCCGGCTCGACGCTCATGGTGTCGCCACCAAGCTCGTGGCGGCCGAGATTGGTCAGGGCGCGGGGGTCGCGGGCAGAAGAGGCGGCGGCGACGGAGCCAGCGAGGACGCGGCGGCGGGCGGCGCGGCGAGCGGCGGCACGCTGCTCGTGTGCTGCTCCGAGGCGGTGCCGTCGTGGGAGCGGCGCCTCGCGCAGGCGGGGCTGCCGTACCTGACCCACCACGGCAAGGCCAAGCTCGGCCGCGCCGCCTCGCTCTCCCCTCACGTCGTCGTGCTCACGACCTACGGCATGATCGTCGCGCGCGACGCGCTGCCGACGCCCGACGCGGGGCCGGAGCTGCCCGGCTGGCAGGTGCGTCGCAACGCGCTGCCGCCGACGGAGAAGGTCTCTCTGCTCCACCTGCGCAGGTGGCGGCGGCTGCTGCTCGCGTGCTCGTCTCCCGCGCAGCTCGCCAACGACGAGACGCAGCGCGTCAGGGCGGTGCTCGCGCTGCGCGCCACGCGGCGGTGGGCGCTCACGCCGCGCGCGGCAGACGGCGGCGAGTGCGCGGCCGCGTGGCGGTCCGCGTCGCTGCGTGGCCTGCTGCGCGCCGCCGGTCTCGACGTGCAGGCGGCGCGTGACGCCGGCGCGCCCGGCGTGCGCTCTCTCGCGGCCGAGATGCTCCTCGAGGATGGCGCCCGCGACGCCGACGCCGACGCCGACGCCGACGCCGACGCGGCCGAGCACGAGGACAACCTCCCAGCGGTGGAACCGGAGCGTAGGAAGGACGGCGCCGACGGGCCCTTCACGAGGCGCGAGTTCATCGAGTACTATGGCCAGGCCGAGGGGCTCGCTGCGTGGAGGGCAGCCGCACCCAGTGGCGCACGAGGTGGCGGTGAACGGTGATCGGAGCGAAGGCTAGGATTCACTAGGCTACATATAGGGCATGCAATAATATGTCACTAGCAGACACTTTGGAAGAAGGCGTTTGAGCCCCTCCCATGGTCCAAGCTCAGTTTGAGCACATTGAGCGAGTCCCTGGGATACGGCAGTATCTCGATCGTTGGTCGCGCAGCATCAAAGTGCCTTCGCAGGAAGAACTCGGGGGACGGGTAGCGTCCATCGGCCAAGATCCATTGAGCGACCTCTGTGATGTCGAATTTGTCAGCAAAGTCCGCCGTCGCTGCACGTGTCGCGGTGAAGCTCACGTCGGACAGATCAAATCGTGCCGGGTCGCTGCGCTGTCGCACACAGCCGGCCACGATGCGTCCATTCGTCGAGAGAGTTCGCGTCTGCCGCTGAAGATGATGCACTTTCATAGGAAAGCAAGGGGGTCGTCTATCTTCAGCCGCCCATCCCACAGCCGCTCACTCGCTGCGATCGCCTCATGGTTGGCGGCCGCGATCAGGCTCGTTAGTGGCTGGTGTGGCGTGCCATTGAAATTGAGGAGACCAACCTTTAGCGGGCCCACGCCGTGCGCCTGGTCCACAACACGGTCGATCAGCTGGCATTTGTTGAATCCGATCATGTAGCCACTCTGGGCGGCACCGACCACATCGGCGGCGTAGACTGCCGCCGCTTCACGCTGACTCGAATACTCGTGCCAGATATACTGCGAGTAGTTTTGGATGGGGAAGGCCATGCCAGCGTCAGCCATGAAGATCGGCCGACCGAACTGAGAGTGGACCCGCTCGTACATCGACTTGTCGTAGGCGCCGCCGCCAGGCTGCAGCGACAGCGCGCCTGCAAACTTCGCGGCCACTGCCAGGACGTTGTCTGGCTCCAAGGCGTTGCCAAATCCGTGAAACGTGTCGGTCAAGACTAGCGCCTCGGGGTCACACACCGCGACGGAGGCGTTCGCGACGGTGTAGACCTGCTCTGCGATGCGGGGCAAAAATTGGTAGTCGTCTTTCATAGCGGCGGGCGTTGCGCTGTTGTTCACAGAGCAAAGCTCGAGGCCGTCCCAGGAGAGACAGAGCGACAAGTCGAGGCCGTAACGCTTGCAGATGCAGGAAGGCGGCGACCCGACGGGGCAGACGGTGTCGCGCAGCCAGCGCGAGTAGAACCGCCGCCCGGCGTCGCTCGGGCTGGGAAGGCAGCGCAGGGTGGACACCCAGTCCTTCGCGCCGCGCGCTTTCACAGCACGGATGTCGTACGATGGCATATCCGTCCAGATGTACCCGATGAGGTTATGCCTATGCGGCTGGACCGCCTCGCACTTCGCGGTGATCCTGGCGTGCATCCGTTTTTGGGTGTTTGGTGCCCACGGGTCCGGGAAGTGCAGCTTGCTTGGCGGCTGCCAGCTCGAGGGGCCGCTCCCGTCCTCCAGATCCAGCGGCATTGTCAGGGCAAGGAAGGGCATCTGTGCCGCCATCGCGTCGCCCGCCGACGTCCCGAGTGGCAGATCGTAGCTCGATCCACTGTAGCCCCAGCCGCGCAGCTGCCGCACGGCGTCGAGCGCAGCCAGCGTCGCGTTGCCGCGGTAGACCCGGTTGACGAGGTCGGCCTGGCGACACTCGGCATCGTAGCTGGGACACGGGGTCCAGAGCAGCCCCGCGTGGTTGAGTCCGATCGTGAACGGCAGCGCTTCGCCCGGCCCTTCGCCTGCCCCGCGCTCGAGGCGCCAGCGCCGCGACACGGGGTGCTGCGCCAGCGTGATTGTGCCCATCGTCGCGCCGACCGCCGGTGGTGGCTGCTGCTGGCCCACGGGTAGCGCGGTCGCGTCGGTGGCTGTAGCAGCCGACGCCGGCAGCAACGCAGGCAGCATCAGGAGCAAGAACATATAATATGTCGTCGTGCCGTCACAGGCCCCTCGGCTCTTCCGAGAGCGTCGGTCTCGCCGAGGGTCTGTCCTGTCCCGCTCTGTACTCGTAGTAGAGTGACACGCATCGACCCGATGCTGGCGCTCCAGCACGTCGTACTCGCCTTCAGCGCGCCGCTCACGACTAACAAGGCAACCGAGGCGCCTTGGCCCACGTGCACCTTCTCCTCGACCGACGCGACCGACCTGACGAAGGCGTGCACCCCACCGATGGTCGAGGGCAGCTTCCTCCTCTTCGACGACCGCTGCAAGAAGGCCAAGGCGCAGAACACTGATGTGCTGAGCGCGGCGCTGAGTAGGGCGCCCCATGGCTCGACGCTCCTCGTACCAGCCGGCACCTACCACCTGAACGCTGGCGTGTACGCGGAGCTCGTCAACGGCACGACGCTGCAGCTCGAGGGCACGCTGCACTTTGGCGGCGCGACGCTGCAGAGCCACAAGTCGGTGCGCGACAACTGGCCCGGCTTCAACGAGTCCAACCCGGGCCACTCGTCCGCGTGCAACTGCTTCACGATCAAGCGCTTCATCGACTTCCAGCTGGTCTCGAGCGGGCGCGGCGTCATCAACGGCGGAGGCGAGTCGTGGTACGGCTACCGCGCGATCGGGCAGATCGGCATCGGGAACATCGACGGCGGCCTGAGCGGCCCCAAGCCGGCGATGATCAACTTTGGGCGCGCGACCGACCCGAACGACCCGAAGACGGCTGCGATCCAGAGCCGCGGCCTCGTGATGCGCAACGTCTGTTTCCGCGACAGCGGCTACTGGTCGCTGCTCGTGCGCGGCGACGACGTCGAGATCGGCTATTGTAACGTTACGGCGCGACAGGAGTGGAAGGGCCGCCCGCCGACCAACGAGAGCACGACGGCGCTCGACGCCGCGACCGAGGCGCTGCGCATGACGTCGTCGTTCAATACCGACGGCATCGACGTCATCGGCGACCGCGTGTACATCCACGACGGCGTCGTCGACGTCGAGGACGACTGTATCGGGATGAAGGGCGGCAAGGACTGGCTCGTCGAGCGCATGTCGGTCTCGGGCGCCGGCCTCTCGATTGGGACGCTCGCGTGGGGGCGCGGCGCCGGACCCAACGTGACCTTCCGCAACATCCGCATGTTCCAGACGTTGCGCGCCATCTACGTCAAGCCGGGCGGCCACTTCGTGACGGGCGTCGTCTACGAGAACATCTCGGTCGGGACGTCGTACCTCTTCCCGATCTGGGTGGGGCCGCCGTACCAGGAGCTGCAGGGGTCGTGCCCGCTGCTGTGGCCGTTCGTGACGCCGGCCGTCGTCTCGACGCTGAGCGAGTTCCTGCCGCAGCTCGTGACGCTCGACCCGTCAAAGCTGCTCTGCAAACCGACCGACGTGCCGATGGACGTGACGCTGCGCAACGTGCGGATCGAGCACGCGCTCACGGCGCCGCGCCTCTACCACGGCACCAACCTCACGATCGTCGAGGACAACGTCACCATCGGCCGCGCCGCCTCCGGCCACTTCCCGTTTGGGCCGCTGCCGGGCTCGCCGTACACCGACCCACGCTGCCGCGGCCCCGGAAGCGGCGCCATCCCGCACGGCCTCGGCCACTGCTGCGAGGACGCCACCTTCGTGCCCCTCGGCAGCGACTGGGGCGAGTGCACGCTCCACCCGCCGCCCGCGCCGCCCTTCGCGCCGCCGCCGCCCGGCTCGCCGCCGCCGCCGTCGGCGCCGCCGGAGCCACCGGCGCCGCCGCCATCGCCACCGACGCCGCCCACGCCGCCACCGCTGCCGCCGCTCAACCCAGGCTATCACACGTACGGCGCCGGCTGCGACACGTGCCCGGGGAAGCAGTGATGAGGGGCGCGAAGCGGCACCAAAAATCGGCTCATGTATTTGTGCGTGTCCAATCAAAAACATAGCATGCTAAGCTACTTTAGAAAAATCACCTAGGTGGTATGCCTCCTGATGCACTGTTTTCACAGCAGGTCGCAATTCGGACGCTAGTCTTTTCGGCCACACGTCCCCTCCGATGGCCGACCCGTACGCCTACAAGCGCGACACAAAGCTGCAAGAGCGCCTCGCCAAGGAGGTGCTGCAGCTGCTGAAGTTGCCTGCCAACTCCGCCTGCGCGGACTGCGGCGCCACGCGAACCGTGCGCTTCTGCTCGGTGACTCTCGGCGTCTTCCTCTGCAACCGGTGCTACGGCATCCATCGCAACGTGGGTGCACACGTGACGCGCACCAAGTGCGTTGGGCTCGACACGTGGCATCCAGATGAGGTCGCCACCCTGAGGGCGATCGGCAACGCCAGGGCCAAGGCGACTTGGGAGGCTTTGGCACCCGCAGACGTCGCCCGTCCCACCGAGGCGTCGCCCGACCGCGAGGCAGATCGCTGGATCCGTGATAAGTACGAACGCGAGAAGTACTACGCGGCGCAGCCCGTCGTGACCACGCCGGCCGCCGCCGCCAGCGCGCCCGCCGCTGCCGCCGCCGCGTCAGTCACCCGAGCGCAGCAGCAGCCGGCCGACTGGACTGCCTTCGGCGACTGGTCACAGCCGACCGCACCCACCGCCGCCGCGTCAGTCACCCGCGCGCAGGAGCCGCCGGCTGACTGGGCCGCTCTCGGCGACTGGCCGCAGCCGAGCGCACCCGCCGTGGCTGCCCCTGCTCCTGCGCCGGCGCCCACCGACTGGTTTGCTGAGTTCGAGACCGCGCCCGCTCCCAAGCCCAGCGCGGCGCCGGCGTTGCTAAAACCGGCCCCGGCACTGAGCTCGTTCGAGGCCGCGTTTGCGGGACTGGGCTCAGCCCCAACGCCCTCGCCCGCCGCCGCGGCCGCTTCAGCGGCGGACCCTTGGCTGGCGATGTTTGAGGTACCGCCACCGGTGAGAAACAATCATGCTAATCTCCTTTAGATACTTTAGCTCATTGCCTACTTTAGATACTTTAGATCATTGCTTTGCCTAAGCTGCCGGTCCTGCTGACGTTAGGTGGTATGGTTTAACGCTCTGGATGCATGTTTGCGGTTTGGGTGGCATCGTTGGGCTTGAAGCTAACATGAACGGCGGCCCACTGGCAGCCTCGCTGGACTATCCGCTGAAGAACAGCAGAATAGCTGTTCCGCAGCGGCCTGCAACGGCGAGGCCGGTCGTGGGCACGGTCTCTGGGCCTCGCCGCGCCGCCTCAGCTCGCAGAGCTGCTCCGACCGACGCGGCGGCCGTGCCACGTGAGCATGTCGTCGAGGCCTTTCCCGACGGCACTCGGCCTCCGCGGCCGATGCAGACCAAGCCGCATGGCTCGCTCATGGTGTCCGTGTCGCAGCACAAGCGAGACATTGCCGAGCAGCGCGAGACGCTGCTGTCGCAGGTGGAGGGCGGCATGGCGGTGCAGGAGGAGCAGGCAGCGCGGAAGCAGAAGGCGCTGGCGGCCGAGCGGCGCGCTGAGCTGCACGCGGTGCGAGAGGGGCTCGACCTGCGCGTGGCGCAGCTGCGCGAGGAGCTCGACCGCGCCACAAGGGCGCTCGAGGTGCCGGTGGCCGACGAGGGCGAGATGGCGTCGCTGCAGGAGGAGCTGCGGCAGATGAGCGCCGAGCTGGCCGAGCTGCGTCGCAAGTGGGCCGTTCGCGAGCGCGAGGCCGAGGCCGAGCTGCTCGAAACGCGCCAGCAGCTCAAGGCGGTGCTGAAGCAGCTGGGCGAGGTCCACTCGGAGAGGGCCGAGCGGCTCCCCCGCGCCGCGGCGGAGGAGCGGCTGCGCAACGCGGAGGACGAGGCGCGAACGCTGGGTGTCGAGCAGTGCGCCATCAGCAAGCAGGTCGACGAGCTGGCGCCGAAGCTGGATGCGGCGCTGCAGCCGCGGCTGAAGGCGGCGGCCGGCGGCGACGAGGCGGCGGCGGCGGCGCAGGAGCGCTGCCAGGAGATTGCCAAGGAGGCGGGGCCGCGGCGGCTGCTGTGGGACCAATGCCTCAGCGCCATCGACGAAGGCGGCGGCGCCGCCATCGGCGAAGGTGGCGGCACCGCCACCGACGAGTACATGAGGCGAAGGTGGCAGCGGCGCAGTTCGGAGACTGCGAGTGCAGATCGCGACGAGATTGAGGACGAGGGCGGCCGCTCGAAGGCCGTCACGTCGGCGATGGTCGTCGGCCACGTCAGGGGCGCCGCCTCGCTCATGTCTAGGCGGCGGCTGGTGGGAGGCGGCGGAGGCGGCGGCGGCGCGGCCGACGAGGCGGAGGACGCGGCGGCGAAGGCCGAGGCGGAGGAGCCGCGCAAGCCGACGCCGCTCGAGATGCTGCACGCGGCGCTCTGGAAGCACGTGCGGTTGCAGCAGGCGCACAGGACGCTCGTCAAGCAGCTCGCCACGCTGCGCCGCTGCCACCGCCGCACCGAGCACGCCGACCAGAGCGTCGCCGTCGACCTCTCGTGCCCGGTCTGCTTCCGCCCGATGCCGGTGCCGTACCTGCTGTGGCCGTGCGGCCACTCGTTCTGCGGCGCGTGCGCGGGCGACATGGCAGAGCGCGACGAGTGCGACGAGTGCGGCGCCGAGGTGAAGCGCTCGCTGCGCAACCCGCTCGCCGCGCACATCGGCCGCACCTTCCTCGATCGGCAGGTCGTCCTGCAGCAGACGGCTGCCGTCCTCGCGCACCACGCCAGCGACTCGATCGACGAGCTGATGGACGACGCCGACGAGGAGCTCTTCGAAAAGGGCGGCGGCGGCGTCGCCGACTTTGACATCGACGACATTCTGAACATCACGCAGCTGGCGTAGCTGCGACCGTCTTCGCGCTGAACCGCCGGTCGGCCAGAGAGGCTCGCCTTGGCCGCCCGCGAGGGCCACGAGAATCGTCGCCATGATCGTCGCCTGATGAGGTGAGTAGACTCGTTCGTGAGTGTGTTTTCAAAATTGAGACGTTCTCAAACTCAATCATCTCCCAAACCATCATCAAACTCTCTATAGAGCCTCTGCTAGGCCTCTGCGCAGGCTGCGCAACTGTATCGCACTTCTCCTCTGGGAGGGGGCAGGTCGGCTCTACGGTCCGCCTGGGCAGCTCCGAGCGCGCTCTCGCCTCTGCCGTCTGCGAGACTGCGTGCTCCGCGGACTCCTCGGCCCTCTCGGTCTCTCGGCGCGCGCTCCTCGCCCTCTCGCGGTCGAAGCCTCTAGCGTTGCAAGCGCGGCGGGCTCGGCGAGCGCTCGACATTGTCCTCACAGGGCGGGTAGGCCTGCACGAAGGGCATCCGCAGCTTGTCGCCGAAGGTGGCGCGGCCGGGGCTGTGCGCCGGCGCCGTGTCGGTCGTCTGCTGCGAGCTCTGGGTCAGAGACCTCTCGAGGGGCACCGGCAAGCCGTTCTGCGCCGCCGAAGCCGCCGAAAGCGCCGTGCGGACCCCGAGCGCCGACTGCAGCGGCGAGGGCGGCGGCGGCTCGAGCGCGACGACGATGACTGTGGTGTTGTCGCTGCCGCTGAACTGCGTGAGCGCACAGTCGACCAGCCGCCGCGCCGCCTTGGTCTCGGCGTCGGCCACCAACGGGCAGTCCTGCAGCACCTGCCGCGTCAGGTTGGCCACCATCTCCGAGCTGACGAGCTCGTCGGCCTCGCTGCCGAAGAGGCCATCGGACGCGAGGACGATCGCCAGGTCGTCGGCGCTCCGCTCGCGCACGCTGACGTCGGGGAGCGCCGTGATGATCTGCCGCGACACCGGCGCGTGCCTCCAGTCGTGGCCCTCGGCGACCTTGAGGTGCGTGTTGCCAAACGCGCGCGTCATCGGCAGCGTGTTGTCGCCCACGTGCACGTAGCCGCCCTGGACGTCGCCGCCCGCACTCCGCACTCGCTGCGCCTCGTCCGGCCGCAGGCAGTTCTCCGTGCCGGGCCTGTCCTCTGCGGTGTGGTCGCGCGTGAGGACCTCAAAGGGACGCGCCGCGCCAGCGCGTCGCACCAGCACGGCGCGGCAGTCGCCCGCATGCGCCAACAGCATCCGCTGGCCGGTGACCAGCGCCACGACCGCCGCTGCGCCGGCACAGACGTCCTTGTTGCGCTGCGCGGCGAACGCCTTTGTCAGGTAGTCGAAGTCGGTGCGCAGGAAGCCATCCTTGACCGCGAGCTCCATCTCCGGGAAGTGCACGCTTCTCAGGATGTTGTCGTGCAGCTGCTCCGCGCAGTGCTCCGAGGCCTCGCAGCCTCCGTGGCCGTCGAAGACACCGAAGAAGGCGTGCGGGTAGCAACCGTCGTCGAGCTTGCAGACGCAGCGATCCTCTTGCTTGCTGCGTGCGGAGGTGGGTACGCGCCGAGGTGTGTAAACGTGCAGGGGGTCGTGGGCGGTGGGCGCGTGAGCGGGACCGGGGCGCGCGGGAGCACCTGCGCGGCCCGAGGCCGGATGCGGAGCCCCAGCGCAGCGCCAGCGTATCGGCGCCCACAATCGCACCACCCTGCAGCGGCGTCTTGCACAGCGGCGTGCCCGTGCACATGGCATGGCGTTGGTTCAAGTTCTCGTTGTTGGGCGACGTGACAGGCGTGTGGCACGGCGTCATCTCCATACGCTTGGCGGGCGGGCCTGCCATCAGGATCGCGTCCAGCTCCTCGTCCCGCGACCGCTTGGCGATGGCATGGTACGGCGTGCCGCCGCAGTCCATCTCGTCGCCGGCGGGCGAGTCCGCGTCCATGAACGAGGGGCGCGGCGGGAGGGCGTGGCGCAGCATCGCGCGGCGGCGCTTTTTGCGACAACGACGAGGCGGTGCAGCAGCAGTGCGCTGAGCTGAGTGCGCTTTGAGTGAGCGCGGGTGCGATGCCACGAAAAGATGAAGGGGGGTCACATCACTCGACGAAACGTGCCTCCGCAGCGCGACGCCACCAAGCTGATCTCCGACCTGTCGGCGCGGGGTAACCCGCGGGTCCGGCTGGCTCGGGATCAGTGTATCCCTCCTGGGGCCCTCCTGACCGGCGGCTTAGGCAAAGCTAAGATCTAAAGTAATCTAAAGCTCGCGTGCTCGCGATTCTCTCGACCCATCCAAGCCTGCCGGGCTAGAGTTCGTCAGCCGAATGGAGAGGGGCCAGGCTCGGGGTACGCCAGCGCGAGGAGGTGGGCGTCGTCGCGGCCGAGGTGCTGCCCCGCCGGCCAGCTGACGTGCGGCGGCGGCGGCACGAACTGGCGGCCGCCGAGGACGAGCAGCGAGAGGCCATATTCGCCCATGGGCACGAGCGTGACGGTCGCACCGCCACGCGCCGCGGGCCGCTCGCTCGGCGGGAAGACGGGCCACGCGTACGTCCACTCGCCGGGGCCGCGCATGTCGAGGACGGCGACATCGTCCACGTCACGCTCGTGCAGCTGGCCGCGCGTGTCGCAGCGCAGGTCGCCGCCGCCGAGGATGACGAGCTTGGCGCCGACGGCGCACATCGCGTGCCCGCCGCGCGGCGACGGCGGCACGCCAAGACAGCGCGGGCTCGACCACTCGAAGGTCTGCAGCCGCAGCAGCGTGAGCGGCTCGCTGCTGTTGAGCGCACCGACGACTGAGTGCGCCGCGTCTCCCTCGCCGATGGTGTTGGGGTGGTCTGTGTCGATGCCGCGGAGGTAGAGGACGTACCCGCCCCAGACCGCCATGCTCCGCGCGTCGCCGCTGCCCACCAGGCACGCCGCGTGCCGGTAGCGGCTCTCGGGCGGCTCGCCCGCCGTGAGCGCCTCGCGCCAGCGGCCCGAGGTCAGGTCGCAGCACACCGTCCGGTCGGTCACGCTGAGGCCCTCGCCCTCGGCCAGCCACGCGCCGCCAAAGACGATCAGCGTGTCGCCCGCGCCCTCACCCCCGGCCGTGCTCTGCGCCATTGTCTCCGCCTCCCGCGGCTCGGCGGCGCCGGCGGCGCCGGCGGCGGAACCGTGGGCGGCGGCAGCGGCGGCAGCGGCGGCGCCAATCTGCGCCTCCCGCAGCGCCTCGACCAGGCCTCCCTCCTCCACGCCGACACCCGGCCCCACGCCGCCGCCACCGTCGGCGCCCGCGCCCTCGCTCGAGCGGCGGCACCCCTCGGCCAGCACGCACGTGTGCCCGAACGCGAGCCAGTCCCTCGGCGGCTGCCGCTCGCTCCACCGGAGCGTCGCGAGGTCGAGCACATGGTGGTCGCCGAAGGTCTCGCCGGGCCGCGTCGTGCCGCCGCCGAGCACGTGCATGCGGTGGCCGTGCACCGTCGCCGTGTGCGCGCGGCGCGGCGCAGGCGGCGTGCCGCTCGTCGGCGGGCTCTCCCAGTGGCTCTCCATGCGCATGTCGCCGCCGGGAGGGTGGTCCATGTCGAGCGCTGCTCGCAGCGGAAGCACGTGCAGCTCGTTGGAGAAGGCGTCGGAATCGCGGCCGCCCCACAGGTAGAGTCGCTCGCGCCACTGCACGGTCGAGTGCGCGAAGGTGCGGCGCGGCAAACGTATGTGCCGGCTGCGCGCTGCGTTGAAGCAGTTGGCAAACTGACGGCCGTCAACATCAGTGAAAGTCTTGTGCGCCGTCAGGGAGTGGAGGCTCGCCGTCTCGGAGAGCTGCTGCAGGCAGCGCGACCACTGCTGGGGCGACGGGCCGATCCACTGCTGCCCCGGCGCCAGCAGCGAGAGCACGAGCGCCCGCCAGGCGGCCTCGGCGTTCTCGTGGAGCTGGCGGCAGGTGGTCGAGGCGAACGCTAGGTGGCGGTAGCTCTCCAGCGTGTGCGTTGCCGGGTGGACCGCGTGCCATAGGATGCGCTCGATCAGCTCCGCCGGGAGGGCCACGAGGATGGCCTCCTCCTCCATTAGGCCTTCGCGGGACACGACGAAGACGACGAAAACGAAAACGACCACGACCACACGGCGCCGAGACTGCCTCGCCACGGTTTGACAAATGTAGAGTTGTTACACAAGCATGCGTGCGGTGATATGAGCCTTTGGCTACTCAACACGATCCATCGCGAGATGGATGTGAGCAATGTGGCAGGTCGGCTAGCAATGTGACAAGCAACGTTGATGT
>Ga0209713_10001019_pt1 | contig 16405 bp, 14 predicted proteins | sample ArcOceMetagenome_3_FD_187444 | JGI IMG/M metagenome (GOLD analysis project Ga0209713, IMG submission 187444) | Marine eukaryotic phytoplankton communities from Arctic Ocean - Arctic Ocean- Svalbard ARC20M Metagenome (SPAdes) (version 2) | ecosystem: Environmental > Aquatic > Marine > Oceanic... | reverse complement strand
AATTTTTTTAAACCCCATTATTTACTTAGATTTTATTTTTTTGAGATAAACTTAATAAAATAAAATAAATTTGTATTTTTAGCTAAATTTTATAAAAAGTTAAAGTACATTTTTCATAAAATTTTAATTTTAATTTGAAATTTATTGTATTTTTTCATAATTTATTTAATTTATTTAATTTTTAATAAAATTAAATAATCTACATTATTTCATAAAATATTTTTTGCATAATTTGTTATTAATTGTTTTTTATGTATAATATTTTTATTATATACATAATATGGTTTATTAAATTGTATAGGGGGTGTTTTTAATTTGCCCAAAACATCATTTCTGTATAAATTATTCATTTTTAATACCATATTAGATTTTAAATATATTTAAAATCTAATATTTAAAATGTCCAAAATGTATTTTTAAAACATTATTATTTTGTTATTACCGTGTAAGATATCGTAAATATTTAAACTGTTTATTATAAATTGCCCAAATCTACTAAATTCGTATAGTTTTATTTATTACACAACACAATATATTTTTATATTAATTATAACATGCCCAATTATATATTTTATACAATATCATTTAAGACATTTATTCGCGTTATTTAAAGGATTTAAGACATTTATTCGCGTTATTTAAAGGATTTACGACATTTATTCGCGTTATTTAAAGGATTTAAGACATTTATTCGCGTTATTTAAAGGATTTAAGACATTTATTCGCGTTATTTAAAGGATTTAAGACATTTATTCGCGTTATTTAAAGGATTTAAGACATTTATTCGAGTTATTTAAAGGGCTTATTTCGCGTATTTAAAGGATTTATTTCGCGTATTTAAAGGACTTATTTCGCGTATTTAAAGGATTTATTTCCGTTTTTTTTAATGTTTTTCTTTTTTTATTATTCAAAATTACTACTTTTAAATTACAAGAATTTTTTATTTTTTTAAAGGTTTGGTTATTTCTTAATTGATAAACATAATCATAAATATTTGCTTTTTTTTTTTTATTTTTACGTATTTTCAATAATCTTCGTAAATTATCAGTACTTTTATATATATTACCCTCGTGTAAATATTTATCTAACTCATATGTGGTTTTTTCATTTGTATATGGTTCTTTTGATATATCTCGGAGTACATTATTCTTTAAAAAAAAATCCATATGCCCGATCCATAAATCACTACATTGTGTTGTTCCCAAGTTTTTTATACAATGTTTATAGTTTGACCCGAGTATTATATTTTCCCAATTAGGCATAGGTAATTGGTAATAGACCGCATCAAAATACGATTTTTTTTTACAATTTTCTTTGAATATATATGTACCACCACGTAAATTCGCATATTCCCAAGAAATTAATTTGCGACACGGATTATAATTCTTTAAATGATCATCTGAATTATTATTTCTACTTATTAATAAATAACCATCTGGTTTTAAAATTCGTATGCATTCATTGAAAGCATCAATTACATCACTTTTAGGTAATGTATTAAAAACTCCATTAGATATAACAATATCATATATATTATCTGAGATTTCTATTTTCTTTAGAGAAATTAGATTTCCAAATAAATCAAACTTGGGTATAAAACATTTGGACATATTTGATATATTACCTATTTTCCATTTATCACTATTACCTACTTTAACTTCATTTGCAAAAACTATACATTCGCTAGAAATATCAACTCCGTCTATTTCTATAATACAATCACTTATCTGTTCTAAACCATGTTTTACCGAATACAAAAATGCACCAGCCCCGCATCCTGCATCGAATATTTTAATTTTTTTTTTTTTTGTTAATTCATTCACAGAAATTTTATCGAGTATAGTCAACCATACTTGAGTAAAAAAATCGTTATAAGGTTTGTCAAATTTTGATAATTCATTAAGTATTATAGTTTTATAATTGTTTTTCATATATGTTCTATGATTAAATTTTGTTAAACTTAGGTCCAATAATTCATTCAAATTAATATGATCAGTTTCCCAACCATTTCTGCTGAAAATATAATTCATTATTTTTTCTTCTGTTCCATAATTATCTATAATACACCCATTTATATTTAGTGTTTCCATTAACCAATTTTTATTTAATTTATTTTTTACTTCATTAAATACTTTATAAATTTTCTCTATTTTATTCATTAATAGTTGATATATTAATGAATAATATATTAATTATCATTTAATATATATTTTTGAATATTATTTACAACTTATTTTTGAATGTTTTATTTTCTTACATTTCTTATTTTTAGATAATTTAATTTTTTTATATTTCTTAAAATTTTTAGATTTTATTTTAGGAAATTTATTTTCTAATTTTTTTTTTGATTTTCTACCGCCGCGCATACTATTATATGTAAATTGTTGAGAATCGTAAACCTGAGAAGTTTGATTAGATGATTCCCGAAATGATCCCATTGTCTCTGTCTGGATTGGAAACATTTGGGCTTGTTGTATTTGGGATTGTTGCATTTGGGCTTGTTGCATTTGGGCTTGTTGCATTTGGGCTTGTTGCATTTGGGCTTGTTGCATTTGGGCTTGTTGCATTTGGGCTTGTTGCGTTTGGGCTTGTTGCATTTGGGCTTGTTGTGTTTGAAATTGTTGTGTTTGAAATTGTTGTGTTTGAAATTGTTGTGTTTGAAATTGTTGTGTTTGAGTATGATTAGTTGGTGCACTGTAAATATAATTACAACCCGGTAATACACTTATTGGGTTTGACAAAACTACTTGAGGCGTGTGAAAAGATTGAGATATACCTGGTGACGATACTATTAATTGTGGAGGCAATAATGATTGGAGTTGTTGAATTTCTTCTGCTGAAATTTGGTCAGAAAGAGATATTTCTTCTTGAGCTAAACGTTGTGCTACTCCGAATATATCCCCATCTATAAAATTTATTCTATTCAGTTCTCCCAACCATTCTCGTACCTTGATTTCGTATCTTTGTGCCATTTTTATATCAATTGATTTAATTAGTGTATCTATACTTTGTATATTTTCTTCAATAATTGGGAGTTCTAAGTTTGTATTTAAATGATTTTCATCTATTTGAACATTTGCTAATTCACTAATCTCACTACGTTTATTTTCAAATAATCCTAATAAATTTTCATCATAAATATCTAAACTTTTTATGAAATCAATCTCTTCTTGTGTGGCTTTACCCAAAACGATAGGACTCATGGTAACTGCTTGACCTACTGGTACAGAATGTGGACTACATGCCATTTGTTTTAAGAAATTTTCAAAATGTTCTTTTATATCTTTTCTTGAATCTTTTATACAAGTTTCTGTAATAGTTGTCGTTATTTTAAAAGTATCTGCTGGCAATACTTCCAAACCTACATTCGCTTTTTCCAATTCAATTGCGATTCGTTGTGTAAATTGTTCTAATATTTCTTTTGATCTAAACGGTTCAGGTTGATGTAAATAAAACGTTAATAACCTTGATAACAGTTTTAATATATAATTATTATTACTTTGTATTATTGTATGGTCGCTATCACTACTCCATAAGCTTTTAAAAATATTTAAAACTTCGGCACCATTCGTTGGTATTAAACCTTGGTCAATACCCATTTTGGGAGCTGTTACTTTTACATTTGGAGCGTTTTCTGGTTCAAGTAAACCAGTTATATTGTTTAAATTGTTATTAATTACTGATAAAGTCGTATTAAAATTTTCTGACCAATTTTCATTCGATGTACGTTGTTCACCTTTGGATAATAATGAACCACTTTCAATTGCTAATATTAAATTATTGAATGAAGATGTTGCTTTATTAAGATATTCCATAATTCCGGATAAACTATTACTACTAGGTAGCAGTAAGAATGTATTATGAAACCCATGAAGTTCATCTAATACATTTGGTATATCATGTATTGGTTTAAAATTTTTATAATCTTCGGAACCTAGACTAACTAAAGTTGCTTCATTTATTTTCCCACTATCCCATTCCAATTTCAATTGATTGAAATTTAAAATACGTTCAGGATTAGTTATACCATAATTTGAATTATATATAGCTAGTCTCGTTGGATCATTTTCATATTGTTTCGATGATTCGTCATTCCTAAAACCTTTTGTCATGAATTCTACAGTTCTTTTAACACCAATTTTTGTTAACTTTCCTATTAATTCTTGACGCTGAATGAGAGCATTCAGATACATTTTACAATTAATATAGTTTAAATCTAACTTTTGCTTTTTTTCTAAAATTTCTTGTTGTTCTTGTGTAATTACTCCATTTTCTAATCTAAAATTTAAAAATATTAATTCGTGTTCGGTAAGACTATTTTGTCTAGAATATGATTCCTCTAATTGTTCTATCATTTCTTGTTGAACCATTTGTGGATAAAGGTGTTGCATATTTTCATCAGAAAGGAATTTATAGCAACTTTTTCTATGATGCGTATCTAAATTATCTACTAATTTATATCCAGTGAATTTATTAGCTGTTTTTACTCTAGGGAGCAAAAATCCTTTAAATGAAACTTGTAAATCACTTTTCAAATAATCCCATGCGTCTCTTTCACTTGCGAAACCTAACTTACTATAATGGTTCGGGAGTAAATTATAATCAAAATCACTAAAATTCCCACTTGCTATTATAATCATTACTTTTAAAAATTCCAAAGATGGTTCAGTTAAATATTTATAAACCTCTGGATTAACATTTTCGTCTCCATATCTCTGAGCGGTAGTTATTAATGCTTCTTGTAATAACATATCTTTTAATTTAAATGGAACTGTATTTAATTCTTTAAAAAAATCACTTATAATTTCTATTTGACTAGGTTCTAGCTCATTTTCTATTAAACCTACAATCGAAACACCTCCAATTTTAAGTTGTCCTTTAGACTCAATATCTTTATATATAGCTAAAAGTAATTTTGCAAAAATTATAATAATATTTCCTCCTGCGACTTTAATGATTAACTTATTATCTGGATTATTAAAATTACCCACACTTCCTCCATTTATAAACCGAGTCATTGATTCGAATAAATTTTTTAATAATGGTGATTCGTTTGCTAAAAATAAAAATTTTAATCGTAATTGACGTTTAAGTACTTTGTGGGTAGCATCTCCAGATTTTAATATCTTATATATTTCAACTATATGTTTTTCCAATGTATCTGTAATACCGTGGGTTAATGTATATAATAATTTGTCTCTTCCTAATTCCCCCAATACATCAGCTATACTAATATCCAACATTTCACCTCTCATTGATTCATATTTTGTAGAATTCAATTTAGTTTTTTTTTTTGACATATATAATATATTATTATAAAATAAAATAATATAAAATAATATAAATGAGAATAATACTTAATTTTTAATAAGTAAAGCGTATTTCAAATAAATCGCATTTAATAAAGTTTATTTATTATAATAAAATCTAAGTAAATAAATGGGGTTTAAAAAAATTATTGTCAAATTAACAAAAAATTATAATAAAAATTTAAATGATTCATTCAAAAATTATAAAGAACTAATTAAATTTATTATTAGGCAAACTACTTTGTAAACCTGTAGACAGGTTTACTATAAGTAAACTTTTTAACTAGTAAACGTTAATGTTTGCCTAATAATAAATTTAATTAGTTCTTTATAATTTTTGAATGAATCATTTAAATTTTTATTATAATTTTTTGTTAATTTGAAATTTTATATCTCTGTTGATCACAATTAAGCCAAGTTATAGTTGTTTTTAAATAAATAAATATAGTTTTTGAAATGAATATAAAGGTTTTTATCTTATATATTATATATTATATATTATATATTATATGGTTAGTTCAATTGGTTTTGAAAATGAACATAATTCTAATGAAATTGAAGTTATAATTCATAAAAGAACCCGAAAATATTTACGTATGGCACATGGACAATGCTGTGGTGATAATTGTGGTTGTTGTCCAAGATTGACGCCAAGACATATTCCCGGACCTAATGAAAATCTATGTATTTTTTTAAATGAAAGTAATTTAACTGGACCAATTGTATAATATTTTTAAATTTAAATAATATTATTTAAAATAAATAATCGTATTTCTTTAAATGTAACTAATATAAAGATATTTTACTATTTAATAATAATATGGAATCTAATCAACATTATTGTGATTTATGTGGATTTACGGGTAAAAATAATAAAGGTATTAATCAGCATAAAAAAACATTAAAACATATGCGAAACATAAATAAAAAAATTAAAGAAGAAGGTATTGATCAATGTCAGTTTATAGATAATCAATATTCATTATCAGATGATGCTTTGAATAATATTAATTCGAATATATCGAATGCTATGAATGAAGTAGATAAAATAAATAAAGCAGAAGAAATAGATATTACAAGCAATGATAACGAAATAATTTCTAATAAAAATTTTTATAGAGATATTGATACTTTAACCGTTAATAATATTAATAATCTAAATATACGGTTCAGGAACATATCACAAGAAGAAATTATTAAATTATTTAATAGTTATCAAAATATGGAATTTAATAATAAAACAGGTTCATTTAGTAATACTAATTTTAGTTAATGAGAATCTTATATTATATCAAATATACAATTCTTTATTATGCAATAAAATAAATTGTTCAATTTATTTCATGATTCGTTGTGCTGAGTATATTCATAATTGGTTGTAATGATTGTTGCGATGGTATATTTTCAAAAAATAGTATGGTTATTGTGATTCTTCGATAATTTTGTCATCCATTTATTTTATTAACTCCATTATTATCCTTGAAAAAAAATATTATTTACCTCACTATAATCCAAAAGATAATTAATTAATACTATAATAAAATTATATTAAATTGAGATAATTCGACGGAATTTTATTCCCATTTATTAATTCTGATTCAATTATATTAAATCCACGTTCTGCATATATTTTACGTATTCTAAAAGGAATTGTTTTTTTTTCTAATTTATTTACCCAATGAGATGTAGTAACTGAGTTTGTATAAGCATTTATTCTTTCTGCTTGTATTTTCTCAGATATTCTATTTTTCGGTTGAAAAGATATATAACTTGTAATCCTATCAAGATTTAAAATATGTTTTGAACCCTTTAATTTTGTAATTCCAGTATTGGCATGAATAGTTTTAGAATTCCAAATAGTAAGACAATTTTTTGGAATTATTAATTTTTTTACATTAAACTGGTGTTCATCACTATTGTCAATTAATATCCAATCATTGTCATGACATACATTAGGGAAATATGATTTATGAGACCCGGGAACAACTATAAATCCTGCTGAATTGTCTTTTACAGGAAATATATTAAAACTAGCTTGATAACAAATTTCATTTTTTTTTGGATTTTGATCTATATGCAACCATCTCTCCGATTTTTGTTTAGTTGAAAGGAATACACTAGCTCCATCAAATGATACTGCTAATTTATCATCTTTATATAAAATATCAAATGGTTTTTTAATATTTGCTTTTGTCCTTAAATACCACATAAATTCGGACTGTCCCAAACCGTTATAAACAGCACTCCCTTTACTCCAAATCATTGGACAATAATTCGGTTTCCATGTATTGGTGTCTTCCCATTTGAAATTTGGAGTAATTTCACTCCAATTTTTTTTAAATAATTGGAGTGAAATTACTAATTCATCATCAGTCAAAATATTTCCTATAACTACAAAACCATTTTCACTAATATATTTTTCCCAATTTTCAGTGTCATTTAATTCAAAAATTGGTGGAGAAATATTTTCAATATCTTTTGATGACATTTTATAATTTATTTATTATAGATTTTTTTTAAAATCAATTTTTTAAAATTTAAAAAGTAACTATTTTACGATAAAAAATGCAAAATAATATTTCGTTTAATAATAATTTCTTAACAGTATATATAAATATGGAAAAATCTATAATACTTGTTATACGTTCTCACGGAACAATACCTTTTACTTGGAAACACGATAGTGTGATAAATAACCGGATATCTGAGGTAGTTCCATTAATCGACCCAAAATTATTTTGTAGAAAATTTAATATAATGTCTCTATCTAAATTCGGTGGAGTATGTTATGGTAAATCAAATTTAGATTTATGGATTAGTTTAATTACGAGACAATATGCCGAACAATTAAAAACAATGAGTTCTAAAGAATTTGTTCAGTTTTTTTTTGTAAATCCAAGTGAAGATATAAGAATTTTTAATGAAGAAACGTTTGGAATAAATCCTCTACCAGAGTTTACGGAAGAAATTGATTTTACACTTAATAAGTTGTATACTGTAGGTGATAGGCTCCGCACTTGCGGTATTCATAAATTGCAATCTCATAATTTAAATCCATGCGAAGAAAAAAGATTAGATGCTTTTTTAGAACACTTAAACAATGTTCTAAATTCCGAACGAGGACTTATAACTAGAGGAGAAATTTTAGAAACTATAAGAAACATCTCTGAACACGGAGTTGAACTCACTTTAGTTGATCTGTCTTGTGACGCACTTAATCCTACTCGGGAAAGTGAGATATATGATTTAAATATGGAACAGGTAGATTGGATTATAAAAAGCCTACAATGTATGAGGAGACCTTTACCCAGGTATGGTCATGAATCGTGGATACATGGGGTAAGAGGTGGGAAAACAAATAAAAGAAAAAATAAAAAAATTTCTAAATCAAAAAAAATAAAAAAATAAAAATTATTAACACAATGGATTATGTAAGTAAGTATTCAAAATCAAATGAATATCTTTACTTATGAAATATTCATTAAACAACGAGTTTCTTATAAATAAATGGGTTTCTGACTTGTTCTAAAGAATAATACATTAATAACGATTATATCAATTAATAATATTTAATGATTATTATATTTTTTTTACAAAATTATTTCAACAATTTCAAATTTTCTCTCATTAAAAAAGAGAGAGAAAAAATGAATTTCTGAAATTAGAATTCTTAAAAAAAAATTTTTTTTTTAAAATTTATTGATATACCATATTTTTTTTGCAGTTGTGTTGTTTACTTCCTGTTATAGAGGTTAAATTGATTTTCTCAAATTTTCTTTTTTTTTTGAAAAATCTCAAAATATTCCGAAAATATCGAAAACAATGACAATGAGTAAAAACATTGACAAATGAGTAAAAACATTGACAAAACATTGACAAAACATTGACAAAACATTGACAAAACATTGACAAAACATTGACAAAAATTTTTCATTAGTTTAAATTATTTAAAGGACTTTATACTAGTTAGTTATATGATAAAAAAAATATATACTTGTAAATTATGCTGTTATACTGCTAAAACCCGCCAAGCATTCTCTCAACATATAAGAACTATAAAGCATAATAAGATGTTGGAACTTGAACAAAAAAATAATACTAATAAAATAGTATACTCCCGAAAAAAATCTGATGATATTGAGAATTGTATACCTAATTTAGAGATACCACATATTATTGATGAAATTACTCAAAATTACTCCAAATTACTCAAAATTACTCCAAATTACTCAAATTTACTCACAAATAATTCTTACTCCAGTTGTGCTGATATAAATAATAAAAACATCTGTGAAATTAATAAGGAAGGTAAATCATTTTTTTGCGACATCTGTCGTCGCGTATTCGTTAGAAAATATAATTTTTTAAGACATCTAAATACACGTAAATGTTCAATCAATAATATAAATGATAAAAAATCTAATTTTATGAGTAACAATGATATAATCAATATACCTAATGAGGTTTCAAAATATGCGATTGGACCACAAATGAATCACAAAGAATCACAAATGAATCACAAAGAATCACAAATGAATCACAAAGAATCACAAATGAATCACAAAGAATCACAAATGAATCACAAAGAATCACAAATGAATCACAAAGAATCACAAATGAATCACAAAGAATCACAAATGAATCACAAAGAATCACAAATGAATGAAGTTAAAAATATTAATGATAAACAGAACTATAAATGCAAAAATTGTGGAAAATTGTTTAATACTAATAGTAATATGAACCGACATATGAAGAAATATTGTAAATATAATTATGAAAAAAGTGAAAATGATTTAGATATTGCAATAAAAAAAATTGCCCAATATGAAAATAATTTACAACTTGTAACTAATAATACTAATAATACTATTAATTTGACAAATAATACCAACAATAATTTAACAAACAATACGACCAATAATTTAATAAATAATACCACCAACAATTTAACAAACAATATGACCAACAATTTAATAAACAATATTGAAACAGTAAATATGAATAATATTAATAACCTTAATATGTATTTTTCAAATGTAATACCAATTGAAACATTTTTATATAATATAGAACATGAATATAAAATAACTCCGGAAGAAGCCGAAACATTGTTATATTCTTCTGAAAATATGGGAATTGGAGACCTGGCAGATTGCTTTGAAAAAATTATTACAAAAAACTGTAAAGAACAAACTAAAAATATGTTTGATAGTAATGGCATGAAAATGTTACCAACAATACCGATATTATGTACTGATGGAAGTATGAGATCTCATAAAGAAAGATTAATGCAAAGTTGGGATACTATATATAATGATAAGAATTTTGAAAAAATGTGGAATATTGTAAATGATAGAGTATATGAATTAACTAATAAATATATATTTATATCTAATAAAGATAAGAAAAAATTATATTCAAAAGTAAAACAGAAAGTAAGTACAGAAGAATTACGTAATCAAGTTATAGAAACATGTATCCAAAACTAAACTTTTTAAAATATTTAATAATTATTATTTTTTACAAAATTTTACAAAATTATTTCAACAATTTACAATTTTCTCTCTTAAAAAAAAGAGAGAGAAAAAATGAATTTGTGAAAATAAAATCCAAAAAAAACGTTTTTTTTTATTATGGTAATAAATATTTAACCATTTATATATCATTTAAATGATATATGATATATAAATTAAAAACGTTAAAAAATGTGTTTTTTTGAAAAAATAACAAATAAATTGTGAAAATAGCTATATTTACTCAAATATATATATATATATATAAATGAGTAAAATATATATATGTGAGTAAATATATATATATTATATATATATTATATATATATATATTCTTTAAAAAGTCCAGATTTAAAGATTATAATCAAATCATATTGTATATGATCAACCACCAATATTATTGTGAATTATGTGATTATAATGGAAAAAATTCACAGTCAAAACATCAACACATTAAAACAAAAAAGCATATTAGAAATACGGAATTATATAAAAAAATATATAATGGTGTTGATGATGAAATTATTTGTACTGAAATAATTAATAAATATTGTAAAAGTAATAAACCAGATATGGGGTCAGAAAGTGATTTACTCCAAATTACTCCAAATTACTCCAATTTTACTCCGAATTACTCCGAATTACTCCCAAATAATACTGAAACCAATTATGATGTAGATATAATCGAAGATGTATCTAATATTTCGGCGAATGAGGGAAAATATTATTGTACATCATGTAACCAATTTTTCACGAGAAAGTATAACTTGAGTAGACATATACTAAGGTGTAAAAAAAACAACGGAATTATAATTCAAGACGATGATCCAAATAATGAGAATAACATAAATTGTACACACGATAAAAAGCAGTCAATTATAATCAAGAATCCAAAAGAATCCAAAAGAATCCGAGAGAATCCAAAAGAATCCAAAAGAATCCGGAAGAAATCTGTAAACTGTAATATGGATTATACATGCGAATATTGTAATAAAAAGTTCACTACTAATAGCAATATGAATCGTCATATTAACAAGAAGCGTTGTAAAAATTATAACAATAGTTTAAACAACCAGAGTATTAATATATTAATAAATAAAGTTGATGAAATGGTTGATGAAAATAAAGAAATAAAAGATGAGTTGAATAAAGCAATTGAAAAAATCTCTTATTATGAGAACAATCAAGTAATATCAAATTCAATAAATACATCACTTACTAATCATACCATTAATAATACTATTAACAACATATCAGGGGACTATTATAATTCAATAGATACAGTGAATATGAACAATATTAATAATCTTAATATGTATTTTTCAAATGTAATTCCAATGGAAACGTTTCTTTATAATATAGAATATGTAAATAAAATAACACAAGAAGAAGCCGAAACATTATTATATTCTTCGGAAAATATGGGAATTGATGATTTGGCTAACTGTTTTGAGAAGATTATAACAAAGAATTGTAAAGAACAGACTAAGGATATGGTACATACTAATGGAATGAAGATGCTATCAACTATACCAATATTATGTACAGACGGAAGTATGCGTTCACATAAAGAACGACTTACACAAAGTTGGGACACTATATATAATGATAAAAATTTTGAAAAGATGTGGAATATAGTTAACGAACGAGTATATGAACTGACTAATAAATATATATTCATCTCAAATAAGAATAAGAAGAAATTATATTCTAAAGTAAAACAAAAAGTCGGTGCAGAAGAACTGAGAAACCGGGCACTAGATATGATGTAATTCCAGCAATATTTCTTGTTGAGTTTTCTATGTAATTTTGAAGTAAAAAAAAAATTGAAATATTTACTAAAATGTTTTATATTATAATGTTAAGGAAATTGATGTCTCTAATATCGGAACAGACGCAGGTTGATTCTATGTATGACGAACTGGTAACCCAACAAGAAATGACACAGATTCTTACTAGTAGTGAGAAGAAGCCGCTAAATGAAACTGCGACACTTAAACGAGAAGTTATATCGACAATGCCTTCTCGTTTCAAGTGTGAAGGTTGTGGGGGGGTTTTCGACACACCCATTACACGGCGCAAATGTTGTATCGCGAATTTCAAGTCCACCGTATTTGAGACCAGTCTCCAGAAGTGTAGTGAGCATCTGCTTGTCACTGTGGACGAAAAGAACACTCATGAGATTCCTAAAAGAAAACGTTTGTCATTAAAAGTGTTATATGAAAGACTTGAAAATGGTAAGTTTAAATGCAAATGCTGTAACATGACTTATAAAAAACAAAACACTATGAGTCAGCATGTAAAATTTAAGCACACTGAACCACAAGAACTTTGCCCACACGGATGTAAGGAAAAGTTTCATACACGCCAACAAGTTAAACAACATAGTATAAATGTACATTCAGTTGAAAAACCATTCAAATGTGATTATTGTAGTCAATCTTCAAAACAGAAGGGTAATCTTAAAGCACATATGAAACGTTGTAAGTCAAACCCTGAAAATCAGTAAACACCACTATTATAATAATTATTTAATAATATTTTATCATTTTTTCTAATTTATTATATTATTAAATTGAAAAATTATTAATTAGTATATATATTTTTGTTTAATGTTTTATAAAAACTGTTCCACATTCTATAGACCTATAACTATTTTTTTGTTTTTTTATCCTATAACTATTTTGTTTTTTTTTTATAGTTTCATTTAATTTTCTGAAACAACTACAATTGCAATTGGGATCAATACTGTACAATCTTTTATGAAAATTAGCTGTAAACCCACTTGCACAATAAAAGAAAATCTTTTTGTCCGATTTTCTTAATATCTCAATCACTTCATCTTCTGAATCAATATTTTTCCCAAGTGTTACATGTGCTTCTGTATATATTTCGCATTTACAATTTCCTTTTAACCACCCCCTTCCCCAATTTGACACATCTCTACAAACTGTAACGTTTTCTTGTTGTTCATCGAGTGCAATTGCTATATCGTTTTCAGTCTTTGCTATATCTTTTTCAGTCTTTGCTATATCTTTTTCAGTCTTTGCTTTTTCTACCTCAGAAAAAGCTTTATCTACTTCTTGTAAAAGTTTTGATTCGGAATCTTCGTAAACATTGATTAATGCTGACATTATGAATTATTTGTTTGATATTATGGTAATTTAATAATATCTATTTCAAATTTTTTTCACTAAACTATTTCTTACAAAAACTAAAAAAATTAGAAAAAATATTACAATATACAAACTAAATTAAATACTAAATCTAAAATTAAACAGAATATAAAAACACCCTATCCTCTTGTGGGTCTTTTGCATCTCGGGAAATTGCAAAATATTTATAACTTTCTTCATTGGAATCAAAAGCTTTCCATTTATGATAATTTCCAGTATTACAAACAATTTCTTGGGAATACATTGGAATACAATCCATAGTAATTAATGTTGAATATTTCGATAATTCTAAAGCATTGGGTAAAATAACTAGAAGATGGATAAAAGCCAATTATAATATATAATTAAATTAGAAAAAATTTTTATTTTTTATTTTTTTACTAATATATTAATTAATTTTCAAATTACCAACTAATGGAGGCATATTTTATAGAATTATTACCGGGATTTCCTCTGGATTTATTTAATTTCAAAGTTACTTTACATTCTGATTCAAGTCTTTTCTTTATTTTATTTATTTCACTATCATTATAATGATCTTTTGAGAGACGAATACCTTTGTATTCTTTTCCCGAATAGCACCAGTTGCTTGATATCGAGCAGACACACCCATGAATATAATTCTCGTGGTTTTCATTCGTACGATTAATAGCATTCTTCATACTGTTTTCGAAAATTACTGGGTCAGTGAAACTCTCTTGTGGAAACCTAATAACTTGGGCACCATTTCCAACAATAACTGTTTCATCTTCTTGTTCGCAAGCAAAGTAACTATAATTGCACTTTTTTTCGATTGTTGACAATTTTATTTCCAATTTATCCCTAGAAGGTTGTTCGCATTGTACGAAACCATATATATAACCGACATCTTTCCCACAAATCAATCCTAACGCAACAGCATCAGTTAGAGTATCTTTTTTCCTTGACAAAATATGAGGAATACCTCCAAGAGTTCTGATATTATTGGAACAAGCTTCATTTAATTTTAATTGTGTTTCTACATCTACAAAGGTTTTACTATCAAGATTTCTTCGTGATTCAAATCCTTTTTTTAATAGAAGAAGTATTTTGTCCTTATCTGGATTTTTTTCTACCAAATATGGTTTTTCGGAAAACATAATGTCAATGTCGGTGTACATTGACTCCGGTGGTTTTTTATTTTTTTGAACAAGAAAAGTATATTTTTTGCCAATATTAGAAGTATTCAAATCCTCCTTAGTAAATTCTATAGGAACAATTTTTTCCCACCAATGACCTTCACTATCTTGTACATAATTACCAAAGTTTTTATCAAAGTCGCTTGTTTTTTTGACATTCATTGCTCGGGTCATCGTAGATAATACTTCTTGTTGTTGAGAAATATCATTATTTGCAAAACCCTCGATGTATTTCGATACCTCTCCCTTTATAGTTTGGGAAACATATATATCAATAGCAATATTTGAGTGGTATCCACAGCATCTTCCTAACAATCCTTGGAGAAGAGTATCGACATTAGGTGATTTACTTTGTTCATACACCATCGCAATATGATCTTTACACAAGACTTGTCCCATTCTAGCTTTCCCACACAAATGAATGATTGTTGTTTTTGTTGGTGTATCTTCTAAAATCTTAAAACAATGTTCAGAAGAACCACCAAAAATTGGTTGATATTCAAACCCTAGTGAATCTGCGATACGCTCGACCAGTTCCCTGTCTTTTTCGGCACGTTGTGTACGTACTACCAAATACTTTGGGTCATTTCGGTACTTTCGCAGAACATAAATAAAATGTTCGTGGCTCTTCTCTTTTATTGGCTTTGAAGAGAATTGGATCTTACCAGAATTGTTGAATTCTCCAACCCCGATATAACCATCACCTGTTTTCAGGCGAACCACTCCCTTTTCTTCGAAAACGATTTCATCTCCAAAAGGATTTTGTTCCATGACTTTCACATTCTGGTTTGAAATCAATTCCGAAAACGGTGTGGCACTCACATTAAGTACAGCATATTTATTTCTGCGCAAAATTGAAAAGTCGCCACAAAGAGCGTTTTCTATACCGAATTTTTTGTAAAACTGTTTGAAAGGAATGTTTTCTTTAGATTGGGCATAATGAGATTCATCGTGTATTATAAGAGTTCTGGATAGTTCACCCTCAATCAATTTACCCTCCTTAATCAATTCATCCTCAATCTTTGAAACTTGTGCACCAAAATGAACAGTGACTTTATCTTCCATCGTATTACGCAAATCATGACTCACCTCAAACAATTGAGCAAACGACCGTATCGCCTTTCCAAGGTCATCTTTCGCTTGTTCACGCAATGCAGTATCTGAACAACCACATACTATCAGAACCCTATCAAATTTGTCATCACATATTGCTTTCAATGCGAAATGGAGGTATGTTCCAGTTTTCC
>Ga0209713_10001016_pt1 | contig 16420 bp, 2 predicted proteins | sample ArcOceMetagenome_3_FD_187444 | JGI IMG/M metagenome (GOLD analysis project Ga0209713, IMG submission 187444) | Marine eukaryotic phytoplankton communities from Arctic Ocean - Arctic Ocean- Svalbard ARC20M Metagenome (SPAdes) (version 2) | ecosystem: Environmental > Aquatic > Marine > Oceanic... | reverse complement strand
ATCTCGAGCTGGCTTGCGAGAATATTGCACGTATCGGCAATCAGTACCAACTCGCAAACAGAAACATTCAGGAGGTGATCGGTATGCTCACTCGGATCGAGCTCACGCAATGCGATTGCCAAGCATGTCGGAGTATAACCCGCGGCAGGCAGGAGGTGCCTTATCTGGGGCACCTTGTCGGCCGGGGTCAATTGTCGTCTAACATGGGAGAAGAGGCCACGCCGGCGCCCCAGCCGGAGCCGCTAAACGAGGATGCCTTCACGATGGTGCAAGGCCTCCAACCCAGCGCAGACCCCCAACCATCGGATGCTGAGTCCAGAGTAAGCAACTTACACTTCCTCCAGGACGAGCCTCACCTCGACATCGTAATGGAGGTAGAACAGCCCCTCGGCTGGCGTGGCACCCTCAACAAGTCTGTTCACACCGCAACCGGGCTTGAGGAAGGCCAGGTGAGCAGCGAGGTAGCAGCGGCAATACTTGACACGGCGCCAAATGTTAAGTATGCCACAGCGGCGGCCATCTCTGCTGCAACTAACTCCCCGCTAATCACCGAACTCGGATCAGTGGGCAACAAGCCTGCATGTTACGCAAAACGTCGGCTGGGCTTTTGGCGTCGCATCGCATGGCTTTGGCGCGCACGTGTTGTAGGGTGGCTTACCGCCGCTGAGACCGTGGTCTATTTCCGTCTAGCAGACAAGGGCACGACAGAGGCTCGAGCGTCCCTCGCGACACTCTGCTTCAACGCCCGTTATGACCAGGGGCGTATGCCTGGATGCCCCCTATACAGCGATATGGACATTAAGGTTGGGGAGTCAACAGACGGCACCCCGATCATCCGCCGCTTCCCTCATGTGCTCCAACCGAGCGAAGCACGACACACGGGGGGAGAGGGCTCGCAACGCCGGTATGGCCTTACCCCGATTTGGTGTTACTTCAGGCGGATCCACTTGTACGCGTGCAAATTCGGCATCGCAGAGAGGGCCACCCCGGAGCAGCGCCGCGCGCAGCGCGCTAAGGCACACTCGCATATCGACCACTGGCGCCTCTATGTCAGGGGCCACGAGGCTAAATACGGCACCGGCTCGGCCTTAGTCATCTTTGGGGGCGTTCTACCGGGTGGCCATCTCGTCGGAGCTCACGTCTGCGGTATCTCGACAGCTGGCATCGATATCGACGGTAGGCGATACGACTTCAACAAGGCGTTTGAGGGTCGATTCCCGCCGGTCACCTTTACTCAAGGCTCGGCGCTAATACCAGAGATCCGAGATGCAGCGCGGGCTACCGTCCCATGGGCACGGCTCATGGGATACTTTGGCTCCTTGCTTTGTGGGCCTCAAACGAGCCTCGCCAATATCGGATCTCGGCAGGGCGACCCAACACAGCAAACCATGACAGCGGACTTAGCGCAGAGCGAACGGGACTTTATTGCTAAGGGTATTGCATATGCCGGGGAGAATGTTCCCGGAAGCCTCCGTCTCATGCGAGATCACCCGCATGTCTTGGTTGATGGATTTCACACTGGCGAGCATAATGCGGATCGCCACGTCATCTACCACAATGCGGCGGCCCCCATCATGATTGATGAGTCGCTCGATAGCATTGCAACCTATCTTCGATCGCACTCGTGCGGGGGCGATCTCCGGCCAATCCAGCACTTGGGACCTGACGATGTCCCCGTGTTCTTAGGCAGGAGAGACCCTTCAAATCCCAGCCGCATGGTGTGCCGCTCATGGGCCTGCTGCAGGGGCGATATCTTCTCCTCGTGGAGCAGCCCTCCCCCAGGAGTCACTTGGGCTATGCTGGCCGCCTCTATCGGCCTCCCTCACTGCCTCGCAAGGAATCTGAAACAGCTGCAGAATGCTCTAGCTCCCCGCCTCGGCGCACTCGTCTCGTGCGAGCTCGTCATGTGGAGTATGCATCATCAGTTTGGGTACCCGGTAGTGAGCCCAGACGAGGCTACGCAACACCCGGACCTCATGGCTTGGGCTAGCTCACTTCTCGCAAGCCCTTTGGTACGCCCGCTGGGTTTGGGTGTCCGTACCGTCTTCCTCATCCACGTCCCCGTCGGGGCTAACCCTCCCACGGTCTCACTCACAGCCGGGGGCAAGGTGCCGAGCTTCACCTTGGAGCGGCTCGGTCTCACGCTTATGGCTTCGATCGCACACGCTATCTCGACAGCCGTTCCAGCTCTTCACCTCCGGCCCGAGCATCTTCGTTTTGTCGGGGCGGTCGAATCATCCATCGTCAAAGCTCTCACCGGCCAAACAGACGGAGCCGTGGTCGTTTTCTCTGATTTCATTGGTGACTCCTCCCAAGGGGTCGCACCCCTCCGTCCTTTCGACCTCCATGCTCAGCTGGTCGCACTACAGGTGGCGGCACGAGAGGGCCGACACCAAGGTTCACTTGATCTCACCCTGCTTGGGAGCTTCGCGCACACCACAGTGGCGCGCAGACGAGGCCTGGACCGGTTGCCCCAGCCCTTCCCAAAGAGGGCGTGGCTCTACCAACCGCCCTTCACCTTCACGAGCCACTCGATTTATGGCGCCATAACGCTCCACGGGGAGGGCCCCCAAGGCTCCTTCGATGAGTCCCAACCCTCGCCGGTAGACGCGCTGTTTGAACCAGACGAGCTCTTCAAGACTGGCAAGCAGGCTGAGGAGAGCTTGCAGGCGCCAGAGCAGGAGGAGAGCACAGGGAAGGCACCTGTCTTCGCGCTAACAGCGGCGGGGGAGGCCCTTTTCCAGCTGCAGCTCGAGGAGTTGGCGGGCTCTGCCCCATCTGCTTGGGTTCCGAAGGGCCAGGTGAAGCTTCTCACCTCGGGGCGCCCCCGAGAGCGGCGAGCACGCGTCATCCCGGACTCCCACTTCGTCGTTAACCGCACTTTCGAGGGCAAGAGAGCGAGGTACAATCGAGCGCGTCTCCGCATCCTGGGCAAGGAAGACGTCGACCTTGCCCGGCCAGAGGTTAACACGGAGGGCCAAATCCAACGGATGCCTCAGCCGGTTCAGCGCATGGCAGCATCTATTGCACTCTCCCACCAGGGGCACGTCCTCGTGCACGCTCGAGGGCGGCAGCTTCACCTTTTTGCGGACGCCTGGATCCCAAAGGTGGATGGGGCGGAGGCTTCGGCATGCGCCCTCAGGCATATCACATCGAGCCCTAGAGGCACCATCAGCAACGCCGCAGCGGTAGCCGCAGGCATAGAAGAACCGGGCCTTGCACTACATCGAGCGTTTGCGCCGTGGCTCGGAGGGTCGACTACTCTCGCGGCTGATGCGGTTGACCCCCGCTCGCCAGAACAAGCGGCGATGTACGCAATTGGTGTCTTCATCAGGTGGCACGTCCCTCGGCGGGGTTACCCTTGGCATCTCATGGGCCTCTCGCACCTGGGTAACTCCACCTTCTTCGACTCCTGTAATGTCTCCACCCCTCGATACGCAGGCGGGGTTATGCGAGAGTCGTCACCAAAGCTAGCCCTTAACGCAGCCATCCGCACGGCCTGTCGACGAGCCACGGGGTCCATCGCGTATGTCGTCAGCACGCTATCTCCGTCGCTAGAGAGAGCGCCAGGCAGGACGGTCAAGACAATGGTGTTCGCGACCGACCTCGGGAAGGGCGTTGCGTTCCCGGCCGTACGGAACGTCCCCACTTGCGAATCCCCGTTCTCAGTAGACGGCGCTCTCGTAGTCGACTGCGCCAACCTTGTCCAAGGGAGCGTCTACCGCTGCCCGGTTGAGCTTCTAATATCGCACTTCCAGACCTCTGACCGGCGACAACTTGGCGCCGTAGTAGAGATGCTTCAGCTCGGAGGTAGTACTGGCCGCGATCGAGGAGATGCGGCGCCCGCCTTCGTCTGCAACCTTGTGGGTGTCTCGCCGGGGAGTGTGGCCTTCACTACTCTGGTCATGAACACCGTCATGGGCCCCGGCCCCTTGGCATACCGGGAGCCGCGCTTCGTGGTCTCATTCCAGGGCGACCCTATCACGGCCAGCTCCTGCGCACTCCTGAGCAATGGCTATGACGACTCTTGGGATAGCTCCGATAGACCTGACGACTTTTTGAATGGCTCTGATAGGCCGTCACCCCTGAGAAATGCCCACGATTATTCCAACCGCCCCTGGATCGAACTCGTATTCGATGTGCGCTTCTGGTCGGCGCTACGATTGGGAGATAAGATTTGGGAATCGAGATTCTACCACGGTAAGTACAAGGAGGTACACCAGGGCACCCTCTGTCGATGCACAGTGAAGCAGTCGAACAGAGGGGGCGGACATGTACTCGGCTCGGACTTGGTGATGTGGTTCGTGGTCGACGAGGTCTCTATCGCCTCTACCTTTTGGGAGCTGTACGGTATCCACAAGCACAACCTCATTCCGGGCATTCCGTCTGACTACGGGCCCCTCAGCAGGAGGCTAGATAATCAGAGCCTGCAACGGTTTGAGGCTCGAGACGCAGCAGCGCGCGAGAGCATGCGCGCCTCGTTCTTTGCCCTCCGCTCGAACGTCCTCAAACCTCGCGCCCGGCCGCGCCACAGGTGGACGCGGGCGGAAATCAACTCCCTCTACCACTCGGTCTACTCCTTCCAATACCCAACAGTCGAGCAGTGGGATCGTTGCCAACGGGGCCACTCGCCAGCAGTGGCATGGCGTCTCAGGCCGCTGGGCCCTTCTTGCAAGACACCGAGCTCAGAGCCACTCAACCCACGCAAGCCGAGGGTGGTGGCAGCGAATGTCGCAGCGGGCTCTAACCTGGGCGCCTTACAATCTTCTCGAGCGCTAATCCGTCTCCAGGCCCGCATACGAGGGTATCTTGCTAAGCGACGGTCAACGGCTACCCGCGCAGCGTCACGGCTTGCCGGGCGGGAACGTCTCTTCAGCGAGGCACTGGCCCAACCACTGAGCGGACTATGGGCGTGCTCGGCCTCTGTTATCTCGCGCTGCTGGAGAGCACGGCGCCCCCTTGAGCGCAACGGGGGCTTGACGACTCACACAGCACTATGCCCGCAGGGTGATAGACTCTGCCTCCCACACGTCGCAGCCCAGGCGTGCGTCGCGTGCCGTTATGGGGAGGCTATTCATGAAGGTGTTGTTCTGGCCCTCACATCCTTGCCCGGCATCGCGTTCATCGCACCCAAGGTCACGGGCATGCTTCTGGCGGCATCCACGGAACGCGAGGCGGAGCAGTTGGCTTGCGCGCCCGAGGTATGTGCCGAAACTATGGCGGTCAACGTGATGCCCATGCTCGAGCGCAGAGTTTCCATGCTCCAGCGGTGGACTAGGCGTAGGTTGGCTGCGGCCACGCTTCAACGGTGGTACAGAAGGATGCATACCATCGACCGCCAGCTGTACAAACTCAGCCGCTTCCTGATAAGCAGCGTTGAGTGGGCGCGCGTCACTGCGATCCTGGAGGTGATCGCCTCCAGGTCTGAGAACGTCGAGCTTAGTGTTCCACCCACCGAGAGGGGCCCAGGCGCCGGCGTGGGCAAGGAGGCTCGCAGCGCTTCCGCTCTCCAAAGATGGTGGCGGCGAGTGAACACCGCCGAGCGCCAGCTACGTCGCCTTAGCCGCTCCCTGCGGGGAGTCCGTGGCGTGGAAAGTTCGAGGCGACAAGAAGACTTCGACATGTCGTTTTCGGAGCTCGAGGAGGGTCGGAGGGCTATCTTAGAGTCGCCGCACGTAAGAACACAGGTTAACGCTGTCGCTGCTTGGATACTGGAGGTAGCAAAACGGCGGATTGTCCCGCTCTGCACTCAGCGATCGTACCTATTACCCCCACGATGTCGCACTAGTCGGGGCAAGGGCAAGGGCAAGGGGCTTCTTCCCCCTGGGCTCCTCCCACAGGTGCTTGAGAGAGCCCGTCAGGTTCACCTCCGTGCGGTTGGTATGGCGCATGTTGCACCCCTCCTCGGGTGGCCTTGCACGCGGACGGAAGTTGTGACGGAGATCCGCCGCATCACTATGGATGAGTACGGCGCCTCCGCACTCGCGCTCGATCACGCCGATAGCGGCTTAGCGCACCTTCGCTCAGACATGAGGGGCGTGGGATGGGCTGAGGAGCGTGAGGTTCGCCTCACCGCGGTGCTCGAGCCCCTCGTCTATGGCCTCCTCCTGCGTCGGGCAGGCGAGCGCCCGGGAGATGCAGTCGGCGTGACTGTTGATACTGTTGTTTCCATGCTCTTGCACTTTGAGGATTTCGAAATTATTGGGATGATCTCTTCTCCGCACTCGCTTCAGGAAAGTGTTGAGGCCATCATCGCGCCCGCTGTCAGTAGCGCCGGCGCGAGCGCGAGAGGAGCGCAGCCAGTTTCGCCGTTGCAATCGGCGTCTAGGGTCGGGAGCGACGGCCCGACTTCGCAGTCGCCTGCCCCTTCTCTCTTGGAGCAGTCGCAGCCAGATCCCGCAGCCGGGCTTTCCCCGACGGCCGGTCGCGACTCACCCCCTGTTGTGGATGTCACGGAGGCAGTTGGGCGTCTCCAAGCAGCAGCGCGCATGTTTGTGCGCAACCTTCGTTTCCCCCCTATGACTCGCACCATCGTGTCGAGCAGGATACCCGTCGCTGCTGCCAGGCCGCCTTCGCCTGCGGCTCCGGCCGGGGCAGTTTTTCAACAGGTAGGGGAGGAGGAGGAGAGAGGACTATGCTTCTCGGGACAAGGATACAAGCGCGACCTCCAGCGATCTTACATTGCGGATCTGGATGTCAAGCAAGTGCTAAACCGCAGACAGAAGAAGGAACAGGCCAAATTAAGATATGCTGGGGCTGCGTCGGACCTCAACATCGGCGCCGATGCTCCTCCCACGGCCTCAGAGATGAAAGACCTTAAGGCAGAGCGCATCCAGTCGCACGTCAGACGGTGGCTCTCACGCAAGAGGTTACAGCTGCGTGCAGGGCGGGCGGCCGCCAGATTTAAACATTTTGCAATCTTGGCTCTCACTCGCACAGAGAGGGAAGACCTTAAGGCAAAGCGCATCCAGTCGCACGTCAGACGGTGGCTCTCACGCAAGAGGTTACAGCTGCTTGCAGGGCGGGCGGCCGCCAGATTTAAATCGGCACGCACCATCCAAACACACGCCAGACGGGGGCGCGCCATCAGAAAGGTACGAGTGCTTGAAGCCATCCAGAGCATCCAACGCAAGCATTTCTCTTCGATCGCTAAGGATCTGCTTGCAGTCTTCGACCGCACTGGCAGCAAAGATCCACCCTCTCTCGCAGAGGCGGCGGATGCATCAAAGGCAGCAAGGGCAAGGCTCGCAAAGGACTCCAAGGATGCACTTCCAGAAGAAACTGCCATGTATTCGGCGATACTAACGGAGTTGGAGACCAGAATCGAGGACACCCAAAGTGAGGATGGACTCACGGACGATGAGGATGCGTCGGCGGGTTCTAACAGAGGACGTGCGGCGAGGCGCAAGATCTCACCGCCAGAACAGAAAACCACGCCTCCGAGCGGAAACCCTGCGAGCACAGAGGCGCAAGCAGGTGCATTCCTCAGCTTCATGCAAGAAGCACGACGGGTCCAGCAGCTGCAGGCTGCTTCCGAGCGCGAGGCTATCGACGCCGCCTACCGCGCAGTACTCAAGGAACACCTCGGCTGCACAAACATGGCATTGACACACGCAGTGCAAGGGCACACCGTGCAGGTTAACCTTATCCAGCCTTCGACAAGGCCCAGATCCCTACTCGACCCACTGTTCAAGATCAGCTCGCGCCCTGGAATACAGCGCCCCGTGTACCTTACGGAGGTCACGGCGTGCAACGAAACTCGGTGCGCAAGGGTCGATGTGCTACTAATGGGAGACACAGGTTCGGGCACGTGCTTGATCGGGGAGCGTGACTTCAACCATCTCAAATCCCTGGGTTTAGCGCGTAGAGCCCCGGCACTCGCCTCCTCCGTCACTCACATCGCTGGAGTCGGAGCCATCAACCAGGTCCTCTATCACGCCTCGTTCAGGTTGTCGATAGGAGGCGCGATAGTCGAGTTCGAGGATGTCCCAGTACTTAACGCACATCAAGGCATTCTGCTGGGAAACGACTTCCATGGCGTGACACGGACGTCGTATAAGTTTGGCTCGGATGGTAAGGGCAATGATGGATTCATCCAGCTCTTCGACGCAAATGATGAGTCCGTCTCGGAGCGTGTCCCATTTAGCCATTCCGGAGGGGAAGGCCGCGCGGTAACTTCGCTTGTTGAATCGGCGACCCCCATCGCATATACACCAAAAGCAATTGAGATACCAGCCTGGAGCGAGGCGATTATCAGGGTACGGATTCCCGCAGCAGCGACCGGAGACCGCACTTTGGCTCTCGTTCCACTAGATGACGAGCGCGTGAAGGAGCTACCCTTCCTTATTGCGCCCTGCCTGGTTAAGCCTGATGCAGACGGCTTCGCACCGTTGCGAGTCATTAATCCCTCGCGCAAAAAGGTGAGGGCGACTGACCTTCAAGCGGTTGCACGCTTCATCGTCGATCCGGAGATCTCTGGCATTGACCTCGAGTTCACGGAGGACGAAATCATCGACAGAATCACGGTCGACGCAGGTTGTTCGGCTTACAACCATGAGCAGATCCGATTGCTCCTTAGGTCACGCCGCCGCCTCTTTGCTTCACAGCTAGGGTGGGCGCAAGGTTACCAACACGATATCGTCCTACCAGAAGGTGCGATCCCTCCTTCTTTCCCGGATCGGCGACTCGCCCCTGACGAGTACGCCGCACTCAAGGCAAATATCGATAAACAACTTAAAGCAGGGCTCATCGAGAGTTGCTCTAGCCCATTCAAGGCGAGGGCTTTCACAGTCCCTAAGCCAGGAAGCACGGATAAGCGTGTCGTGATTGATTATCGTGCACTGAATTCCCTCCTAGAGTCTTCTACTACGAGTTACCCGCTTCCAGATGTCCAAATGAATCTGAACTCTCTGGCAAAGGCTAAGTGGTTCACTGCAATTGACCTCCTTATGGGATTTCACCAGGTAGAACTCACGGATAGGGCAAAGGATGCGACGGCGTTTGGAACCCCCTGGGGCCAGTATCGATACCGCCGTCTCCCCATGGGACTTGCCTCAAGTCCCGGCGCCTTCATGCGAGTTGTTGATGCTGCTTTAAGGGGGTTGCCCGCAGGTATCGCCGTAGCGTACGTGGACGACATTCTGGTCCCCACGGACGGTGACTTCGATCAACACATGCGAGATGTCGGCATGGTCTTCGATCGACTTGTTGAGGCAGGCTTCACAGTCAACCCCAAGAAAGTCTTCCTTGGCATGAGGGAGGTGCCCTATCTAGGGTACCTTGTCGGGGCATACGGCACTCGCCCAAATCCTGAACGGACCAAGGCCCTCTTTGACCTTACCTTCGAGCATGTCAAGGGCAATGAGAAGGCAGCGGCAAGGTTCGTTGGGATGATCTCGTTCTACTCTCGTTTCATCAAGAACTTGCACATCGTACTCGCGCCGTTCCACGAGTTGAAGTCTAAACATGCAGACACCGGGCGGCTCCTTGATTCACTCCGGCTTCGAGCATCGTTTACATACCTCCGCAATGCTCTAGCGGAGGTTACCGCTCTTACGCGCCCCGATTATGCAAAAGACTTCCATATCCACATCGACGCAGCGTCTTCGGTAGGCATTGGCGGCGTCATCCAACAAAGAGAGGATCCGGATGACTCCAACTCACTGCGCCCCATCGCATTTTGGTCCCACAAGTTCACAGAGAACGAAAAGGGCTGGCCAGTCCGAGATCAGGAGTGCTGGGGTCTCGTCAGTGCGTTGAGGGAGTGGAGACATTATGCGCTCGGCTCTCACACCAAGGTGCACACGGACCACCGCTCACTCAAGTGGCTCCTCACGACGCACCATGCGCAGGGCTCCAGAGTCCAACAGTGGGCTACGGACATCCAACATTTCGACGTCGACATTAACTACATACCCGGAGTGGACAACGTGGTTGCCGACTTCTTCTCTAGAGCCACGGTCGAGACAACGACGGCATGCATTCACGCCATCTTCACAGAGACGCTCGGCGTCGCTAAGGAGGCGGTCTGTCACGACGCGGATGGGACCACAGCTGTTACAACAGCCGCACATGCCCTCAGGCCGGCCGCTCTCCGTGTTGCGGCCATGGTCATTTGCAACCAGGGCGGAAAACATCACGTGCTGGTCTGCAAACAAGACAACGCCCTCTCGTTCATATCGGCGCCAGTAGCAGGATACCGCACGTACAGACGAGCATTGCTCGCATCGTGCAAGGAATTCTTCTCGAATGAGACGTATAACCTCCTCTTCCCGTACCTCGCTCAGGCATACAAGTATCGCCCCAAGACGATGAGCGCGGCATTCTTCTTCTCCGTCGTTGTTCCGTCGAGCTTACAGCTCTCGGCACGTGATCAGGGGTCGGAGACATGGTTCGCACCCATAGACTCCGACCTCGCATCGGAACTTCAATTCGATGACGACGCAGCCTTTCTCCTCAACTTCGTGGATGCGGTCGGCCCACGGGTCCGAGCACGGGGTCGCTGGCACGACTGTAATTTCTCTCGTCTCTTCAAGCCGGCCAACGCGGCTAAGGTAACCCATCTGGATGCGGCGCCTCGCTTGCGCTCCCCCAATCTCCCCCAATTCACAGTCGGGGATACTAAGCCGTCCTTCTGCGAGACGTGGGCCACAGGGCAGCAGGCTGCGCAAATCACCCACGATCTCGCCCTCCAGGCCCCGAACCCAGCGGTTGCCCTTGATCTGGAAGGCCATCTTGGGGGACCGCACGCGCATATCGCACTCACACAGACAGGCAGCTCGGATCAAACGGAAGCTCCGGCTAAGCGGGTGTTTGTTTACGACACCCATATCTGCCCGCAACTTCTGAGCAGACCGGACAGTGGGTTACGCGCTATGATCGAGGATCCTCGTGTCGCAAAGATCGTCCACAACTGCCATGGGGATGCGTGGGCACTACAACACGAGCATAACATTGCGCCACAATTCCTGTTCGATACGGGTATTGCCGACTCCGTCTTGTGCGGTACTCACCCCAATTCATCGAGGGGCTTGGCACCGGTGCTTCTCCATTGGTTAGGAGAGACAGTCGTTCACCTCACGCATAAGGGTAATCTCGTCCACATCCCCTACATGTTCAACAAGCGTCCTCTACCGCAGGATCTCTTCGTCTACTCCTACGAGGACGTGGAATATTGTGTGGATCTCTATCTCACCATGCGGGAGGAGCTGATAAAGGTGGGTCTCCTCGAGATCACAATCCAGTTGGCACATGACCGGTGTTATCCAGTACCGCGTCACATACCAGAACATCCTCAACTGGTTGTCGTGGTCGTCGACGCAACACACATGATCTGCGTCGTACAGGATGGACTTTACTCTCTCCCTGCCTCGGGCTGCTCGACAGACATCTGCCTGCCAGACGACAAGTCGTACCGAGCAGCTATTCCACAAGTCTGGTTGCAAACTTTCGATAAACCTCCTAAGGGGCGATTAGCCACGGCGCTTAGTAATCACGCACGCAGACCTCGGCGCGTCGGCCCTTACTTCGTATCCTATGTCATCGTCCCCACACTGCTTACGGAGGGTGGCGATCCAGTGTACGGAGCGCTCACCCCTTGCGCTCTCACAGCAACAATGAGCATTCGGAGTAGACAGCTATCGAAGGATGAGCTATCAAGAGTTGGGGAAAACCAACACACCCTGTTCCAGAGCATTGGCGTGGACTCTAGAGCGGGCATTTCGCAGCCCAAGATTCACAGCACCCGGCCTCGGCCTCGCAAGCCTCCTCGGCAAGCTGCCGTTGCTCGGGCCGCTCAGGCGGTTCACATCATCCAGCGAGCATTTAGGGAACGCCTCAGTAACACCCAGACCGCGATCTCAAACGTGGTCGTGGGCAAGGTCGCATCCTTAGAACGCAGCGCGATCATCCTCTTCGATGACACTCACTGCTATATGCTCCGAGGCCGGGCGTCCAATAATCCCTGGCGCTTCCCCTCTCTGTCTATTCCCATCGGTGGCGTGCCGCTCGACACCGCCATCGCAGCTCTTGATATGTTCATGGGATCAGCCGTTCGGCGTGGCAGCCCTGACTCTCCAGAACAAGAGTCCGCCTGGAAACAGATGCCCAACTTGTCCCGGCTCATAAACCAGGGCCTCCAAGAAAGCGTCAAGGTCGGCCCCGAAACCCTAACCAGGTATTACACGTGCTATGTACCCCATTTGCAAGACCACATCGCATCTTTCATCGCGGCCCGGATGGACCACAACGGCTTCCGCTGCACCCCAACGCTTCGGGTTCAGTATCCCTCCTTCTACCTCGGAACGCATCCCACGGCGCTCCTCAATCTGCAAAAGGAGGACCGAGCAGCGTTCAAGGCGGCACTGCTACATCAAGCCCAGTCGCAACGCGTTGGATCAGGTCATGCGATCGTCGAACCTGATGTCATCCAAGCACCCCAACTTCGAGACGGACCGCTGATCAGTAGGACCGGAGTGACTATGTGCACCCGAGCACTAGGCATACAACAGACGCCTACCGCGGCTCTTGCCTCGCAGGGCGATTTCATACTTGAACAGACAGCACTCAGCTTCGATCGCTGCATCGCAATGGTGAATCGAAGCATAGCAATCTTCCCTGCTGCATTACAATCGATCGTAGGTAGCTCGGCGGACTCGGCCTTGCCTCGTCACAGCGGAGTCCATCCCGCTACTAGAACGCACGGGGAAGATCCGGTGGACACTACCCCCTCCCCTGCCAAGGCGGTAGAGGCGGTAGAGGCGGTAGCACAGGAGACAGGGGAAGTAGCTCAATCAGTGCATGAACCCCTTACCGAGACAGTTCCCGGCCTCCCAAAGGATACTTCAGGCGACCCGGATCAAGCCTCCGCAGCAGGCACCAAGCCGTCGATAGGGTTGCCCAACCTCGCGGAGCTCCGTACGGCCCAACAGCATCCGGCGATCGAGCCCTTCATCCACTTCATCCTCTCGGGTGATGCACCCACGTTTGAATCCAAGCAAGAAGCAAATGAGTTTGTCGCCACCGCCAAATCATTGTACATCGATGAGGAGTTCACGCTCCGCAGACGCACATCCAGCAGGGGTGAAGCCGGCCCTGTCGTCCTCCCCCCACAATACCGTGCCGCGGTTCTCCAGACTTACCACGACCATGCAGGCCACTTGGGTATCAGTAAGGCTTGGAAACTCGTCAAGAGTCGGTATTGGTGGCCCAAGGCCAGAGCGTACGTCCGCACCTACATTAGGCTATGCAGACCTTGTAGGATGCACAAGATCCCGCGGCACTCTGTTGGGCGCGCCCGCATGGCAAATAATGCGACTTCACCGTGGGCAGACGTCTCGTGCGACGTGTATGATGTCGGCTGGGACTCGGGAGGATATACCAAGGTCCTCTCGTTCAACGACTACTTCAGTAGGGGCGTCCTCTGCATCCCCCTGACGACAGAAGCGAATTCAGAGGACATCGCAGACGCCGTCGTGCATTACCTCATCCGCTTCCACGGCAAGCCCCTGTCGATCCGCTCGGACAGAGGCTCCATCCTGATCAGCGAGCTAATTCGAACGCTCTATGATAAGTACAATATTGAGATGAAGGAAGGCACGGCCTATCATCATGAGACGGTCGGGCTCACTGAGCGATGGAATTCCACGCTCAAGTCGCTGCTCGCAACGCATAAGATCGCCTCGGGTGACACCCGGTGGCACCTCTATCTTCCTATGCTCGAATTCGCGTACAACTCGGCGGTTAACGCCTCCACGGGATATTCACCCTTCTTCATCATGCATCTCAGGCACCCGACTCTCCCGCTCGATATTCTCTCGGGTCGCCCTCATCACGGTAAGGAACTACCGGCTTATATTGAAGAGCATATGGAACGGCTACGGGTAGTTTGGGCGGTAGTCACGAAGAATCTCCATCTCCTTTCTCTCAACCGGGTCCAGAAGGCGGACCTCAAGAGGGAGATTAAGGTCGTTTATCGGCCTGGAGACCGAGTGCTCCTCGTCAAGGGCAAGCACGTCGATGGGGTGCTCCCCAAGGCCGAGGAGCCGACGGAGGGCCCGTACATCGTGCTCGAGCAACTCGACCAAGGTAACTACGTCCTAGGCGACTTAAGGTCACGCCGCATGCACGATGTGCTACATGAGAAACGATTGCTCCCGTACCCCAGCAGACGTCTTAATACGATGCAAGAGATTGCGGAGCGCTACACCGTTGAGAGGGTTGTGGACCGCAAGTTCTTTAATATTGGAGGGGAACGTGTCCTCAAATATCGCATCCGCTGGGCTGGCTTCGAGAGAGTGAGCGATTCCTGGCGCTCGATGGACCACTTGCATGATATTGCAGAGCTGGTCGCTGCCTATAACAAGCTAGTGCCCCTTCCAGAAGAGGAGATATCCACCATTCTCCCTTTGGAGGAGCCACTGGACAACTCTCAGCCACCTCCCTCCTCGGTAGCACTCCAGAAGCGACACTTCAGACCACTATCGGGCGAGGCTCAACCTCCTCCAACAACACAGCCTCCTTCTGCAAACGAGCTGGCCGCGCGCTTTGCACCCGGGACGCCGGTAGAAATGCTATATGAGGGTATCGAACCCGATTCCGAACCCTCGTGGTGGAAGGGTAGGATCACTCGATCGCGACCGATGGAGCCGCACGACCTCTCCTACTCGGTCCGTTTCTTTGACACCGCTTATAAGGGCAAAGTTTTCGGCGGCTACCTCTACAGCCACAACAACCTCCGCACAATTGAGGGGATCAAGGAGTATATTGCTCCTGCGCTCGCGCCCCCTCCTCAACTCGCTGAACCTGCACACGTCCAGCAACCGGGACCGCATTCAACTGCACCGCGCACTCGCAGCGTGCATGAGGGCGAGCTCCTACCGGCCCGTACCATTGTGGCACCGACCCTCGAGACTGATCTATCTCGACAAGCCGTGCTGCGAAGGGGGTCTCGCATTGCACCGACGCGCTCCGTCCCTACGGGGACTCGTCGGTCACCCCGCCTCGCAAACATACCAGAGTAGCTACCTGGTTGTTCACCTCAAGTATCCAGAGGACATCCTCCGTCCCTTCCGAGGCAATTACTGATGCCACATTCTGATTTCGATTACCGATGATTCCTGATGATTTGACCCGATTGGGCTCTACAGCGCTTGTGTTACCTTCCATGTCCATGTCTTCCATTCCATTCTAGTTCGATCCTATCTTGCTTTACAAGACCATCCGGCGCTCTCTCAACCACGGCTTGGGCCAGCGCCTCCAACCAGAAGTAACGGCATACTCTCAACAGTCTCCGGGCAACGGCCACCTTAATAGAATCTCGAAGACAGCGCGCCTTCGGCATAAACGAGATTCCGTGGTCGCGTAAGTCCAACCCCGAGGAGTCTGGGAGTGTGTAGCTATGTGCTTCACCATACCACCCTCATCAGAAGACCCCGCACCCCAACTCAAACGACAGAGGACTCGCTCTGTCACAAGGCGTACGGAGAGTGACTTCGCACTCGTCCCATTTAGAACGACGGAATTGATTGATCGACAGGCCCGCGCCGAGGTAACAGCTGCGTTTAAACGCAAGGAACCTCTAGTCCTCAGGTGCACGCTATCGGAGACGGATAAGCGAGGGCTAAGGGCAGAATGGGAAGCGTTCGTCGCAGCAAGCACAACTAAACACCAAACAAAGGATCACGGTGCGAATATCACGCTCCGACAGGCTTGGCAATCACCCATCCGCATAGAGACCGGCCTGCGTAAGGACGGCTCCGACGAGAAGTCTGAGCATAATCCTGTGCGTATGTTCCTGGAGACCGCAAAGCAAGGCTCCATGGCTAACCAGATGTGGGGCCGACAGGTCGGGCTTGAAACCCTGGCACGCGGCTTGGCACGAGCGTGCGACAACGTCGTGTATCCCTCCTTCATTGCGGGAAACATCAATCCTGGTGGCGGCCCAACACACCAGGATGATTATGACAACTTCGCAATGGTCCTTGTTGGTTGCAAGACCTTCTACACAGCATCGCACGACCACTTCGTATCGTTCCCGGTTCGTGGTAGCAAAGACGGTAATGAACGCAGAGGCGTCAATCCCTTCGATGATGCCTCGCTCAATGATGGCGAGAATCTCGATCCCGCACCACTTCATTATTGGCAACGGGCCCAGCTGTACCCTGGCGATATGTTGTTCTTACCACAAGGATACTGGCATTGGGTGCAAAGTGTTCCGCATACCGTTATGACTAACACTTGGATCTGATCGGTTCCGATCTTGTTTCTGTTATGGAGGCCACGACCACGGAGGCTCTTGGCCCATGCAGTTTCTCGTCACAGCGGTGTAATGTGCGGTAAGCAGTGCACCGGTCGGGTCTGACCCACAAAAAGACAAAAAAAAGAGACCCACGAGAGATCTCTGAAGCTACCGAAAAGCTTA
>Ga0209713_10001015_pt1 | contig 16421 bp, 8 predicted proteins | sample ArcOceMetagenome_3_FD_187444 | JGI IMG/M metagenome (GOLD analysis project Ga0209713, IMG submission 187444) | Marine eukaryotic phytoplankton communities from Arctic Ocean - Arctic Ocean- Svalbard ARC20M Metagenome (SPAdes) (version 2) | ecosystem: Environmental > Aquatic > Marine > Oceanic... | reverse complement strand
CGAAAGTTGCATGAAACACACGCGGAGTCGCGACTACCAGTAGCACGGCCTTGCGACTACAGTAACACGACCAATTACACGACCCGCTGAACCAAGATGCGCTCGTCCACGCTACCGCTGCTGCTCGCCACCGCCCAGTTGGCGACCGCCCAGGTCGGCCGTCTGATCGTCTGCGTGCAGGAGGGCTCCGAGCTCATCGACCTCGACCAGAACGAGATCTGGACGGGCGCCGGCTCAGACGCCTTTGTCACGGTCATGGTGCAGGCCGACGGCAAGGAGACGCAGACGCGCGCCACCACGATTGAGCAAGACAACGCGAGCCCGCTCTGGAACGAGTGCTTCGACTTTGGTGCCGGCCACACCGTTTCCACCAGCGTCGTCTTCGCCGTCGCCGATGGCGACATGAACACCGACGACGACGTGATCGGCGTGGCGTGCACCTCGGCCGGCACGGGCACGCGCTGGCTCGAGCTGGGCGAGTCGAGCGGCGGCTCGTCCTCGTCATCCACGCGCGGGCGGATCAAGGTGCAGATCATGCTGATCGCCGACGAGCTGATCGACGCGTCCGAGGACCTCGACTTTGAGCTGAGCTCAGTGCTCTCGGAGCTGTCGGCGCCGCCCACGGTCGACTACCATGCGACGGCTACCGTCTCGTGCCCCTCGGGCAGGTCGATGGTCGCGTGCCAGTGCTGGAGCGCGGGGAACCCGGGCTGCGCCGGCTCGTCGATCGAGTACGACGCGGTGCGGAACAGCGACGTCTGCCGCGCCGAGGCGCACCCCGCGCCGCCGCCGCCGACGCCGCCACCGCCGTGCGACGCGAGGGAGGACCCCGCGTGCCGCCTGTCGATGCTCATGCCGCCGCCGCCGCCGCCGGTGGGCATCCGCGCCTCGGCGCGGTGCGGCGCCTTCGACCCGCGCACGATGTTCCGGACGGTGCGGAGCGGCAAGTCGCGCTCGAGGGCGGGCGACGCCGTCGAGGCGACGTGCCCGGTCGGCTACACGCCGCTCGGCTGCTCGCTGAGCGAGGGGAGCAGCGCCGCGATCGGCGCGCGCTTCGAGGCGGCGAGCTGCGACGACACGGGCGCGTCGAGCTGCACCGACGGCCGCGAGGCGTGCGTCGCCTACGCGGCGGCGCAGCACACGCACGACGGCGGCGTGCGCGCCGAGGCGAGGTGCGCCAAGCTGGGCGTCGAGCAGGCGTCGGGCATGGCGCACCTGTCGGTGCCGGTCAAGTCGGCGATGCTGGCCGACGTCGGCATCACGTCGGTGACCGTCGCGTGCCCGGCGCCGCTGCAGCTGACGGGCTGCGCGTGCATGAGCGCACCGGGCAACTGCCGCGGCGCGCAGTTTGCGATCGCGTCGGGGCCGCCGCCCGCGGTGACGATGATCATCAACGGCCAGGCGGCCGCCGTCGAGGGCGGCGCCGACGCGGTCTCCTCGTCGGCGTCGGGCGACGCGGCCGACGTGGCGCCGCACCCCGTGTGCAACGCCTCGCTCGAGGCGCCGCTCAAGCGCTGGTGGACCACCGGCGGGAGCGCCAACGCGCAGTGCGTGTGGGTGGGGCGCGCGTCGCGGCTGCTCGGGCGCGACGAGAGCGGCCACGTGGGCGAGCTGTGCGCGCTGCACGGCGACGTGCTCGCCGACAAGCCGTGGCTCCCCGCCGGGTGGAAGGCCATCGTCTCGGCCATGGCCGAGCTCAACCAGGCCGAGCCCGGCCCGAGCCCCCCGTCGGTCTCGACGCGGGAGGCCGGCTCGCTCTTTGGCTCCGGCTTCGTCGCCGGCTTCTTCACGGCGGTCTCGCTGCTCTGCTTCTGCGTCCTCGGCGCGGTGACGCTCAAGCGGCGCCACCTCAACACGCTCGGTGGCTCGCCGCTGCAGGCGCCGGCACCGCCGCTCGGCTCGCCGCTGCCGGCCTCGACGACGACGATGGCCGCGCCGCTCGTGCTGAATGACTCGGCGGTGCACGCGTGAAAATTTGACTTGTGAAATCAACCTGTCTATTCCACTCGCTTGCGGTTTACAAGTAAAAGTCGCTCAGAACCGGCGGTTCTTCAGTAGAGCGCCGCTCGCTGCGCGCCAAGGAGAACGCGGCGCCCAACGCCGCGCCGGCGCGCACGACGCGCAGCGGGCGCCGCAACTGATGCGACGCGGCGTTTGGCAAGCCTAGGCGGCTGGTCAGCCAGCCAGCCGGGCGGACAGACCGAGGCTCAGGGGGTGAGCCCCAGGGCCCATCACACAGAGAGGAGGTGGGTGGGGGGCTGATCTTCTGCGCCGGGACATGGGCCTGAGCCCACAGACGCGTGTGCGCTGTGAGCAAGTTCAAACTTTTCGTTGTCAGTCGAGTTGTCATCGTGTTCGAGAAGAATGATGTTCAGATCAGATACTTGGATATTTGCCTTTGTGGCGATTTCGTCGCTTGAGTGGTCATTCCCCATCCTGGACCGCGGACTGGGCACGACGCGACGCGGCACGACGGCCGGCTGCGCAATATGGTGGCCAAGGACGCCAAGATCAGCCTCAAGAAGGTGCCCAAGGCCCTAAAATCCGCGCTCGCGTCGCCCGCGTCCTCGTCAGCGGCGCCGCTCAAGAAGCCGAAGAAGGCTGCCAAGGCGGCACCGCCGGAGCCCGAGCCCGAGCCCGAGCCGACGAAGCCACGCAAGCTCGCAAAGACGTCGGCCGCCAAGGCGCCTGCCAAAGCGGCCGCCGCGCCACCAGCCAAGGCGGCCGCCGCGCCACCCGCGAAGAAGGCGAAGAAGAGCGCCGGATTCTCCGACGAGAACAAGTCTTGGCTGCAGCCGAAGAAGGCGGAGCTCTTCGACGAGGAGGACGACGACATGGGCGACGACGGCGACGACGACGAGCTGGAGATGGATGACGACGAGGTGTCGCTTGACGGGGAGGGCGACGAGATGGGCGACGACGACGACGAGCTGGGCGACGACGACGACGACGACGACGACGAGGTGGACTTTGAGCGCAAGGCGCGGCAGACGGTGAAGAAGCTCGAGCGCGAGGCGCGCGACAGCCAGGCGGAGATGGAGACGCAGGCGAACCAGGAGGCGTTCCGGATGCCGACGCCGCAGGAGCTCATGGACGAGTCGCAGGCGGCGCCCGACATCCCGATGATGTCGCAGCGCGTCAAGGACGTCGTCAAGGTGCTCGGCGACTTCAACGCGCTGCGCGACCCGGACGTGGCCCGCGCCGACTACATGCAGCTGCTGACGAGCGACGTGTGCACGTGCTACGGGTACAACGCCGACCTCATCGATCTCTTCCTCAACCTCTTCTCGCCGGCGGAGGCGCTCGAGTTCCTCGAGGCCAACGAGACGCCGCGCCCCGTCACCGTGCGCACCAACACGCTCAAGACGCGCCGCCGCGAGCTGGCGCAGGCGCTGATCGCGCGCAACGTCAACCTCGACCCGATCGCCAAGTGGTCGAAGGAGGGGCTGCAGATCTACGAGAGCGCCGTGCCGATCGGCGCGACGCCCGAGTACCTCTCCGGCCACTACATGGTGCAGAGCGCGTCGTCCTTCCTGCCGGTGATGGCGCTCGCGCCGCAGCCGGGCCACCGCGTGCTCGACATGGCGGCGTCGCCCGGCGGCAAGACGACGCACCTCGCTGCGCTGATGGGCAACACGGGCACGCTCGTCGCCAACGACTTCAACGAGGCGCGCGTCAAGTCGCTCGTCGGCAACCTGAGCCGCTGCGGCGTGCGCAACGCCATCGTCGTCTCGGCCGACGGGCGCGACTTCCCAAAGCTGATGGGCGGCTTCGACCGCGTGCTGCTCGACGCGCCGTGCACCGGCACCGGCGTCATCGCCAAGGACCCGTCGGTCAAGGCCGAGAAGACCTTCCAGGACGTGCAGCGCTGCCAGCAGCTGCAGAAGGAGCTGCTCCTCGCCGCCATCGACTCGGTCAACGCCAACGGCCCCGACGGCGGCTACGTCGTCTACTCGACGTGCTCGGTGGCCGTCGAGGAGAACGAGGCGGTCGTCGATTACGTCCTCGCCTCGCGCAACGTCAAGCTCGTCGACACCGGCCTCGAGTTTGGGCGCGAGGGCCTCACGCGCCACCGCTCAAAGCGCTTCCACGCGTCCGTCAAGCTGTGCCGCCGATACTACCCGCGCGCCCGCACCCGTCAAAAGAGAGGGCCCGTGTGGGCCGCCCTACCGACGGCGCCGCGCCCCGCACTCCCATGCGCGCGCTTCCAAACGATGAACTCAACTCGCAAACCCAGCTCAATCGCAATACGCATTGCGCGTTTGACGAACAATGTTCCCTGTTGGCCTGATGGAAGCCCCGCGGCCGCCCCGCCGCCCTGCGCGCAGCAAGCGCCACGCACACGTGCGGCCGCTCCAGCCCGCCGCCCATCGCCCTCGCGCCCGCATGTGCGCACGCAGGCACGCCCACAACATGGACGGCTTCTTTGTGTGCAAGCTGCGTAAGTTTAGCAACAAGATCGGCCCCTCGCAGCCAGTGGCCGTCAAGACGAGCGCCAATGCCGTCGCAACGGGATCCAACGCGCCCTCGGGCGCGTCGCAGCGCGCAAAGGAGGCTCGGAAGGAGAAGTCGCCCAAGCCGTACCTCGCGCCGCGCGCGGCCAATCAGCCCGTCGAAGCCGAGGCTGCGCCCGCGGGGAGTAGCAAGAAGAGGCGGCGCGACAATGGCAAGTAAAAGGCACACGTGAGGTAAAGTACGGTAAAGTATGACGAAATCGTCGCGTCGCGACACACGCGACCGCCTGTGTTCGGACGTTCTACATTTTGTTATCTGCAAAATACGCGATACGCCTCTTCGCACTTGCTCACTTCGGGCCGTCCCTTTCGCGCTGAAGTCTCCCGATATCTGCGTATGTGGCGTGGTTCTTTCGAATCCGCTGGGCGGGGTGGTGGGTACCCACTCAGTCCTCGTGCGGATCGTACGAGATTGAGAAGAGCAGGTCGGTCTCGCGGTCCTCGTCGTCGAGCACCTCATCGGAGGCCAGCTCGGCCTGCTTCGCCTCCTCCTCCCGTGCGATGGCGGCGAGCACCCCCTTGTCGTTGTGGCTCGACTTGCGCCTGCTCGATATGGAGCGCCGCTTCTCAAACGACCCACTGGGTGGTGAAGGCGTTTTCGACGCTCGCCGACACTCCACGGAGGCGCCACCGGCGGCATCAGTGGCGTCGTCGCCATCGGTGGCAGCGGCAGCGTCCGTCGAGGTGCCGGAGCGCCCCGCGGCCTCCTTCGTCATCTCGGCCTCGTCCTCCTCCGCGACCGACTGCATCATGTCGGCGTCGTCCTCGGAGAGGACGAGCGGCGCAGACGCCGCCATCGCCGCGCCGAGCGTCAACCCTTGCCGCACCGCACCGCCGCCGCCGCCGACAGCGCCGCCGCCGCTGCCGCCACCGCTGCCGCCGCCACCGCCGCCACCCTCCGGCGCGGGCGCGACACTCCGCCGCTTGCCGCCGTTGACGGTGCTGCTGCGTCGTCCGTCGCCGTCGCTGCGCCGCGTGCCGTCGTTGAAGCTGCCGTCGCGCGCCGGCTGCGCGCCGCCTTGCCGCCGCGCGAGGGTCGTGTCGCGCCGTCTGGCCACCTGCGAGTATCGCTTGCCCGCGCTGCCGCGCGCGCCGCCGGCGAGCGACGAGAGGCGGCGCATCGCGGGGCACTTCTCGGCGGCCCTGTCCAGGCGGCCCGAGACGCCCTCCTTGACGCTTGTCTCGATGCGGTTGGTGCGGCTCTCGAGCTTGGCGATGAACGAGTTGGCCTTCTTGATCGCCTTGGCCGACGTCACCACCGACGAGATGCTCGGTCGGCCGCCGCCCTTGTCGCCCGAGCGCTCCCGCAGCTTCTTGGCGACGCTGACGACCATCTTGGCGAGGTCGGGGAACTGGCGCATGATCTGCTGGAAGGAGTGGTACGGCAGCACCGAGATGTCGCAGTACGTGACCGCACGCACCGACGCGTCGACGGGGCGACCGAAGATGAGCGACGTCTCGCCGAAGAAGTCGGAGTTGCCCAGCACGGCGACGGTGAGGTAGTTCTCGATGCCGCGCCGCTTGAGGATCTCGCATGTGCCGCGGTTGATAAAGTACATGGCGCGGCCGTTGGAGCCCTGCCTCAGGATGAACTCGCGCGGCAGGTAGATGACCGGCTGCATCTTCTGCGTCATCGCGATGATGCAGCGCGTGTCGCAGAACTTGAAGATCGGCACCTGCGTGAGCAGCCGCATGTTGAGCGCGAGCAGCAGCTGCAGCTGCAGCGCGGGCGGCAGCTCCTTGACCACCTCGGCGTACTTGATCGACTGCACCGACGACCACAGGTACTCGTAGAAGTCGTTGATGCGGCGGCGCAGGTCGTTTGGCACGTTCTTGTACCGCATGAACTGGTTGATCATGTCGAGCTGCCGCCGCTGCAGCTCGGCGGTCGCGTCCATGTTCGAGAGCGTCGAGGTGGCGGACGAGACGGCCGTCGCCGTCACGAGCACCGACAGCACGAGCAGCACCGTGGTCGAGATGATCTGCGGCAGCGTCTCTGGCATCACGTCGACCGCCGTGACGCCCGAGACGATCGAGACGCCCCAGAAGAAGCTGTAAAAGTACTTTGTGGCGAACGACGGGTCGTCGACGAGCTCGCGCGTCGGCGACCAGTCGTCCTCGCCCGCGGTGGGCTCGCCGATGAGCCACCATGCGCACCCGGCCCAGTGGCAGACCATCGCGGCGACCATCGTGAGGCCGATCAGGCGGAGGACGCCCGGGTTGAACTGGGTGTAGTGCTCGAGCGCCTGGAAGAAGGAGGCGGCGCGCAGCAGGCGTGCCAGCTTGAGGAGGCGCATCATGCGCACGATCTTGATCGCGTTGGCGCCCGAGCCGACGAAGGCCTGGAACGGGATGGCGCCGATCAGGTCGATGACGAAGAAGCCGCGGAAGTAGCTGGACGCCATCTCGCGCGTCGAGATGATGGTGACGCCCTCGTTGGAGAAGGACGTGCGCAGGTTGATGAGGATGTCGAGCATGAAGAAGACGTCCATCAGCAGGTTGAAGACCTCCCAGAACCTTTTGGCTTCCGACGCCAGCATGTCGCGCTCAAAGGATATCTGCAGCGGCACGACCACCGCGAGGATGAGCACGAGGAACATCAGCACCAGGTCCCAGATGCGGCGGAAGTTGCCCTCGTGGTCGAAGACGGGCAGCAGCAGCGCGAGGCACCGCTTCTTCCAGCTCGTGCGCTGGCGCGCGCCCTTCTTGACGCCACGCACGCCGGTGCCGTCGCGCGCCATCTTGTGCCGCTTGGCCGAGTGTACCTGCTGCTGGCGCAGCTTCTCGATGAGCTGGTCGAGGTACGGGTCCTCCTCGAGCAACTGGCCGAGGTCCTGCCACTGCGACTCGTGCTGCGACCACAGTACGCTGTCGTCGGTCTCGTACGAGCCGCGCTCGATCTCGAGCTTGCCCTCGTCGTTGGCGGCGGTGCTCAGCCGCTTGAGCAGCGCCGCTGGCTGCGGCGCCTCCATCGGGTCGCAGCTCCCCGTCGAGGTGCGCCGGTCGTTCTTGGCGCCGTCGAACATGCGGAAGGGCGACCGCACCACGCTCGCACGCGGCGGCTGCTCGAGGTCCGCGGCGCTGCTGGGGGTCGGCTCGAAGAGCTGACAGGAGGAGGCGAGCGCCGCCCCGGGCCCGGACCTGTCCGAAGCCGTATCTCTCCGGTCCGCAGCCGCGGCCGGCGGCATGGCCAGCAACGGCTGAGCTAGCGGCGTCTGCTCGTGCTGGATGGCGGGCAGCACCGGATCGGCGCCGCCGCCACCGGGCGTCGCACACGCGGGGGGCGCGACACGAGAGCACTGGCCATTCGGCTCGGCGTGAGCGAGGGAAGGGAGAACGGTCGGAGGAGCGAGGGCGGCCTGTGCCCGCAGCAGCTGCAATATTAGCTCCTGCTGCTGCTCGATCGTTTGCAAACGCTCGTTGAGAGCGGTGCCGTCGCCACCTCCGCCTCCGTCGCCGTCTCCTTGCTTCAGAAAAGACGCTCGGCGCGAGCGAGTCTGCTCGATCGCGTTGATCTTCTCTTCGTCACCCGTGTCCGCCTGCCACATCGAGTCGCCGCTCCGACGCCGTATCCGCGTCTGCATGCCGGCCCAATGGCAGGCGCAACAATGGGCCAATGGCTCCACAAACCAGAGAAACCTCAAGTCTTTCAAGTTTGAACACTTTCTGGAACAGTGGTAACCAGCGAAGCATGCGCGGAACCTAGTTGAGATCGCTGCACACAGGACAAAAGGCTGATGCATAAGCCCAAGCCCTCTTTTCCGTGACCGGGCTGAACGCGACGCTTGAAGGCGCGAAGCACCGCACGCTTGGCCAACTTCGCGCCGGTGGATCGCGAAGTTGGCGCCGCCCTCAAGCGTCGCCGGGAACGCGGGACGATGCCATGCCAGTGCCGCCCCGACTGCCCCTGCCCGTACAACCTGCACGAGCTGCTTCCGAGCGAGTACACTGACCAGATGGCCGGCTACCTCGTGGAGCGGCACATGACCGACATCGAGTACATCCTGAACGCGCTGGACGACTCCAGCTCGGCTCACTACTCGGTCAGCGTCAACCTGCTCGACCTGCTGCACACAAAGCCTGTCATCGGCACGCTGCTGCTCCACCACCCGGCCATGCTCCTCGACTACTTCAATGAGGCGCTGGAGGAGGCGCAGAGGAGCATCATGGAGCACCACGACGACCAGAACTTCATGTCGGTCAAGAAGAGCGTGCACGTGCGGCCCCACCACTTGCCGCGCTGCGCCGAGCTGTGGAAGGAGACCGTCTCCTCGATCCGCGCGGCCAACATCAACTCCATGCTCAGCGTCTCGGGGACCGTCATCCGCACCGGCCAGACCAAGATGCTGCAGTACAAGCGCGAGTACGAGTGTGCCAAGTGCGCGCACCGCTTCACGCTCGTGGCCGACATGGAGCAGCGCCACCAGATGCCACTCCCGCCCGAGTGCCCATCGCACGACCTCAACGCCAAGCCGTGCCACGGCACCAAGTTTGAGTTCAGGGAGGGCAGCGAGAAGTGCCGCGACTACCAGGAGGTGCGGATCCAGGAGCAGGTGCACCGGCTGACGGTCGGCTCGATCCCGCGCTCGATCACGCTGATCCTTCAGGACGACCTGGTCGACCTGTGCTCCGCCGGCGACGACGTGACCATCGTCGGCATGCTGCGCAAGCGGTGGAAGCCGCTGCAGCGCGACCAGCGACCGGACGTCGAGCTCGCCATCGAGGCGCTGCACGTGCACGTCAACAACAACGAGCGCGGCGCCGCGATGGTCTCGCGCGAGATGCAGCTCGAGTTCGAGGCCTTCTGGCGGAGGCACGCGGAGACGCCGCTCGTGGGGCGCGACCTGATCCTGCGCAGCGCCTGCCCGCAGCTCGCCGGCATGTACGTGGTCAAGCTGGCGACGCTGCTCACGCTGGTGGGCGGCGTCACGCACACCGACGTGTCGGGCCTCAAGGTGCGCGGGGAGTCGCACATGCTGCTGGTGGGCGACCCGGGCACCGGCAAGTCGCAGGTGCTGCGCTACGCGGCCAAGCTGTCGCCTCGCGCCGTGCTCACGACGGGCATCGGCTCCACCTCCGCCGGCCTCACGTGCACGGCCGTGCGCGACACGGGCGGCGAGTGGATGCTCGAGGCGGGCGCGCTCGTGCTGGCCGACGGCGGGCTGTGCTGCATCGACGAGTTCAACTCGATCCGCGAGAGCGACCGGCTCTCGATCCACGAGGCGATGGAGCAGCAGACCCTCTCGGTCGCCAAGGCGGGGCTCGTGTGCAAGCTGCGCACCAAGTGCTCGATCTTCGCGGCGTGCAACCCCAAGGGCGGCAAGTACGACGCCGAGTTCGCCGCGCACATCAACATCGGGCTGCCCTCGCCGCTGCTCTCGCGCTTCGACGTCGTGCTGCTGATGCGCGACGAGCAGGACCCCGAGCGCGACGCGCAGCTCACTCACCACATCCTGCAGATGGACGGGCAGCAGCAGCGGATTGGCGGCGGTGGCGACGGCGGCGGCTGCGGCGGCGGCGGGGCGGTCGACGAGGGCGCGCCACCGAGCGAGCTGTGGGGTGTGCAGAAGCTGCGCGCGTACCTCGAGTACGTCCGCTCGCAGCTGCAGCCCGAGATGACGCCAGAGGCGGAGAGCGTGCTCGTGACCTACTACTCGCTGCAGCGGCAGCAGGCCGACCGCGACACGGCGCGCACGACGATCCGCATGCTCGAGAGCCTCGTGCGCCTCGCGCAGGCGCATGCTCGGCTGATGTGGCGCAAGAAGGTCGAGCGCATGGATGCCATCTTCGCGGTCCTGCTCTCCGAGGTCTCGAGCCACACGGCTGCGGTGATGGCGCGCATGTCGGCGCTCCGCTCCGAGTTCATGGAGAAGCCCGACGAGTCGTACAAAGAGCTCGAGAAGCACATCCTCCAGAAGCTCGGGCTGGCAGACGGCGACGAAAGCGGCGGGGGTGACGACGTGCAGACCGGCGGCGCAGGCGGTGGCATCGAGGGAGGCATCCGCGGCTTCTGCGGTGGCGTCGGCAGCAGCCAGGCCGCCGGCGTGGGCCAGCCCGGGGGCAGCGCACGCGTCGGCATGGGTCCGCCGCCCGCGTCGCAGCTCCAGCCCAACGGTGGCGGCAGTCAGGCACGTTGCGGTGGCGGCGGTGGCGACGGCTGCTTTCCTGGCTTCATGCAGCACGCCTCGCAATCTTCGCAGCCTCCGCCGCAGTCGCCCTTCATGCAGCAGCAGCTTGGCGGCGCGTCGCAAGGGTCTTACCTGGGGTCGCAGCCACGCGAGCCCTTCACGCCAGCGGCCAACGGCAACCTGCCCCACACCGGCAGCAAGCGGCCGCGACCGACCGTCATCGACTCGTACACCGAGACGGGCGGGTACTCGGGGTCGTGACTGAGAGTCCGACGCACACGTACGTTCGTGGGGTGTAAAACACCTTGTTACGAGTGAGCAAAACTTTAGATTTACTCACACCACTGATTAAATTAGCGTTCGTTGGCAACGCTCCGATGGCGATGCATCGCGGTGCCGGGTGCGATGTCACGCCCGCAGATGTTCACCGGCACGCTACTGGTGGCGAACGTGCGCCAGCCCAAATTCTCGGGCAGGTCGAGCACGTCGGCCAGCGCGAAGTTCGGGGTTGGATCTGTCTGGCGCACGTCAACGGCGACAATCTGTGGCTGCAGCTGCGTGCTGGCCGTGCAGCCGACGGCCCGCTGGGCGCGACGCGCGTGACGCAGCTGCGGACCGACGTGAGCACGCTTCGGAACGGTAGGGCTTCGTGCGACGCGACGGAGCGGCAGGGCTTCACCATTCCGCTGTCGGCCTCGGCGCAGCCAGGCACGCGCTTTCGCCTGGATGTCTACGTGCGCATACGGCAGTCTCGTCGTTGCGTCTTCCGCGGCCCTTTTGACTTCGAGAGGCTTGGCGGACGCATCGGACACCCGTGGCTGCGGGGTGGGCTGGAGGCGCCGCTCTCTGACGGCTTCATCCGTGACGAACGATTTCCCAACGTCTCGATCTCGCCTCCGACGTGGGCGCTGGTGATGGCGGCGCGCAAGACGCGGCACGCAGCAGCCGCCGCGGCCGGAAGCGGCAGCGCAAGCAGAGGCGCAGTCCAGAGCAACGGGGTTGGCGCGGCGTCTGGCGGCGAGCTGCGGTTCAGCGTGTGCGGTGGGCTGGTCAACCAACGGCTGAGCATCATCGACGGCATCCTCATTGGCCATCTGCTCGGATACACGATCGTGCTGCCGCACCTCAAGCCCAACGGCCGGCAGGAGCCACAAAGCGGATATGCGGAGCACGACGCGCGCCTGCTGCCCTTTGGCAGCGTCTACGACGCCAACGCCACCATCGCCAAGCTGAGAGCGATCGGCGTGGCGGCCCGCGTGGCCTCTTCATCCGCAACTGCCGCAGACAGCCGCAAGGCACTCGACGTGCGCAGTGCCGGACGAAACGCCGCCTGGTTCCGCACCCAGGCCGCCGCCGACGGCGGCCGACGGACTCTCTCGCTCGGCTGCACGTTTGCCGCGCTCAACAAGCGGCGGGACGCCTCGCTGCGCGAAATCTTCTGGCGTGTGGACGACGCTCTGGTCTTTGCACCGCGCATCGCCGCCGCCGCCGGCAAGGTGATCGCGCGGCTGCGGCAGCGGAGCGCCACGAGCGGCGGCGGCGGCGCGTATGTGGCGCTGCATCTGCGCTCGGAGCCTGACTGGGTCGCGCACTGCAGCCGGTGGGAGGCCCCGGACGCCACGCCACCCCGCGACAATTGCCTCACGAACACGGACCAGCTGCCGCGCGTCTTCCAGCTCGAGGGCGTCGCCACCAACCGACCCCTGTTTGTCGCGTCCGAAGCGGCTTCCGAGGCGGCGCGGCAGCTCGTAGCCACCGCCAGAGGCGGAAGCGGCGGCGGCGCGGCACGCACGGCGTTGGGGCGTGTGACGGAGCTGCGTGGGCTGCACCGCGCAGGCTACCGCCTCTCCACCAAGGACACGCTGCTCCCGGAGCTGATGAGCGACGAGGCCGAGCGGGAGCACCTCGCCGCCGTCGACTACGCCGTCAGCGCGGCTGCCGACGCCTTCGTGGGCAACTCGGTGAGCTCATTCTCTGCGATGCTGCTCCTGCACCGTCGCCATCGCGAGCGCAGGGGCGTCAAAGAGGGCGCCGCCGAGGCCGGCAGCGTGCGGGATGACTTCCACTACAACGGCGGTAGCATCCCTCTCCAGGATGTTCTCTTCGGAGATGGGGACGACGACGAGCAGGCGGTGGCGCGTCAGGCGCGGCTGATGTGGGTCTTCACCCTCAGCGGCGCCGAGGGCCGCGCGCCCGCCTACGACGAGATGGCCAAGGTGGCGGTGATCTCTTGCCTTCGCCGCACGACGCTCATCCCCGTCTGCGTCTTCTGGGGAGAGCCTAACGCGATGACGGCGTGGCTGACGCGCCACGGCGTGCGCGTCCTCTTCCACGAGCCGAAGTGGCAAGTCAAGATTGGGCAGGCTGCCACGCGGGCGCAGCAGCGTGGGCTGGCGAGCCTGGCGACTCCGCTCTTCGAGAAGCCGCAGCACATGCTCGCCACCTTCCTGCGGCTCGACCTGCCGACGATGGGCTTCGTTCGGCCGTTCGTGCTGTACGCCGACGTCGACGTGCTCTTCATGCGCGACATCACGCTGGCCGACTTTGCGCCGCTGCCGAGCCACTACGCGATTGGCCCGGAGGCGACGCCTGGGATGGTCTCGTTGGCGCACGCCGGTCGACGGATCGCATACGGCAACGCGGGAGTGATGCTCATCAACCTTCCGGCGATGGCGCGCACCTACAAGCGCTTCGTGCGGTGGGTCTTCTCGCCGGAGCACCTCGCGGCGGGGCTCCACTTTGGGGTCTTCGGGCCGGTGGACCAGGGCGCCTTCAACGAATTCTACCAGGGCAAATTCGACCTGCACACCTACCCGACCTTCAATCACAAGCCGTATTGGGGCCACGACCCCGCCGCCAAGCTGGTGCATTTTCACGGCCCAAAGCGTGCCGACTACGCCAACTACCTCCACAATCGCAGCTGGAGCGGCTCGCCGCTGTTTTTGTCGCTGCTGCGTGGATGCACGCGACGCAGCGGTTGCAGCCGGTACCTCGACATCTACGACAAGTTGGCGCGCGAGGTCCGTGATGGCAAGACGGCGCCGTGAACCCTTATTTCTATTTTTTAATTTTAATTCACTTTTTAACACTTGAATATTGCACTCCTGGTCGTGTTCTAGGGCTTCGCGACGGCTGGCGGCGGCCCGGTGGGCCGCCACCACACGAGCGCGCCTCCTCTTCATGCGCGACGAGGACTGTGTCTTTGCACGTCGCCGGCGTCTCGAAGAGTGATGTCGGGCAGTAGCCGTGATTGACGGTGTCGGCGCGGCCTGCGGGGCCGTAGACCGCGTAGAAGAGGTTGCGCTCGATGTTGAGGTCGATCGGGTTGGGCGTGGCCGCGTGCTTGGCGGTGTAGTCGAAGAGCACGCTCTCGCCACGCCGCAGCACCACAGGCACGCCGGGCGGCTCGCCACGCCAGACGTCTGGCGCCGCTTGCGACTCGGACGAGTCGAAGAAGCGCCCGCCGGCGTGCGTGAACGGCTGGAAGTGCAGGTGCCCCGCGCGGCGCGGCAGGTCGACGAGCGCCGTCAGCACGTGGAACATCCCCCACAAACGGGCGGGGCCGTCGCGGTGCCAGTGCGTGTCGTGCGCCCCCGGGTATGCCCACAGGTTGCCTGCCGTCGACATGTTGCACGCACTGCCAGAGTTGAGCACGCTGCACAGCTGCAAAATGTCGCCACGGTTGCGCCATGGCTTGTCATCAAACGGCGGCAGCCCGAGCAGCCCGTGGTGGTCGAGCCTCCCAAACGTGTAGCTCACGGCCTCCTTGTAGCAGAAGTCATCCCTGCCTCGCTCGCTGCGGCTCTCGTTCTGCCTGAAGCGTGCGCGCCATGGCGCCCGTGCCGCGAGGCACCGCTGCACCACGCCGCATCGCAGCTTCGCGTGCTCGGCCACGAGGGCGGCTTGCGCCGCGTCGAGCTCTGCGTCGCTGAAGAGTGAGTCGCCGCGCAGAATGACAAAACCTGCGTCGCGGAGGACCGACGCGGCCTGCAGCACGCTCTCCCGATCCATGGTGAAGCCCCACCTGCGGACCTGCACTGAGAAGTGGGCGGCACGAGCGCGTGCCTCCAGCGCCTCCCACGGCCCGTCCTCAGTGAGAACTCCTCCACTCGCGCTGACCACGACGCGATGAACCGGTGGCGGCGGCGCCGGTGCTGAGCGAGTTCGACGCGGCGGTGAGTGGCGGTGGTGCAGGTACCAGGGGTGTAGTCGACTAGCCTGGCCTGGCGCCTCTCATTCGCAAATCAAGTTTCAACTTGATTACACGATTGCGTGTAGCCTGCTGCGCTACCTTTCGCCCGGCCGAGCGATGCGCAGCCAGACCTACCGAATCCCTGGCCGAGCGTACGAGCGCCCGCTGGTCGGTGAGGCTAGCCGCGGGCGGCTGCGGCTGCACACCTCGGACCAGCTGGTGGCCTACGTGAGTGCCAGCGAGCTATCGGAGAGCCTGGACGGCTGCCATGCGGCATCATCGATGTCGCCAGACCAGGCCCATCGGCTCGTCGCTGGCGTCGGGCAGCGACTGCTCGTGTCGCTGCGGCACCGGTTGCTCTTTTGTCCAATCGAGAAGAATGCGATGACCTCGTGGACGCGCTGGTTCTTCGACCTGCACGGCAAGCCTTGTCGAGACGGCAAAGACCTCTTCACGTCGCTGCGGTGGGCTGTCGACCAGCAAGAGCTGCCCATGCTCCAGGCGCTCGATGAGCTCGACGCAGCCCGTGCGATCGAGTGCCTGAGTTGGAAGAGGGCGGTCGTCGTGCGCGATCCGCTCGAGCGCCTCCTGTCGGCCTTCATCGACAAGTGCGTCAAGGGCCGGCAGAGGCGACGGCACTGCCCGAACTTTAGGCGCAAGCCACCAGCCTCCTTTCGCGCGTTTGTGGACCGGCTCACGCCCGAGGACGTCGCTGCTGGAGACTATCACTTTCGGCAGCAGGCGCAGTTCTGTGGGCTCAGCAGCAGCGGCGACGCTGGCCAGGGCGCACCGTCGAAGAAGCTGCTTCAGAGCTTGCGCATGGTGCACGGCAAGAAGGCGCAGTGGAAGCCGTGGACCGGGCCGGCGCAGCTGCCGCGGTACACGCACGTGCTCCGACTCTCCGAGAGCAGCTTCGAGCAGCAGGTACTCGGGATGGCACGCCAGCTGCACATCGACAGCGCGACGCTGCGGCGGCTGATGCCCAACGTGTCGCGCAAGCATGTGTGGCACCGGACCGGCGCCGCCAAGCAGCAGCTGCGCTGGTACACCCGCGCGACGGCTGAGCGCGCCCTCGCGCTCTACAAGATGGACTACGACCTGTTTGGGCTGCCGAGACCCAGCCAAGACGCCTTCAACGCGACGCTTGAACCGACATTCGTCGGGCAGTGGTCGCAGTACTGAGGAGTTGGGGCTTTTACAGTTTTACTTTACGTTCATTCACACTAGTAGGGTAAGTACCTCATTGAAATTTGCGCCCATCATCCATCATTGAAATTTGCGCCCATCATTGAAATTTGCGCTCATCATTGAAACTTGCGCCCATCATTCAAAGCCCACGCCCGCATGCCGCACGCCGGTACACCGCGGCGCCCCCACGTCATGCCGCGGAATTCCAATCGGTTGCCACCGGATGGGGCGTCTACCAGTCTACCAGTCTACCAATCTGTAGCGTAACGACATTTGTGCACAAATGGCGGAGCAGACCCTCTACGGGCTCCGTGCGCGCGCCGCCGACCGGATTGGCGCTGCGACGCGCGCGGCGGCACGGTGCGAGCTCGCCGTGTCGCTCGAGCGCGCCACGGCGGA
>Ga0209713_10001014_pt1 | contig 16421 bp, 13 predicted proteins | sample ArcOceMetagenome_3_FD_187444 | JGI IMG/M metagenome (GOLD analysis project Ga0209713, IMG submission 187444) | Marine eukaryotic phytoplankton communities from Arctic Ocean - Arctic Ocean- Svalbard ARC20M Metagenome (SPAdes) (version 2) | ecosystem: Environmental > Aquatic > Marine > Oceanic... | reverse complement strand
CGACGAGGGCGTGGCCTCCGCGCCGACGGGCGGCGGCGGATGGCTGCTGCAGGTCTACGACCTGAAGAACAAGCTGATCGCGCACTCGGTTGCCGTCGGCAGCGCGCCGCGCTTCCTCTTCTCGGGTCCGGCGCGCGCGCTCCTCGTGCTGGCCGACGGGGCGTGCGTCGGCCTCGAGGAGAAGGACGTCGCGACGAAGCTCGAGTCGCTCTTCCGCAAGGGGCTCTACTCGACGGCGCTCAGCCTCGCGACGAAGCAGGGCTTCGACCCAGCCGTGATGGGCGAGATCCACCGCCAGTACGCCGACCACCTCTACGCGCGCGGCGAGTACGACGGCGCCGCCGATCAGTACGTGCAGACGATCGGCCACGTCGCGCCGTCGGTCGTGCTGCGCAAGTTCCTCGACGCGCAGCGGATCGAGCAGCTGGCGCGCTACCTGCAGGCGCTGCACGACCACGACCACGACGACGGCCGCATGGACGGCCGCATGGGCGGTCGCATGCGCCTCGCGTGCGCCGAGCACACGACGCTGCTCCTCTCGTGCTACACCAAGCAGAGGGACGAGGCGCGGCTCGACACGCTCGTCGGGCAGCTCGTCGCCATGGCGCCGATCGGCGGCAACGGCGGCGGCGACGGCAACGGCGACGGCAACGGCGACGGCGACGGGGCGCTGCCGCTGGACGGCGGCGCGGAGGACGGCGCCGTGCAGGACGACGCCGCACGCGTCGACGCCGATTCGGCCGTGCGCGTGTGCCGCGAGGCGGGCTACGCGGCGCAGGCGCTGCGGCTCGCGCGCGCGCACGGCATGCACGGCCTCGCCGCCGCCGCGATGCTCGACGACCTCGGCGACGCCGACGGCGCCGTGCAGCTGATCGCGTCGCTGCCGCCGCCGGCCGCGTGGCGGCTCGTGCTCGGCTGGGGCCGCACGCTGCTGCAGCGCCGCCCCGCGCAGACCTCGGCGCTCGTGGTGCACCTCTGCCTCGCACGGCGCAGCCTCGCGCCACTTGTGCCGCCAGCGGTCTCCGCCGCCGCCGCGGTGCCGCTGCCCACCGCGCACGACGCGGCGAGCGGCGGCGGCGGCGGCGGCGGCGTCGCCGATGCGCTGCACCTGTTTGCGGGGCAGCCGCGCTGGCTGTGCCACGTGTTGGAGGAGCTGACGGCGCAGCCGCCGCAGCCGCCCGCCGTGTGGCAAGCGCTGCTCGAGCTCTACCTCTCCGACACGATCGACAAGGCCGCCGCCGCAACCGACGAGGCGGCGGCACCCGCGGCGGACGCGCCACCCACCGCCACCTCTGCCGCCGCCGCCGCCGCCGCCGCCGAGCCGCAGCCGCCGCTGCTGCCGCCGGCGGCGCGGCGGCGGAAGGCGCTCGAGCTGCTGAGCAGCGGCCGCGGCGCGCTTGACGAGGCGCAGGCGCTGCTGCTGTGCGCGCAGCACTCCTTCGAGGAGGGCGCGTTGCTGCTCCTCGAGCAGAAGGCCGCCGAGCAGCCGCTGGCGCTGCTGCGCCACCTCGTCTCAAAGGGGCGCCGCCGCCTGCCGCCCGTGCTGCGCGCGTGCCGCCGCTTCGGCGACGCGCAGCCGCAGATGTGGCTGCAGTGCCTCTCCTTCCTCGCCTCGATGGGAGCCGACGAGGTCGCCGCGTGCGCCGACGGCGGTGGCAGCGGCTCCGGGGGCGGCGGCGGCAGCCGCGGCGGCGGCGGTGGTGGCAGCAGCAGCGACGGTGGTGGTGGTGTTGATGAGGGTGGTGGCGGCGATGGTGGTATTGGTGGTGACCGTGATGGTGGTGGCGACGGCGAGGGGGGGGAGGGCGCGGGCGCGGCGGCCTTCCACGCGGCAGTCGCCGAGACGGTCGAGGCAGTCGAGCGCGAGGGGCTGCTGCAGCCGCCGTTGCTGCTGCAGCTGCTCGCGCAGTCGCCGATGGTGCGCGTCGAGCACGTGCGCGGCTACCTCGCGCGCCAGCTCGAGCGCGACGCGACGCTCGCAAGCGAGAGCGGCGCGGAGGCGGCGCGCTTCGAGGAGGAGACGGGCCGGATGCGCGAGGAGATCGCGGAGCTCGCGTCGCAGCCGAAGGTCTTCCAGCTCTCCAAGTGCTCCGCGTGCGGCACGCCGCTGCAGCTGCCGTCGGTGCACTTTCTGTGCATGCACTCCTTCCACCAGGCGTGCCTCGCCGACAACGAGCACGAGTGCATCGTGTGCGCGCCGCAGCGCCGCCGCATGCAGCAGCACATGCAGCAGCAGCAGCAGCGCGCCAACGCGCACGACGAGTTCTTCAAGCAGCTCGAGCAGGCCGACGACGGCTTCTCGAAGATATCCGAGTACTTTGGCGCCGGCATGTTCGGCGCCGCGCCGGCGCGCTGAACGAAGATCTCTACTTTGCGCTTGTGGAGTGAGGCGGTGGGTACCGCGGTTGTAGTTCAATCTCTCTCTCTCTCCGCTCTCAAAATACTCAATCGTACTACGCTCTACGCACTACGGTACGAATTCTAGTACCAGACTGTCACCAATATAATATATGACCACTTCTCTCACCTCACCAGTCTACGCACTACGGTAATAGGGTCTGTCCTGACAGGTTTGCCGCTTTCGGGTGGGGCCACCGAGACCCAACCATGCGAATGTGTGCATCGATGGACGCCAGGCACAGGCCCTGTTCCTGATTGAATAAGGCCTCTCGACGCCTAGAGTAATTCCGGGCGTTCAGGTACCAGGTGGACAGCAAGCGGTCCATAGCCTCCGGGGTTCCCCAGAAGACGTTGTCGATGCCTGCCTTGCATGCAAACTGAGCATATGTTGAGACGACGTCTTGCCTTGCCTGCTTCAGCACTTCCAACGATGGCGACTTGTTTCGATCAAAACGGAGGCGAAAGGTCTGAGATGCCGGTGCTCGCCACTTCAGTGACAGCGCACTGCACTCGCGCAGCAATCTGATCATGTTTTCGACGTCCGAGAAACTGACCCCCGTGCGACCCATTTCCGAGCTGAGGGCGTTCCCTGGCTATCCACAAGCATACCAACGGGCATGAGCGCGGACGAAATGTTGTGTAAGCAACCCGAGCTCGAAATATTGCTGCGCACGTCCACTGTCGTCCATGTGCAGATGAACACATTGCAGACGTCGTAGCTTTGCTCGCAGGCACGCTTGAAAGCCAAGAGATGAGTGTGGTCCTCGCAGGCGTCGCGGAGATGCCCACTTATGATGATCGAAGCCACCGTCATGGGTTGGTAGACGCGCGAACTATGGTATGGTACCAAGCGCGAACTGTACAGTATGCATTGCTTGCTTAAACCATGCAGAAACAGATATTTACTTGGTGGTCGACCTGGATAGCAAAGTATGATGGATAGGTCGGCTTTGTTTGACTGTGTTGAGACTGGGGCCTGGCCCGCGCCCAGCGAAGGAAAATGGGGAGAATACTGCCATTTTCGAACTTCCCAGCATCGTTTTGGCCAACGGAGTAGCAGCCACATGGCTGACGGCGAGAAGAAGCACGCGCACCTGAGCGAGGAGGAGATCGCAGAGTGCGCGCGCGCCCACACACCGGCGCGCCCAGCAGCTCTCGCACCTGCGGCGCGTCGCGCCGACACCGCGCACCGTGCGTGCGGCGCAGGTTCCGAGAGATCTTCAACCTTGTCGACCTGGACAAGGGCGGCACGATCGACAAGGAAGAGCTGAAGCAGCTCATGAACACGCTCGGGCTCAAGCCGAGCCAGGTGCGCGCCCACGCCGGCCTGCAAACTGCACGTCGCTCTCTCCTTGAGAAGCGCTGACGGGCGAGTCGCGCCGCTGCCTCTCCGCCACCGCAGGAGGAGCTCAACCAGATGGTGGATGAGATCGACAAGGATGGCAACGGCGAGATTGACTTTGACGAGTTTGTGACCGTCATGTCGCGCAAGGTCAACACCTCGTACACGCCCGCGCAGGTCAAGTCCGCATTCAAGGTCTTTGAGCGCGACTGTCCCAATGGCTTCGTGAGCATGGCGGCGCTGGAGCAAGCGCTGACCACGTACGGCTCGGAGAAGCTCTCGCTGAGCGACGCGCAGGAGCTGCTCTCGCAGATCGAGCCCGACGAGAACGGCCAAATAAACTACGTCGAGTTTGTCAACATGATGTGCGCGCAGGCCTCGCGGCGCCGCCTCGCCCAGCACGCGCCACAACACCCAGCACGCGCCACACCCAGCACGCGCCTCGCACATGAGCTCACCGCCCATGCCACCTGTGCGTGCTGCGACGTGGCAGGACCGCTTCATGATCGCGATGCAGCCATACCGTGTGTACGTTGGCCGGCCACGCGCGTGTGTTGTGCTGGGCGCTGGTCTCGGTGTAGGTTTTGCCGTCTCGTGTAAAGTACATAGCTCCCGACACCTCCAAACGCGCCTACTACCACTAGAAATCCGACATCGTGTTGCCGGGCTCGTCGGCGGGGCCCAAGCCCGCCAGGCCCGCGTCGCCCAGCCCCTCCGTCTCGTCGAGCGCGTCGAGGTCGAACTCGTCGTCGATGAGGTTACGATCGGTCCCCCGCGGTGTGTCATCGTCGTCCGAGTCGTCCAGCAGGCCGATGCGATCGAGCCAGCTCAGGATGTCCTCGGGCGGCTTGAGCGGCACCTGCCAGAGCTGGTCGCGCGGCAGCTCCATGACGTTGCCGTTCTTCTTGTCCTTCCACATCTCGATGACCTCCTCGGTGGTCGTGCCCTCGCCGCGCAGCCCCGGCTTCAGCGTGCCGGGGTAGCTGTCGTCCCACTCGTAGTCGGAGTACGGCTTGGGGTTTTCCGGCACGTCGTACGGCAGCGGGAACGGAGGGGTCTGCATCCGCAGCGCCGCCCCGCGCGCGTGCACACGAGCCGGCTGGCACGCCGGGCTCCACGCCGCGGCCGAGCTCAGGAGCATCAGCGCGCAAATCATGGGTAAACTGGCCCGAGCCGGCGCTCCTGGACGCTGCTCCAGCGCCATGATCGATCAAGGTGAGGTTGTTCCTCGGAGCCTGCGGTGCTTTTGCTGAGAACCGTGTGAACGCCGCCGGCTCCACGTGGAAAGGTAACACCCTAAACAGCCGAAAAGGTGCCGCCTGTCGCGCAGACATGAAACCAGGCGGAAAGCCTCTCATATGCCTCGACCACTGCACTCGTGTCTCTAGCCTAGTCGCGTTCGCTGGCTATTCAAGAAAAATGGGGGTGGGCGCGCGCGCGCGCGCCCTGTACAGTACTAGCTCGCCAAGTGCGGAGAGGGGTGTCGCCGACGACTCGATCGCCGCGGCGCTGACGATGGACGACGATGTGCGCCGCTGCTCGCCTGCTCCATATGCTCTCTTCAGCTGCTCGACCGGCCCAAAGCATGACGCGCTGGCCGCTGGCGCTGCTGGTCGCTGCTGCCGCCGCTGCCGCGCCGCCTCTGCCCCCGCACACCCGCACCCGCTGCCACCACGTCTGTGCGCTGCGCGCTGCGCGCTGTGAGCTCCGCGCTGGCGCTGCCTACCTCCACGACCGCGCGTCGCGTGCTGCCGCTGCAGGGTGACCAACGCAAGAAGCGCCGCGACGAATCGGACGAGGAGGAGGAGCGAAAGCCCAAGCAGGACAAGAAGGAGAAGAAGCGTCGCGACGACTCGGACTCGGACTCGAGCGACTCAAGCGACGAGCGGCGTCGGCGGAAGAAGGAGAAGAAGAAGCTGAAGAAGAAGAAGAAGAGGCGCGAGGAGTCGTCCGACTCGGACGACTCAGAGGACGACCGGAGGGATCGGCGCCGAGAGCGCTCGCGCTCGCGCGACCGTGACGACCGGCGCTTCGACCGCGACGACAGGCGCTTCGACCGCGACGACAGGCGCTTCGACGACCGCGGCCCGCCACCGCGCTACGACGACAGGCGCTTCGACGAACGCGGCCCGCCGCCGCGCTACGACGACAGGCGCTTCGACGACCGCGGCCCGCCGCCGCGCTACGACGACAGGCGCTTTGACAACCGCGGGCCGCCGCGCGGGCGCTACGACGGGCCGCCGCCGCCGCCGCCCTTGCCTTCGCAGGGACCAAGGGGGCCGGGGCGCAACCCCGCGTTCACCGACGACCGCGACGGCGACCCACCCAATGCACCGCAGCAGCGTCACATGACATGAGTGGTGGAGGCGGGAGCGGGAGGGTGGGAGGGAAATCGGGGAACGGAGCCTCGCCTCGGCGCCACCCACGCGATCACGCGTGACCCCCGCGACCCCCACGCCGCCACCGCGCACCGTCCCGCGCAGGACTGGATCTTCGACAAGCTCGTCGACCGCGAGAAGGCTCGGGTGCGCCGCGACTTTGGGGCGGCCGATGCGATCCGCGAGGAGCTCTTCAAGGCGGGTGTCGAGATCTGGGAGTCGCACGGCGAGCGCACGTGGCGTGCCCGCGACGGCCGCTCGGGCCCACGGCCCAACCACGAGGGCAAGGTCATCTGATGAGCGCGGCCTTTTGACGCCTGCTGGCCCATGATCGAGATGAGGCTGAGATGATGCACGATGGCGGCAACATACGCACCGGGATGGCATTGGGACCGCCCGGTCGATGGCACACACATGACACGTATATCGAATACCAAACGAAGTCGTAGCTTACATGCAGAACTAAACGAATCAAAATATCATTCAACAGATCACTTAGGAGTTTCATGGCCGGGCGGTGGCTGCTGCCGCTTGGCCGCCAAGAGCCCGCGTGCATTGCATGTTTGATCCCCAGCTGGATTTGGCGTCCCCGCGACGACCGATGGCGACGTCTTCGACATCTCGAAGCTCTCCACAGTTCAACCTGCACGCAATACCAGCCGACTGGCAGGGCACCTTCCAAATGCCCGGCTCGAGCGCGACGAAGAGCAGGCAGAATCGCCCGGGGCACACCTCTCTCGACTGCCGACTGGGGCTACAGCGCCCGGTTCGGCGCGCTCACGGCGACCTGGGAGCCAGCCAACGGGGGCAGCACCGCCTCTCCCGGGTTCTACCTGCAGGACCTTGGCGCGTACACCTCGTGTCGGAAGCTCGGCGACCCGTCGCAGAACTCAAAGTCGGACGGGGCGTGAAAGGCCAATCCGACTGCCGAAAGCACCGGGGCCGGCTCCTGCACGGGTGGCTGGCAACGCACGGAAGGGACTGACGTCAACCTGGGGACGCACTGCGCCGTCCGGGCTCTACTTCGGCGCCTTTGGCAGCACGTGGGTCGTCGCTGCGTCGGTAACGTGCAGCGGTGGAAACAGGGGCAGTCCCTTCTCCTCCGCCGTCATGCAGGCATCCGGTGACGACGGCATTCCTGAGACAGGGGTCGACCAATGCGTCGGCGCTCAGCGAATCGAGTTCAGCGCCGGGGGGAAATGCGGGAGTGCGAGCCTCTATCGCGGATACTACGCCTCCGGTGCCAGGGCCACGGGGATCCCGCTCACCTGCGTCACCGGCACCGCGCATCTCTTCGGCGAGCCTCACGCCAGGCGCGCTCATGGCGACAAGTTCAGCGTGCGCGGCGCCGACTGGGGCTACTTCAACGTGCTCTCGCACCCGAATGTGAGCCTCAACGTTCAGTTTCGACCCCAAGCGTTCGACACGCCGTGGTCGCGGTTGAAGGTCAACGGCAGCTTCATCAACAACGCCTTTTGGACGCTGCGCACCCCCGAGACGGGCCGCGAGCTGCGTGTCCACTTCCATGCGCGCAGGCCACGTGAGGCGAATCTCACGATTACGGATCCCGTGGCGATCCGAGGCGGCGGATGGAGGGGCAGCATCCTCGGCCTCGACCGGCAGCTGCTCCTGCGAGAGAACGTGAATGGCTCGTTCGCCATCGAGGGCATCTCGATCGCGCTGCGCAAGAAGGAAGGTGCTGACCATCGAGACGCCGCTGTGGCGCATGACCGCAAAGAGCATATGGACCCATCCTCACGTCGGCATCCACCGGGTCACCGTGCAGGTGAGCTCGCTGTACCCGGTGTGCGGCGGCCATGACGTGGCCCCGCACGGCATCCTGGGCCAGACCTTTGACTGCGACGGCAAGGCCACGAACGGCAACTACGACCGGTACGAGCGGCTCGACGACGGCCGTCCCGTCGTGTCGAGGGTCCGAGGCGGCACGGTGACGACGCGCGCGCAGGGAGAGGGCGCCCTCGAGGGCACGATCGGAGACTACCAGCTCCGGGACTGGTCCCACACAGCCTTCGCCTTCTCGCGCTCATGCTCGCGCTTCGACGCCCGGGGGCGCATTGCGCCACGCGACGCCAGTGCGCTTGGCTAGGGTCGTCCTCCTTCGATCCAGGCCGCTGCGCCCCCCTCCCACGCCGGGCTTAGATTAGACTAGACACGAGAAGGCAAACGCCTAGTTGAATTTCTGCAGTAAGCGGTGCAGGGGAGGGGGGTGAAAGCACGTGGTGCTCGCCGCGCCGTCATGGCCACTTTCTTGCGGCAAGCCGTGCGCTCTCGCGAGCACACATAATCTACGATGAATCACGCAGGACGTCGTATCGACGGCACGCCGGAGGCCTCGGTGCACGACTCGACCGTCGACTCTCTCTGCGCGCCGACAAACGGGCGCGTGGCCGTCGGTGGGGCTCCACAGCCCTCGCTCACGCAGTCGTCTGCCTCGACCGTGGTCGCCACGCTTCCGCTCGGCTCGGACGCCGCCTATCTGACGGACGAGGACGGCACGGTCGTCGGATACGACCGAGCCGACCCTGCATCCACGGCGCCGCTCTCGATCAGCTTCGAAGGCTCGGCACAGCGGCTCACGCTCCATGCTCACGATGCGGCGAGCTGCCGGACCGCCCACGGCGCGCCCACCAACACGTGGCCCACGCTGCTGGGCGAGTTCGACTACATGGGCAGCGGCGGGATGAAGCCGAACATCAGCCGCTGGGACGAGCCGACGCTTCGCGCGTCGGCGCCCCAGCTGCGGCTCCTGCCGTCGTCGGAAGCTGCGGCGCCGAGCGGCAGGGAATTGGGCGTGTCTATGCTGCGGCAGCCAGGCCTGCCCGTGCCACTCCTCTTCGTCGCGTGCGCCTCGAGCTCCAACGAGCCGCTGCTGCTGCACGCGTTCAACCCCGCCGTCACCCGGCAGGGCCAGGGCGCGCCGCAGGGGGAGCAGCTCGCCGGGCACGAGAGCATGCACGAGAGCAGCCGCATGCACCCCGCGTGGTGGGTGGAGGCGCCCGACAACTTCACGGCGCGCGTGGCGGTGCCGGCCGCGTGCCACAAGGTGCGCGCGTGCGCGAGCATGCCCGACGGCGAGAAGGAGTCCTCCTGCTCCAACACCGGCCCTCGCCGATGCACGACGCTCGACCTGCTACCGGAGCTCGTAAGCGAGATCGAGGCCGCCCACCCGACGCGCGCGCCGCTCGCGCCGGCGGCGCTGCTCCTGCGCCGCGTGCGCGGCGCGGTCGTGCTGGGGCCGTCGGCCGAGTGCGCGCGCGGCGGCGGCGACTACACGCTGTACGCTCGCGAGCAGCCGGCGGCGGCGACGGCGGCGACGGTGGCGACGGCGGCGACGGCGGCGACGGCGGCGACGGCGGCGACGGCGACGAAGCTTCTCGCGTATGGCGAGAACAAGCCGCAGCTGAGCGTGCCGCTGCCGCAGCCGCCGGGTACGCCGCTCGTCGCCTTCCAGCTCTGCGGCGGCAACCTGTCGGTCGCTCTCGTCGAGAATCCCGCGCCGCCACCGCCTCCGCCGAGGGCGCTGCTGCCCAGCGGCGCGGCGAGCAGTGCCACGCACCACCCACCGCCGCCGCCGCCTCTGCAGCTGCTGCGCCCTCCGCAGACGGCCTCGGTCTCGTCTACGCGACTGCCGCGGCTGGCAGCGGGGCCCGGTGGGTCGTCGCTGACGAACTTGGCGACGATGGCGGCGGTGGGCACGGCCGCGGGCACCGTCATCGCGCTGCTGCTGCTGCTGCTCGCATTCCTCGCGGTGCGGCTGGTGCGCGGCAGGAAGGCGGCGTGGTCGTGGTACGACCCCGCCGAGGAGAGCAGGGCGCTGAATGGCGACGATGACGACGCCCAGGAGGACGCCGCCGCAGAGGAGGAGGGCCGAGATGCGACGCTGCCGTCCAAGCACGAGGGCGCCCTCTCCGCAGCGGCATAGGGTGGTCGTCCAGCGTTGGCCCGGCGGCTTGCTCGAGCGGGTTCGCGCGCGAGCTGCGCGAGGTCGGATGAGTTGCGATGTACAGTCGAGATGTCAAATTGGCGGTTGATGCTCGTGTTGTGTGGCTGTTGCCGTTTGTCAACTTTCTATCAACCTTCATTCTTTATTCATTCTTCTTGCTACGTCCACCGCCTTATCTCAAGTCGCGTGCGAGTGCGTGCGTCTAAACCTACCAGAGCCGCGTCCACGGCACCATCGGCCCGTCGCGCGCCTCGGCGATCGGCTGGATGTCGGGCTCCTCGACAAAGAGCAGCTCGTTCATGTCCGGGTCGCGGCACCACAGCGCCCGCTTGCCGGTCCAGACCCCACCCGTGCACGCGACGCCCGCCGTTGTGAGCGCCGCCTCCACCGGCGCGAGGCTCCGCACCGAGTACGCGGTGCGCCGGTCGCGGCCGTGCGCCGGCCGGCCGTCGAGCGGGTCGGGGTTGGGCAGCTCGAGGTAGTGGACCTGCTGCTCGCCGCAGCGCAGGAAGAGGCCGGGGAAGGGCAGCTTGAGCGGCCGCAGGTCGTTCTCGTCGACCATCCCGAGCACGCCGCAGTAGAAGGCGCGCGCGCGCGCGGTGTCGGCGCCGAGCAGCCCGACGTGTGGCACGCCGCCCCAGCCGATGGCGCCGCCGTCGCCGCCGCCGCCGCCGTCGCCGCCGTCGTTGGGGTCGGTTGGCGCGAGGTAGGGCGGGAAGAGGCGCGTCGCGTTCTCGTACGTGCTTGGCGGCCCAAACTCCCACCCGTTGCCGTCGGGGTCGCGGCAGAAGAGCGCCTGGCGGCCCGAGTAGCTCATCGTGTAGCTGATGTTGTTTGCCTCGAGCGACGCCTTGAGCGGCGCCAGATCGTGCAGCGTGATCGCCACGTGCCGGTCGCGCCCCGCGTGCACGGGCCGCCCCCGCGCCACGTAGCCCGGCGGCGGCGCGCTCATCGAGTAGGTCGGGTCGACGGCGGCCGGGTCGGGATTCTCCCCGGGGGCCACCTGCATGAGGTGGATCGTCTGCGCACCGACGCGCACGCAGGCGCCGGCGACGTCCATCGGCTCGTCGGGCTGCGCGACCATGCCGAGCACCTCCGTGTAGTATTCCAGCGCCGCCTGCGCGTCGGCGACGAGGACGCCCACGTGCGGGATGCCGCCGAACTCGATGCGAGCGGTGGCACCAGCAGTGCTGAGATCGGCCTCGCCCTCCTCCTCGCCGCTGCTTGGTCGTGACAGCCCGGACGCCGCGCGGCACTGCACGGTCAGAAAGGGCGACGTTGACGCCGCCGTCTCTCGCGCCGCGGGCGTCGCTGCGCTTGCCAGCCGATCGAAGGCCTCGGTCACTGCGCAGCGGACCGGACCGCTTGCGCGGGAACGAGCGGCCCGCGCGGGCAGCCGGCCAAGGCGAAGTGCGCCGGCAGACGACGATATGAGAAGCACCAGCAGCAAGACTGCGCGCATCGTCGCAGCGCGAAGGCCACGCCAACACAGCGCCGTGTACGCGGGGTGCTTTGCTACTTCAAATTCGCCCGATCCGCAGACTCTACGCAGCGTCTCCCGCATCCCTCCCTGCGGCGCCTGCTCCTGCTGCCGCCGTGGGGGGTCCCAGGATGACCTGGTACTCGAGGCCGCGCTGCGCCTTCGAGGTGCCGCCGGTGGCGGTGGGGAGCTCGACGCGGAAGAGGTCGGGCGTCTGCTGCAGGAAGTGGAAGAGGCCGGCGTGGCGCGCCTTGAGCGGCGCGAGCAGCCCCTTGGCCGCGAGGTGGCGCCCCACGTTGCGCGACGACTCCTGGCCGCCCGACGCCGCCAGGAAGTCGGCGACGCAGCTGCGCAGCTCGGCGTCGCGCTCCTCGCCTTCGCCGTCGTCGTCGTCACCGCCGCCGCCGCCGCCGAAGTCGCTCGGCCTGGCATCGCCCAGGTTGGCAGGGCGGCCTGGAGCCGGCTGCTGCACACTCCTCCGTCGCGGCTGCGGCGGCGCCGGCCGCGGCATCGACGTGGCGGCTCCGTTCAGCGGCGGCGGCGGTATCCTCGCGGGCGCGGCGGCCCGCGCGGCCGTGCGCGCCGCATCGCGCGCCGCGGTTCGTGCGGCCGCCCGCGCAGCGCTCGCGCCGGGTGGCGTCGCATCGGGGGTGGCGTTCTCCGCCGCAGCCGCCTTGTCCACCGCCGCCCTGTCTGCCGCCTTGGCCTTGGCCGCCTTGCGCTCCACCTCTGCCAGCCGCGCGCGCGCCTCCGCCGCCTCCACCGCGGCGATCTCGTCCTCGATCCCGAGCGGCGGCATCTCGCTGATCTCGAGCGTCGCGCCCTCCTCGAGCTGTTTCGCCCACTCGAGGCCCGCCGCCGCCTCGTCCTCGTCCTCGTCGGCCGCGTCGCCCTCGGCGTCCTCGTCGCCGCCCCCGGGGCTTGACTCATCGCCGTCGGCAAACCCATCGCTCTCCTCGTCGAGCTCCGCGGCCGCCGCCGTGGTCTCGGGGCCTTCGGCGGCGGTGGCGCCAGCGGCGTTGTCGTACGGCGCGATGAGGAAGTCGAGGTAGTCGTCGAGCCAGATCGGCTCGAAGTCGCGCACGTGCGCCGACGGGTCGGTCAGATCGCGCGAGCAGCAGTTGCGCATCGAGCAGAGCGCCACCTGCTTGCCACGGTAGCGCACGCGCGAGAGCGCCGGCATGAAGTCCTTGTCGCCCGAGAGCAGCACGGCGATGTCGTACGCCCCGTCCATCCCGGCGTAGTGCATCATCTCCACCGCGAGCGAGATGTCGACGCACTTCTCCTGGTGGCCCTCGGTCGTCGTCATGTGCACCTCGTAGTTGGCGCCCTCCATGTCGCGGAACATGCGCAGCCGGTTGGACATGCGGTGGGTGTCGGCGCGGGCCGAGGTGAAGACCATCGTGCGCGCCACCTCGACGAACCGGTACGCGTTGTGCCGCTGCAGCAGCTGCGTGTGCAGGTGGTGCGAGATCAGGTACGGCAGCCTGTCGAACGCAAAGCCGTGCGACAGCTCCCAGCCCTTGCCGTACATTTCGGTGACCGGGCAGCCCAGGCGGCGGCCGTGGATCGAGTAGTAGAGCCACGTCCCGTCGATGAAGACCATCACCTTGACCGGATACGGCGTCGTCATCTGGCCGCCGGGCGGAGAGTCGCCGCCCGGCAGCTGCGGCGGCACCTGCAGCAGGTCAGGCGCAGGCGCCCGCAGGAGAGAGGCCGTCGGAGGCGGAGGCGTGCTCAGCCACGGCGCGCCCGCCGGCAGCCTCCAGCCCCGAGCGAGTGTGAGCGTGGTGAGCCAGAGGACAGCGAGCCTGCTCCTCCTGAGTGGAGCTTGAGCCATCAGATCGAGCTCAAAGTCAGTCGAAGAATGCTGGATCACAGCATGCAAATGGTTAGCCCCCCTTCCTCGCAGCTCTCGCATGGCAGCGAAGACCAATGCAAACATCAGCGGACTCGAGTTTGACCAGCTCGTGCACTCGCCGAGCTTCAGCTGCTCAGGCGCGGCATCCAGCAGCAGTGCGGTGCCACCCGACGGCGCAGCAGCAGATTTCCACGACGTCGTGGTCGGTGTCATGGGCAACGGCCACCTCATGGACCGCGTCTATGCGACGTGGCTGCCAGAGCTCACGCGCGGCAAGGTCTATCTCTTTGCCGACGCCTGCCACCACGCCAACGTCTCGCTGGCCATGTTCCTGCGGTGCAACGACAACGCGCTCACCGCTGGCTCCACCTGCGCTCGCGGTGGGCGGCGGCGGCCGCGCACCGAGCCCACGGTGCGTCTGGACTGCTTCGAGCCTCCGCGCGACCGCGTGCCACTGTCCACGCCGTTCGGACAGGCTGGCGCCAGCTGGCTCGGCCTGCCGCACCTCAACCGCACCAACAGTCTGTGGGTCAAGACGGCCGCCTTCCTTCGCGGGATGTGGAGGACGTTCCCGCGGCAGAGCTGGTACTTCAAGGCCGACGAGGACACGCTGCTCTTCCCGCGCGCGCTCTTCCGGCTGCTCACGGCGATGCGGCCCGCCGCCGACGCCGCCGCTGCGCCCGCAGCGGCGCTCTACCTCGGCAACGTCGCCACCACGCGGCAGCTCGACCTCTCGCCCGACGCGGCGGCGGCGGGGCTCCGACCAGCAACACCCACGTGGCGCGAGCAGCGGCCGCCGGCAGGCGGCGGTGGTGGGGCGGGAGAGGCGGCGGCTGATGGTGGTGGGGCGGGAGTGCCCAACGCGGTGCGGTACGCCAACGGCGGCGCGGGCTACCTGCTGAGCACACAGTCGATGCGGCTGCTGGTTGGGGTCGGCTCGGGATCGGGCTCGGGATCGGGCTCGGGATCGGGATCGGGCTCTGGCTCCGGCTCTGGCTCCGGCTCTGGCGCCAACGCGGCCGGCGACGAGTCGAGCGACGGCGGGCTGCTCGAGGGCGTGCGGCTCTACTTTGGCAACCACTCCTTCTTCTCGCACGGTGTTGGCCCCCGGGTACGGACGCGCCGGCAGCTCGCCGAGGGCCAAGTCGCGCCGCTCGGCGAGGACGCGGCGGTGGGGCTGCGGCTGATGCTGGGCGGCGTCGCGCCGATCCACTGCGAGTGCTTCTACCAGGGCCCGCCGTGCGCCGGCGGCGTCGTCAGCCTCGATCCGCGCGTGTGCACGACGCTCGACGCGCGCTGGTACGCGCGCGGCGGCCTGTGCGAGTGGCCGCTCTCGGTGCACTGGATCCAGAGCCACGAGCTCAACCGGTGGATCGACGCGGCGCGCCAGCGGGGGCTGCTGCGGCCCGGCGGCGTGGTGCGGCCGTATATGCATTGAGAGTAACGAACGGACTGCGACTTAGTACTAAGCATTAAAGTACATATCATTGCTCTGCCTAAACTGCCGGCCAGGAGGGCCCACCTCGTGGGGATACCGCACGCCACAGCCCCCCGCGCCGGCATGTCGGGAATGAGCTTGGTGGCGTCGCGTGCGCGGCCACCGAGCACCCGGCCCGTGGGCAGCCCGGGCGCCGCGCGGCGTGGAACAGCTTTAGATCGCGCCTCTGGGTGTTGTTGCTTCCCGAGTCGTCGTTTTTCAGGTCCCATAATAGGCAGTTTGCTCAGGCGCCTTTCTCAGGTGCACACACAGCTCCTTGCCAGCCGCACCAACCGCGAACCACCGGGCCCCGCGTCTGCCTGGCGCACGTCGGGCACGGCCACGGCGACGCCCGCACCGGCGAGCGCGGCGCGGCCCCGTCGTGCGGCCGTCGCGATCAGACCCACACACCTCCTGTGCTCCTGTGCTCCTGGCTGCCAGGATGCTCTGACCCACTGACGCCCGCGGCCCCTCCCCCGCAGGTGGTCGAGGGCGAGACCGCGCGAGACCTGCGATGCTCGTGCTGTGCGCCAACGCGTTGGGCGCGCCGCTCAACCCCGCTGTGCAGCGGACGAATGCTGCTGGTGCGGCTGCCCTGTTGAGAAGCGCACAGAGGGCCGCACGGGAGAGGAGAGGGGGAGGAGGTCGCGGCGGCGACGAGGTGGGCAGCGGCGAGCGCACGACGGGCGCTGCCTCCGCGCACGAGCGGGCGTCCCTCGGAGCCGCCCCGTTCCCCGCCCCGCAGCATCACACACCCAGAGTGTGGCCAGGCCAGCCACAGGCACAGGAGCAGAGGCCAAGGGGAGGAGAGAGGGAGGGGAGGGAGGCCGGCTGGCGAATCGGCTGGGGGCGACGCGCCCGTCGCACGCACGGCTGCCTCTCACGCGGAGCGCAAGCATCCCCACTCACACACCCCGTTGGTTGTTTCTGCGCAGTTGCTCACCTGTCGGCTGCGAGGTCCGTCGGGTGCACGTTCGTTCACGGTGACGGCACCGGCGCGAGCGCCAGGGAGACTTACCTCGGCGAGATGCCGCACGAGGAGTGCGCGGCCGCCGTGCGCTCCAAGGTTCCATCGGCCAACGGCGCGACCGTCTCGAAGAAGCCGCGCACCGCCAAGGGCAACCCGGGCTGCTGGGCCGAGGAGGGCGTCACAGACGTCACCAACCCCGAGGGGGCGTACATGAGCTGCATGTTCGAGGAGCAGGCGGCGCCGCTCGCCTCGCCTTCGAAGCACCACGCGTCGTCGGTCAAGGCCAAGTTCGGCGTCACCAGCGAGGTGAGCTCCCCCCCCCTCCTCGCTCCCACACCCCTCCCTCCCAGCTCGACCGCGGCACGCCGCGGGGGTGAGGATGCAATATCGACCCAGCCAATCGGAACGCCTCTGACCGAGTCGATACTCCACCAACTCTGACCCGCAGCGACCGCCCGTGCGGGCCTACCAGCGCCCCCCCCCCCCCCCCCCCCCCCCCCCCCCCCCCCCCCCCCCCCCCCCCCCCCCCCCCCCCCCCCCCCCCCCCCC